>Ga0070679_100005683_pt1 | contig 11566 bp, 16 predicted proteins | sample KBSC63BmetaG_FD_65652 | JGI IMG/M metagenome (GOLD analysis project Ga0070679, IMG submission 65652) | Corn rhizosphere microbial communities from Kellogg Biological Station, Michigan, USA - KBS C6-3B metaG | ecosystem: Host-associated > Plants > Roots > Rhizosphere | place: USA: Michigan... | reverse complement strand
CAATGTTGGCAGTACCTTGTTCTTCTTGAACACGGCTACTACTTCAACCAACTCGTTAATAGTTTGGAGCATGGAACTACCTAAAGATAATGCCCCGAAACTCGTCATTCACAATTAATGGCACACCCTTGATGCCGGCAATCTGCTGTGAGATCCCCTGTAACGGACAAACATGTTCGTAATTACCATTAACACAGTGCGCGCAAAGCTTCTGAACATTGTTAATGATGGTGGATTTGATCAATTCTAGTTCGGACATAAATTTTAATCTAAATTTCTAATTACTCCAACAACTTTACCCTGTACTGTCCATTCTTCCTGCGGGTAAATATTTTTATAGCTGTCGTTTTCCGGCTTCAAATAAGCGCGGTTTTGGATTTTAATAAAGCGTTTAACCGTAACTTCGTCATGCAGCAAAGCGACCACAATATCTTTATTCTTTACATCCTTGGTTGGCTTTACAATTACCAAATCTCCTTCCAGAATCCCCGCGTCTTTCATACTGTCGCCCCGGACCCGCAACAAAAATACATCATGCCTGCTTTTAACCAGAGTTTCCGGAAGGTTAATCCAATCTTCAATATACTGTTCTGCAACTGTTGGGAGTCCGGCTTGGATGCTGCCAAGAATTGGAGCGGCAAACATTCCTTTTTGAATTGACTGGCCAATGCTGTTTAAGATCTGAATGCCTCTGGCCTTGCCTGTGGTTCTGATGTATCCTTTTTGCTCCAGCTGGTCCAACAACTTTGCCACGGCATTTTTTGACTTTACTTCTAAGTACTCTGCCATTTCTGAAATGGACGGCGGCATATTCTGTTCCCGAACCTCAGCAATAATGAAGTTCAGCAGCCTGGATTGCTTGCCGCTTAAATTGTCAGATTTTTCAACCATAAATTTATTTTATGACCTGGGCAAAATTGCCCAGGTGAAGATATAGTAAACGATCGTTCACCCTTTGTCAAAGTTTAAAAAACCAAGAAAAAAGCCGCTGCAGTTAAAGTTATCCACAAATTGAAAATAGAGCGCATTGCGCTCTATTCAATCTCAAATTCATCACCAGGATCACCCGCTTCTCCGGCGCACATTTTGCAAAGGCCGACCTGGGCCTTGGACCGGTTATCCGGACTTAAGACTCTGCCGCAAAGAGCACAGGTTGTGTCTTCGTTTGGCATAGATATCCTTAAAATTAATTATTTCTTCGCCAGAAGAAAAGTAATTATATTTGCCAGTGATTGCCAAATATTTTTTAGAATCGGGATGGATGCCGGCAGCAGTACAACCAGCAGAATAATGTAAACAAAGTCTTTTTGAATAACCTTGATGATTCCGTAGATCAACAGGATTGCCAAACCGAAAGAAATTAAAGGATGAATTGAAGGCGGAAAATTGCTTAAAAACTGATTGTAAACATTGGTCAGCTCTTGCATGGCTTAATTATAGGCCATTTCGAAGCTATTTCCAAGCTTCTTGACAAATCGTGGAAATTGTGCTACTATGTAAGGTCTTAAAGATGCCCGAAAAGCAGCTTTAAAGACAGTGGTACAAATCAAGAAAAAAGAGGGATTTGTCATGAAAAGGACAATTGTTGTTTTAGCGGCGGTATTTGCAGGCATACTGTTCTCGTCAACCTATGCTCAAGCTCAGCTGCTGCCTTCGATTGTGGACGGCGTCGTTCAGGATCGCAGAGATGCTAGGCGGGCCAAGCTTGATGACAAGATCGAACGTGATCGTCACGACGAGACCATTCATTCAATCAACGCCCAAACCCAGATCGCGAACCGCGGCTACGATACCCAAGACCTGTCAATTACGACCGGAGCGTCCGTTACAAGTCGTTCAAACGATTCGGGCGAACGAACGACTCTGTACCAAGCCTGCCTGGACCACCACCAGCCCAACTGCGCAGACATCATTCGCAACAGTCCGGCGATAGGTCAGGTCCAAAACGTCAGCCTGACGACCAAAGCCCCAACCCCCGAAACAGCCCTGGTTCTGATCAATCAAACCCAGGATCTGGTCTGCGTTGAGGTCCCGGGCCTTGATCAGCCGCAGGACGATAAGGATGCTGCCGATTATCCCAACTGTCACGGCGAAATTTTGAAGCCGCGGCAGCCCAAGAAAATCGACTACGCAACCTGGGGCAAATTCCAAACTGTGCTCAGCAAAGATTACTTGACTGTTCTTGGAACTTCCAAGGGCACGTGCCGCGGCGAGCAGCGGATTCTGCTGCAGACGCCGTTCAGCTACATTAATCTGGCAACGGGCCAGGACACTCGGGTTACGGCAGGAGCCTACATCAACGACATCGGCTACTGCGACCCCAAAGTCGCCAAAACCCGGCACATGACCAACCGCTAGGTTGGAACCAAACTGCCGCTCACAATTCCCTTTTCAACAAGCAAAGGAGCTCAATGAGAAATCAAAGAGCTTCTTTTCTTTTGCATATTTTTTCTTTGCTATTTTTTTAGCGTGATCTTATCGGCTAAAACGACATGGTCGTTTTCAAATATATCTTTCATGAACCGGTCAAAGGTGTTTTTGCGATACTCAAATTCTTCCAAGCCCATCACCGCATAATTGATTTCGTTGTGGACCAATTCTTCGGCTTTTTTGATGAAGTTTGCCAGCTTTTTCTGCGGCAGCCGCCCGACTAAAAGCAGGTCGCATTGCAGTTTGTTCTGCCCGGCCAAAAACCCGCTCAGCGCCGCAAACTTAACGCCCGGCACTTTTTTAATCATCTTGACCAGGTCGTCATCAGCTACCCGCTTAAAACGCTTGGCCCAGTCAGCCAGATCAGCGTGCCAGGGGTGTTTTAAATTTAGGCGGTAATATTTGCTGCCGCGCTTGCTGCTTGTCCGCAAAATCTCCTGTTTGACCAGCGCCGCCAGATCGGCATTCAACTTTCGCCCGCCCAGCTTTTTTTTGATTTCGCCAAAATAGAAACTGCGCCCCGGCCGGTTCAAAAAAAACGCCAACACTCTTGCCTTGCTCTTATTTTCCAACAGTTTTTCCATGGCTCCTATTTTATCATATTTATTGAGCTTTCGCGAAATTTGTGCTATTTTTATTTGAGAAATGGCAGCTTTAGAAACCCAAGTCGGACAAATATTTATCAACAATAAGAAGCTTTCAAAAAGCTTTATTTCATTATTCTCCGAAAAAGCCGCGGAAACCGGCGCGGAGGTTTTTATTTTGGCGGAGGCGGCGCTGCTAAATCCCGCGGCCAGCAGTGAATACGAAAAAATTCTGAAATCCATTGCCAGCATCGTCCGCCGCAACTACAAAAAGCCCAACCCAAATGCTTTTGAAAATGCGGTGGCTCAGGTTAATGAAGATCTGGCCGGAATTGCCGGCCAGGGCCAGACCAGCTGGGTTGGCCGGCTGAACGCCTGCATTGCAGTGCGCGAAAACGAAAGTCTGGCGGTTGCAACCACCGGCAAAATTCATGCGTACCTATTCCGCGACAAGCAATTTTCCGATATTGCCGATGCCGGCGGGGGCAACACCAAACAAAATCCGCTGAAGGCTTTTGAAAACTTTGCGATCGGAAAAGTCGCTAAAAAAGATTTTCTGATTTTTACCACCAATCAGCTGTTCAATTACGTTTCGATTGAGCGCCTGCAAAAAATTCTGGGTGACCTGCCGATTGCAGCCGCATGCAAAACCGTGGCTGATCTGATCAAACAATTGGCTGATGAAAGTATTTCGTTTGGAACATTCGTGGTCGAGTTGGGCAGCGCCAAGGATTTTTCCGCGGAAGAAGCGGCCAAGGCCCTAAATGTTCTAGAAACTAAAAAAGTTTTCGCGCGGATCAAAACCGGCCTAGCCGGCGCCAAAAGCTTTGCGGCGCACACCATGCTGGTTGCCAAAAAGCCGAGCGCACCGAAAATAAATATCCAGGCGGCTACCGCCGAAATGCTCAAAAGCCAGCCCGGCCCGCTGGAGTCCGCCAAAAACGCCCAAAGCCTTTCGCGCGCCAAGAAGTTCTTTTTTGGCGCCGCTTTAATTTTTCTGGTCCTGCTTGCGATCAATATTATTCTGGCGCTCCGCGTCCACAATAAAAAACAAACCGTGGACACGATCAACACCAAGCTTACCGACATTCAGCAAAAAATCAACGACGCTAATGCCGCTTTCATATATAACGACCAGAAAACCGCATCCGACCTGTTCAACTCCGCCCAGCAGGAATTCAACACTCTGCCGCTCAATGATAAAAGCATTGCTGACCAGGCCAACAAAATCAGTACGGAACTGACCGCGCTGGAAAACAGCGTTGAACACGTCCGCACTGCGGCGACCACAACTTTATTTACCGCCAACAGCGCGCTTGACGCCGTCCAAATTTCCGGTGGCACTTTGTACGCCGTAAACTTCCAAGGCGATCTGTTCATGCCCTATTCACTTTCCCAAAATCAGCAGCAGCCCAATTTTACGGTTTCAGCGCCGGCATTCAGCAATATCGCCGGATCCAGCGCCGGTTTAATTGCCACTGACCAGACCGGCAGCTTCTATCAGATTGATCTCAAAAATAAGACTGCGGTCAAACAGCCGGGTAATCTTATACCCGGCGGGGTCGGCCTGGCCGCTTATGGTTCGCCGCTTAGGCTTTACACTCTGAAAAAAGACGGCAGCGCAATCATGGTGGCAAACCTGCTCTCAACGCCGGTTAATTACATGCCGCTTAATAACTCGGACAAACCGCTGGACCTGGCAATTGACGGCTCAATTTATATCCTCTATCCTGACAAAATTTTAAAATTCAACGCCAAACAGCCTAAGTCCTTTAATGCGGCAAGCAGCTTCTCCCAGAATTCAAAAATCTACACGGCCAAAGGCTTAAGTTATGCGTACGTTCTTGATCCGGACCGCAAGAAATTCATGATCCTAAGCAAAGACACTGGCGCGATCCAGCAAACCTACAGCAGCGCCGCATTTCATGATCTAAAGAATTTTACGGTCGATGAAAAAAGCCGCACCGCATACATCATCGACGGACAAAGCGTGCTGAGCATGCATTACTAGCCGCTAAGGAGCAGCCGCAGCGCGTTTTCTGTGCGGCGCAATAACAGCCGCACCCGATTTGTTTTTAAGCCGAGCCGCGCGGCAGCCTCCTTTAAAGACAGCTCCTGCCAATAGACCAGCCTGATCAACTCGGACCCGCACGGGTCTAATTTTTTTAAGGCCGCACTTAGTTTTGAGCTGCGCAGTTCATCGTCAAAAGAATCGCCAAAGTAGCTTGCTGTGGTCAGATCCGCAGCATAAAACTCCAGCGGCTCGGTTCGCGGGCGGCGCAAGCTGCTGAAGGCACAGTTCAAACCGATTCGATACAGCCAGGTTTTCCATTTCCGACCCGGGTCAAACCGTTTGAGATTCAGATAAGCTCGCAGCAGCGCTTCTTGCGCAGCATCTTCAGCCAGGGCGCGATCGCCCAGCGCCCCTGCCAGAAACATTTTGAACGGCTCAAATCCGCGGGCAGCCAAGACGTTGAATGCCCCGGGATTGGAACGCGCCAAAACCGCCAGCTGTTCATCCGGCAGCTTTTCAAACTCGCTGAAATTTTCGATTTGCAACCGGTCTGCAACTGGCATACTGCAAGCATACTGCGCCGCAATGAAATCCAAATTAACTGCTGGCAAAAACTTCGGCAAATAAAAATCCCGGAGGTTGATCCGGGATTTTTTTGGAAAAAAGTTGAAAACAGCGGGTTACTTTAAAGTAGCCTTTGCGCCGGCTTCTTCCAATTTCTTCTTCATGCCTTCGGCTTCTGCTTTGGCCACATTTTCTTTAACCGGCTTTGGAGCGCCGTCAACCAGGTCTTTGGCTTCTTTCAAGCCCAAACCGGTGATTTCGCGGACAACCTTGATCACGCCGATCTTATTTGCGCCACCTTCGGTCAATTCAACTGTGAATTCCGACTTTTCTTCAGCTGCGGCTGCTGCGCCGCCGGCCGGTGCAGCACCCATCATAACCGGAGCTGCGGCTGAAACGCCGAATTTATCTTCTAAAACCTTAACCAATTCTGAAAGTTCCAAAACTGAGAGCTTTTCAATGTGCTCAACCAGGGTCTTGAACTTTTCAGGAACTTGTACTTCTGACATTTATAATTCCTTTCTTAAGATTTAGCTTCTTTAATTGCATTCAAGGCATACACCAGGCTGCGCAAATTGCCGGCCAAAACATTGACGAAGCCGGACATTGGCGCGGCAATGGTGCCGACCAATTTTCCGCGCAACTCTTGTTTGCCAGGCAGACTTGCCAGCGCGGCAACTTCAACTTTGGAAACAACTCTGCCATCCATAACGCCCATCAAAATCTGGACATTCTTGTTTTCTTTGGCAAAATTGCTCAAAATTCTTGCCGGCGCGACCTCGTCTTCTTTTGAAACGGCCAGGGCAACCGGGGCTTTGAAATCCATTGCAGAGGTATCAACGCCGTGCTTTTGCAAAGCGCGCTTGATCAAAGTGATCTTCGCGACCTTGGCGTATACGTTTTCTTTGCGCAATTCGCGGCGGAGTTCGCTGATCTTTTTCACGGTTGTGCCGCGATAGTCTGCAAAAACCACGGATTTTGCGCCTTCCAATTGAGTTTCTAATTCACTCAACAGGGCTTCTTTCTCTTTTCTTGTAACTGCCATATTCTTCTTTCTTTGAGAATGCTATGGGATGAAATAGAATCGACCGTATTTCCGCTTTTTGAGAGGAGCCTTTCCGGCCTGAAATGACCGGTTGGGCAATAAAAATCTCGGTTTTTAAACCGAGTCCAAATAAAAAGCTGTTTAATTAAAGCTTTGCTGTGGTCCTCGGTAGGCTTGCCGCTTGATGCGGATTAAGTCCCGGTTGGGACGCCGACTTTCTTAGGAAATATTCTATTCTGCAAAAATTATACCAGATTGAGCGGAAATGTCAAAGCTTGCGGGCCAAGAGGTGAAATGCAAAGACGAAGGTACCGGCCAGAAAACACGGGAGTAACTTCAGGGGCCGCGCAGGGCGCGGCCCCTTGGTACGACTCCCCGACTCCACCACTGAGCATGGGACCAAGTGTCAGGCCCATGCTCAACCTTTATACGCTACTGGGATTAAAAATAAGTTAACCCCGCTTTTACTTTGAGCGGGGTTTGGGACAATATAGAGCTACGGCAAAAATATTTTAAGCCGCATCAAGTCCAAATTCCGAATAAAATTTTCCCGCGCGGTAATTTTCAACGATGTGGCGAATATACGGTGCGATATTTTCCGGTAAATGATCCAGATCAAACCAACCGGCAAAATCTGACTTACTCGTTTCATTGTTAGTCGGCTGGCCTTCCCATTCTTCTGCCAGAAAAATAAAATCTGCATAGGTATCGATTTGCGAACGCCTCAGCATCGCGTGCACAAATCTCAACCGTTCTGGCATAACTTTAACACCCGCTTCTTCGGCAGCTTCGCGAGCGGCTCCTTGCCGCGGATTTTCACCTGCTTCCAAGTGTCCCGCTGGAATTGTAAATTGGCCGTCAGACCAACCATATTAGCTCTGCGAATTAAAAAGATCTTACCGTCTTTTATCAGTAAGCAGTAAACGCCGCCTCTGATTTGAAAATATTTCTTTTCGCTCATAAATTTATTTTAAATATTTGGCTTGATTCTGCTGCTGCTCTTGCAAAGTTTTTGCAAAGACCGCGGTACCGTCCGGTTTGCTTAAGAAATACAAATAGTCGGAAGCTTGCGGATCAATTGCAGCTTCAATCGAAGAGAGCGAAGGATTACTAATCGGACCGGGCGGCAGGCCGGCATGCAAATAAGTGTTATACGGCGAATCAATTTTGGTGTCGGCAATGCTGACACTCGGGTCGGTTTTCTTGGTAATGTAGTTTACAGTCGCATCGCTTTGAAGCGGCATGCCGATTGCCAAACGCTTATAGAAAATTCCCGCCACCAGGCGGCGTTCGGTTTGCAGCTGGGCGATATCCGCGTCGGAAAGCCGCGCAGTGTTACGACCTACTTCGCGCTCCACAATTGAGGCCATAGTCAAAATTTCATAAACAGTTTTATGCTGCGCTGAAATTTTGGCGCGCAAATCCGGGGTAAGTTTTGCATTTAAATTATCCAGGGCCTTTTGAATGATCGTTTCGCTGCTAGCGCCCTTACTGACAAAGTAAGTGTCCGGAAAAATATAACCTTCCAGCGAAGCATCGGGAATTTTTTCGCCGAACATGCCCGTAGTCGCGATTTTCTTTTGGGCCGCGTCGAATTGCGCGGAAGTGGCCACGCCGTTTTGCGCCAAATATTTTTCAATGTCGCTAAGAGTCCAGCCTTCCTTGAACTGCAGCACATCAATATCGGATCGAACCTTGCCACCGACCAGCTGTCCGGCAATCTGGCGCATGTTCATGCTCGGGCTGAGCACGTAAGTTCCGGCCTGAATTTTCTGAGTCTGGTTCGAAACGGCCAGGTAGACATCAAAGATCCAGGAACTCGAAATAATTCCCTGGCTGTAAAGCCGGTCACTGATGGTTCGCGACCGTTCGCCCGGCGTGATAATCACGACTACGTTTGCGCGGCTTCGCGAAAGCGGCGTGCTGATCTTGACTCTGAAAAAAATAACCAGCGCCGCCGCGACTAAAAGCAGTACCACAACTCCGAGCAAAAATATTTTAAACCGGCCGGATTTGCGGTGCTCGATGACCGGCTCGGACGGGATTTGTTCCTGGAATTCCATAGCAGTAATGTAGCAAAGTCGCGGCATATTTACAAAAGCCCGAATTTCTGCTATAATGGTTATGCAAGTTAGCGAACGGCGGCAAAATCACCGCTGTTGAAACAAAAATAAATGAAAATCAAATACTTTGGAATCGGCACTGCGCTTTTTTTGTTGTCGATCCTAAGCTACTCGGTTTCTTCCGCTAGCGCCAACAGCACCTTCAACAGCGATAAAATAATGCAATTGGCTAATCACGACCGGCAGTATCTCGGCCTCGCTGCCCTCAAAGTGAATCCGGCTCTGACGCTTGCCGCCGATCTGAAGCTGGACGACATGATTGCCAATAATTATTTTGACCACGTTTCTCCGCAAGGCACGAGCCCCTGGCACTTTGTGCAAAAGGCCGGCTATGCTTATACCGCGGCAGGAGAAAATCTGGCAATGAATTTTTCCGATCCGGAAAAAGTTGAAGCCGCCTGGATGAACAGTCCGGAGCACCGCGAAAATATTTTAAACCCGAAATTCTCTGAAATCGGGGTGGCGCAGAAAGAAGTAGTTTACAAGGGTCAGCGCACAAATTTTATAGTTGAATATTTCGGAGATCCCGAAACATTAGCAGTCCAGCCGAGCGCAAATTAATTTCAACAACTGAATATAGAAAAGGCTCCAACAAAAAATCCCTAAACCGCAAGGCCAGGGATTTTTTGTTTGGTCTTTCGTAGAAACTCCACGAAAAATTCCGGTAAATTTTTACATCAACTCCCGTTCAATTTTATCCAGAATTTTCTTGGCATGATCTTTGCCGCCCAGGCCGAATGCCAGGCCGCCGGCGATCGCAAACATCGCGACGATCGCGCGGAACAGATCCTGCAGGAAGCCGGAAGCAACATCAAGTTGCGCCAGCGCCGCAAGAATCGCGAAGATCATAATCGCCCAGCGGGTGATCGCCGCCAGCGCGCCGGAATTTTTCATGTTGCCGGCCGCGAGCGTGCCGCGAACCAGGTCGCCCAAAAAATTCGCAGCATAGGTGCCGATCAGCATGATCGCGACCGCGACAATAACGTTGCCGAAATATGGCAGGACTTTGGTGTACAGGAAAACGCTGACCTGGGTCAGTCCCAGAATGTCAGTTGCCGCCAGGAACGCGCCGATGATAATAAACCACTTCACGATCCATTCGCCCAGCCGCGCAATGCTCAGTTTGCGGCCGACCCGGTCGGACAAGTGATCCAGCCCCAGCCGGTTGGCAAAATGATCAATCTTGATCCACGCTAAAACCTTGTAGACCAGACGGCCCAAAAATTCCGCGATCAGCCAGCCGAGCAAAAGCACCAGCGCTGCGACGATGATATTAGGCAGATAAGAAATAACATTGTAGTACAAAAGCGAAAGCGTATCCCGGATGCTTGAAGGATATGCGCCGTTGTAATATACCATTTGTGTTTTCTCCTTTTTTAAAAAATAAAACCCAAACATCGACCGGTTTGGGATTGTTAATCGCTATTCGCCGATAATTTGAATTATGAAATCGCGTTTGCGCCCGCCGTCCAGCTCGACAAAAAAAATCGACTGGCGGATGCCCAGGCACAGCTGGCCGCGGTCAACCGGAACGACTTGCGACGCGCCGATCAAAAATGCTTTGACATGGGCGTGGCCGTTGCTGCGCTCCCCTACTGAAACGTTCTGCCGGATTTCAAAAACGTCGTGAGCGTAATTGACGTCGACCGGAATCAGCCGATACATCATCTTCATAATGTCCTGAAGCAGCAGCGGCTCAAAATGGTTCAGCCGGATGCCGGCCGTGGTGTGCGGGCAAAAAACTAGCGCCTGGCCGGTCTTCACTCCCGAATCAGCCAGGACTCTTTTAACGTCCGTGGTGATGTCGATGATCTCGAACTGTTTTTTGGTTTCCAGTTCGACTCTTTTATTGACGATTGTCATTTGTTTCTTTACGGATCTTATCCAAAAGCATTATACCAAGCGATTTGCTTAAGTCAAAACAAAAACCCCGGGCATATGAACCGAGGCTTGTTTTGTTTCTTGAAGCTGCCTTTGGCAAAAACCTAAGGTTTAGGCCAAGATTGCATCTTTAGCAGCTTTTGCGACGCGGAACTTCACAACTGTCTTTGCAGGAATAGAGATCTGCTCGCCAGTTGCCGGGTTGCGGCCCATGCGGGCGGCGCGGGACTTCTTTTGAAGTTTGCCGAGGCCTGGCAGGGTGAACTCACCGTTCTTCTTGGCTTCACTGTATGCTGTTTCAACAATTAGATCCAGCATTTCAGCCACTTCTTTTCTGCTCTTGCCGGTCTTTTCGGCCAAGTGCTGGAGAAGCTGTGACTTATTCATTGGTTTTGCCATAAGTGTTGATTAATGATTTTCTGCGGGTAGTATAGCACATGTGTCAAGAAACGCTAGTATTTTCAAGGGTTTTGTGGAAAAGTCCGGTTGCGGTCGCTATTTTTTTCGCTTAGACATGCGGGAAAACTAAAGCTATAATTTAAATATGCAGAATCCGAAAAAGCCAATAAAACTGGGGATTTTCGACATCGATGGCACGATTTTTAGATCCAGCCTATTGATCGAGGTAATTAACCCGCTGGTCGAAGCCGGCATTTTTCCACGCCAGTTTCGCAAAGAATACCTGGCCTGGCTAAACCGAATGGGCAGCTATGAGGATTACATCAATAAAATCGTAAACCTGCATCTCAAATACATTAAAGGGCATTCACGGCGGGAAATGGATTTGGTGGTTCGGCAAATGCTCAAAGCCAAAAAACATCAGGTTTATAAATTTTCGCGAGATTTGACTGCCAAGCTCCGCTCCGAAGGCTACATGCTGCTTGCTATTTCCAACTCCCCGATGTACGTGGTCGGCCCTTACGCC
>Ga0070679_100005682_pt1 | contig 11566 bp, 12 predicted proteins | sample KBSC63BmetaG_FD_65652 | JGI IMG/M metagenome (GOLD analysis project Ga0070679, IMG submission 65652) | Corn rhizosphere microbial communities from Kellogg Biological Station, Michigan, USA - KBS C6-3B metaG | ecosystem: Host-associated > Plants > Roots > Rhizosphere | place: USA: Michigan... | reverse complement strand
CGCAGACGCGTCCCACTCGGCCCACGCCGCGCGATCGGCGCCGAGAAAGCGCGTGAACGCCTTTTGCCCCCACGGCACCTCGCTCGGCGCGCAGATGGGCGCGAACGCCGAGACGCTGCGGTAGCGCTCGGGCCGCTTGAGCGCGGCGACGAGCGCGCCGTGGCCGCCCATCGAGTGGCCGAAGATGGCGCGCGCCGCGCCGTCGACGGGAAACTCGCGCTCGACCAGCGCCGGCAGCTCGTCGACGACGTAGGTGTGCATGCGGTACGCCGCCGACCACGGCGCCTCGATGGCGTCGACGTAGAAGCCGGCGCCGAGGCCGAAGTCCCACGCTTCGTCGTCGCCGGGAAAGCGGGCGGCGCGCGGGCTGGTGTCGCAGGCGACCAGCGCCAGCCCGAGCGCGGCGGCGACGCGCTGCGCGCCCGCCTTGATCATGAAGGTCTCGTCGGTGCAGGTGAGCCCGGCGAGAAAATAGAGCGCCGGCACGCGCGCGCCCCCGCGCGCCGCGCCGCCCGCCGCGATCGCCGCCGGCGGCAGGTAGACGGAAAAGCGCATGGGACCGGCGCAGGCGGCGCTGTCGTGCTCGTAGAAGCCCTGCCGCCCGTCGAAGGCGCGATGCTCGGCGCGCGTTCGCAGCGCGCTCATCGCGCGTATTCGACGACGGCGCGGATCGATTCGCCGCGGTGCATGAGGTCGAACGCCTCGTTGATGCGGTCGAGCGGCAGCTTGTGCGTGATCAACGGGTCGATCTGGATCTTGCCCTCCATGTACCAGTCGACGATGCGCGGCACGTCGGTGCGCCCGCGCGCGCCGCCGAAGGCCGAGCCCTTCCACACGCGCCCGGTGACCAGCTGGAACGGCCGCGTCGCGATCTCCTGTCCCGCGCCGGCGACGCCGATGATGACCGACACGCCCCAGCCGCGGTGGCAGCACTCGAGAGCCTGGCGCATCAGCTTGACGTTGCCGACGCACTCGAAGCTGTAATCGGCGCCGCCGCCGGTGAGCTCGACGAGGTGCGCCACCAGGTCGCCGCCGGCCTCGTTGGGGTTGACGAAGTGGGTGGCGCCGAAGCGGCGCGCCATCGCCTCGCGCGCGGGGTTGATGTCGACGCCGATGATCTTGTCGGCGCCGGCGATGCGCGCGCCCTGCACCACGTTGAGCCCGATGCCGCCGAGCCCGAAGACGACGACGTTGGCACCCGGCTCCATCTTCGCGGTGAAGAGCACGGCGCCGACGCCGGTGGTGACGCCGCAGCCGATGTAGCAGATCTTGTCGAACGGCGCGTCGGCGCGCACCTTGGCGACGGCGATCTCGGGCAAGACCGTGTGCTGCGCGAACGTCGAGCAGCCCATGTAGTGATGGATCGGCTGCTTGCCGATGCGGAAGCGGCTGGTGCCGTCGGGCATGAGCCCCTTGCCCTGCGTGGCGCGGATCGCCGTGCACAGGTTGGTCTTGCGGCTCAGGCACGATTTGCACTGCCGGCATTCGGGCGTGTAGAGCGGGATGACGTGGTCGCCTTTTTTGACGCTGGTGACGCCGGCGCCGACGTCGACGACGATGCCCGCGCCTTCGTGACCGAAAATCGCCGGGAACAGCCCCTCGGGATCGGCGCCCGAGCGCGTGAACTCGTCGGTGTGGCAGACGCCGGTGGCGGCGAGCTCGACGAGAACCTCGCCGGCGTGCGGCCCTTCGAGCTCCACGTCTTCGACGACGAGCGGCTTGCCGGCTTCGTACGCGACTGCAGCGCGGGTCCTCATGGACACCTCCGGCGCGCAGCATAGCGCTACCGCCGGCGAACGAAAATGCCGGCGCGCTAAAATGCGGCGAGCAACGCAGACGCCGATTGCGCGCGCGTCCGCTCGCCCGCCGCCGCCCATTGATCGCGCGCTTTTTCCGCCAGCGCCCGCGCCCGCGGATCGCCGCGGCGCACACCTTCGAGCGCACGCGCCAGCTCGAGCTCGATGTCGGCCAGCATCTCCGTCGGGTTGTGATCCTTCTGCCTGAGCGGCAGCGCGCGCTCGAGCCAGCGCACCGCCTCGCGCGGGTGCTTTTGCGCCAGCTCGAGCTGGCCGAGGCGCAGCATCGGCTCGGCGAGATCGGGGCAATCGGCGGCCAGCGTCTTTTCGTAGATCGTCACCGCGCGCTCGAGGTGCTTGCGCGCCTCGTCGTAGCGATGCAGCTGCAAGAGCGCGTAGCCGATGTTGGTGTTCGACACGCCGACGTTCTCGCTCTCTTTGCCGAAGACGCGCTCGTAGGTCGGCAGCGCCAGCCGCTCCTCGGCGATGGCCTCGTCGTAGCGGCCGAGGATGCCGAGCGCCTCGGCCAGGTTCGTGTGCGTCTGCGCGATCTGCAGATGCTCCGGCGGCAGGCTCTTTTGCAGGAGCAGCAGCACGCGTTTGCCGAGCGCCAGCGCCGCGGCGCCGTCATGCTTCATGGCGTAGGCGTCGACCTCTTTGCGCAGGATTGCCGCCACGTCGGGGTGCTCGGGCCCGAGCACCGACTCGGTGAGCGCGCGCGCCTGGTCGAGCAGGTGCAGCCCTTCGTCGTATTGGCCCTCGTACTTGAGGACGTCGCCGAGCGTGCGATAGGCAGCCGCGCGCGCGAGCACGTTGTCCGACGGCGTTTGCGCCGCCAGCGCGATCGCCTTGCGCGCCGCCACTTCCGCCTCCGGATAGCGGCTCTCGCGAAAATAGACGAGCGCGATTTGCACCCACAGATCGACCTGGAGCTCGCCGCTGCCGCCGGTGCGGCGCACCATGGCCTCGGCGAAGCGCATCCACTCGTGCGCGTCGGCAAAGCCGTGCAGATCGACGGTGACGTTGGCCAGCTCGACGGCGACGCGGCTCTTGAGCTCGTCGAGGCGCGCCTCTTCGGCGGCGTAGAGCGCGTCGCGCCACGCGCGATCGGCGCCCTGATAGTCGCCGGCTTTGAAGCGCAGCTCGCCGATGAGCGCCTGCGTCTCGGCGACGAGCGGCCGATAGCCGAGCTGCTGCGCGATGGGCGCGACGCCCTCCGCCTGCGCCAGGCCGTCCTTGTACTTGCCCGCGCCGAGACGCGCGCGCGCCGTCGCCAGCTGCGTGCGCTCCTCGGCGAGCTCGGCGCGCAGATGCGGATCGGCCGGCGGCGGCGCGACCGTCGACAGCGTCTTGACGTCGGCGCACACCGACACCGGCGGCAGCGCCGCGACGGCCTGCACCGAGCGCTCGACCGTTTCGTCGTCGGCGCTGACGAAGAGATCGGTGAGCGCGCGCAGCTCCGTCTTGCGATCGTCGAGGCAGCCCATGCGCAACTCCATGATCGCCTCGGTCTCTTCGCCGCGCAGTCGCGTCGCGGCGCAGGCGTCGCCGTGCGCCGCCGCCCACGCGCTCGCGTACCCGTCGAGCGCGCGCGTTGTCTCGACGGCGGCCTGCGCCGCCCACGGCTTGCCGCTGCGAGCGAACGCGCGCTGCACCGCTTGCCGCCTTGCCGCGTCCCAGACGCCCGCCAGATGGCGCTCGCCGCCTTCGCACATGCGCGCCCGCTCGCCGTTGAAATGGCGCGCGGCGAGAACCAGCGCCGCGGTGGCGACGATGCCGGCCGTCGCGGCGAGCCAGCGCCGGCGACGCAGCGCCGGATCGTGGCCGAGCGCGGCGAGCAGCGCGTCCATCGACGGCCAGCGCTCCTCTTTGTCGACGCGCAGGCCGCGCAGGAGGATCCGACGGATCCAGCCCGGCACTTTGGTGTCGGCCGGCGGCTCGCGCACGCTGCCGGCGAGGATGCTGTCGATGACCGCCTCGGGCGAATCGCCGGCGAAGGCGCGTTGCCCGTAGAGCGCCTCATATAATGATGCGCAGAAGCCGAACTGATCGCCGCGCGCGTCGACCGGCTCGCCGCGACACTGCTCGGGCGCCATGTACCCCGGCGTGCCCATCATGGTGCCGGCGCGCGTCAACGGCACCTCGAGCGAGGCGTCGGGCGACGGCGGCCCGTCGTCGACGTCGAGCGCGTCGTCGTCGCCCTCTTCGGGGAGCTGCTCGCTCGACGACGCGCTGCGCGCCAGCCCGAAGTCGGTGACGCGCGCGCGCCCGTCGTTGCCGATGAGCACGTTGTCCGGCTTGAAGTCGCGATGCACGAGGCCCGCGGCGTGCGCCGCGGCCAGACCGCGGCCGGCACCGATGAACAGCGTCAGGATCTCGCGCCAGGTCCGCTTCTTCGTTCGCAGCCACGCCTTGAGCGTGCCCGCCTCGACGAGCTCCATGGCGAGGAACACGCGATGGCCGTCGATGCCCACGTCGTGAACGGCGATGACGTTGGGATGCGCGAGCCGCGCCATCGCCTTGGCCTCGCGCAACATGCGCGCGCCGAAGCGCGACTGATCGCTGCCGAGATTGCCGCGCAACACCTTGAGCGCGACCTTGCGATCGAGCTGCGGATCGAACGCCAGATAGACGACGCCCATGCCGCCCGACCCGACGCAATCGAGGATCAAGTAGCGGCCGAGCTTGGTGCCGCGCTCGAGCTCGTCGCTTGGCGCCAAGATGCGCGCGCGTGGCTTGGATCCGGGCTTCGACCCGCGCGTCTCCGCCGTCGGCTCCGTCCAGCCGAAGCGCAAACGGCACGCATCGCAGCTCGACAGATGCCGAGCCGTGGCGGCTGCCGCGTCGGCGTCGAGCTGCCCCGCCGCAAAGGCCGCCCAGGCGACGTCGGTCACACACGCCACGCGATCATTGTACCATGTCCGATGGCACAGGAGGCCTCGGATGCGCTGGTACCACTACGTTTCGTATTTCTTCGGCGGTGCTTTTGCCGCCAACTTCATTCCGCACTTCGTCAACGGCGTGTCGGGCGCGCCCTTCCAGAGCCCATTCGCATCACCGCCCGGCGAAGGCTTGTCGTCGTCGACGGTCAACGTCGCGTGGGGGCTCTTCAACGTCGCGATCGCCTATTTGCTGTTGGTGCGCGTCGGAACCTTCGAGCTCAAGCGCTGGGCGCACGTCGGCGTCTTCGCCGCGGGCTTCATCCTGATGTCGCTGATGCTCGCCCGTGCATTCGGCCGTTTTCACGGCGGCCTCATGTGATCGTTGGTTTCACGGCCCTGCCGCGTGCTCGACTTTTCCTCACCACTTGCCGGAGAAAAAAATGCTCGTCCTCATCGCGACCCTGCTCGTCAACGCACCAGATCCGATCCTGGCCGCCGATGCGCAGTGGCGACAGGCGCTCGTTGCCAAGAATCATGCCGCGTACGAGAAGATCGTCGCTCCCGAGTACTTCCTCGCCACCGCCATCGGAGTGATACCGCGCGCGCAGTGGATGGCGAACGCGTTGATCTGGGACACCAAGTCGATCGAGTGGCGCGCGGCGCCGCACATCGATGTTTATGCCGACTCCGCGGTGGTGAGCGGGACGCTCCGGTGGCACGTCATCAAGGACAAGCCAGACCCGCGCACTGGATCGAAAGAGATGGATCAAGACTTCCTCGTCACCGACGTCTGGGTCCGGCGGGCCGGCCAGTGGCAGGTGGTCGCGCGCCACTCGACCGTGCCGGTGACGCCGTCCGCTCCGCCGACGAAGCGCTGAGGTCGGCTGGCGCGTCAGCGCCGTGGAATTCGGCGTGCTGCGCGCGCGTCGCGCGTCGGCCGTTGGATCGCGATGAGGCGGCCGTTCGGCTTGTGGCGCACGAACGACGCGAGCGTCGTCGGCGCGACGCGATAACGGCGTCCGCGACGCGAGGTCGCGCGATACGCATCGTTGACGATGAACTCGCCACGCGGCGACACGCCGACGATGGCGACGTAGTGCCCGCCGGTGTGCGCTTCGGTGGGCGGCAGATAGCGCGGACGGCCGAGCGCGACGACGAGACCGCCATGCTGCAGCACGCGCCGCACCCACGGCCCGTCGAATCCCGGATGCACGGTCGCGCGCAGCTGCAGCGCCTCGGCCATGCGCACGATCCCGGCGGGCGCGGTCGCGCGATTCACCCGGCCGTCGTCGAGGCGATCGAGCGATTCGATGAGCGCCGCGTCCGAGAGGCGCGCGCGACGATGAAAGCCGCGCGCGACCATCGCCATCGTCGCCGGCCCGCAGCGGCTCTCGCCGTGATAGGCCGCGGTCCGTCCTTCGGGAAATCGCTGACTGATGAGCGGCGCCAACGCGAGCGTCTGCGCCGACACGAGCAGTGCCGACACGATCGATCCAAGCAACACGCAGCCGCCTAGAGCAAGAACAGGGCCGCCGCAACTCCGCGCGTTTCGCGACCGCGTGTCTCCGATTTCCGGAGACTCCTCCGATTTCCCCGCGGACCGGCGCGTGGGCTATCGTCGGTCATTCGGACTGCTGCCTATATCGCCTTCCTCGCTGTCGCCGCGGGCCTGCCCGCGCGCGGCGACGAGCTCCATCACACGCTGTCGTTCGCCGGCGGCGGCGAAGTCTTCGGCAGCCCGGGCTTGGGCGGACATGGCTTCGTGCTCGCGCGCTACGATCTCGACGGCCTGCCGCGCCAGTCGCACTTCGCCGCCGAGCTCAACACCGACACCTTGCGCCTCTCGTACGATCGCCTGCACGTCGGCCCCGTCGAGCTCGGCTTCGCCGCCGCCGCCGAAGTGTTCATCGCGGGCCTGCTCACCGACTACTACCGCGACGGCGTCAGCGACTCGGCGCGCGGCTTCTACGCCAGCTACGCCGCCGCCGGCGCGTACGCCAAGCTCGGCGTCGGACCGCACTTCTTCGAGCTCGCGCTCACCGCCCGTCGCTGGTTCTTCAATCGCGCCGGCGACACCAGCCCGTCGCTGACGCTACCACCCGACGCCTTCGTCGGCGAAGCGCGGCTGCGCTACACGCTGTGGATGCTGCGACCCGATCCGTCGCTCTATCAGCCGCAGCGCCTCTATCCGCGCCTTCGCGGCATCGCCCTCGGTGTCGAGCTCGGCCTCGACGAGCGCTCGGAGGCGACGCCGTGGGGCGCGCGCGATCCCGCCGCGTTCGCCCCGCCCGATCCGCGCAACGCGCCCGGCCGCACGATCCTCCTCGCGCGACAGTGGCTGCGCGCCGGCGCTCAGCTCCATTCGCGCGTTCGCGTGCAGGTCGACGAAGTGGCGACGTGGATGTGGCACGAAGACGATCTCGTGCGCCTGCGCGTCGGCGGCTTCAACCCGTACAGCGTGCCGCTCGCCGGCGCGCCGTGGCCCGGCTATTTGTCGGGCAAGCTCGCCGCCATCGACGCGTCCTTGCACGTGCGCGTGTGGCGCGATCACGAAGTGGGCGTCGTCGCCGACGGCGTCGTGCTCGATGATCCGCGCCGCAATGGCTCGAGCGGCGTCGGCGTCCTCGGCGGCATCGGCGCCTTCGTCGATGCGCGCATCGGCGCCTGGCAACTGGACGTTCGTGGCGGCTGGTCACCGACGACGCAGCCCGGGTCCGTCGCCGGCAGCTGGGGCCTGTTCGCCGCCGCCGGGTGGGCCTGGTCGCGCTGAAGCGAAGTTAGGAGGAGGCGGCGGGTGCGACGGTCAGCTTCGGCGCGTCGCTCTTCGGCTTGCCGTTCTCGCCGAGCACGATGTTGAGCTCGAGCACCTCGCAGCCGCCGTTGCGATCGACGTTCACCGACACCTGGTCCAGATCGATGAGCTCGTATTTCGCGATCACCTGCAACAGCTCCTGCTGCAACTGCGGCAGATAATCGGGCGTGTTGCGCGACGTGCCGCGCTCGCGCGCGACGATGATCGACAGTCGGTCCTTGGCAATCGCGGCGCTCGGCGCCTTCCGCTTGAAGTAATCGAGTAAACCCATGAGCTCACCTCGCGGTTGGTCGTCGTCGCTTAGCCGAAGATGCGCTTCAGAAAGCCGCGCTTCTCGATCTCGATGAAGCGATGCGGCCGCTCCTGTCCGAGGAATCGATAGACGACGTCGATGTACGCCTGCGACACGTCGGTCATCTCGTCGAGGATCACCGGCGCGCCCTTGTTCGACGCCTGGATGACCGCCTTCGACTCGGGGATGACGCCGAGGAACGGAATGCCGAGGAGCTCGAGCACGTCGCCCACCGACAGCATCTCGCCGCGCTCGACTTCGGCCGGCGAATAGCGCGTCAACAACAGATGCGTCTTGATCGGCTCGCCGCCCGCTTCCGCCCTGCTCGTCTTGGCGTTGAGCAGACCGAGCACGCGATCGGAGTCGCGCACCGACGACACTTCCGGATTCGTGACGACGATCGCCTCGTCGGCAAAATACATCGCCATCTGCGCGCCGCGCTCGATGCCCGCCGGCGAATCGCAGATGATGTAGTCGAAGCCCATCTCCTTGAGCTGCTCGAGCACGCGGCCGACGCCCTCGGGATCGAGCGCATCTTTGTCGCGCGTCTGCGACGCCGGCAGCATGTACAGGTTCTCCACGCGCTTGTCGCGGATGATGGCCTGCTGCAGCTTCGCTTCGCCCTTGATGACGTTGATGAGATCGTACACGACGCGGCGCTCGCAACCCATGACGAGGTCGAGGTTGCGCAATCCGACGTCGAAATCGATGGCGATCGTCTTGTGCCCGAGCAGCGCGATCCCGGTCGCGATGTTGGCGCTCGTCGTGGTTTTACCAACGCCGCCCTTGCCGGAGGTGATGACGACGATTTTGGACACGTGGACCTCCTTCAGTTTCAGCTGAGACTTCCCGCAATTTCCAATAAGCGCCACGTCGTCACGCGAGGCAAATTTTTGATGCGACTTTTTTGCGAAATCAGAGCGGAAGGAAATGAAACGAGCCGTTCTCGACGAAGATTTGCGTCGGACGGCCACGGCGATCGGCGGGAATTTCGTCGGCGAGCAGATACTGGCCGGCGACGGAGACGAGCTCCGCTTCGAGGCTCTGGCAGAAGACGCGGGCGTCGGCCATGCCCTGCGCGCCGGCGAGCGCGCGACCGCGCAACGGGCCGTAGACGTGCACGTGGCCGTCGGCGATGACTTGCGCGCCGGCGTTGACCGGCGCGAGCACGACCAGATCGGCGCGCTGCGCATAGATGACCTGGCCGCCGCGCACCGGCTGCTTCACCGTCAGCGTCAGCGTGTGTTGTTGCTCGGCATCCGCCGCTTTGGGGTCGGGCCGCTTCTCTTCGCGTGCACGTTTCGCCACCGGCATCGGCGCTGCGACCGGCGCCGGCGCAGCGACGTGTACGGGCGCCGGCTCGGGTCGCGCGTTGACGCCCGGCCGCTCGACGCCACGGCCGCGGCCGATGCCAATCTGCACGATGGCCAGCCCCGCCTCGACGGCGCGCACGATCTCGTCGCCGCTGGCGTTGGCCACGCCGACGGGCACCAGCTTGCACGAGCGCAATCGCGCCACCAGCGACGGCAGCGACAGCTCGACCTCGCCCGGCAGATCGGCGACGTCGATGACGATCGGCGCATTGGCGAACATCTGCGGCGCCGGCGCGATGCGCGCGCGCAGCTCGCGCTCGATGCGCTCGACGTCGGTGGTGTACAGCCGCAGCACGGTGACGGGCGTAATCGTCCCCTTGATATCGAACGCGGGCATCTGCTCGACCAGGCGCGCTTCGGACGTAGCTTCCATGCGTGTCTCCCGCCAACCATCCTTCGCCCGCTTTTGCGAACGGGCAACTTCTCGTGCACGCCACGTCGCTGGCGTGGTACAGCGCCAGCATGAAGACCGTGACCGCGTCCAACGTCCTGCCGTGCACGCCGGAGACGTTCTGGAAGACCTTCCTCGACGAGCGCTACACGCGCGCGCTGTTCCTCGACGAGCTCGGCTTCAAGGAGCTCACCGTCCTCGAGCTCACCGACAGCGCGCGCAAAGTCCGCGTGGTGCCCAACGTGAACCTGCCCGGGCCGCTGAAGAAGCTCGTCGGTGACAGCTTCGGATACGAAGAGCACGGCACGCTCGATCGCGCCAAGAACGAGTGGACCTGGCGCATGGTGCCGAAAAAAGAAATCATCGCCACGCGCGGCAAGACGCGCATCGAGCCCGTCGGTGACGCGCAGTGCCGGCGCAACGACGAGGTCATCGTCGAGGGCAAGATCTTCGGCCTCGGCGGCATCATCGAATCGACGGCGGAAAAAGAGGTGCGCGCTTCGTCGGCCAAGGAGCACGCGTTCTTCCTGCGCTGGCTTTCGCAGCACCAGTCGCCCTAGCGATGCGCATCGCCACCTGGAACGTCAATTCGCTCAAGGCGCGCCTCGACAAGGTCGGCTGGTGGATCGAGCGCGCCGAGCCCGACGTGCTCTTGATGCAAGAGACCAAGCTCGCCGACGGTGACGTGCCGCGCGCGCAGCTCGAGAAATGGGGCTACGCCGTCGCGCACCACGGCGAGGGGCGCTGGAACGGCGTCGCCATCGCCAGCCGCGTCGGCATCGACGACGTCGTCAGCAACTTCGGCGAGCCGCTGCGCGCCGCCAAGACGCCCGACGTCGCCGACGACGAGCCGCTGGCCGAGGCGCGCATGATAGCGGCGACCTGCGGCGGAGTGCGCGTGGTGTCGATCTACGCCCCCAACGGCCGCACCGTCGGATCGCCATTCTTCGCCGCCAAGCTGCAATGGTTCGCGCGCCTCTCGACCTGGCTCGAGCACGCCAACCAGCCGTCGGACGCGATCGTGCTCGGCGGCGATTTCAATGTCGCGCCCAGCGACGGCGACGTCTGGGATCCGAAGGCGTGCCACGGCGGCACGCACGTCTCGCCCGAGGAGCGCGCCGCCTTCCAGCGCTTGTGCGACTGGGGCCTCGTCGACGCGTACCGGCTCGTGCAGGCGGATCCCGAGCGTTACACGTGGTGGGATTATCGCGCCGGCATGTTCCACAAGAACTTCGGCATGCGCATCGACCACTGCCTCGTGTCGCGCTCGCTCGCGGCGCGCGTCAAATGGTCCGAGATCGATCGCGAAGCGCGCAAAGGCAAGCCGATTCCGTCGGACCACGCGCCGCTCGTCGTCGATCTCGACGAGCGCGGCCGCCCGTTCGACGCCGGCTGGACCGCGGCGGCCGGCCGCATCGCGCTCAGGCGCAAGCCCTAATGACGACGACCAGCGTCGGTGCTACCGTGTCCGTCCACTCGGAGGCAGCCATGGCGAACACGAAGGTTCCGGCGAGCCACATGGACATCATGACGCAGAAGAAGTCGTACGCGCACCTGGCGACGTTGATGCCGGACGGCACGCCGCAGGTGACGCCGGTCTGGTTCGACATGGCCGGCGACAAGGTCCGCGTCAACACCGCGCGCGGCCGCGTCAAAGACAAGAACATGCAGAAGAACGCCGCGGTCGCGCTGTCGGTGACCGACCCCGACAATCCGTATCGTCACGTCGCCATCCGCGGGCGCATCGCCAACATCACCGAAGAAGGCGCCGACAAGCACATCGACTCGCTCGCCAAGAAGTACCTCGACAAGGACAAGTATCCGTTCGCGCGTCCGGGCGAGGTGCGCGTGATCTACGAGATCGAGCCGACGTCCGTCAACGCGATGGGGTGACGATGGGCGCGCTCGACGCAGCGCTGGCGCGCGCCGCCGGCGGCACGCCGCTCGACGACGACGAGGCGTTGGCGTTCGTCGACGCCGACGTGCCGCCGTCGGAGCTGCGCGCCGCCGCCGCGGCCGC
>Ga0070679_100005681_pt1 | contig 11566 bp, 11 predicted proteins | sample KBSC63BmetaG_FD_65652 | JGI IMG/M metagenome (GOLD analysis project Ga0070679, IMG submission 65652) | Corn rhizosphere microbial communities from Kellogg Biological Station, Michigan, USA - KBS C6-3B metaG | ecosystem: Host-associated > Plants > Roots > Rhizosphere | place: USA: Michigan... | reverse complement strand
AGCTGGATATTCAGGTGACTCTGGGAGAAGTCATCCAGGTATTCAATGATCAGCCCAGCATCCCGCCTGCTAATTTCGACCCTAGCCTGACCAATGTAATCGAGGAACTCAAGATCATCCCGCACATGCTGACTCTGGACCAGATGACGGAGCTGTCACGCGTGTTTGGGCAGAGACATTACCGTCTCTCCATGACCTACGAAGTGTGCGCCGTGCTCATTGATAGCACAGTGAGCAGGTCTGTCGCCCGCGTTGATGAGCGCCACCTCAGGCTGGAGACATTGCGATGAATGCGACCACTCTGCAGGCGCCAGAGAGTGTGGCCCATATCGCAACTGCGCCTTACGCCAATGGGATGGAGATGCTCACATCCCTTTGCCGCGCTCTCGATGAACGCCTTGCCCAACTGCTGGAAGAATTGCCTGCGGGACGGCACAGGAGCGAAGACCTCAATTTGCGGGGGCTGGTGATTACCGATCTTGAGGCGCGTGACCTGCTCTCGCCACGCACGCAAGTGTCAAGACCGGTCGCCGAAGCTGAAACCCTGTTGCAGGCTGCTGAACCGCGCATTAACGCAAGCCGCGCTGCAGGCGTGGTGCTGCCGCTGGCACTGATCAAGGAACGCTTTCACCTGAGTGTCTTTGAGACTGAAACGATTCTCGTCTGCCTGGCGCCGGAACTGGAAACGCGTTATCAGAAACTGTTCGGATATCTCAATGACGACGTCACGCAGAAGTATCCCTCCGTTGATCTTCTGCTGAGATTAATGGCAACGCCGGCGACGATAGCACGGTGCCGGGCGTTGCTCGCGTCGACGTCAGAGCTGTTACGGAGCGGATTGTTACAGTGGGTGGAAGAGCAAGCCAGCAACTCACCTTTGGCGCGGTGCCTGAAAGTTGACCCTGCTGTGGTGCAGTTCCTGTTTCAGGACTACAAGCTCGATTCCGAGTTGGAATCAGTCTGGCTGGAGCGGGAGTATCCAGGGGAAGCAGAAAGACTGTGGGGAGCCAACCGCGAACCGGCAAACCGGATTCGTCCCTATCTTACCGAGTACCTCGAACATGAGCCGCTCAAGCGTGACCGGCTGGTGATTTCTGTGGTCGGACGCAGGGGTTCGGGCCGTCGGCACGCGGTGGAATCGGCCTGCTGGCAGACTGGGCTCGGCGTGATTCCTGTGGACTGCGCGCGCCTGCTCAAACACCCTCGTTTTGAACACGTCATACTGCGGGCCTTCCGCGATTCACTGCTGCACGCCGCTCCTCTGGTGCTGGGAAACTTTGATGCGGTGATTCAAAACCCGGAGCGCGGCCCTGAATTGCGCCTGCTCCTTGGTCGTCTGATGGAAGAGCGGGGATGGATCCTTTTCGTGCTGCGCGAAGAGACGGAAGGCGGGACCGCATGGTTCTCACGGCACCGGCAAGTCACGATCATGATTCCGGAACTCAGCAATCGGGAACGGAACGAGCTGTGGGCCGGATTGCTCGCACAGACCACACGGATGTCCGATTCTGAGATTCCTGCTATCAGTGAAGCTCTGGCTGTGAAGTTTCGCTTGTCACCGGGGCAGCTTGCTATCGCTTTTCGCAGAGCGGCCCACGTCGTGACCGATCCGGAGAATGCCGACGCGTGGCGCGCGCAATTACACGCCGAGGCGGGGCATGTTTCCGCGCCTAACCTGGGCGCACTCGCTAAAAAACTCAAGCCCATCTACCACTGGGAACAACTGGTGCTTCCGGCGAAGCGAAAGGAGTTGGTGCGTGATGTGGTCCGGCACGTCCAGCAAAGACGCAGGGTTATGGAGGAGTGGAGATTTAGTTCGCTGATGAGCCGCGGAAAGGGCATTACAGTGCTGTTTTCCGGGCCTCCAGGAACAGGCAAGACAATGGCGGCTGAAGTGATTGCTACCGCTTTAGAGATGGATATCTACCGGATCGACCTGGCAACGGTCGTGAGCAAGTACATCGGCGAAACCGAGAAGAACCTGTCGCGCATCTTCCGGGAAGCAGAATACTCGGACGCCATCCTGTTTTTTGACGAGGCGGATGCGCTCTTTGGCAAACGTTCAGAAGTAAAGGACGCGCATGACCGTTACGCCAATATCGAGATCAATTACCTGCTGCAACAGATTGAGAGTTTTGAGGGCGTAGTGGTGCTGGCCACCAATATGCGACAACACCTGGACGAGGCTTTCCTTCGCCGCATGCAGATCGTAGTGGAGTTTCCGGTGCCTTCCTGGGAAGACCGGCTGCGCATTTGGAAGCAGAGTTTTCCGCGCGAAGCGCCTTTGGCCACTGATGTGGACTTCACATTTCTTGCGCGACAGTTCGAGCTGGCTGGAGGCCACATAACGAACATTGCGCTGTGGGCGGCCCTTCTGGCGTCAGAAGAAGGTTCTCACATCGCCATGCGGCACTGTGTGCGCGCCACCCGGCGGGAACTGGAGAAGGTTGGGAGGCGCTGCATGAATGCAGAATTTGGTGCGTACTCGGGCTTGCTGGAACCGGGTGTGCAGAACGGAACTTGAGCCTGAAAGGTGCGTCCTGAAGGAAGAGGAGAGATCAATGGCTTGCAGAATTCAAAACCTGAGTAGACACCGTCTGGCACTGGACCTCCGCGGCGGGAGAGTCGTGTACGTAGAACCGAATCAGGTCTCAGCACCGCTACGCGAGGAATCCCTGTATGACAACGTGCACCTCAGAACCTGGGAGCAACAAGGCCTCGCCCGGCGCATCGACGCCAGCATGGATGAAGTCCTGGAATACGAGGGCCGTCCGGCAACAAAAAAGGGGACACGATCCACCCGCGATAAATCGACAGCGGACAAATCCCAGGACGCATCCGGTGAAAAACCTGCCAGCCAGTCTGGGAAAGTCTCTGGATCCGATGCAGCACAAGCAGCTTCCGCACAGGTTCCGAAAGCAGGCAGTGACGGCGATAGCGACGGTGGCAAGAAATCATCGGGACGTGCTCCCAAGGAATAGACGCCGAAACCGACGTTTACGAGGTCAAAGGATCAGCAACATGGGCTCTCAGGACAACAACGTGCTCCCGAAAAGACGCAAATGATCAAGCATTGCGAATATCGGCAGTACCAACAAGATCGTGATCAGGAGGAAAGATGGCAGAGTACCTTCATCCGGGAGTATTTGTTGAAGAAGTATCAAGCGGAGTCCGGCCGATTGAAGGAGTTGGGACTTCCACAGCCGCCTTCATCGGCACCACCGCCAAAGGCGTTCCGAACAAAGCAACGTTCATTACCAGTTGGGCCCAGTTCACACGTGCGTTTGGCGACTTAGTTCCGAGCAGTTATCTACCCTATGCGGTCTCGCAGTTCTTCAACACGGGCGGCAAGCGATGCTACATCGTGCGCGCGCTGAACGTGGTGAGTTCCACGCCAGCTACCCGTGATCTGCCGGACCGGGAGACAACTTCTCCGCGTAATAGTCTGCGGATAACCGCGAATGGCGCGGGTGCATGGGGTAACGGGCTTCTGGTAACGGTGCAGGATTCCACGAGCAACCCGACCACCGAATTCAAACTGGTGATCGCCCAGGACGATCCGGCCAATATCGTCGAGCTATTTGACAACCTGTCCATGGATCCCAACTCTGCTGACTATGTTGAGACCGCCATCAATGGCGTCTCTGACTACATCACGGTCAAAGATCTGGGCGCCTCAGAAGCTGCGGGCTTCGCACAGGGGGTCACTACCAATGCTCTGGCTGATCCAGTGCCATTTGCAGGGGGCGGGGAAGCCGTAACGCTGGAGACGCCCGATGGCACGGTTACGACAGTGAATTTCACTGGCAACGTGGCCAGGGCCACAGTTTTATCGCAACTCAACACTGCATGGGCAGCCTTTAACGTAACCGCTTCGCTTGATCCGTCCAACAAACTGGTTGTTAAGAGCGGCAGCGCGGGTTTTGACAAGTACATCATCCTGGGCGGCGCGGCCACGGGTGCAGGACGTCCTCTCGCGGGACTGGCCGGGTTTGCACAAGGGAGCGGAGCAGCTATTGGCTCCACCATGAAGAGCGCCTCAGCAGCTACTTTTGATACCACCGGCGGCAACAATGTTCTCACCATTACTGTCCACGGCGATGCAGTGCCGAACATCAACCTGACGGCCGGAGCGGCGGTGACCGCGGCCACAATTGTCAATGACATCAACACGGCGCTGGCTGGAGCTTCCAATGCACACGGCCTTGTTTCTGCACACGCTGAGGGCAATCGCGTGGTGATCACCACCACAAATGAAGGGGCAGCTGACAGCACTTTGGCGCTCACCGGTACAGGGGCGACACAACTGCAATTCAAAACTATCAGTGGTGGCGCCCCGAACGGGCCCGGGCAAGGGCGCAGCGAAGCAGCGTTCGTGCAAAGCGCGCAAGGTCCGTTTGCCCTGGCAGACGGCTCAAATTTCACCATTACGCTCAACAACGGAACATTGGCAGACCCCGCAACCAACGTGGTGATCACAGTCAATCTCGGAACATCGAATATTTCCAATCTGGCCCAGGCCACGGCCACCGAGATTGCCAATGCCATTAACACGGCGAGCACAGCTGCCGGGCAAGGCAACATCGCTTCAGTAGTTGCCAACCGAGTAGTGATCAGGCAAAACCGCAAAGGCAACTTCTACACGCTCCAGGTGCAGGATGGATTGAAGTCTCCTAATATCCGACTGAAGTTTGATACTTCAAGAAGATCAGGTTATGTGGAAGGCGACACTGCGTCGCCTTACCTGCGACCGGCCTCCAACCTTGATGCTTCCGGCGTGATTCAACCCTGGGTGCTGCAGAACGGCGACGATGGACCTCCGATTTCCAACACTGACCTGATCGGAACGGCTGACCTGAAGACCGGACTGCACGCTCTGGACGACGTGACTGATGTGAATTTCGTAACAATTCCGGGCGCAAGCGACCCGGGTGTTATCAGCCAGGCCGTAGGCTATTGCACCGTTCGCCGGGACTGCTTCTTCATCGCAGACTCGCCGGGGAAGAACACCAAGGATACGCCGGTCACTGATCCTTCACACGTGTCTGACTTCCTCTCCAACAAAGTGACGACCAAGACCAGCTACGGCGGTTTCTATTACCCGTGGCTGCTGATCAATGATCCGGTAGGCGCAGGCAAGAACCCCACGCGCTATGTTCCACCTTCAGGATTCATTGCCGGTATGTACGCGTTTATCGACAATACGCGCGGGGTATGGAAAGCACCGGCTGGAACGGAAGCCAATTTGAGCGGTCCGCTCGCCCTGGAGTACTCGGTCACAGATTCGGAGCAGGACATCTTGAACCCCATCGGGGTGAACTGCATACGGCAGTTCCCTGCGTCAGGCATCGTAGTCTGGGGTGCACGCACCATGGGCACGCTCTCCGATCCGGAATGGAGGTACATCCCGGTGCGGCGGTACGCAATTTACCTGGAGCAGAGCATCCTGCGCGGAACTCAGTGGGCCGTGTTTGAGCCAAACGACGAACGCCTCTGGGCGTCACTCAAGGCCAACATCGAAGATTTTCTGATGGGCGAGTTCCGCAAGGGAGCGCTGGCGGGCAGTACGCCACAACAGGCGTTCTCGGTGAAATGCGATGCCGACTTGAATCCTCCCTCAGAGGTAAATGCGGGTCGCGTGAACATGGAAGTGAAGTTCGCGCCGCTGAAGCCGGCGGAATTCGTAATTATCCGCATCAGCCAGAAGGTGCAGGTGCCGGGACAGTAATCCATGGCGCGCGCATCACAATTCGATCCCTACCGCACGTTCAAGTTCCGTGTGAGGTTTGGGGACACAACGGTTGCGGGCATCACCAAGGTATCGGCGCTGACCCGCACCGTTACTCCCAATGAATTGAAGGAAGGGGGCGATCTCCTGGCCCCCCGTCATAACCCGGGCGGAGTGCGTTATGAAGATGTGGTGCTGGAAAAAGGGCTCACAGCGAGCAATGAATTTGAAGAATGGGCCAACGCGGTGTTGCAATTGCAGAATGACCCCGGATCAGTAACCGGATTCAAACGCACTGTGTACATCGATGTTTTCGATCTCAAGGGTAATCCGCAGGACCGTAAAGCCCAGCCGATCGCCAGCTACAAGCTGAATCGCTGCTGGATCACAAGATACTCGGCGTTACCGGAGCTGGACGCAAGCTCAGGGGGCGTCGGAATTCAAAGCGTCACCCTAAGCCATGAAGGCTGGGAACGGGTGATTTAGAGAACCAGAAAGGAATTTCAATGGCGCCAAGAGCATCCTCAGCAGATCCGTTCCGGAAGTTCAAGTTTCGAATCAAGATTGACCAACAGGTAGTCGCCGGACTCACCAAGTGCTCGGCCATCACGATCAGCGTCGCCAACCAGGACTTCCGCTCTGGCGATCTCGACAGCTTCAAGCAAAAACTGCCGGGCCAGGTTTCATTTGAGCACATCACGCTGGAACAAGGGATGACCAACAACGCAGTTTTTGAAAAATGGGCCACCGCGATGAGCAACTACCTGGGCAACAAGGGCACGGACGCGGAAAAGACGCCCGACAACTTTCGCAAAGACATCGACATAGAGATCTACAACCTGAAAAACGAACTGGTGAAATCCTATCGGGTCTACAACTGCTGGGTCTCGAAGTATTCCGTGGGCGACCTGGATGCCAATTCCAACGATGTTCTGATCCATACGCTGGAACTTCAAAACGAAGGCATCCAGTTGCTGACTCCGGTGGGAGGCGCAGCCGCGTAAAAGTGATGGCAGCCACCGTATTAGAACCGCAGCTCACATCGGCAGAGACGCTGCCCGGGGAAGAATGGACAGCCGGCCGTCTAGTGCTCCCGGGTGGAGTTCTCGACAGCCGGGGCCAGTGTTTCCAGACTGTGATCGTGCGCCAGCTTACCGGACACGACGAAGAAGTGCTCGCCGACCGCCGCTACAGCAACGCTGCGCAACAGGTCACGGAATTCCTGGCGCAGGTGCTGGTGGAGGTGCCAGGGCTGGACAAACCGGTCAGCAAGGAATTGGTAGCCGAAATGTTGATCGGTGACCGCGATTACCTGTTGCTGCGACTGCGGCAGATCTGCCTGGGTGACATGGTGGAGCAGGTCATGCGGTGTCCAGTCGTGACCTGCGGCAGGAAAGCCGACGTCGAGTTCCTGATCAGTGAACTGCCGGTGCGGCGCGCAAAAGCTGTGCAGCCTTTCTACGAATTCGAGCTTTCCGAGCCACTGCGGAAGGAAGATCCAAGATCGGCGCAGGTGGTGCTGAGGCTCCCGGCGGGACGCGACCTTGAGGCCATTCTCGATTGCAGGGACGCGAACCCTGCGCTGGCCAATACCAAACTATTCGCTCGCATTATTAAACGGCTGGGACGCGAGGCGCTGTCGGAAGGAATGGCGCGTGCGCTGCCCATGCGGGCTCGTCAGGAGATTGCCGCATTCCTCAAGAAGATCTCGCCTGGTCCAGAGCTGAAAATTGAGATTCAATGCCCGAATTGCGGCGGAGACATGAGCTATCCGTTCGATCTCAACAGTTTTTTTTTGCCGAATGGGTGACCAGTTCAGGCGGACTTTACGAGGAGGTCCATCATCTCGCTTTTCACTATCACTGGTCAGAACGGGAGATCCTGGACATGCCGCGCGCCAAACGCCGCCGTTATCTGGCGCTCCTGGCCGGCAAGTTGGAGCAGTCACAACAAGGGAATAGCACAGAATGAGCCGAGAAAGATCATGTTTCGAACATAAGGGCATGCCACTGGCCGCCGAGACCGCGGGGCACATGCGAGCCGCGTCCGCGCCTTGGCTGCAGTCTTTTGGAGTGCGGCCCGTTCCCGGCCCCGATCCAATGAAAGCGCTCGCTGCTGCTCCGGTCAATGAGCCAGAACCGCAGATGTTTGATTACCAACATGAATTTGAACTGGGCCACTCTCGACCAAACGTGGATGGCGGTCGCAGCGAAACAGGTACGGCGCCGGGTTTACAGCGTTCGACTTCAGCAAACCCGAGTTCTTTCACCGGGCATTCCGGGAGCGCTGTTGCAGGTCAGCGGTCTGCATCAACGTCAACGATGGGCGGGACGAAGGACGGATCGCCTAAGGCGAGCTTCTCCGTTCCGAATACAGCCACCGCTCCTCTTTCAGAAGCTCTGGCGCAATCATCTGGACTACCGGTCGGCATCGATGCGGCCATTCCTGAAATGCGGCCGGAGACAGAATCGGCACGCGGAATTGATTCTGGCCAGCCGCACGTGACCGTGCAGAAGCACGTAAGCATTCAACAAGTCGTCTCACCAGTTTTCATTGGGCAACCGGCAGGCGCCGGTCCGAGCACCAGCGCCAGTCACACGCAGCCCGGTGAATTGCCATTCGCAAGCGTGACCTCCAGGGAATTCCATATAGAGTCAGTCGCGCATACGGCAACTGGAACCAGTGTCGCGAAATCATCCCCCGAACTGGAACCAGTGGCAGCGACGCGAACCGGGCAGATGGGCGGCGGGACGCTGATGCAGGGGCCAGTGATGATGCCGAGTATCTCCCGCTCACCCAAGAGTCACAGTCATGGAAACGACCTGCTGGAGCGTTTGAATCAGCACAATCCGCAGCATGAAGGAGGGAAACGTGTTCACATCCGCAACCTGCACGTGACCGTCCAAAAGGCTGCCGCTTCCCAACAGCAGCAGCCCGCACAAGGGGCTCAGCAGCAGGCGGCGCCGGCGGCGGTCCCGCAGACGTTCTTCAACCCATGGGAGCGCCATTATTCGGCGTTTGACTGAGACGATGCTGAGCGATCTATTCCAGCAGGAGACGGCGCGCCGCGCAGCCCAGGCGGCGATCACGCAGCAGAACCGCGCCGACCGTGACGCGTTCATCGTGGCGCAGTGGCCTCTTCTGGACAAGGCTTTCTCCGACATGGTGGATGCTACGGTTGGAAGTGATCCGCATCTCACCGTCACGCACACAACTGCCACAGACAGTTTCAGCAATCACACATTCGCATCGTTGAACAAAACGATTACAGCGGTCAAGTCGACCTTGAATGGTGCACCGGAAACCGTCACCTTCACGCCATTCCTGCGTTCCGTAGCGCCCGATCAGTTTGGCGTGGTTTCCATCACAACGGATGGCCTGCCGAACGCTATCACCAGTGACCCCGGCGCCCAGCTCTTTGCAGACCTGTTGAAGGAAGGGATTTTGATGCGCGGCAAGACCGCCGGAAGCCTGGTGGTGCTTGATGATGGCCAGTTTACGAACCTAACAGCCGAGACGTTACAGGGATTTCTGGCGGCATTGTTCATACGGGATTGATCGAGGAGAAAACATCCAATGGAACCATTCAGCGACCAGGACGAATTTGAAATCGACAATCTGACCATTGAAGTACCCGATGACCATGAACCCGTCATGAGGCAGAGCCTGGCCCAGGAAGTGATTGGACAGCTCCCTGAACTGCTGAGACGACATGCAGCGCAATTCGACGAGGAATAGCAGGTGGAGGAACTGAACTGAACCGAACGGAGCAGATGAGATGGGAACTCCAAATTTTCCAATCCGGCCTAAGTTGTTACGGGGAGCGTTCGTTGAATACGGGCTCAGCCTGCCACCTCTTCTATTTGCGTTCCAGTTCAATCCGGAAACGCTCACGCGCGGCCGCACAGCCAACTATGCGGCCAGAGGTGCAGGTGGATCCGGCACAGACAGCGGAGGCTGCCGCCAGGGCTCAGAGCAGATGGACCGCTCCTGCATGGCCCAGGTCTCGGTCACGGAAGAGTCGATCGGACTGACTCTGCAACTCGATGCTACAGATGACCTGGACAGCGGCAATGGACTGACCCAGACCTTCGGCATAGGCCCGCAACTTTCCGTACTCGAGCTCATGATCTATCCCAAAACCGGCCAGTTGTTCGGATTGCCGATAGGCAATCTGCTTGGAACCACAGACCAGTTTGGCGCGGCACAGGCCAAGGTAATTCCAATCCTGCTCTTCATCTGGGGACGCAAGCGGATCCTGCCGGTGGTGATGACCAGCCTGCAAATTACGGAGCAGGAGTACTTCCCGGATCTGAATCCCAAGCGGGCGAGCGTGGCCGTGCAATTGAAGGTACTGGAAGGATTCAATCCTCCTTACCTGTATACCCACGCGGCCCGCATGATGCTGGCGGCCACCAACCTGGCAAACATAGGAGATTTCAAGAGTGTTCTTTTCTGAATCGAGATATCTCAAGGTGAAGGAGTACACAGTGACAGACTCCAAAGGGCGTTACGTGACGGTCAAGCGCACGCGCGAGGCACTTAATTTGACTGGCAGTTTCCAGTACACCGTGAAAGAGGGGGACCGTCTCGATTTGCTGGCGCAGAAGTTTTACTACAGCCCCAGAAAGTGGTGGCTCATTTGCGATGCGAATCCGGGGTTGATGTATCCGGATGATCTGCTCACTCCGGGGCAGATCCTGACCATTCCACCGAACCAGGGATAGACAGAATAGAGATGCCATCCACACCAGACAGGCTGTTTTCAGCGGCGATCAAGATTAATGGGCAGGAAAAGCCTGATCTCTATAGCTGCGCGGAAACGATCCGCGTGACCGAAGACACGCAACAGGGTTCTTCGTTCAACCTGGAGGTCTCGTTGTGCCGGAACGACGACGGAAGCTGGCCGCATCTCGATGACGATGAGATGACCGCGTGGAACCGCGTAACGGTCACGGTCACCGTGGGCACACAGACCGACACCATCATGGATGGTTACATCTCTGATATCCACATTCAGACACTCGAACAGACAGCCCAGTTGAAAGCTACGTTCACAGGTGTGGATGCCTCTTATGTCATGAACCTGGAACCGCATTGCCACGTCTGGAATGATGGCAAAACGTATGAAGACATTGCCCAGGCCATCATCACCGGCGCTCCTTACAACTTGGAGGCGGTGCTCCCGGATTCGCCTGCGAGCACCAGCTCTCCTCCGCCTAGTGTGACGCAGCGGGGTACTGACCTTCAATTCCTGCGTGAGCTGGCGCGCCGGCGCGGCTACGAGTTTTACGTGCTGGGCGGCAGCGCATATTTCCGTCCGCCGGTTTTGAATGGCACTCCGCAAAAGCAGATTGCCGTGAATTTCGGCGACCGAACTAACTGCGAGAACGCGCAAATCTACGTTGACGGCACTGCGCCCACACAGGTGGTGGGCGCTCGTGTTGACCGCGAAACCGGTGAGACGGTCACAGGACGCGCAACTTCTGAGGACACGGCGCTGCCGGCCCTGGGCACCACCGACCTGAGCTCTCAGCGCGGCTATGGAGTGCCTCCCACGACGGTGGTGCTGCGAGGCACGCCTGCTGGAAACCAGACCGACCTTACGGCGTATGTGCAGGGTGTGATGCGCAACCGGACATTCTGGGTCAAGGTGACGGGCACGCTGAACGCAATGCGCTATGGCGCGATCCTCAGACCTCGCAAACTGGTTTCAATCGTGGGTGTAGGCGACCGCTACAACGGAAATTTCTATGTTCGCAAGGTGGTGCACACGCTGACCTCGCGAACTTATCGCATGGAATTTGAGGCAGTCAAGAACCGGCTGGGCGAAGTCGC
>Ga0070679_100005680_pt1 | contig 11568 bp, 10 predicted proteins | sample KBSC63BmetaG_FD_65652 | JGI IMG/M metagenome (GOLD analysis project Ga0070679, IMG submission 65652) | Corn rhizosphere microbial communities from Kellogg Biological Station, Michigan, USA - KBS C6-3B metaG | ecosystem: Host-associated > Plants > Roots > Rhizosphere | place: USA: Michigan... | reverse complement strand
CGTGCGCAGTGCCGATGGAGTCGCGATCACCTGCAACAGCCGTCCCTCGCGCAGAAGCGCGATGCCCAGCGTGTGGTCGAGCTCCGCGTCGGTGAGCACGATCCCTTCCACCGGCACGTGTCGCGTGCCGCGCACCTGCGACGGCGGGAGCGTGCCGAGCTGCTCGCGCACATCAGGCGATGCATTGCCGAGGAACCAGCGAACGCCGTCGGCGCTGAACGCGATGGACGATTGCGTGCGCCGGAGCGCGAGCTCGGGTGTCTCGCGCGCCGCGCGGCACACCGGGCACCAACAGTTCCATTGTGGAAATCCGCCGCCGGCGGCGGTTCCGAGCAGAATGACGTGCATTTATTGGATGCCGAATTTCTTGAGTCGGTACCGCAGTGTATCGCGGCTCACGCCGAGCCGCTGCGCGGCCTGCGTCTGGTTGCCGCCCGCCTCCCGCATCGCCTGCTCGATGATCGATTTCTCCCACTGGGCGAGGTCGGTGCCCATGGGCGGCAGCGCGCCGGGCGGCGTGATCGGTGCGTTCGAGTCGCCCGGCGCGTCCTGCTCCTCGTGCCGTGGAAGCGACAGCTGCTCCGCCTCCAGCACCGGACCGCGACTCCACAGCACCGCGCGCTCGACGACGTGACTCAGCTCGCGCACGTTCCCCGGCCACGAATAGTCGCGCAGCGCGTCGCGCGCGTCCGCACTCATGCCGCGCACATCCTTGCCGTACTTCGAGTTGTAGCGCCGCAGGAAGTCGTCGGCAAGCAGCAGCACGTCGTCGCCCCGCTCGCGCAGCGGCGGCAGCCGGAGGATGATCACCGCGAGCCGAAAGTAGAGATCCCGGCGAAAGGTTCCCCGCTGCGCCTCGCGCTCGAGATCGCGGTTCGTGGCCGCCAGAATGCGCACATCGATGCGGCGGTCGCGTATGCCGCCCACGCGGCGCACCATCCGCTCCTCGATCGCGCGCAGCAGCTTGCCCTGCAGCGCCAGCTCGGTGTCGCCGATCTCATCGAGGAAAATGAATCCGCGCTCGGCCGCCTCGAACAACCCGATCTTCGATTGCTTCGCATCCGTGAACGCGCCGCGCTCGTGGCCGAACAGCTCGGCCTCCATGAGGCTCGCCGGGAGCGCCGTGCAGTTCACCTCGATGAACGGTTTCGAGGCGCGCGGCCCGGATGCGTGCAGCGTGTGCGCGATGAGCCCCTTGCCCGTACCCGTCTCGCCCGTGATGAGCACCGGTGGCGTGTCGTCGAGCGCCGCGACCTGGCGCGCCTGCTCCATCACGGCGCGCAGCGCCGGCGATTCTCCGATCACACCGGCGAACGGCAGCGCGCGCGCCTCGCGCCTTCTATAGTACGAGAGCTCCCCCTCGAGCAGCGAGGTCTCCCGCGCGCGATCCGCGAGCAGCTTGAGCTCCTCGAGATCCACTGGCTTCTTGAGGTAGTCGAACGCGCCGAGCTTCACCGCTTCGACGGCGCCCTCGATGCTGCCGTACGCGGTCATGATCACCACCGGGATCGTCGCGTCGAACTCGCGGATCTTCTGGAGCAGCTCGATGCCGCCCATCCCGGGCAGCCGCACATCCGCGAACACGACATCGGGGCGCAGACTCTCGAGCAGCTCGAGCGCCTTCTCGCCATCCCCCGCGACCTCGGCGTCGTAGCCGGATTCGGAGAGAAAGGTCTTGATTGAGCGCGCGAGCGTGCGCTCGTCGTCCACGATCAGTACGGTGGGGTTGCTCACGCGGTCACTCCCGCCGTCTCCGCGGGGAGCCGGATGCGCACCGTGACGCCGTGCCCCACCATGCTCGCGATCTCGAGCTGCCCGCCATTCTGCTCCACGTACCGTTTCGCGATCGCGAGTCCCAGCCCCGTGCCGTCCGCGCGCGTGGTGAAAAATGGCTCGCACACCGATGGCAGCACCTTCTCCGGGATTCCGCCGCCGGAGTCCACGACCTCGATCGCCACGCCGTCGCCGGACGCGCGCGCGGCGATGCGGAGCGTGCCGCCGTTCGGCATCGCATCCAGCGCGTTCGACACGATCTCCACGAGCGCCTGTTCCAGCTGCATCGGGTCCACGCGCACCTCCGGCAGCTCAGGCGCGAGCGCGAGCTCCAGCGCCACGCGGCGCTCGCGCAGCAGCTCGGCGAACGGCGGCAGCAGGTCTTCGACGAGCCGCGCGACGCTCTCGCGCAGCGGATGGTACGGCGCGGGCTTGGAGAAGCTGAGCAGATGGCTCACGCGACGATCGAGCCGGTCCACCTCCTCGATGATCGCCTGCAGGTGCTCGCGCGATTCCGGCGACTCCGGGTGCCGCAGCGCCACCTGCGCGGCGGCGCGCAGGCTCGCGAGCGGATTGCGAATGCCGTGCGCCACCGCGGCCGCCATCTCGCCGATCGATGCGAGCTTCTCCGACTGGACGAGCTGCGCCTGCGTGAGCTCGAGCTGCGCGATCTTCCCCTCGAGCTCCGAGTTCAGCCGCGACGTTCCGGCGCGCGATTGCCGGAGGCTCTCGGTCATCCGCGCGAACGATCGCGCGAGATCCCCGATCTCGTCGGGCGAGCTCACGTCGATGGGCACGTCCACCTCACCCGCGCCCACGCGAGCCATCGCGCGCCGCAACCCGCTGAGCGGGCGCGCGAGCCCGCGCGAGATGAGCCACGAGCCGAGCAGCCCCGCCGCTACCGCCAGCACGAGAATCGCCACCAGCACGTCGCGCTCGCCGGTGACGATCTCCTCCAGGCGCGTGTACGCGCCGCGCACGCTCGACTCGCGCGCTTCCCGGTAGATGTCGCGATTCAGCTGCGTGAGCGCCGGGAGCAGCCGGTCTCGCAGCTCACGCTCGGCGAGCCGGTACGACGCCTCGTGCTGCCCCGCGTCGTACAGCTTGAAGACGCTGTCCGACACGCTGCGGATCTGCCGCTGGATTTCCTCGGTGCTGTTCGCCATCCCGATCTCGTTCGGGCGCAGCTCCGATCGCCACCGCTGCTGCCAGAAGTCGATCACCTGGCCGGTGACGCGGAACTCATCGCGCGCGTGCGGATCGAGGCCGCTGAGATAGCGCCAGATGATCTCGCTCTGGTTGAACATCGCGGTCTCGAGCTCGGCGTACGTTCGCGTGCGCGCCATGTTCTGGCCGAGCGCCTGCAGCGCGTCGCGCTCCAGCACGTTGGTGCGAATCGCCTCGATCCCGATCAGGAGCGCGGGCAAGACCATGAGCGAGAAGCCGTACAGCATCTTGCGCTGGAAGGTCATCGGGGCGATGGCGCGCGACGGGCCGCGTGTGGAAGGAGTCCGGTGCGGACGCGCAGCGCCCGCGATTCAAGCTATCACCAATCGGCGATCGACGGGAGAACGGCGTGACGCGTCAATACGTCAATACGCCGTCCACCACCTTCGCGACCGGCGTGTACGGATGTTCCTTCGCCTCTCCGGCGCCGAGGATGTGCAGCACCTCCCATCCGTTCGCCTTGAAATAGTCGGCGATCATCGACCGGTGGCAGCGCCACCAGACGCCCTCCGCGCACATGATCGCGACCCGATCGTCGCGGGCGAGCGCCGCCAGCTCCTCCGCCGCCGCGGCGAATTCCGGCGTGTCCATGTAGTCGGCGTAGCCACGAAACGACTCGTTGCGCCACGCCGAGTGCGGAGAATTGGCGCGCGGCCGCCGCCGTCCCCCCAGCGCGGGCATCTCGGTGTACTCGATCCCCGACTCGGCGAGCTCGCGCCCGAGCTGGTCGGGATTGAAGTGCGGGTACGCGCGCGACCCCGGAAATCGCCGCACGTCGGCCACGCGCGTGATGCCGTGCGCGTGGAGGATGTCGAGGAACTCGTCCAGCGGATGGGTCGAGTGACCGACGGTCCAGAGGGTGGCGGGAGGGGCGAGCGCCATGCGTCGGATGATAACGGAGCGCGCGCCCGGAGAGCGTTGCGTGCGCGCAGGTGCAGCGGCAGCTTACCGCGGGTGACCACTGCAACCGGGAGAGCACCGCGCAGCGAGCCGTTGTCGCTCGCCGCACGCGACATCGTGCATCGCTACGGCGGCGTCACAGCGCTCGACGGCGTGAGCCTCGATGTTCGCGCCGGATCGAGCGTGGCGCTCGTCGGCGAGAGCGGCTCCGGCAAGACGACGCTCCTGCGCTGCTTCAACCGTCTCGTCGAGCCGGCGTCGGGCGCGGTCGCGGTTGGCGGCATCGACGTTCGCGAGCGCGAGGTCGTGCAGCTGCGGCGCATGATCGGCTACGTCCCGCAGGACGGCGGTCTCATGCCGCACTGGCGCGTGCTGCGAAACGTGGCGCTCGTGCCGTCGCTGCTCGCGATGCCGTCGCCGTTGGCGTCGGCCACCGAGGCGCTCGCGCTGGTCGGCCTCCCTGCCGAGCAATTCGGGTCGCGGTTTCCGCACGAGCTTTCCGGCGGCCAGCGCCAGCGGGCCGCACTCGCGCGCGCGCTGGCCGCGCGCCCCGGCGTCGTGCTCATGGACGAGCCCTTTGGCGCGCTCGACGCGATCACGCGCTCCGATCTCCAGGCCGCCTTCGACGCGCTGCGCCGCGAGCTCGGCTTCACCACACTGCTCGTGACGCACGATCTGGCGGAGGCGGCGCGGCTCGCCGACGAGCTGGTGGTGATGCGCGCCGGGCGCATCGAGCAGCGCGGCGCGCTCGAGGCGCTCATGTCCGCGCCGGCGACGCCGTACGTCGAGATGCTGCTCGATCGCGCGCTCGCCGCATCCGCGCGCCTGCGCGAGGGCGAGTGAGCGTGCGGCGGCGAGCGTGGCTCGGCGTGGCGCTGCTCGCCGCGGTGGCGGCGCCGGTGTCGGACGCCGCGCGCGCGCAAAACGCCTCGCCCGCGCGGCCGGTGATCGTCGCGTCGAAACCGTTCGGCGAATCGTATCTGCTCGCGGAGATGTTCGCGCAGACGCTCGAGTCGCGCGGCATTGCCGTGGAGCGGCGCGCCGGACTCGGCGCCACGCAGGTGGCGTTCGGCGCGCTGCGCTCGGGCGCCATCGACGTCTACCCGGAGTACACGGGAACCGGGCTGCTCGCGATACTGCACGACTCCCTCACCGACTCGCTCGCGGCCGACCCGCGGCTCCTGTTCGCGCACGTGCAGCGCGAGTTCGAGCGGCGGTACGGCATGCGCTGGATGCCGCCCCTCGGCTTTCAGAATGGCTACGCGATCGCCGTGCGGCGCGAGACGGCCGGGCGGTACCACCTGCGGACGATCAGCGATCTCGCGCGCGAGGGCGCGCGTCTCACCGCCGGCTTCACGGCGGACTTCATCGGCCGGCCGGATGGTCTCGCGGGGCTGGCGCGCGCGTACGGGCTGCACCCGCGCGCGGTGCGCCCGCTCGCCCCCGCGGTGAAGTACCAGGCGCTCGCGAGCGGCGCCGTGGACGTCATCGACGGCTATTCGACCGATGGACTCCTCGCGAAATACGATCTGGTGACGCTCGTGGACGACCGCCATTTTTTCCCGCCGTACCAGGCGGCGGCGTTGGTGAGCGCGCGCCTCGCGCGCGAGCGCCCGGACGCCGTGGCCGCGCTCACGGCGCTGAGCGGGATGCTCGACGAGCCTCGCATGCGGGAGCTGAATCGCCGCGTGGAGGTGGACCGCGAGGACGTCGCCCGGGTGGCCGCGGACGCGTTGCGCGCCATCGGGATCACGAGCACCAGCCCAGCCGGCCCGGTCGCGGCACGAGCGAGATATTTTAGTACTGAGATATCGGTCGGTCCCTACATGTGGGCGCGCCGCGCCGCGCTCTGGACCCTCGTCCTCCAGCATCTGCTCCTCGTGTCGCTCGCACTCGGCGCCGCCATCGCGGTGGCGCTCCCGCTCGCGCTCGGGCTCGAGCGCGCGCGGCGCGCGGCCGAGCCGCTCATCGGCAGCCTTGGCGTGCTCGAAACGATCCCGAGCATCGCGCTCCTCGCGTTCATGATTCCACTCTTCGGCATCGGCGTGCGGCCGGCGCTCGTGGCGCTCTGGATCTACGCGCTCTATCCGATCGTGCGCAGCGCGTACACCGGCGTCCGGAACGCCGACGCGTCGGCGGTGGCGGCCGCCGAGGCGCTCGGCATGACGCCGTGGCAGCGGCTGTTCCGGGTGCGCATGCCGCTCGCCGCGCCGGCGATCATGGCGGGCATCCGTACGGCGGCGGTGATCACCGTGGGCGCGGCGACGCTCGCGGCGTTCATCGGCGCGGGCGGGCTCGGCGAGCCGATCGTCGCCGGGCTCGCGCTCGCCGACACGAACATGATCTTATCGGGAGCGCTGCCCGCGGCGGCGCTGGCGCTCGTGGTGGACGGCGTGCTCGCGCTGGTCGAGCGCGCGGTCGCACCCGCCCACCTGCGTCACGCCGCCGACAGGTAGGCCACCCAGAACCGCTTCTTCGAGTCGGTCCACAGGCGCTCGAGCCGGAAGCCCGCGGACTCCGTGAGCTCGCGCAGCCGCGCGCGATCGTACTTGTAGGAGCTCTCGGTCCAGATCGTCTCGCCCCTGGCGAAGCGGATCGATTCGCCAGCGACGTGCACCGTTTGCGCGTCGAGACTCACCAGATGCATCTCGACGCGGCTCGCCTCGGAGTTGAAGAAGGCGCGGTGCGCGAAGCGGCCGAGGTCGAAGTCCGCGCCGAGCTCGCGATTGATGCGCGCGAGGATGTTGAGATTGAACTCCGCGGTGACGCCCGCCGCATCGTCGTACGCGGCGTTGAGCACGGACGCGCGCTTGCGCCGGTCGACGCCGAGGATGAGGGCGCCGTTCTTCCCCACGGCGCGACGCACGCGGCGAAGGAAGATCGAGGCCTCCATCGGATGGAAGTTGCCGATGGTGGAGCCCGGAAAGAACGCGAGCCGGCGCGATCCCTCGTCCAGCGACGGGAGCGTGAGGGGCATCGTGTAGTCGGCGTGGAGCGGCCGCACGGCCACGTCCGGGTATTCGGCGGCGAGCTCGCCGGCAACGCGCGCGAGCTGCTCGCGCGAGATGTCGATGGGCACGTACGCCGCCGGATGATCGAGCGCATCGAGCAGCAGACGGATCTTCACGCCCGCACCGCTGCCGTATTCGACGAGCGCCGCGCGCGGGCCCGCGAGGTCGGCGATCTCGCCGCTGCGCGCGCGCAGGATCTCGAGCTCGGCGCGCGTGAGATAGTACTCGGGGAGCTCGCAGATGTGCTCGAACAGTTCCGCGCCCGCGGCGTCGTAGAAGAGCTTTGGCGGGAGCGTCTTCGGATTCGACGTGAGGCCGCGCAGGACTTCGCGCTCGAGCGTGCCGGTGTCGGTGCGCGGTTCCGCGCCTGGAGCGCCGCGGCGCTCGAATGGCATCGTCATGTGCAATGTCTCAGGCGAAGTCGGCGAGGCGGATGCCGCTGAACTGCCAGCGCGCGTCGGACGGGAAGAAATTCCGGTACGTCACGCGCGCGTGCGACGACGGCGTCGCGCACGATGCGCCGCGCAGCACCCACTGGTCGGCCATCCACTTGCCGTTGTACTCGCCGATCGCGCCCGATGCGGGCGCGAAGCCCGGGTAGCCCACGTACGCGCTCTGCGTCCACTGCCACGCATCGCCGTAGAGCTGCGCGAGTCCCTCCGAATCCGCGGGCGCAGGCGCGGGATGGAAGCGCTCCGCATCCACGAACGGTCCGGTCACGGGCTCGTTCTTCGCCGCCACCTCCCACTCCGCCTCGGATGGCAGGCGGCGGCCGGCCCAGCGCGCGAACGCGTCCGCCTCGTAGTAGCTCACGTGGCACACCGGCTCGTTCGGCACGATCGGGTGCGTACCCGAGAGCGTGAACTCGGTCCACCCATCGCCCGTGCGCTCCCAATAGAACGGCGACTCCCACTTCCGGTCCTGCACCGTCGCGAGTCCCGGCGACAGCCAGAGCTCGGGGCGGCCATAGCCTCCGTCCTCCATGAACTCGAGATACTCGGCGTTCGTCACGAGGCGCGAGGCGAGCCGGTAGTCCTCGAGGAAGACCCGGTGCGCGGGGCTCTCGTTGTCGAACGCGAAGCCATCGCCCTCGTGGCCGATGCGATGCACGCCGCCCGCGATCGTCCGCCACTGCACGGACGTCGCGGGTCGCGGCGCATCTGCCGCGCGCTCGCGGTACACGGGGCGCATCGGGTTCATCCAGAACACGTGCTTGATGTCCGTCACCAGCAGCTCCTGATGCTGCTGCTCGTGGTGCAGACCGAGCTCGATGAGCCCGTGCGCGGGATGCTCGATGTCGCCGGCGATGCGGCGGATGAGCGCGTGCATGGCCGCGTCGACGTGGGCGCGATACTCGAATACCTCGCGCACGGTGGGACGCGTCACGAGCCCGCGCTTGGCGCGGCAGTGGCGCTCGCCGGCCTGCACGTAGTACGAATTGAAGAGAAACGCGTACTTCGGATTCGGCGACCGGTAGTCCGGCGCGTGCGGCGCGAGCACGAACGTTTCGAAGAACCAGCTCGTGTGCGCGAGATGCCACTTGGTGGGACTCACGTCCGGCATGCTGCTCACGACGTAGTCTTCCGTGTCGAGCGGCTCGCAGAGATGCTCGGTTTGCGCGCGCACCGCCGCGTATCGATCTCCGAGCGCGTCGCCTCGGTGTGCATGCGCGACGCCAGCGAGGCTCGCGCCGGAGTCGATTGTGGTTGCGGATGAAATCATGGCCAGAATCGTGTCGCGGGGGAGGGGCGTGACGGGGCTTGGAGTCTACGCCAATCCGGCACTACCATCTAGGGCGTGACGGGGCCGATTAGTTCCCGCTGCATTGAAGCAAATAACTAGCCGGGAGAATCGTGGCGGACTCATTCGATCTTGTCGTGATTGGCACCGGATCGGCGGGCTTTACGCCCGCGAGCGGCTGCCGCGCGGCCGGCTGGCGCGTCGCGGTGGTAGACGATCAGCCGTTCGGAGGCACCTGCGCGCTCCGCGGGTGCGACCCCAAGAAGGTGCTGGTGGGCGCCGCCGACGTTACCGCGTGGCACCAGCGGATGCGGGGCTTCGGCGTCGCCGGCGATGCCTCGATCGACTGGCCGCAGCTGATGGCGTTCAAGCGCAGCTTCACCGATCCGTTCCCCGCGAAGCGCGAGGCGGCGTACGCGCAAGCGGGGATCGAGTGCTACCACGGGCACGCCCACTTCGCCGGCGAGGATCGGCTGGTGGTGAACGGCGCGGAGCTCGTCGCGCGGCACATCGTGATCGCCTCCGGCTCCGCGCCGCGACCGCTCGGCATTCCGGGCGAGCAGTACGTCGCGACCAGCACCGACTTTCTCGCGCTCGACGCGCTGCCGCGGCGCATCGCGTTCATCGGCGTCGGGTACGTCTCGCTCGAGTTCGCGCATCTCGCCAAACGCGCCGGCGCGAGCGTCGTGTTGCTGGGGCGCGGTACTCCGCTGCCAATGTTCGATCAGGCGCTGGTCGAACGACTCATCGCCTTCACCCGCGACATCGGCATCGATGTCGCGCTCGAGAGTCCGGTCACCGCCGTCGAGCGCGACGAGGCGACCGGCACGTTCCGTGTGCACGCCGGGCGCGGCGACGCCGCGCGAGTCATCGAGGCGGATCTCGTCGTGCACGGCGCCGGGCGAGTGCCCGACACCGCGCGACTCGGCGCAGCGGCGGGGCGCGTCGCGCTCGACGAGCAGGGCTCCGTGTCGGTGAACGAGTTTCTGCAGAGCACCACCAATCCTCGCGTCTACGCCGCCGGCGATGTCGCGGTGCGGCCGGGCTCACTCCCGCTCACGCCCGTCGCGTCGCGCGAGGGGGCAATCGTGCTGTCGAATCTGCTGCACGGCAACTCCACCCGCCCCGACTACCGCGGCGTACCGAGCGTCGTGTTCACGATCCCGCCGCTCGCGTCCGTCGGCCTCACCGAGCGCGCGGCCCGCGAGCAGGGGATCGATGTGCGCGTGCTGAGCGCGGACACCACGCAATGGTACACGAATCGACGCGTGCGCGAGCCCGCAGGGATAGTCAAGACCATCGTCGATGCGTCGAGCGATCGTGTGATCGGCGCGCATCTCCTGGGGGCGGACGCCGAGCACGTGATCAATGTCTTCGCGCTGGCGATTCGCTTCGGTATCGCGGCCGCGCAGCTCAGGGAGATGGCGTATTCCTATCCGACCGCCGCGTCGGACGTGCCGCACATGGTGTGAGCGACGCCGGCGATCAGCTGTCGCGCGGCGTGCCGGTTCGCTCCAGCGCCGCGCGGTCCCAGGCGCCGAGCGTGGCCGCCGCCTCGTAGGTGCGCTGAAAGAAATCGAGCGCGTCGCCATCCGGATCGGCGGACGTGCGCACCGCCTCGTAGGGCAGCACCCACTCGTGCATCTGCTCCTGATAGTACCCCGCCGCGGGAGCGATCGGCGCGGTGGGACACCCCACCGGCTCGGGATACGCGTAGGCGTAGAACGCCGCCTCGGCCACCGGACCGCCGGTGGTGCCGGGCCACCATCCGGCGCTGATGCACGCGTGCGAGTACGCCTCGCGGGTGGCCCAATCCGCCAGCCCCGGCACGCCTCCCGGATGCCGCGGTGCGCGCGCGCCGTTGAACCTCGTGCACGCGAGATCGAAGCTCCCCCAGAAAAAATGCACGGGGCTCGACTTCCCGATGAATCGCCCGCGAAAGATCTGCAGCAGGCGATCGGCCTGCGCGAGCGCCCGCCAGAATCGCTCCGCCGCCCTCGCGTCGTACGATGCGTGCGTCGTGTCGCTCGCGAACGGGATTGGCTGCGCGAGCTCCACCGGCACCGGCCAGATGCGCACGTCGATGCCGATCGACCTGAGCCCCGCCATGTAATCGCGATAGAAGTCGGCCACCGTGCGAGGCGCGAGCGCAGTGGTCCACGTCCGTCCGTCGTCGCGGCGCACGACCAGGCGATGATCGATGAAGTCGAACTCCACCGAGAAGCCGGCGTCCTGATACGGCATGCGCGAGGTCGTGAGGCCGCGCGCGGACACGTACAGCGGAACGTTCCACCAGTGATTCACCATCGGCGCGAGCGCGAGGCGCGTCTTGCCGACGATCTGGGTCCACAAGTGGAGCGTGTCGCGCGTGTCCTGCCACTCCGCCAGCGGGATCGCTGGCCACGCGGCGCCCGGGCCGGCCGCGGTCATGCCGTCGGCTCGGCGGCCGGCTCCATGAAGAGCTCATCGACGTAGCACCAGCTCCAATCCTCGCCGGGCTCGAAGCTCTTCATGACCGCGTGCTTCGTTTGATGGAAATGCCCGGTCGCATGCTTCCCCTGCGACTGATCGCAGCAGCCCACGTGACCGCACTCCTGGCACAGTCTGAGGTGTACCCAGCGCATGCCGAGCGCCAGGCATTCCTCGCAGCCGTTGGGGGTGTTCGCTTCGACGTCGCGCACCTGTTGCAGGTGCGTGCAGGATTGGGCGGGACGGGACATCGGTATCTCCTCGTGCGACTGTGCCTCGAAAGCTACACGAGCCGGGAAGGGGTGCGACCGGCCGTCACGGAGCCAGGAGCGACAGAACCTCCTCACGGCTGATGTCGCCGAAGTACTCGGTCACGTCCACGCCGCCGAGCACGCTTACGATCGCGTCGCGGTCGTAGGCGATGCCGCGCAGCCGCGCCTCGAGCTCG
>Ga0070679_100005673_pt1 | contig 11573 bp, 9 predicted proteins | sample KBSC63BmetaG_FD_65652 | JGI IMG/M metagenome (GOLD analysis project Ga0070679, IMG submission 65652) | Corn rhizosphere microbial communities from Kellogg Biological Station, Michigan, USA - KBS C6-3B metaG | ecosystem: Host-associated > Plants > Roots > Rhizosphere | place: USA: Michigan... | reverse complement strand
TTCGCTAGTGCGTCGCCTGAAGAACGGGGCGAAGGTCGTCGGCGCTGACCACGCCGTCGTACTTTTTGACGATCTTGCCGTCGCTGTCGACGACGATGATGGTCGGCCGGGTCTGCGCGTCGTAGCGCTTGACCGTGTCGACGACCACCGGATCGTCGTCGTTGGTGCAGTCGACCTTGACGAGCTGGAAGCGCTGCAGCTCGTCGGCGACCTTGTCGAAGGTCTTCACGTCCATCTCTTTGCAGGGGATGCACCAGTCGGCGTAGAAGTCGAGCAGCGCCGGCTTGTGCGCCGCGCGCGCCGCGGCCATGCCCGCCTTCTCGCCGTAGATCCAGGCGAGCGGCTTCGGCGTGAGCATCCACGCGATCACGCCGAACAGGCCGGCGACCAGCATCGCCACGGCGAGGGTCTTGCGCACGATGGTGCCGGCGCTCGCGTGGAACGACAGGTGAACGGCGCCGAGCCCGATGCCGAACACGGCGATGGCGGCGTTGGCGGCGAGGAAGCGCGGCGTCGGGTGGCCGTAGTGCATGAGCCACGGCACCACGTTGCGCAAAAAGTAGAGCGCGGCCACGAGCATGATGACGCCGAAGATGCTCTTGACCGCCTCCATCCACGCGCCCGACTTCGGCAGCGCGACGGCGAACGCGGCGATCGCGAAGAACAGGACGCCCATGCCGAGCGCGTAGGTGAAGAGCAGCGAGCCGCCGATGGCCACCGAGCGCGTGGTCGCCACGAAGGTGAGCGCCGAGACCAGCGTCGGGCCGGTGCACGGCGCGGCGATGATGCCGCCGACCAGGCCCATGGCGAAGGCGCCGCCGAAGCCCTTGCCGCCCACCGACGACAGCCGCGTGGCCAACGAAGGCGGCAGGTTGAGCTCGAAGGCGCCGAACATCGACGCCGCCATGGCGACGAAGATGACCGCGATGGGCACGATCACCCACGGGTTGGCCATGAAGGTGCCGAACGCCTTGCCGGCGAGCGCGAAGCCGACGCCGAGCGACGCGTACATCACGCCGATGCCGGCGACGTAACAAGCCGCTAGCGTCATCGCGCGCGAGCGCGGCACATCGTCGCCGCGGGCGCCGAAGAGCGAGACGGTGATGGGGATGAGGGGATAGACGCACGGGGTCAGGCTCGTCAGGAAGCCGCCGACGAACATCGTGACGAAGGCGAGGAAGTAGCCGTGCGCGAGGAGATTGCCGCCGGACATGTTCCAGGTAGTATAGCAGCCCGGTCGCGATTGCCATGACAACCAAGCTTCCGACGCTGCGGCAAGCCATCGATTCGCTCGACGACAAGCTCGTCGAGCTGCTCAACGAGCGCGCGCGCCTGGTGCAGGAAGTGGGCGCCATCAAGGCGCAGCTCAAACAGCCCTTCTACGTGCCCGAGCGCGAGCGCCAGATCCTCGAGCGCTTGCAGCAGGCCAACACGGGGCCGTTTCCGACGGAAGCGCTGCGCCCGGTGTTCAGCGAGATCATCTCCGCCTGCTTGAGCCTCGAGCATCCGCTGCGCGTGGCGTTCCTCGGCCCCGAGGCGACGTTCACGCACATGGCGGCGCGCACGCGCTTCGGGCTGTCGGCGCGCTACGTGCCGGCGGCGACGGTGGCGGGCGTGTTCACCGAGGTCGAAAAGGGGATGGCCGACCTCGGGGTGGTGCCGATCGAGAACTCGACCGAGGGCGTGGTCAACTCGACCCTCGACGTGCTCATCGATTCGGAGCTGTCGATCACCGCCGAGATCGCGACCGAGGTGAGCCACTGCCTGCTCACGCGCACTGGCACGCTCGACGGGCTGCAGAAGGTCTACTCGCATCCGCAGGCGCTGGCGCAGTGCCGCGGCTGGCTCTCGGCGAACCTGCCGAACGTGGCGCAGATCGAGGTGGCGTCGACGGCGCTGGCGGCGCGGCTGACGCGCGACGACCCGGTGGCCGCGGCGGTGGCCTCCGAGCTCGCGGGGCAGCTCTACGATCTCAAGATCGCGCGCAAGAAGATCGAGGACGAGGTGCGCAACGTGACGCGCTTCCTCGTCGTCGGGCGCGAGCCGCCGCCGCCGACGGGGCGCGACAAGACGTCGATCCTGTTTTCGCTCAAGGACGCGGCCGGCGTGCTCTACAAGGTGCTGCAGCCGCTCGCGGACGCGGGGCTCAACCTGTCGCGCATCGAGTCGCGGCCGTCGCGGAAGAAGCTGTGGGACTACGTCTTCTTCATCGACGTCGACGGGCACACCGGGGAGATGGGGGTGGAAGCGGCGTTGCGCGCGCTCGAGGCGCGCTGCGAGTTCGTCAAAGTGCTCGGCTCGTATCCACGCGCCGGCACGCCGGAGGAATGAGTGGTGGGCAACGAGAAGGACGAGCTGGTCGAGGCGGCGATCGCGAAGATCACGCCGTACGAGCCGGGCAAGCCTATAGAGGAGCTCGAGCGCGAGCTCGGCGTGTCGTGGGGGCCGGGCGGCGCCATCAAGCTGGCGTCGAACGAGAACCCCTATGGGCCGTCGCCGCTCGGCGTAGCGGCGGCGCAGGCGCAGCTTGCGACGGCGAACCTGTATCCCGACGGTGGATCGTTCGCGCTGCGCAACAAGCTGGCGCAGCGTCATGGCGTCGACGCGGCGCAGATCCTCGTCGGCGCGGGCTCGAACGAGATCATCGATCTGTTGGTGCAGACGTTCTGCGCCGAGGGTGACGAGGTCGTCGCGCCGCAGTACTCGTTCATCGCGTACAAGCTGGCGGCGGAGAAGAACCGGCGGCCGTTCCGCGAGGCGCCGACGGCGCCGACGCTGGCCTACGACGTCGACGCGATCCTCAATGCGATCGGGCCGCGTACCAAGATCTTGTTCTTCGCCAATCCCAACAATCCGACGGGCGCGTACCTGCCGCGCGCGGGGCTCGAGCGGCTGGTGGCGGAGCTGCCGGCGCGCGTGCTCTTCGTCGCCGACGAGGCCTACTTCGAGTACGCGGCGGCGGGCGATTATCCCGACGCGCGGCAGTACCTCGGCCGGCGCGCGCGCATGGCGACGCTGCGCACGTTCTCGAAGATCTACGGGCTGGCCGGACTGCGCGTCGGCTACATGATCGCGTCGGCCGAGCTCAACGACTACGTCAACCGCATCCGGCTGCCGTTCAACGTGGCGGCCACGGCGCAGGCGGCGGCGCTCGCCGCGCTCGACGACGAGGCGCACGTGACGCGCGCGCGCGCGGGCAACGCGGCGGAGCTGCCGCGCTTGTCGACGGCGCTGGCCAACCTCGGGCTCGAGGTCTATCCGTCGCAGACCAACTTCATCCTCGTCGGGTTCGGCGCGCGCGACGGGCGGGCGCTGTACGGGGCGCTGCTGAAGAAGGGCGTGATCGTGCGCCCGATGAACGGCTACGGGCTGCCGCATCATCTGCGCATCACCGTCGGGACGAGCGCGGAGAACGAGCGGTTGGTGCGCGCGGTCAAGGACGTCTTATGACGTTTGCGCGCGCCGCCCTCGTCGGCTGTGGCATGGTCGGCGGCTCGCTGATGGCGGCGTTGCGCGCGGCGGCAGTGGTGGAGCGCGTGGTCGGGTTCGATCGCGCGGCGGCGCATGCGGAGGCGGCGCGGTCGCGCGGCCTCGTCGACGAAGTGGCGCCGGACGCGGCGTCGGCGGCGCGCGGGGCGCAGCTCGTGGTGCTGGCGGTGCCGGTCGGCGCGACCGCGGAAGTGTGCGCGGCGATCGCGGGCGCCGTCGCGGAGGCGACGCTGGTGACCGACGTCGGCTCGACGAAGACGGACGTGGTCGCGGCGGCCGAGGCGGGCCTGCCCGATGCGGCGCGCTTTTGCGGCGCGCATCCGATGGCGGGCACCGAGAAGAGCGGGCCGGCGGCGGCCGACGCGGCGCTGTTCCAGGGCAAGCTGGCGATCTTGACGCCGACGGCGCGCACGTCGCCGGCGGCGCGTGCGGCCTGCGCGGATCTATGGAAAGCAGCCGGGGCGCGCACGCGCGAGATGACGCCGGCGGCGCACGATCGCGCGATGGCGTGGGTGAGCCATCTGCCGCACGTCGTCGCCTTCGCCTTGGCGTCGGCGGTCGGCGGCGATGAGTTCGCCGGGCTCGCCGGCGGCGGCTTCGCCGACACCACGCGCATCGCGGCGTCGGATCCGGCGATGTGGCGCGACATCTTCCTGGCCAATCGCGCGGCGCTGCTCGACGCGATCCACGGGTTCGAGGGCCAGCTCGCGGCGCTGCGCGCGGCGATCGAGAGCGGCGATCCGGCGCGGATCGAAGGTTCCGTGCTGGCGGGGCGGAGCGGGCGCGCGCGCGTGCTGCGATGAGGCGGGCGGCGCTGGTGTTGGCGCTCGCGCTCGGGGGCTGCGGCAGCGGCGGAACGCGCGCGACGTCGACCATGCCGCAAGCGACTGACCGGCCCGTCGGCGAGGACGTCGTCGGCCTTTTGCCCGCGGGCGCCGACGCCGTGGTCGACGTGGACGTGACGCAGCTCGACAGCTGGCCGACGGCGCGCCGGCTCATCGGGCTCATGCCGCCCCAGGGGCGCGAGCGCCTGGCCCGCCTCGGCGACGATCCGCTGGCCGAGGTGAGCGCGGTCGGCGTCGCCATCTTCAAGGTCGGCACGCCCGACGCCGAGTCGGTGATCGTGGCGCGCGGCTCGCTCGAATGGGACAAGCTCAAGGCCACGATGCCCGACGGCACCGAGGCCGAGTATCACGGAGCCGCCGTCGTCGACGGGCCGGCCGACGCGCTCGCGCGCGTGACCCCGACGGTGTTCGCCTTCGGCTCGCGCGTGCTCGTGCGCCGCGTCTGCGACGTGGCGCAGAAGAACGACGACGGCTTCCGCACCGCCGGCGTCGATGCGCGGCTGCGCGACGCGCTCGCCAAGGCGCCGACGGCGAAGCTGGGGCGCCCCGCGCTCATGGCCGCGATCGTGCCGACGCAGCCGATGCGCGAGCGGCTGCGCGCCGAGAAGTGGGACGCCGCCGCCGATCTCGACTGGCTGGCGGTCTCGTTTGCCGTCGGTGACGGCTTCGACGTCGGCATCGTGGCCGGCGCGCACGGGCCGATCGAGGCCGAGACGTTACAAAAGATGATGAAGAAGCGCGCCGGCGAGCTCAAGACACAGGCGACGGTGCGTTTGCTCGGATTGGTGCCGTTCGTCGATCCGTTCGTCGTGGTGGCGAAAGACAACGAGGTGCACGTGGCGTATCGGTTGGCGGAGAGGCGCGTCGATCAGCTGGTGACGCGCCTGGAGCAGATGCAGTCGCTCGGGCGGCGCAAGGCGGCGCAGCCATGAGCGGCGGCGGGGCGCTCGAAACCCTACGCGTGCGCGGCCGTTCGCGCGCGCTCGCCGGCGACGTCAGCGTGCCCGGCGACAAGTCCATTGGCCATCGCTCGGTGCTGTTCGCCGCCATCGCCGACGGGCGCGCCACCGTGCGCGGCCTCTCGGGCGGCGAGGACAACCGCTCGACCATCGGCGTCCTGCGCGCGCTCGGCGTGGCCATCCGCGACGTCGCCACCGGCACCGTCGAGGTCGAAGGGCGCGGGCTCGACGGCCTGCGCGCCGCCGCCGGCGACCTCGATTGCGGCAACTCGGGCACGTCGATACGCCTGTTCGCGGGCCTGCTCGCGTCGCGGCCGTTCGCCTCGCGGCTCGTCGGCGATCAGTACCTGCACGCGCGTCCGATGAAGCGCGTGGTCGAGCCGCTCGCCGAGATGGGCGCGCGCATCACCGGCGAAGCGGGCAAGAAGCCGAACGAGGTCTACCCGCCGCTCGCCGTCGCCGCCGCGACCGGACGGCTGCACGGCATCCGCTACGCCTCGCGCGTGGCTTCGGCGCAGGTCAAGTCCGCGATCGTGCTCGCCGCGCTCGCCGCCGAAGGCGTCACCACCGTCGTCGAGCCGGAGCGCTCGCGCGACCACACCGAGCGCATGCTCGCGCACATGGGCGCGCCGCTCACCGTGCGCGGGCTCGAGATCACCGTCGACCCGTACGGCTGGGATCGCCGCCTGGCCGCGCGCGATCTCACGGTGCCCGGCGATCTGTCGTCGGCCGCGTTCTTGCTCGGCGCCGCCGCGGTGGTGCCGGGGAGCCGCATCGTCGTGCGCGGCGTCGGCGTCAACCCGACGCGCACCGGCGTGGTCGACGCCTTGCGCGCGATGGGCGCGAGCATCGAAGTCTCCGACGAGCGTCTCGTCGGCGGCGAGCCGGTCGCCGATCTGTCGTGCACCGGCGGCGCGCTGCGCGGCATTCGCATCTCAGGCGAGCTCGCGGTGCGCGCCATCGACGAGCTGCCGCTCATCGCCGCCGTGGCCGCGCACGCCGAGGGCGAGACGCGCATCGCCGATGCCGCCGAGCTGCGCGTCAAGGAGTCCGATCGCGTCGCCGCCACCGCCGCGATGCTGCGCGCGCTCGGCGTCGAGGTCGAGGAGCACCCCGACGGGCTCACCGTGCGCGGCGGCCGCGGCGTGGGCGCCGGGACCGTCGAGAGCCACGGCGATCATCGCATCGCCATGGCCGGCGCGGTCTGCGCGCTCGGCGCCGAGGGCGAGACGCTCATCCGCGACACCAAGAACGTGGCTACCAGCTTTCCCGGCTTCGCGCGCGCGCTCGCCGCGCTCGGCGCCGAGATCGGATGATTTCATGAAATTCACGCTCGCCCTCGCCACGATCGCGGCGTCGATGGCGGTCGTCGCGCCGGCCCGCGCCGCCGCCGACGACGTGGCCGCGCAGCTCGATGCGCTCGTCGCGCCGCATTTCCCCGCCAACGGCCCCGGCGCCGCCGTGCTGGTGCGTCGCGGCGATCAGATCCTGCTGCGCAAGGGCTACGGCTCGGCCAACCTCGAGCTCGACGTACCGATGCGCCCCGAGCTGGTCTTCCGCCTGGGCTCGATCACCAAGCAGTTCACCTCCGCCGCGATCATGATGCTCGTCGATCAGGGCAAGCTCGCCCTCGGCGACGACGTCCGCAAATACGTGCCCGAGTATCCGTCGCACGGCCCGACCGTCACCATCGAGCAGCTCCTCAGCCACACCGGCGGCGTCCCCAACTACACCGAGCAGCCGGCGTTCCACAAACGCGGGCGCGACGATCTCTCGCACGCCGAGCTCCTCGCCACCTTCAAGGATCTGCCGCTCGACTTCGCGCCCGGCACGCAGTGGAAATATTCGAACTCGGGCTACTACCTCCTCGGCATGGTGATCGAAAAGGTCACCGGCAAGAGCTGGGCCGCCTTCCTCGGCGAGCGCATCTTCACGCCGCTCGGCATGACCCACACGCGCCAGGGCGACGTCGCGCCCATCATCCCCGGCCGCGTCGCCGGCTACGACCGTGCCGACGACGGCTTCGACAACTCCGAGTACCTCAGCATGACCGGCCCGTTCGCCGCCGGCGCGCTCGTCTCGACGGTCGACGATCTGGCCCGGTGGGATCGCGCCATTGGCGACGGCAAGCTCTTGAAGAAGGCGAGCTGGGCGCGCGTCTTCGCCGCGCGGCGCCTGCCGGACGGCTCGTCGACGCACTACGGCTTCGGCTGGGGCATCAGCGCCGTGCAAGGCCACCCGGCCGTGTGGCACAACGGCGGCATCCCCGGCTTCAGCACCGCCATCGTGCGGGTTCCCGACCAGCGCCTCGTCGCCATCGTGTTGTGCAACTCGAGCCCGGCGCTGACCAACCCCGACGAGCTCGCCTTCCGCCTGGCGGCGACGGCGCTCGGCAAACCGTTCATCGAGCCGAAGCCGATCGCCCTGGCGCCGGCGGCCCTCGATCGCTACGTCGGCGTCTACAAGGTCAGCGACCGCGCGCGTCTCGTGGTGCGGCGCGACGGCGATCATCTGACGCTGCAACGCACCGGCCGCGGCCTGCTCGCGCTCGACGCCGAATCGGACGGCCGCTTCTTCGTGAAGGACACGCTCGTGCGCGTGGCCTTCGTGCGTGACGCGCACGGCCGCGTCACCGGCCTCGACATGACCGAGGCCGGCGCCGTCGACCATCGCGCGCGCACCGACGAGCCGCTGCCGGCCGAGCGCATCGCCGTCGCCGTCGACGGCAAGATCCTCGAAGGCTACGTCGGCCGCTACGAGCTCGGCCCGGGCTTCGTCATCACCGTCACGCGCGAGGGCGCGCACCTGTTCGCGCAAGCGACCGGCCAGCCGCGCTTCGAGCTCTTCGCCAGCGCGCCCGCCGAGTTCTTCCTCAAGGTCGTCGACGCGCAGGTGAGCTTCCACGCCGGCGGCAGCGGCCACGCCGCCGAGCTCGTGCTGCACCAGGGCGGGCGCGACATGCCCGCCAAGCGCCTGCCCTAAGCAGCGCCCTCGTCAGCTCGCCCTGCGCTCGTCGAGCCCGTGGGCGCCGACGGTGCGCGGCGGCGCCAGGCAGAAGCGGTTGCGTCCGCCGTTCTTGGCGGCGTAGAGCGCGCGATCGGCGGCCTCGACGATCGCCTCGCGCGTCAGCGCCGACGCCGGAAAGTCGTCGCTCGTCGCCGCGCCGATGCTGACGGTGCGCGACAAGGGCACGCCGGCCGCCATCACCTGCAGCGCCGCCACGCGCTCGCGCACGCGCAGCGCCACCGTCGCCGCCTCCTCGCGCCCGCTCTCGACGAGCAGGAGCGCGAACTCTTCGCCGCCGAAGCGGCACGCGGCGTCGCCGGCGCGCAGCGACGTCTGCAGCACCTCGGCGACGCTGGCGAGCATGCGATCGCCACACGGATGGCCGTAGGTGTCGTTGACCGACTTGAAGTGATCGACGTCGAGCAGCACGAGCGCGAAGCGGCGCGTGTAGCGGCGCGCCCCCGCGATCTCTTCGCTGACGCGTCGATCGAGGAAGCTTCTGTTCCAGAGACCGGTCAGCGCGTCGATGCTCGAGCGGTTGGCGAGAAGGTCGTGATAGCGCTTGAGCCGCAGGGCCGAGCGCACGCGCGCGCGCAGCTCGGCGCGATCGAACGGCTTGACCACGTAGTCGATGGCGCCGTAGTCGAAGGCGCGCACCTTGCCGCGCACGTCGCTGGTGCCGGAGACGACGATCACGGGCACGTCGGCGGTGCGCGGATCGCCCTTGAGCCGCTGCAACAGCTCGTAGCCGCAGCCGCCGGCCATGATCAGATCGAGGAGGATCAGATCCGGCGGATTGGCGCGGGCGTCGGCGAACGCCTCCTGCGGGCCGAGGGCGCCACGCACGGCGCAGCCTTCCTCGGCGAGATGGCCGGCCAGCAGCCGATGCATCAGCGGAGAATCGTCGACGACGAGGACGGTCTGCATGCAACCTACGCATCGACCACGGCGTGAAAAACTTTAGCGGGAGCGAATCAGCGGACGCCGCGCACGCGCCAGACGCGCGCCCCCTTCGGCCCGAACGCCCGCGCCGACGGGTTTCCGCGGTCGTACACGAGCTCGGCCTCGCGCGGCAGCTCGCTGGCGTCGTCGACCGACGCGGTCCAACCGCGATGCTGCACGATCACGAGGTCGTCGGCGCCGGCATGTAGGACACGCGCCTGCACGTCGGGATGATGCGTCTCGTAGTCGGGCTCGAGCCCGGCCTCTTCGGCGAGCAGTCGATAGATGCGGTGCGCGTCGCGCGCCGAGCCGTCGGGCCGCGCCATGAGGTAGCGCTCGATCGGATGGGCCGCGAACACCACGCGCCCGGCGCCGAGCCGATGCTCGGCGATCGCGAGGTTGCCGTCGCCGTCGACGGCGAGCGACTCGACGCCGGCCAGCGCCGGCTCGATCGGCAGCCGCGCCAGCGACTGCGGCGCCGCATGATGTTGCTGCCCCGTCGGCACCGACAGCACCGCCTGTCCCTTGAGGGTGAGCCGCTCGCCGGGCAGATCGAAGCAGCCGTAGCGCAGCCGATGGCGGAGGCCGGTGAGCGCCGTGAAGTTGGGGCACCACGCGCCCTGGTGAAACTCGTTCTCGCCGGAGAAGTAGGACCAATAGATCGTGGCGCCCGCGCGCGCCGCCGCCTCGAGCGTGTGCCAGGTCGGCACGCGCAGCTTCTGCGTCGAGGGCACCAGCACGAGCGCATAGCCGTCGAGCGGGTCGTCCTCGTTTACGACGTCGGCGTCGAAGCCGGCCTGCGCGGCGAGCACGAACGCCTGCAGGAGCGCGCGCTTGAGCCCGCCCTTGTCCTCCCACGAGAACGGGAAGCTGCGCTCGAGCCAGTCGCTGGCCACGAGAGCCACCCGCGCGCGCGGCCGCGTCACCGTCGGAAAATCGATGGCGTCGACGAGCGCGCGCAGGGCGCGCAGCTCCTCGCACACCGGCTTCTCGCTGCCGTCCGAGCGCAAGAGGCCGAAGCCGAGCTCGAACGCGTGGTGCGAGTAGGGCGTCTCCAGGCCGAGCGTGTGGCGATCGAAGTCGCTCGCGCACCACACGAGCGCACCCTGCGCGCCGGCCGCCAGCGACGTCAGCACCGACTCGCGCACGTAGGCGGCGTGCTCGGCCTCGCCCGCCTGCGTCGACGACGCGCCGAACTCCTCGAGCACGACCGGCCGCCCGCACGCGCGCGCGCGCGCCAGCTGGAAGTCGATGCCGAAGGCGTGGCGCAGCGGATCGACGTCGCCGTAGTAGACGTGCGGGCCGACCCAATCGACCACGCCGTCGGCGGCGAGCGCGCGCGTCGGCCAGCCGCCCATCATGCCGTCGCCGGTGCCGACCGGCCGCGTGGGATCCGCCGCGCGCACCACGTCGGTCATGGCGCGCGCCCAGGCGATCACGTCTTCGGGCGGCGCGCCGCTCTGGAGCCCGACGGCGCCGGCCCACAGCGGCATCTCGTTCGACAAGATCCACGCCGCCACCGCCGGCTTGCCGGCGAGCGCGCGCACCACGCCGCCGACGAGCGCCGTCTGCCACGCGCGCAGCTCTTTGTCGTCGTACAGCGAGCGATCGTCGTTCCTGGCGCCCTGGCCGGGAAAGCCGTAGTTCTCGCCCGACATGTGCCCGACGAGCGGCGACGGAAACAGCGACAGCCCCGCCTCGGCCGCCAGATCGGCGAAGCGCGCCATGAGCGCCAGCCGCCCCTCGTCGAGCGCCGGCGGATGCGGCATCATCGACGGCGCGAAGGCAAACACGCGCAAGCTGTCGAGGCCCGCCGCCTTGAGCGCGCGCAGCTCCTCTTTGACGACGGCCTCGTCGAAGCGCTCCCACATGCGCGGCCCGCCCGCGCGCGACCAATAGTTCGCGCCGAGGAGGAACCGTGGCGGCAGCTTCACGGCGCCGGCGGACATGGCCTCAGCCCCGGCAGATCGGGACAGTACTTGAGCTTGTCGGGTCCATCGCAGAAGCCGCAGTCGAGCGGCGACGGCAGCGACAGCCGCGGATAGGCCACGCAATCATCTTCGCGCACGCACTGCGCGATGAAGCGGCTCCCCGGATAGTCGACCGTCGCCACCAGCTGCGCGAGCACGGCCGTGCCGATCACGCCGTCGACCGTGGCCACCGTCGGCCGCACGTCGGCGTTGACGCCGACCAGAAGCGGCGTCACGTCCTCCATGACGTAGATGGGCAGCGGCGCCTTCAGCTCCACGACCGCCGCCGCCGGCGTGTCGTCCGACGAGTCGTTGCACTTGCTGTCGCCGTTGGTCGACGACAGGCACTGCACGACGTAGTC
>Ga0070679_100005672_pt1 | contig 11573 bp, 9 predicted proteins | sample KBSC63BmetaG_FD_65652 | JGI IMG/M metagenome (GOLD analysis project Ga0070679, IMG submission 65652) | Corn rhizosphere microbial communities from Kellogg Biological Station, Michigan, USA - KBS C6-3B metaG | ecosystem: Host-associated > Plants > Roots > Rhizosphere | place: USA: Michigan... | reverse complement strand
GTGACCGCGACCTACCGCGGCCAGGATCGCGCCGAGGCGGCCTCCTTCGCCGATCTGCCGTGGTGGCAGGCCTTCGGCGACGAGCCGCTCAACGCGCTCATCAAGGAGGCGCTGGCCAACAGCTACGATCTCGCCGACGCCGCCGCGCGCGTCGACGCCGCCCGCGAGGGCTTCAAGGCCAGCACCGACGCGCTCCTGCCGGCCATCGGCATCAACGGCGGGCCGTCGTATCAGCAGGTCTTCTCCGGCCTGTCGTCGGCGATCCCGACGACGCCGGGCGGCCCCACCCTGCCGACGGGAAACTTCCGCTTCGCCACCTACACGGCGCAGGCGACGCTGTCGTGGGAGCTCGATCTGTGGGGCAAGCTGCGCCGCCAGCGCGAAGCGGCGCTCGCCGACTTCTTCGCCAGCGAGGACAACCGGCGCGGCGTGATCGTGTCGCTCATCGGCACCATCGCCGGCGACTATTTCAACCTGCTCTCGCTCGATCTGCAGCTCCAGATCGCCAAGCGCACCGTGCAGTCGCGCAAGGAGACGCTCGACCTCTTCGCCAAGCGCGAGGCGGGCGGCATCGGCGATCGGCTGCAGACCTCGTCGGAGGCGGCGATCCTCGCCGGCGCCGCGGCGACCATTCCCGCGCTCGAGCGGCAGATCGTCGCCGTGGAGAACGAGCTGTCGATCCTGGTCGGACGGCCGCCGGGATCGATCTGGCGCAGCGGCAACCTGCTCGCTCGTCCGGTGCCGCCGCATCAAGCCGCGGGCGATCCGGCGCAGCTGCTCGAGCGCCGCCCCGACGTGCGCCAGGCCGAAGCGCGCGTCATCTCGACCAACGCGCAGGTCGGCGCCGCCTTCGCGCAGCTCTTCCCGAGCATCTCGGTCTCGGCCAACGGCGGCCTGGCGAGCTCGTCGCTGTCGCAGCTGTTCACCGTCGGCGCCGCCACCTACGGCGCGGCCCTGGTCATCGACTGGCTGGCGCCGATCTTCGCCGGCGCGGCCTACGCGCATCGCTATCGCGCCCAGGAGGCGCTGTGGCGCGCGGCGGTCGCCGACTATCGCCGCGCCGTCCTCAATGCGCTCGCCGAGACCTCGAACGCGCTCGTCACCCTCGACCGGCTGCACGAGGTGCGCGCGCAGCTCGAGGTCGCCGTGCACGCGTGGTCCGAGAGCGTGCGGCTGGCCAAGGTGCGCTACGACAACGGCGTCGCCAGCTACCTCGACGTGGTGCAGGCCGAGCAGAACCTGTTTCCCGCGGAGCTGCAGCTGGCCGAGACCATCGGCGATCAGTTCGCGGCGCTGGCGCAGCTCTATCGCGCGCTCGGCGGCGGCTGGCAGACGAGCGAGCCGGCTAACGGACCACAGCCGCGCGAAAAAACGCCGCGATGAGGAAGGCGCCGCCGACGGCGATCAGATCTTCGGGCAGCGCGATGGCGGAATCGGGCACGTGCAGCGCGCGCACCAGGCGCACGCGCGCGTGATAGCCGCCGAGCGTGCCGATGGCCGCGCCGAGCGCGCCGAGGAAGATCCCCACGACGAGCGAACGGCCGCCGCTGGCCGCGAGCGCGGCGCCGCAGAAACCGCCCGAGACGAGCCGGAAGACGAACGAGGGCGCCGCGGTGCGTGCCGGCGCCTTGGGGTTCTGATCGTTCACCAGCTCGCCGATGGCGAGCGCCGTGAAGATCCACGGGGTCACGGGGTGCGCGAGAAACGCCGCCCAGGTGTGCCGCACGTCGATCCAGCCCACGCGCGCGGCCCACGCGATCGCCATCGGCGCGGTGAGCGCGCGCAGCCCGGCGACGATGCCGATGCACAGCGCCAGGCAGGCGAACGCGGTCGTGCTCATGAGGGAGTGATCGGCAGCGGGCCCGCGCGCCGCGCTCGGGCGATCGCGGTAAACGGGGCTACGCGCGGCGCCTCAATCGAGCGCGTAGCGCGCAAGGCTCATCACCAGCGACTGCACGCCCTCGGCGAAGGTCGGATGCGCGAACTCGGCCTCGACGATCGAGCGCGCGCTCAGCCCGGCGGCGACGAGCGGCACGAAGACGTGCACGAGCTCGCCGGCCTCGGCGCCGACGATGGTGACGCCGAGGATGCGCTCGTCGTGCGCGTCGATCACCAGCTTCATGACGCCGGCGGTCTCGCCGGTCTCGATGGCGCGCGCCACGCTGCCGAAAGGCATCGCGGCGACCTCGACGTCGAGCCCCTGCGCGCGCGCCTCGGCCTCGCTCAGCCCGACGCTGGCGACCTGCGGATCGGTGAAGACGCACGACGGAATCGTGCGCGCCGCCCGCCCGCGCGTGCCGCGGCCGAGCAGCAGATCGTAGAGGAGCCGATGATCGTCCCACGAGGTGTGCGTGAACTGCGGACCGCCGGTGGCGTCGCCGACGGCGTACACGCCCGCGGCCGAGGTGCGGTACTGATCGTCGACGACGACGTAGCCGCGCTGGTCGCGCGCGATCCCGGCGGCCTCGCAGCCGAGGTCGTCGGTGTTGGGCGTGCGGCCGAGCGCGACCAGGACGTGCGAGCCGCGCACCTCGCCGCCGGCGAAGCCGACCACGAGCTCGCCGCCGTCGCGGGCCAGGCGCTCGACGCGGGCGCCGAGGTGGAGCGCGATGCCCTCGTCGCGGAAGACGCCTTCGAGCGCGGCCGACGCGTCGGGATCTTCGCGCGCGAGCAGGCGCGCGTGGTGATCGAGGATGGCGACCTCGGCGCCGAAGCGGCGGAACATCTGGCCGAACTCGCAGCCGATGTAGCCGCCGCCGACGACGACGAGCCGGCGCGGCAGCTCGCGCAGCTCCATGATGCGGTGGTTGTCGAGCCAGGGCACGCCGTCGAGCCCCGCGATCTTGGGCAGCGCCGGACGCACGCCGACGTTGATGATCACGATCTGCCCGCGATGGCGCTCGCCGCCGATCTCGATCTCGCGCGCGCCGACGAAGCGCGCCGCTCCGCGCACCAGCTTCAGCTTCGCGCCGGCGCTCTCGATGCGCCGCGCGACGCCCGCGCGCCAGCGCTCGACGATCGCGTCCTTGCGCGCGACCACGGCGGCAAAGTCGACGCGCACCTCGCCGGCGTGCACCCCGAGCCGCGCCGCGGTGCGCGCGACGTGGGCCGCGTGCGCGCTCGCCACCATCGTCTTCGTCGGCGTGCAGCCGTAGTTGGTGCAGGTGCCGCCGAGCTGCGAGCGCTCGGCCAGCAGCACCGAGCGCCCTGCGTTGGCCAACCGCGTCGCGAGCGGAACGCCCGCCTGCCCGCTGCCGATGACGATCACGTCCACGTCCATGTGCGCCCCCGGTGTGCTCCTGATCATACGCGCGGCGGGATCCACTTGAAGGCCGTCGCGTCGATCGTGCTACCGTGAAGGTGTGATCGCGAGGCTGGTGGCGTTGGTGGCCGCGTTGACGGCGCTGGCCGGCTCGGCCGCTGCGGCGCCCGCGTCGCTCCCGCCGCCGGGACAGCGCGACAGCCACGACGCCTGGGCGCGCGAGGTCAAAGCGGCCGAAGAGCGCGCCTTCCGCGCGGCGCTCGCCAACTACGATCGCGCGCGCGCCCACGCGCCCGAGGACGCCGTCTCCGCCGTCGAGCGCTGCAAGCTCCTCGGCGCGCTCACCCACCGTGATGACGAGGGCGACGCGCTCGACGAAGACGATCAGCGCCGCGCCGATCTCTACGCCGCCTGCCTCGACGAGCTCGACGCGCACTTCCCCGAATCGCCCGCGGTCCGCGTCTATCGCCTCGACGACAAATGGGGCGACGAGGCGCTCGCCTTCGGCCGCCGCCTGCTCAGCGATCGCAAGCTCGCGCTCGGCGATCGCGATCGCGCGCACGTCTACGAGCGGCTGGCGCGCGTCCTGTCGTCGCAGAAGCACGCGCGCGAGGCCTACGAGTACGCCACGCTCGCGCTCGACTACGATCCCGCGCTCGATCTCGGCGTCATCGTCGCCACCGAGCTCCTCGACGAAGGGCGCCCGAGCGAGGCGGTGGTGGCGCTGAGCGCGCACGGCGAGGAGTCGTCGTACCAGCTCGTGCGCAAGGCACGGCTGCTCCTCGACGCCAACGCGCCGGAGCGCGCGGCGTGGCTCATGCGCGTGGCGCTCGCGCGCAAGGCCTACTTCGACCCGTCGACGGCGGCCGACATCCTCGAGCGCACCGGCCGCGCCAGCGAGGCGCGCAAGAAGCTCGACGAGACCAAGAGCACGCGCAACCGCCACGCCACGCTGGCGCACCTGTTCGAGAGCGATCTGGCCGGCCACGACGCCGAGGCCGCGGCGCGCTCGTATCAGGCGCTGCGCGATCTCGGCTGGCGCGCCGATCCGTTCGAAGGCTATCGGCTGGCGCTGGCGCGCAAGTTCCCCCGCGCGCACTGGCGCGCGCGCGACTGGCTCGGCCTTTTGCGCCTCGCCGGCATGCTCTTTCTGTTCGCGCTCGTGCCGCTCGGATGGGTGCTTCCGATCCACTACTGGTCACTGTGGCGGCGGCTGCGCGGTCCGCTCGTCGTGCAGCCGACGATGGCGACGCGCTGGCGCTTTGTGCACGTGTGGCTCGCCGGCGCGACGTTCCTCGTGATCCAGTCGCTGCTCCTCGTCGTGTTCTGCTACGCCGAAGCCAGCGGCTGGCTGCAGACGCCGGCGGAGAAGCAGGTGACGCCGCCGCTGGCGCTGGCCAAGTACGGCCTGTGGAACGCGGCGCTCCTGGTGATCGTGCTCGGCCTTCTCTTCGTGCGGCGCGGCGAGCGCAAGCTCTTCGGCCCCGGCAACTGGTCGGTGCGCAGGAGCCTCGGCGGCGCCGCGCTGGCGATGGGCATCCTCGTCGGGCTCCTGGTGGCGGTGGGCCTCCTCGGCAAGCTGCTGTCGTCGCTCCACGGCGCGCATCCGGCGGCGCTCGGGATCGAGGAGCTGATCGCGGCGCTCCGCTCGCAGTACGGCATCGCCGCCGTCGTGCTCGTGGCGGTGGTGGTCGCGCCCATCACCGAGGAGCTGGTCTTCCGCTCGATCATGCTCGACGTGTTCGCGCGCTTCATGCCCTTCGTCGTCGCCAACGCGCTGCAGGCGCTCCTGTTCGCCGCGGCGCACGCCGAGCTGACGCGCTTCCCCTACCTGTTCGCGCTCGGCTTCCTCGCCGGCTCGCTGCGCCGCCGCTCCGGCGGTCTTCTGCCGTGCATCTTGCTGCACATGCTCAACAACGGGCTGGTGCTCCTGCTCTCGCTGTCGACGCCGGTGGCGCCGGCGGCGAAGCCGGCGACCACGCATCAAGCGGCGCCTGCGTTCAAGGCGTCGGACGAGCTCATGGCCTGCGTGCGCGCGACGCCGGGGCTCGAGGACGCGCCGCCGAGCGCGTTCGAAAACCTCGTCGGCGGCAAGGCGCTCCAGGTGCTCAACAACGTCGCCTGGACCATCGCGATCGATGCCAAAGCCACCCCGGCGTGCCTGCGCCAAGCCGAGGCGGCGGTGAACGGCGCGCTGCGCGCCATGCCCGAGATGCCCAACGTGCTCGACACCAAGGCCACGGTCTACTTTCGCCTGCACCGCGACGCCGAGGCGATCGATCTCGAGCGCATCGCGCTCGGGAAGACGAACAACGGGACCTTCGCCTCGCAGCTCGGTCGCTTCCTCGCCGCCAGCCCCGGCCCCACCCTCCTCGGCGACGACGGCTCGGCGCCGCCCAAGATCGTGCTCGAGCCGCGCGCGCCGACCGAGGCCGAGACCGTGCGCCTCGAGCTCGGCGATCGCTTCCACGACGGCGTCGCCGTCTACGCGCGCGTCAGCAACGGCAACGGCCCGGTCGGCCTGTTCTACGCGCTCGTCGGCCGCGATCACCCCGGCGTCTACGAGCTGAAGCTGCCGGAGAACGACCTCACGCGCGACCCGAGCCTGCGCTTCCAGCTCGCGCTCGTCGACGGCCGCGGCTGCGAGCACTGCGCGCACGACCAATGGTCCTGGCAGCTGCAGCCGCACGACCGCAGCGTCGACGCGTATCCGCGCTGACGCGGCTACCCGCGTCCACCGCGCTGTGCCAAGATGCGGCGCCATGAGAACCCGCGCCGCCGTCGCCTACGAAGCAGGAAAGCCGCTCGTCGTCGAAGAAGTGGAGCTCGAAGGGCCGCGCGCCGGCGAAGTCCTCGTCGAGCTCAAGGCCACCGGCGTCTGCCACACCGACGAGTTCACCCGCTCGGGCGCCGATCCGGAAGGGCTCTTCCCGGTCATCTTCGGCCACGAAGGCGCCGGCATCGTCGTCGACGTCGGCGCCGGCGTCACGTCGGTGAAGAAGGGCGACCACGTCATCCCGCTCTACACGCCCGAGTGCCGCGGCTGCAAATCGTGCCTGAGCCGCAAGACCAACCTGTGCACCGCGATCCGCGCCACGCAGGGCAAGGGGCTCATGCCCGACGGCACCTCGCGCTTCTCCATCGGCAAGACGAAGATCCATCACTACATGGGCTGCTCGACCTTCTCCGAGCACACGGTCTTGCCCGAGATCGCGCTGGCCAAGGTGCGCAGCGACGCGCCCTTCGACAAGATCTGTTACATCGGCTGCGGCGTCACCACCGGCGTCGGCGCCGTCCTCTACACCGCCAAGGTCGAGCCGGGGGCCAACGTCGTCGTGTTCGGGCTCGGCGGCATCGGCTTGAACGTCGTTCAAGGCGCGCGCATCGCCGGCGCCGACAAGATCATCGGCGTCGATCTCAACGACGCGCGCGAGTCGATCGGGCGCAGCTTCGGCCTCACGCACTTCGTGAACCCGACGAAGGTCGAGGGCGACCTGGTCGCGCACCTCGTCGAGCTCACCGGTGGCGGCGCCGACTACAGCTTCGAGTGCGTGGGCAACGTCAAGCTCATGCGCCAGGCGCTCGAGTGCTGCCACCGCGGCTGGGGCGTCTCGGTGATCATCGGCGTCGCCGGCGCGGGCCAGGAGATCGCGACGCGCCCCTTCCAGCTGGTCACCGGCCGCGTCTGGAAGGGCTCGGCCTTCGGCGGCGCGCGCGGACGCACCGACGTGCCGCGCATCGTCGATTGGTACATGGAGGGCAAGATCGCGATCGATCCGCTGATCACGCACAAGCTGCCGCTCGCCCGCATCAACGAGGCGTTCGACCTCATGCACGCCGGCGCCTCGATCCGCACCGTGGTCGAGTACGGCCGCTGAAGAAGTGATGAAGACGCGCGCCGAGCATCGCCTCCACGACGGACGCCAGCTCTACTTCGAGCACGACAGCGCCGCCTGCGCCGGGCCGATGCGCTTCTCCGTCTATCTGCCGCCGGCCGCCGTCGCCGGCGCGCGCGTGCCGGCGCTCTATTATCTGGCCGGGCTCACCTGCACCGACGAGACCTTCATGACCAAGGCGGGCGCGCAGCGGCTCGCCGCCGAGCTCGGCCTCGCGCTCGTCGCTTGCGACACCAGCCCGCGCGCGGCGCGCTTCCCCGGCGACGACGCCGACTGGGACTTCGGGCAGGGCGCCGGCTTCTACCTCGACGCGATGGAGGCGCCGTGGTCGGGCGCCTATCGCATGGAGCGCTACGTCGTCGAGGAGCTGCCGGCGCTCGTCGAGCGCGAGCTGCCGATCGCGGCCGATCGGCGCGGCCTCTTCGGCCACTCGATGGGCGGCCACGGCGCGCTCGTGCTCGGCCTGCGCCATCCCGAGCGCTATCGCAGCGTCTCGGCGTTCGCGCCGATCGGCGCGCCGGCGTCGGTGCCGTGGGGGCAGAAGGCGTTTGCCGGCTATCTCGGCACGGATCGCGCGCGCTGGGCCGAATACGACGCCAGCGCGCTCGTGCGGCGGCGGATTTTCCCCGGCACGCTGCTCGTCGACCAGGGCACGAGCGACAAGTTCCTGACGACGCAGCTGCGCCCCGAGCTGTTCGCCGCCGCCTGCGCCGAGGCGGGCCAGCCGCTCGCGCTGCGCATGCGCGAAGGCTACGACCACTCGTACTACTTCATCGCCACCTTCGTCGACGAGCACCTGCGGCACCACGCCGCGGCGCTCCGCTGAGCGGCCCAACGTAGTTTCGCCCGCGACGGCAACTGCGCTTCAGCTCTCGGGATCGCGATCGCGCAGCTCGCGCAAGGCATCGCGCGTCGCCCCGAGCGAGCGATGCATGAGCTGGCACTGCGGGCAGACCGCCAGGTGGAAGCGCACCAGCAGGCCGCGCCAGAACGGCAGACGCTCGCCGTCCAACTGATCGGAGAAGAGCGCGCGCTGCTTGACGCAGAATCTATCGGTCATCTTCGAGCATCCTACGTAGGCGGTTGCGCCCGCGATGCAGGAGCACCCTCAAGTGAGTCGCGGTCACACCGAGCGCGTTACAACAATCTTGCCGCGGCACGCCCTCCACGTCGGTCATCAATAGAGCCATCCGCTCGAGCTCGGGCAGCTTCGCCAGCCCCCGCTCCACCGCCGACAGCTCCTGCCGCGCGGCCACCACGCGCTCGACATCCTCGGCCGACGGCGCCGCCAACAGCATGGGGTCGTCCCCCGACGGCTGCAGGGTCCGCCGCCGGAAATGATCGAGCACCTTGTGCGACAAAATGCCCACCACCCAGGTCCGCAGCGACGAGCGCCCCGCGAACCGGTCCTGCTGGGCCAGCGCCGCGAGCAGCGCCTCTTGTGTGAGATCCCGCGACAAGTCGGCATCGCGTGTCGCCCGCAGCGCGAAGCGATAGAGCACCGGCTCGAGCTCCCGCACCGCCTGCTCCGAGATCGCGGCCACGCGCTTTTGTAACACAGCCCGTAACGCATTCCCCCCGAGGACGACTAATATGTAGTGCTGGGAGGCCAGGTCATGAAGGATGCGGAGAGCACCTTGGTCAATCCGTCCAACGGCCGCGGGTTCGACGCGACCGTGGCCGCGTCGTCCACCAACGCGACCGTCGTCGGCGCGGCGCAGAGCCTCGCCGGCGCGCGCTCGACGGTCCTGCCGCGCGTGGTCAAGCACGACGGCGCGCCACGCGTGGTGGTCGAAGGCAAGCCGCGCTACGAGCCGGTGCGTCCGCTCGGCTCGGGCGGCCAGGCGATGGTGACGCTGACGCGCGATCACGACATCGATCGCGTGGTGGCGCTCAAGCGCCTGTTGCCCGAGAACAACGACGACGCGTCGGTCCTGCGCTTCGCCGAGGAGGTGCGCACCGTCGGTCAGCTCGAGCACCCCAACATCGTGCCCATCCACGACGTCGGCGTCGACGAGAAGGGCCAGTATTTCTTCGTCATGAAGTACGTCGAGGGCGAGACGCTCGAGTCGGTGATCGGCAAGCTGCGCGCGAAGGATCCGGCCTACGTGGCGCGCTACACGCAGGAGTATCGCCTGCAGATCTGCAACGAGATCCTGCGCGGCGTGCAGCACGCCCACGAGCAGGGCATCCTGCATCGCGACCTGAAGCCGGCGAACATCATGATCGGATCGCTCGGCGAGGTCGTGGTGATGGACTGGGGACTGGCGCGCAAGGTCGGCACGCCACCGTCGGTGGAGCGGCCGGCGGGCGGCGCCGACGCGGCCGCGGAGCCGGCGCGCATGTTCGAGACCCAGGTCGGCGCGCTCGTCGGCACGCCGGCGTACATGTCGCCCGAGCAGGCCAACGGGCGGCCGCTCGACGAGCGCAGCGACGTCTACAGCCTCGCCGTCATGTTCTACGAGTTCCTGAGCCTGTGCCACCCGCGGTCGGAGTGTAAAAGCGTCGCCGAGATGATCGCCTCGGTCGCCTCGGAGCCGATCAACAAGCTGCGCACCGTGCGCGAGTTCGCCGACGCCGGCGCGCAGGCGGCGCTGGCCCACTTCGTCAAGCACGGGCTCGAGGCGGATCCGGCGCGCCGCTACGCGACGGTGGCGGCGATGCGCGAGCGGCTCGAGGCGGTGCGCGATCGCAAGATGCCGATCGAGTGCTACGTGACCTTCACGCAGCGCGTGCTCGGCATGCTCTCGCGCGGCGCCGATCGCCATCCGATCTTCCTGATGCTGGTGATGCTGGCGATCGTCGCGGCGGCGGTGGCTAGCGTGTGGCTGGTCGCGCGCGCCGTCTGACCCGACGCACGAAGAGCCCGAGCGCCGCCAGCGCGACGAGCACGAGCGCGGCCGACGTCGTCGCGTGCGCGGGTGCGATCGCGCAGCCGCTCGACGGCGCGTAGCTCAACCACAGGTGGCTGGTCACCACGATCGCGTCGAGCCCGTCGGTGAGATGGGCGCGCACGCGCTCGCCGCCTTTGGGCACCTCGACGTGGAAGGTGTGCTTCCAATCGTCGCTGTCGACGGTGGCCATCTGCGTGCGCGCGCCGTTCTCGACGAGCTCGAGCACGAGGCCACTGCCGCCGGTGACGTGCGCGGTCAGCGCCACGCGGCTGCCGCTGGCGTCGTCGCCGATCGCCTTGCCGTCGGCGGTGGTGAGCTCGACCAGCGGATCGTCGGGGCCGCGCAGCGCCACCTCGGTGCGCCCGTGGCGGATGCCGTCGAGCAGCGCCGCCTCCGAGAGCTGCGCGGCGTAGACCACCGTCGTCGGCGTGCCCACTTCGCTGCCGGTCGCGCTCGTGTCCTGACCGGCGCGATGATCGTCGGAGCCACCGACCGCGGCGAGCCGATGGCCGGCGTCGAGCTGCGTGTCCCAATATTGCAGCGTCGGCGTCTCGAACAGCTCCTTCCACTGCGTGTAGTTGCCGGTCTCGATCTCGACGGCGGCGACCATGTCCCACGGCGTGTCGTCGTGCTTCCAGGCGCAGCCGATGCACGCCGTGCCGAGATCGAGGATCGGATGGTTGATGATGAAGAGCGCGCCCTGCGCGTCGACGTCGGCGATCATCTGCGCCGCGGTGCGGCCGCCAAGGCCGATGCGATGATCGACGTACGCCGACGAGCCGAAGGCGCCGCCGTGCCCGGCGTAGGTGGTGACCTCGTTGCCGCGCACGAGCAAGAGATCGGGCAGGTTCGCCTGCAAGGCGGCGATGAGCGCGTGCTGCGAGATGGTGTTGTGATCGGAGAGCACGACGAAGTCGAGCTTGCGCGAGCGCGCCAGGGTGATGATCTCGTCGAGCGTGGCGTGCGCGTCGCCGCTCTCGACGTCGTGCACGTGCAGGTCGCCGCGGTACCAGCGCGCCGTCGGGTCGAGCACCGTCGCCGGATAGGGCGCCCGCGCACGCGGCGTGAGCGTCGCGTCGTCGCGAAAGGTCAGATCGATCGCGTAATGGCCGGTGCCGCTCGGCAGCTTGGCCTTGCCGATGGTGATGCTCCACGTGCCCGGCGTCATCGCGCCCGGCAGGTACCCGCGCGTCGACTCGGCGACGCCGATGGTCGTCGCATCGGTGAGCCCGCCGCCCCAGCCGCGAAAGCCGCTCGGATCCCACACGCCGAAGTCGAGGATCACGTCGGACGGCGAGCTGGTGTGCGCGAAGTCGAGCTCGACGGTGCCGGCGGGAACGTCGAACGGCACGACCACGTAATCGCCGTTGTCCGCCGTCACGTCGGCCTCGAGGTGCATCGTCGAGATCACCGCCGCGAAGACGATCGGGATCATCTGGAAAGTCTATCACCGCGAGCGTAGGGTTGCGGTCATGAGCCGACCCACCCCGACCGTCGCCGCCTATCGCGCGTTGCACCAAT
>Ga0070679_100005671_pt1 | contig 11574 bp, 9 predicted proteins | sample KBSC63BmetaG_FD_65652 | JGI IMG/M metagenome (GOLD analysis project Ga0070679, IMG submission 65652) | Corn rhizosphere microbial communities from Kellogg Biological Station, Michigan, USA - KBS C6-3B metaG | ecosystem: Host-associated > Plants > Roots > Rhizosphere | place: USA: Michigan... | reverse complement strand
AGCATAGGGATGCCAATTGCTTTAAAGTAATCAGGCCCGATTTCATCGGCCGCGGCGTTCAGATCATCATCAATCCGAGGCGTGTAGCCCGGAATCTTCAAAGTCTCTCCAGACTCACTGCCGCTGAACAAACCATTCTTGGAGTAGGTAACAGCACGTACCCCCGGCAGACTGGCCAACTGCGCGGCCATTTCGTTTCCGAAGTTAGTGATCTGTGCTGGATTGAGGCCGGCAGCCCGTGGATCGGTCGAAATCAGGAGCAGGTGTTCCCTGCTATAGCCCAGATCGACGTTGCGCAGATTTTGCAGACTGCGGATTAACAGCCCGGCGGTGAAGAGTACGAGAAGCGAAACGGCTACCTGAGCTGCGACGAGGACATTTCCCCAGTTCCATCCACTAGAGCGCCTTGCTGCTCCTTGTGTACCTGCTTTGAGCACTGGAGCAACAGAGACCGTGCGGGAGCGGAGAGCCGGAATGAGCCCGAACAGGAGGGCAGCTGTGACCGAAATTGCCGCCGTAAACGCCAGGACGCTTGCGTCAGGCGAAACTTCCAGATCTGTGTTCCCACTGATTTTCAGCAGCGCCGCTGTTCCCCATCGCGCAAAGAGCAATCCTATTGCGCCACCTGCGATGCCCAGAAGGACACTTTCCGTGAGTAATTGCCTTATGACGCGGAGCGAAGTTGCACCTATCGCCATGCGCACCGCAATTTCCTTTTGACGAGCCGTGGCTCGGGCAAGAAGCAGGTTGGCCACGTTCACTGAGGCGATCATCAGAACGAAACCAACAATCGCCATCAACAGGAAGAGCGGCTGACGCATATCACCGCGCAGATCGGAAAACCCACTTCCGCCGGCAACAACCTGTATCTTCGCTTTCGATGCCGTCTCGCGATCTTCCTTGGTGAACCTTGATCCCAGTGGCCCTGCGATCAACTGCTGCAGCAATACGTTGATGTCAGCCTGGGCCTGACCCACTGTAACCCCTGTCCGCAAGCGGCCAATGCAGTGCACCCACGAGGAGCCCAGGTCGTTCAGCCAGTCTCTCCCGAGAACCAGTTGGCGCTGCGTGGTTATCGGTACCCAGAGGTCCTGCACGTCACCAACGGTATCTCCATAAAACCCCTGTGGAGCAACACCGATCACGGTAAAGGGAGAATTGTTGATTCTGATCGTCTGACCAATAATGCCCGTGCTGCCTGCGAACTTTGACTTCCAGAAGTCGTATCCGAGTACCGCAACCGGGCTTGCGTCGGCGGCCTTGTCATCGTCGGGCGAAACCACGCGTCCAAACAGGGCGTTTACCCCGAGTACGGAGAAGTAGTTTCCGCTCACGAGCACCGCGTTCGCATCCTGCGTGATCTCCTTCGAGTTCGCGTCCGCGAGGCGGGTCCGGTGAACTTCACTTGAGGCCAGAAGACCGTTGAAAACGTGGTTTCCAGCACTGAGCTCTTTGTACAGCGGATAGGAAAAATGCGTGAATGAGGGCGTCCCATTGCTGCGCGTGTGCACCATGGCAGGATCACCAACAATTGCCAGCTCGGTGGGATTGTGGACCGGCAACATCTTCAGCAACACGGCGTTGATGAGGCTGAAAATGGCGGTATTTGCGCCGATGCCAAGCGCCAGCGTGAGGACGGCAACAACCGTGAAAGCGGGCGATTTGCGAAGAACTCGAAGGCCGTAGCGGATGTCCTGAAATAAGGTTTCCATCTTCTCTCTCGTTACTCGCTCACGCACACGTCAGCAGAGACCATTTCGGCCGGCAGATGATGTGGCTTTTACTTGATCTGCTAGATACGGCCGGTAGCGCCGGTATCATGCAGGGCACCTAGTGCCCATGCTGCGTTCTTGCGCGCTTCCGGATCGGGTGAACTCTTCAGAACCCGGATCAGCGGCTCAATGGAAGATTGGCCGATGTTGACCAGCGCGGCAGCCGCCTCCTCGCCCACGGTCATCTTATCCAGCACTTTGTTCGAACGGTACTGGGTGGGATTCACTTGAGTACTATCACCCAGAATCTCAACCAGGAATTTGACCGCCTTCGCGGCCGCCTCACGCTGCTGCCCAAGCCAGTAGGCTGCCGCTGCCTTCTGTTGCGGGCTTCCTGCACGCAGCAGAAGTACGTTGCGATCCATGCTTTCCCGCACGCTGCTCTTGTCTGCAACAGGGTGACTCCATGCACCGTAGCCAGAAATGACCATCAGCAGTGACCCAAGCGCTAGACTCAAACCCGCTCTTCGCATATGCTCCATGGACCGCTCCTTGCTCAAAGCACGTTCTCCTGTCGTTGCATGGAGAACGGGGCATTGACTCTGAATTGGCATTTCTTTTGCCGAATTAACCCGGTGTCTAAGTCATTGAAAAGAAGATCGGTTTGAACGGCCCGTCATTGTTCCTATAATTCATTGATGTTCGCTAATGCATTCCGCTGTTCGAAATCGAACAGCACACTCCCAAAGCGGTTTCAGGGCGATTCGCACCAACCGCTGCCGGAATGTGCGCTGGTTGAGGGAACGCATCCATGAGCCTCTCTTGCAAATTATTACGAGCAACCAAGACGGTTCGTTCCTGACATTCAAGATAAAGTTGCTCTTAAAAACCGTTGCGAATCCGGGACCGGTACGCTGAAATGGTTCACTTCGAAAAATCCAGCAATCAAAAAAGGGCAGCGTGGCATACCTACAGTTTCTGGGTGCAGCGGGAACCGTGACTGGTTCAAAACACCTCATCAACACGTCCGGCGATAACGCAGGTAGAAAAGGGCTGCAAGTTCTGGTTGACTGCGGCCTCTTCCAGGGCCAGAAGGAATGGCGGTCAAAGAACTGGAACGATACGCCTGTACCCGCGCGCGAGATTGATGCCGTCATTCTGACTCATGCTCATCTCGATCATTGCGGATGGATTCCGCGCCTGGTGAAGGAAGGATTCAAGGGGCAGGTGTATGCAACGGCGCCTACGATCGACCTTTGCCAAGTCATCCTGCCTGACTCAGGCCATCTACAAGAGGAGGAGGCTCGCTTTCACAACCAGAAAGGCACGTCGAAGCACAGTCCGGCCCTGCCTCTCTATACGCTGCAGGAAGCGCAGAGCTGTCTAGGTGCTTTTGTGCCGATCGATTTCGGAGCCTTGAAGGAACTCAGCCCAGAGCTTTCGTTTCGATTTGTCCATGCCGGTCACATTCTGGGATCAAGCATGGTGGAAGTTTTTCTTATCCAGGGCGATAAAAGACGCAAATTTCTTTTCACCGGCGACATCGGCCGCGTCCCAATCGACAATGAGTCTCCGGGACGCGTGGTACAGGCCGGTCCGGATCAAGGGGAAAATCCGGCAATACTCGTCATGGAGTCCACATACGGCAATCGGACGCATCCCCATGAGGACGTGCGCCCTGAACTGGCAAGACTCATCCGCGATACGGTTCATCGCGGCGGCTCCGTGATCGTGCCTGCATTTGCAGTCGAAAGAACACAGAAGTTTCTCTTCCTGTTGAAAGAGCTCATGGAAACAGAGCAGATCCCCCGTGTCCCAGTCTTTGTTGACAGCCCGATGGCCATCAAAGCAGTAGAAATCTGCATGAAGTACACCAGCGAGTTCAACGACCCATCACGACAGCTGATCCAACGATTTGGATCACCCCTGGCCTGGCCGGGTTTTACCTTCGCAACGAAGCAGGAAGATTCCCGGAAGATCAATGGTGTCATATACCCCTGCATCATCGTCTCATCGAGCGGAATGGTAACGGGCGGGCGCGTGCTGCACCACCTGATGCACCGTTTGCCCGATCCGAAGCACCAGGTAATTTTCATTGGATTTCAGGCCCCGGGCACGCGCGGCGCAATCATCAAGAACGGAGGCAGGGCTGTTCGAATCTTCTCCCAGGAAGTGCCGATTCGTGCGCAAGTAGCCTCGCTTGAGCAGTTCAGTGATCACGCAGACACGCCCGAGCTTCTCAATTGGCTCAGGACATTCAAGAGTAGACCGGCTACCACGTACCTCGTCCACGGGGAACCAGAAGCAGCGATGCAATTGGAGGCCGACATCGAAAAGGAACTGGGGTGGAACGTGAGGCGGGCACAGTGGCTGGAGAAAGTTTCCCTCGAGTAGCGAACTGCAGCTGCTCGTTGTCCATGGTTACACATCGGTCGGCAGATTGCCGATCGCGCGTCGGCCCTGTGGAACCTGGCCGAGGATGTCGGGAACCGTTTCGTTGCACATGACCAGCAAAACTGGCCCGTTCGTTTCCGGCATCTAAGAAGGTAACTCATGGAGAAGCCGGTATCAGGCAAGGAGAACGGTATGAAAAAGATTCTTTCGGGAGTACTCGCCATTGCATTGTTTGCAGGGGGAGCGATTGCGCAAAGCAACGCAGTTTCGCAATCGTCATCTGGCAATCAAAAGCTACAGGACCGCTTATCACGGGAGGTTCATCACGAATTGGTAATGATTCCGGATCTGACGATTTTCGATAACCTCGCTTACAAAGTGGATGGAGGCAACATCACTCTGCTGGGACAGGTGAGAAACGCTGTGATCAAGAGCCAGGCTGAAGCCAGAGTGAAGAACATCGAAGGCGCGCAGTCGGTGAACAATGAAATTGAGGTGCTGCCACCATCACCGAATGATGACCGCATCCGTCGGCAGGTAGCACGGGCAATTTTCAATGACGATCGGCTGTTCCCATACTCAATGGGGGCGCTGCCGCCCATTCATATCATCGTCAAGGGTGGCCACGTTACCCTGGAAGGCCAAGTCAATACTCAGGCGGATAAGGATGCCGCAGCGCTGAGGGCCAACACCGTCCCTGGGGTGTTCTCAGTGGAGAACAATCTTCGGGTAGCCAAATCGTCGTAATGCTCAGCAAACAGAAGAGGAGCCAGGAGGGCTCCTCTTTTCTTGCTGTATACGCTGATTAATGACTATTCACGGCTGTCGCTCAGCACGCTGATGTGTTGAGGCTCCGAAAATTCCATTCTTGCTCCACAAACCGAGCAATAAACGAACCCTGCGTGTTCTATGACCGCGGGAACGGTGCGAAATCTCCGATTACATCCGGGGCACGTCACGTCAATGATCTGGACCAATGGGTATCCCTGTGGAACTGCACGATTTTCACGACCTAACAACACGACTCGTAAACCTGCTCTCGAAAGGTTAATTCAATCCTGAGCTGGCGACCACACGCGCCACCGCCAGCATCGCAATTGCCTGAGCAGAGCTGTCACGCAGCTTCTGTGCCCTTGTAAGGGCGTTCACGGAATCAACCTGAGCCGCGGCTTCGCCAACCTCCTGCACCACCGCAGCGGCGTCAGTCTTGGGTGTACGAGCATCCCAGACGTCGTCCACAGCCGAAAACGCCATATCGAAATACTTCGCTGCCTGGTCCTTCTTGCCAGATGTGCCGGCAGCAAAGCCATTCGCGGCAGCCTGACGGGCACGCTGCACCGGAGGGAGTCCCCGCAAAGCATCAGTCCGATCGGTGCCGACGTTGTCCATGGCTTCCAGTACGGACACGGTATCTTCTTGAGGACGCTCGATCTCGCGCGGTTCCCCAGCGTTCTGGACTGTGGATTGAGCCACTACATCTTTTTCAAGTGCCTTGCGAAACGCCTCTTCTCCGAGGGCCTGCTGCATGGCTCCTGTTGTGATGTTGATGGCCAGTGTTCTAACCGGACTGTCTTTCACCTTCCCAAGCCATGCCAGCAATTCAAGACCCGCCTTGGCAGCCAGCTCTTTGTCGACGTCGGGCGCCATTTGCGCGTACATGGCAGCGAAGTTCTCCGCTTCATCAGAGTTCTTGCCGGCATCGGGTAGAGACCGGAACATTTTGTCAAAACGCTGCTGGGAGGCAGGCGCGTTATGTCCTTGAACTTCCATTACCGCCATAAGTGCGCGCGGCGCGACGATGTCCTTATCGAGAGCAGCATCAAGTTTGCGCGCGACCAAATCCAGAGTCTGTTTGGGACAGGAAGTTACAGCCCCAATCAGCGACTGCTCCGCCTGCACAGCAACATTCTCCGGCAGGTTCTCGACAAAGTTGGTTGCCGAGGCACAATCGGCCTGACCGGTGGCCATCAGCGACACAGCGGGTGTCTGGCCGACACGAATGAGGTCAGATTCGACGCGAACGCCTTCCTGCCAAAGCTGCTTCGCCATCTTGCGATCGATGGGCGACACAACGTTTGCAGCCGTCGAGAGCACGCGGAGACGATCCTGAGGATCCGGCTGCGGCAGAGCCACGGCCATCTTAACCGTGTCCACAACGAATTTCTGTTGCCTGTTGAGCTTGAGCGGGCCCTTTGCCGGTCTCTTGTCTGGCACAGAGCTCTTTAGCTTCTCATGGCCCCCTGACTCACCCTGAGGACTGGTCTGTGCTCCGGCGCCGAGCGACAGGGCGCCCAACAAAGCAGCAGTAAAGACAAACTTATTGCTAAACACTAAAAACTCCAAAATGAAAAATGAATCACACGCCGGTGTGAGGGACTCTGGAGAGGTTAGCTAAGCATCAACTCGGGTTCAATAGTCAGAGAGAATCTGAGGGAAAATTCACGATCCGGGAAGTAAGGCGCCTTAATACCATGGCGTCAACCGGACTCAGAAGCACGGAGTTCCTGCACAATCTCAGCGGCAGCACGGCGGGCGTCGTCACCACGATCCACGGGGAATGAAATCGCGCCCACGCGAGCGTGGCCACCGCCGCCATATCTTTCACAGATCCTGGCAAGATTGACCATGTTCTGCTTTTTCGTCCATGGGTTGGAGCCTACGGCGACTTTCACCCGGAAACTGCTGCTGCTCAGGCCGACGCAATACACGGAATCCGGGTGCAGGTAATACGGAATGAACTTGTTGTAGCCCTCAAGGTCATAGTCGGTGATATCGAAATAGATTGTGTCCTGTTTGCATTCGGAACGCTGCCGCAGGATGTCGATTGACCTGCGATGCCGCTCCAGTAGGGGCGGAATCAGCTTCGCCACGAATGGCTCCCGAATGACATCTTCCAAAGGTTCTTGCACCAGATAGGGGATTAGTGCCGGCAAGAATTCGGGATCGTTGGTGGATTCCACGGCCATCGTCAGCTTAAGGGCAGGCTCTTTCATTTCCACTGCTTGCTGTGGCGAGTCGAACTGAGCGCCATCAATGATGTCTGCCCAGTGGACGAGTTCGGCAACCGGCGATGGATCAAAACCAAACTTCGTTTGTGCGATATACGCTATAAACTTCGTGCACGACTTGAAGTCTGGATCGTAAAACTTATGGTCTTTGTTACCGTTCCTGTAGTGCTCAGCGTCTTCTGGCGTTAAGAAAGCACTCTCGTGATGGTCGAACCACCAGGTAATTCTTGGAGATGACGAATACTTGAAATCAACGATGGCATTTTCATCGCCGGTGAAATCGTTTTCGTCAAACAAAGCTCCGGCGCGATGGACCAGACCGGTGAACTGAAACTCCGCATCGCTCCGGATGCGTTCGCGGTAGAAGCGATGAAACAAAGCGGCTGAGGCGGCGCCGTCAAAGCACTTTTCATGGAAGAAAACCCTGATTTTCACCCGCCTCCCCTTCATCTTGAACGCGAATCAGTAAAGCTATTAGAAATGACATCCCGGCAGCAGTTCTGTCAAGAAAAGACAGATGTGCCCCCAGGAACCACAACTACATTGTGAGGCCCCAGCTCTTTCACTTGTAAATTGAGAACTGCTCTTTTGGCTTTTGCAGCTTTACAGTGATTTCCAATGTGGGTTTGTCGATGTTGAAATCCTCACCGTAGGTCCTGAAGCCTGACGCGATCACCTGTACCCGCATTTTGCCATAGGGCACGCCACCGGTTTCGGCCTTTCCGTCCTCATGACTCTTGAGTTCCAGGCCTTCCTGCTTTTGATTGCCGTTCTTATCAAGAAGGTGGAGAACAATCTCAGCATTTCGAACCGGCTTACCTGAGCTTTCCCGCACCACGGTAAAGCTCAACGTTGCCATTTGTGCCGGTTGCCTGGGCGTGTCCTGGGCGAACAGCGCCAGAGCGGTGGCACAGAACAAAAGAGTCGCACGTCGGTGGAGGATCATGTGAATCATTTTAGCAGTCCAGCTGCTCTCCTCCACGTGGGTAAGAGAGCGCCTCTGCCTCAAACCACGCCGCAAAGCGGTCCCGAAAGGATTGCTGGCAGCGCTTCCCGCCATCGGACGAATACCTTAGTAACTTGTAGGTCGCGATGCCCCGCATTCAGACTGAGTGCAATCAGTTGCAGTAGGCAGTTCGGCAGTCTTCTGTCTCCTGGGCGAAAGAGAAGGGGTTTTTAGATGAGTGTCTTGAGCGGCCGTACCGGCCGGTCACGGCCCCCGTTTCGTTCAGCGAGAGGCATGACCGTGCTCGAACTTCTGATTGTGGTCTCCATAGCGATTGTGATGACCGCAATGGCAGTGCCCGCCGTGCGTAGCGCGACCAGATATTTCCAGCTGCGAGCCGCCGTCGCATCTGTCTCCGGCGAAATCCAAACGACCCGATACGATGCACTCAAGCGCGGGTATCCGTATCGTCTCGTCCTGGATAACGCTGCTCGTACCATGCAAGTGCAAAGCGATCCCACCAATACTGGAGCCTGGGCGAATGTGGATTCGGCCATTCCGCTTGCAGGATCGGGAGACCAGGTCTCCCTTGACACAGCCGTCACGCTGGCATTTCGTCCGGGCGGTATGGTCACTTCAGCTTCTGCTGACACTAACGGCAACACAGCTATGACTGTGACGTTTCAGAGCAAAACAGGGACGATCACGGTATCGAGATACGGCAATGTCAATATCGTGTACGGCCCGTAAGGGCGAACAGGGATTCACTCTCCTGGAAACGACGTTTGCGATCCTCATTCTGGGGATCGGCCTGCTTGGAGCGGCTGCGCTGCTGGCGCAGATGTTTGGTAATTCGGTGCAGAGTCGTTACATGAGCACGGAATCTCTTCTTGCTTCAGAAAAGCTTGATGATCTGAACCGGCTGGCATCCAGCGATCCGGCCCTGATGCCCTCGCCGGCCACCAGCCTGACCACGGACGCGACTGCTGTCCAGACGGTCGGCGCGGTGACGGAAACCGTAGCTTATTACGACACCGTCCAGATCTCCGCGGGCAACGGTGCCATGCAGGAAGTAATCACCGGGACTGATGCTGCCGGAAATACGATCTACATGGTCAACTCGCATACGCCGAATGGAAATATAAGTTCCACGACAAGCCCCACAGCTCCTGCTGCGCCCGACGCTCAAGTGCTCACGTTCAAACGCCGCTGGCTGGTTGAGGGCGACACACCAATCGTCGGCGCCCGCCGCATCACGGTGCAGGTGAACCTGGTTGGAGGGGCTGCCAATGCGACATTCCAGACCAGCATGATCAGGAGTTTCGTGCAATGAACATAGGAAGAATGAAATTGAAAGCCGCCGGCCGTGCACGCGGGTTTTCGTTAGTCGAACTCCTCGTGGCGCTTGGAGTGTTCATGATTGTGGGCGGAGCGGCGGTTGGGGTGATTTCCAAGCATATGCCACTGTTTACGGAACAACAGAATCAGTCCGCAATGAACGTTGCGATGCGGAATGCGATCGCCCAAATGCAGATGGACGTGGTGAATGCGGGTGCCGGCTACTATCCCAGTCAGGATATTCCTGCGTGGCCGATTGGCGTAACGATTGAAAACCGCAATGGCGGTGGATGCTTTAACGCGGCAAGCGGGACTTATACGGCAAACTGTTTCGATACGCTGAACGTCATTGCCTTCGATACGACGACCACTCCAGTGGCCCACCTCACCGCATCATGTGCGACGCCCGCCTCGACGACCGGGCCCACAGCAAGCCCGCTCATCATCTCTCCGGCGGATGCGGGTGTTTCGGCTGCGACTCTTGCCGGCGCTATCAAAAACGGGGATGAGCTACTGGTCCTCAAAAACGACGCGAGCCAACTCACGATGGTGAACGTGATCGCCGATGCCACCGTGAGCGGAGGAAACGTTTCCGTGCCCATCGATCCGACGGCGGGAAATGGCACAAATTCAAGCGACAGTTTGCACCTGACTGATGCCGGACAGATGAGTCTGGCAAACGGTTCTGAAGCGACGGGCGGGGGAACGCCGGTGCTTGGGACTTCCTTCTGTTCCACGGATTGGGTACTCAAACTCGCGCCCATCACTTACGGTGTAGACACCAGCGATAACAGAAATCCCAAGCTCTATCGCCAGGTAGGCGGCCCTGCGGGCAAACGGGACGTGCTGGCGGAACAGATTGTCGGATTCAAGGTCGGAGCGTCGCTCAGGACCCCTCCGCCACCCGGCTGCAATTATGAGTTCAGCTACGACTCCCTCAATCCGGCGGGCCCCCTGTGTGGCTACAACGGTGACTGGGCAGCAATCACATCGGTTCGTATCTCTGTGATTGGAAGGACATCAGCAAACACGAACGTGCAGAGCCATTTCCGCAACAGCTTTGACGGCGGCGGCTACAAGGTGGAAGGCGTTTCAGTTGTGGTAAGCCCTCGCAATCTCACGATGAACAATTAGAGGAGGATGCATGATTTACAGCCGAAGCGTTTCCACGAAACGGACTCTAAGAGGCGAGCAAAAAGGCGTTGCCCTTATCACGGCGCTGCTGCTCCTCCTCCTCATCACTTCAGTCAGCCTGGCAATGGTCTTTTCTGTGCGGTCGGACATGCTGATCAACCACTACTACCGCGACTCGCGCGGCTCGTTTTACGCGGCTGATTCGGGATTGAACCTGGTGCGACGTGACATCATCAACAGGTTTATCGCCGCAATACCAGCAAACTTCAACCCGAATGTGTCGCCCATGCCTGCGGGACAAGACGCGGTTGTAAAGACCGCAATAACTACCGCATATCAGAATCCGGTTTCGCTGGTGCCCGCCAGCCAGGCAGGAAAGACGTGGCCGCAGCAGTTCAACATCGTTCCGGCATCGTTCAGCCTTGCGCCCTCGGCGACACCATGTCGCGTTACAGGCGGGAATGCGGGCGCAACGTGTGCGAACCCGGTGGGCAACATCACAGCATATGTCTACAGTTATGACTACAAACTCGCCGCCATGGGCAAGTCTGAAGGCAATGAATCCATCGTGGTGACTGACGAAGGCACGATTACGATCACGGCTACGCTCGTGCCGGCGTCATCGAAACAGAGCTTTGCGGCCTGGGGTATGTTCATCGACCAGCAAAACATCTGCAGTGGCTCAACGTTGGTTCCTGGAACTATAACAGGTCCGGTATTTACGAATGGCGCCTGGACATTCGGAACAAGCGGCAGCTACACCTTCACGGATTCGGTTGCACAATCGGGATCACAAGCTGGCTACCAGTTCGCAGGCCAATGTGCTCAGGTGGCTGGACCTTCGGACAAAGTCGGTGGCACCACAATCGCACCAACTTTTCAGGCTGGATTCAACCTCAACCAGCCATCCGTTCCGCTGCCGCCCAACGACTTCAACCAGCAACGCGCTGTACTAGACGGCCGGGGCTCGGGCGGACAGGTTTCTCCAAGCGATATGAACAATACGCTGCGCAACATTAACGGAAATGCATACCCCAATGCC
>Ga0070679_100005670_pt1 | contig 11574 bp, 12 predicted proteins | sample KBSC63BmetaG_FD_65652 | JGI IMG/M metagenome (GOLD analysis project Ga0070679, IMG submission 65652) | Corn rhizosphere microbial communities from Kellogg Biological Station, Michigan, USA - KBS C6-3B metaG | ecosystem: Host-associated > Plants > Roots > Rhizosphere | place: USA: Michigan... | reverse complement strand
TTCCGCCAGCAGGCGGAAGAGAAGCCGGCCGCCGCACCGCCGCGCCAAGAGGTGTTGTTGGAAGAGATCCGCGATCTTCTGGCGAAGCGTTCGTGATCTGCGGTCGACGGTCGCTGCGAGCGGCGACTCTCCGCATTTTCTAAGGCGACCTGCCGTCGCCGGCACGGGAGGCGTGTCGTCGCTTTCTGATGACACGCTTGATCTTTCTACGAGATCGACGCATTTTTAGTTTCGTGTTTCAGCCCGGATCCTTTTGCGCATGCCCGATCAGTCCATGAACAGCACGCGAGGTTCCGTATCTGGCAGCGGCGTTGCGGAATTCGAGGGCATCGAGCTCCTGACGCCCCGCGAGCGCGATGTTGTTGCGCTGATCGTGACCGGTGCCTCAAACAAGGAGGCCGGCCGCCGCCTCGACATCAGCCCGCGAACCGTTGAGGCGCACCGCGCGCGGATCATGGAAAAACTCGGAGCCAAGAACGCGGCCGATTTGGTATGCATCGTCCTGGGCCGTGGTCCGCACCATTAGAATTGGTCTGCCGTGTGAGGAACCAGCCTGGGCCGGGGTTTGACGACACAGGTTTGGCGCGGCATTGATCGCGCCGATGGCACGCCTTCCGATTCCGGCAAAAAACGAGTGGCTGCACGCGGCGGAGACGCTCTCGATTGGGGCGGCGTCCGGCTTGTTGTTGAATGCTCTCGGCTTTCCGGCCGGCTTGGTTACGGGCTCGTTGCTGGGGGTGGCGACCGCGGCCCTTGCGGGCCGTCCCGTTGTTGTGCCGGCGCCGCTCTCGCGCGTGATTTCCGTTCTGGTCGGTATTTCCCTCGGTGCGGTTGTTACGCCCGAAACGCTCAAGGGGCTGGCGGCGTTTCCCTTCGCCGTCGTGGTGCTCCTGATTTCGACCCTCGGCATGATCTTCGCCACGAGCTCCTACTTGCGGTTTGTGCACGGTTGGGATGCGCGGTCGGCGCTCTTTGGTGCGAGTCCGGGCGCGCTTGCGCAGATCATGGTGCTGTCGTCGGAATATAAGGCCGATCTGCGCGCCATCGCGATCGTACAAACCATCCGGGTGATGGCGCTTACGCTTGGTATCCCCATCGGCCTGTCGTATTTCGGGCTGACTGCATCGGGGAACGCGCTGATGGAGCGTTTCACCGCCGCAGGCCCGCCGTCGATGATCGAACTGACCATTCTGGTCGTCATCTCAACCGTGACGGCGATTGCGGTGTTTCGCCTGCGGTTGCCGGGAGGCCTGATCTTTGGCGCCATGCTGGCGTCCGCTGTCCTGCACGGCGGCGGTTTCATCCATGCCATCCTGCCGTGGTGGGTGGCCTATGCGGCGGTGATCGGGATCGGTGCGGTCACCGGGGCGCGCTTTGCCAACACCAGTCCCCGGATGCTGCTGCGTTTTCTCGGCGCAGCACTGGGGTCGTTTGCCGTTGCGATGTCGATCGCCGCGCTGTCGGTTTTGGCTTTGGCAACATTCATGTCGGTGCGGCCGGCGGATGGCGTGGTCGCCTTCGCGCCCGGTGCGCAGGACACCATGATGGTGTTGGCGCTGGCGCTGCATCTCGACCCGGTGTTCGTCGGTGCGCTGCACCTGTCGCGGTTCTTGCTGGTGTCGCTGCTGGTGCCGTTTTTAGCCCACAGAATCCCGCGGCCGCCCGACGCGACGGCAGACGAGGGCCTTTCCGTCGAAACCCGTGCGAGTGCGCATCCGTCGGACGACGAACGCTAAGGCCGTCCATTTTCGTGGACGGCCGCCATGTCCGCAACAGCGCGAGGCGCGCTATTCCGCCGCGATGGAACGCTGATTCAGCGGCAGGCCAAGCTTCTGCCAAACGTCGACCAACGCTTCGGCGAGAGCGTCGACCAGTCCGTCGTCATGATACGGCGACGGTGCGACGCGCAGCCGCTCGGTGCCCTTCGGGACGGTCGGATAGTTGATCGGCTGGATATACACGCCGTGTTCCGCAAGCAGCAGATCGCTGGCCGCCTTGCACTTCTCAGGATCACCGACCATCACCGGCACGATGTGTGTCGGTGTATCCATCACCGGCAGGCCTGCTGCGGTCAGGACGGATTTCACGCGGGCGGCACGCTCTTGATGGCGCTCGCGCTCCCAGGTTGATGTCTTGAGGTGGCGGATTGCAGCGACCGTCGCCGCGCAAACCGCCGGAGGCAGCGCGGTGGTGAAGATAAACCCCGGCGCGTAGGAGCGAACAGCGTCGCAAACCTCGGCGCTCGCCGCGATGTAGCCGCCCAGGCTGCCGAAAGCCTTGCCAAGCGTGCCTTCGATGACGTCGATGCGGTGCATCGCACCCTCGCGCTCCGCAACGCCGCCGCCACGCGGGCCGTACATGCCGACCGCGTGAACCTCGTCGATATAAGTCATCGCGTTGTAGCGCTCGGCGAGGTCGCAGATCGCATGGATCGGCGCGACGTCGCCGTCCATCGAATAAATGCTTTCGAACGCGATCAGCTTGGGCCGGGTGCCGGCGGCTTTGAGCAGTTCTTCCAGGTGCGCAAGATCGTTATGGCGGAAAATCTGCCGCTCGCAGTTTGCCTGGCGAATGCCCTCGATCATCGAATTGTGGTTGTAGGCATCCGACAGGATCAGGCAATTCGGAATAAGCTTGGCGATTGTCGAGATGCCGGTTTGGTTCGACACGTAACCTGACGTGAACACCAGCGCGGATGCCTTGCCGTGCAAATCGGCAAGTTCGCGCTCCAATTCGACCAGCGGGTGATTGGTGCCGGCGATATTGCGGGTGCCGCCGGCGCCCGTGCCCATGCGGGTGGCGGTCTCGACCATGGCCCCGATCACCTTCGGGTGCTGGCCCATGCCGAGGTAGTCGTTGGAGCACCAGATGACCACTTCACGGGGCCCCTGGGGGGTGTGCCAGACGGCATGGGGAAAACGGCCGGCAACGCGCTCGAGATCGGCAAAAACTCGGTAGCGCCGCTCGTCCCGCAACCGGTTCAGGGCGTCGGCGAAAAATACGTCATATTTCATGGGAACTCAGCCTCTCCCGGGCGATTTCGGCGTTGTGGCGGCGCCCCGGCACCCTTCTTATTAGAAAACTTCCACGCTGCTTGTCGAGGCGATATTTGGCCCTCGGGTCCTCATGCGTCTTTGTTCTAGATCAACTCCGCGCGACCGCTCCACCGGCCGCCCCGTTGCCATGCACGACGGTTGCAGCGTGTGCGCGGCACTCGTGGCAGACCGGTTGCGTGCACGGCGGCCGCAACGGCATAATCCAACGAAACGCTGGAGAATTTGCGATGCACAAGATTTCCATTCCGCAATCCGTGGTCGACCGCGTGGTCGCCCGCCGTGGCCGCGAGCATATTTTCGACGACCTCAACCCGGCGAAGACCGCGCTTGTCGTGGTGGATATGCAGAATGGATTTATGTCGCCCGACGTCGCGCATTCGCCGTGCCTGGCGGCGCAGGACATTGTCCCCAACATCAACCGGCTGGCGCAGACCGTGCGTGCGACCGGTGGCACGGTCATCTGGATTCAGACCGCCTACACCGACGAGACGTTGACGAGCTGGTCAACGCTCTACGGAATGGTCGGTCCGAAGGGCACCGAGAAACGCAAGCGGTCGCTGTCCGTCGGGGGCAAGGGCTATGAAATATGGCCGGAGCTTCGCGTTGAGCCGGCGGATCTGATCGTCGAGAAGAACCGCTACAGTGCTTTCATCCAAGGCTCATCCAATCTTGCCGAGGTGCTGCATCAGCGCGGCCTCGACACGCTGTTGATCACCGGCACCGTCACCAACGTGTGCTGTGAGTCGACCGCGCGCGATGCCATGATGCTCAATTTCAAGGTCATCATGCTGACCGACGGCAATGCGGCGGTGACCGATGAGGATCACAATGCTGCGCTCGCCAATTTCTATCTGACCTTCGGCGACATCATGTCGACCGATTTCGCCATCGATTGCCTCGAGCGCAATGCGCAAAAGGGTCTTGCGGCGGCAGAGTAGCGCCACCGCCGCGGTTTCGGGCGTTACTGCTGTTGCTCGATCCCGGCTTTCTGACGCACCTGCTCCCAGCGCGCGATTTCCGACGTGATGTGGTCGCGCATCTCCTCAGGCGTGGACGTTTTCGGCAGCGCGCCGACCTTGGTGATCTGTTCGCGCATTTGATCGGTTGCCATGATTTTCTGCATGGCGCCCAGCACCTTGTCGACGATCGGTTTTGGCGTGCCGGCGGGAAGCGCCAAGCCGTACCAGCTCGTGACGGCATAGTCGGGCAGGCCGGCCTCGATAAAGGTCGGCACATTCGGCAGCGACGGGAAGCGCTGCGGCGACGTGACGGCAATCGCCTTGAGTTGCCCGCTTTCGATCTGCCCGCGGACGGTTTGGATCAACTCGATCTCGAGACTGACCTGCCCACCCAGCAGCGCTGCAATCGCGGCCGGTGTTCCGCGAAACGGAATGTGCTGCATTTTAATGCCAGCCATCTGGTTCATCAGTTCGACGGCAAAATGCTGCGTCGTGCCAAGGCCCGGGCTGGCGAAATTGTACTTGCCAGGCTCCGCCTTCAGAACGCGGATCGTGTCCTGGAGGTTGTTCGCGGGAAAATCGGGACGGGTAACGAGCACGAGTCCGGCGCTGCCGATCATGGAGAGCATCTGGAAGTCGCGCACCGAGTCGTAGGGCATCGATGCATGCATCACCGGCGCGATGACATGGGCGTTGCTCATCATCAACGCGGTGTATCCGTCCTTGGGCGCTTTCGCGACCGCGTTGGCGGCCGTGATCCCGCCGGCGCCGAGGCGGTTTTCAACAATCACCGGCTGGCCCAGGGCGCTGGAGAGTGGATCGGCCACGATGCGGGCGGCGATATCGGTGCCCCCGCCGGCACCAAACCCCACCAGGAGGCGAATCGGATGATCCGGCCAACCCTGGGCAAGGGTGGGCTTCCCGGTCCCTGCCGCCAACGCGGCGACGGCCAAGAACAGCGCAACGGCAGTCCGAGACATTGGCATCCTCCCAGGCTTTTGCCGCAGGGTGCCACGAATGCCGGTTGTTGGGGAGGTGGAACGATGGGGGCTGGTGCTGCCGGAAAGGATTGAACTTTCGACCTCTCCATTACCAATGGAGTGCTCTACCACTGAGCTACGGCAGCATTGCTGAGGACGGCAGCGAATATCCGATCGCCGGGCGGATGTCGAGCCGTCTGACTGGCTGGCCGCCCAGGACTTGTCCGCGGCGGGGAGCCAACCTATCGATAACGGATGACAGGTGGCGAAATGGACGAGAGCGCCGGCCGGACCGGCCGGAAGGGCGACCGCCGCCGGACCGAGCGGTTGCGCACCGCCCTGCGCGAAAATCTCAAGCGGCGAAAGTCGCAGGCGCGGGACCGCCTGCAGGAGCGGCCCGCGGATTTGCCCCACGATTCCGCCGGATTTGCGCCGGACAAGTCCAAGGACTAGATCACGGTATGGATTTCGGGCCATTTCGGCCCATCGCAACACCGCGCGGTGCGCCCCGGGCTGGGGCAAGGTTGGGGCATGGATCGCATTCGCATTGTCGGTGGACGGCCGCTGAACGGCACGATTCCGATTTCCGGGGCCAAGAACGCCACCCTCCCGCTGATGATCGCGAGCATGCTCACCGATCAGACGCTGATCCTCGATAACGTGCCCCGGCTCGCCGATGTGGGGCTGCTGCAGCGGATTCTCTCCAACCACGGCGTCGACATGATGGTGCCCGGCAAGCGGCCGGGGGAATCGCAGCAGAACGGTCACACCCTGCACATCGAGGCGTCGCGTATCGTCGACACCACGGCCCCCTACGATCTTGTCTCGAAAATGCGGGCGAGCTTCTGGGTCATCGCGCCGCTGGTCGCGCGCATGGGCGAGGCGCGCGTATCGATGCCCGGCGGCTGCGCCATTGGGACGCGGCCGGTCGATCTGTTGATCATGGCGCTGGAGAAGTTGGGCGCGCAAATCGACATCGACGGCGGTTATGTGGTGGCGCGGGCCAAAAATGGCCTCAAGGGCGGCGAGATCAAATTCCCCAAGGTGACGGTGAGTGGCACCCATGTTGCCGTGATGGCGGCGGTGCTGGCGCATGGCACGACCGTCATCGACAACGCGGCGCAGGAACCCGAGATCGGCGACGTCGCCGATTGCCTCAACAAGATGGGCGCCCGCATTTCGGGGATCGGAACATCGCGCCTCATTATCGAAGGCGTGACACGGCTTGGCGGCGCGCGGCATCGCGTTCTGCCCGACCGCATTGAGACCGGCACCTACGCGATGGCGGTGGCGATGACCGGCGGCGACGTGCTGCTGGAAGGGGCGCGCGCGGAGCTGCTGCAGGCCGGGCTCGATGTGATCGCGCAGGCCGGTGCGGAGATCACCGTGACCAATGAAGGGATCCGCGTGAAGCGCAACGGCGGGGGCATCGCGCCGGTCGACGTGACAACGCAGCCATTTCCTGGTTTTCCAACCGACCTGCAGGCCCAGCTCATGGCGTTGATGACGCGCGCCAAGGGCACGTCGCGCATCAAGGAGACGATTTTCGAGAACCGTTTCATGCATGTGCAGGAACTGGCGCGGCTCGGCGCCAACATTCAACTCGATGGCGAAACGGCGACCATCGAAGGTGTCGACCGTCTCAAGGGTGCGCCGGTGATGGCGACGGATTTGCGCGCGTCGGTTTCGCTGGTGATTGCCGCGCTGGCCGCCGAAGGCGAGACGATGGTCAATCGTGTCTATCACCTCGACCGCGGGTTTGAGCGGCTGGAAGAGAAGCTTGGTGCATGCGGCGCAGCCATCGAGCGTGTCAGCGGTTAGGGCTTGCTTTCACCGCATCGCGCCGGGCCGATGTCAGCCAGTATGAAAATATCTCCGTTCCTTGTTGTCTGTTTGTTGGCGATCTTCGGAACGGATCGCGTTCAAGCAGAGGGCGCATTGCAATGCCGCGGCGCTCAGAAGGCTTGGGTGGTCGCTGAATTGTTGTTCGGCCGTGAACACATCAGCGAACAGCGCTGGCGGCGTTTCCTGGCCACCGAGATCACGCCGCGCTTTCCCGATGGCCTCACCGTTTTCGATGCCAAAGGACAATGGCGCAATCCCGGCAGCACGGCGATCGCACGGGAGCGCAGCAAGATCGTTATGATCGCGATGCCGCCGGACCCGGACAACGACAAGCGGCTTGAGGCTGTTGTCGAAGCATACAAGACGCGTTTCAAGCAGCGATCCGTAGGGTTGATCGTTCAATCGGCCTGCGTGTCGTTTTAGGCTTGAACCTATCCCAAGGTCTTCCTACCTTCGTACCAGCATCGAACACGAAGGCCGGACTCATGGACCCGCTCAGGCTTATTGCGCTTGATGGGGACGACATCGAAGTCGTTTCCGCGCACCTTCAGGATGCCGTGGTCAAGGCCGCGGACATTCACTGGCGCCCCTCCGAACGACGGGTGGTGGTTGGGTTGAACCGTTTCGACTGGGAGGCGGCGGGCGCCGCCACGCCGGAGTTTCGCCGCCGTCGCGCAGCGCTGCGCTTCGAGCGTGTTTCGTCCTGCAAATGCCGCAACGTCGCGTCTCCGGACAAAGACAAGGTTCTGAACTTGCTCGCGGTTTCGTTTGAAGCGACGGATGGGCCGAGCGGTGTCGTCGTCCTGACCTTCTCGGGAGGGGCCGCGTTGCGCCTCGATGTCGAGTGTCTTGAGGCTGAATTGGCCGATCTCGGCCCGATCTGGGTGACCGAATGCTGCCCCGCTCATATCGTCGAGGATGTGGCCGAGGGGACGGTCGCAGCCCGCGTTGGGACAGCCAAACAGGGTTGACGCGCTAGCCGCCAGGGCCCATTGACCGGCGAAACCGGGAATAGGCCCGGCGTGATAATTCGCGATGCCGATACGCCTCGACAGTCAATCTGCAGATTTTGCGGCGCGCTTTGCCGCATTGCTCGCCACCAAGCGTGAGGTGTCCGAGGATGTCGATCAGGCTGTCCGCGCGATCATCGCCGATGTTCGCGCCAACGGCGATCGCGCCCTTGCAGAGCTGAGCCGGAAATTCGATCGGATCGACCTCGCCCGGACCGGGCTTCGCGTGACGGCGGCCGAGATCGAGATGGCGACGCAATCTTGCGACCGCGAGGCGCTCGATGCCCTTTCGCTCGCGCGCGACCGGATCGAGGCTTATCACCAACGGCAGAGGCCCGCGGACGACCGGTTTACCGACGCCCTGGGCGTCGAACTCGGCCATCGCTGGAGCGCGATCGAAGCGGTCGGGCTTTATGTGCCGGGAGGTACGGCGGCCTATCCTTCGTCGGTGCTGATGAATGCCGTGCCGGCCAAGGTCGCGGGCGTGCCGCGCGTCGTCATGGTGGTGCCGGCGCCGGACGGCAAGCTCAATCCTCTGGTTCTGGCTGCGGCGAAGCTCGCAGGCGTGGATGAAATCTATCGGGTCGGCGGTGCGCAAGCGGTCGCGGCGCTGGCTTACGGCACCGAGACGATCAAACCGGTGTCGAAGATCGTTGGTCCGGGCAATGCCTATGTGGCGGCGGCCAAGCGGGTGGTGTTCGGCACGGTCGGCATCGACATGATCGCCGGCCCTTCGGAGGTTCTGATCCTGGCTGACAAGAACGGCAATCCCGACTGGATCGCCGCCGATCTGCTGGCGCAGGCCGAACACGATGCGGCGGCGCAGTCGATTCTCATCACCGACGATCCGTCGCTGGCCGATGCCGTGGAAAAGGCCGTGATGGCGCAGTTGACGACATTGCCCCGGGCGGCCATCGCGGGCGCATCGTGGCGCGATTTCGGCGCGATCGTGCTGGTGCGGCGTCTCGATGATGCGATCCCGCTGGTTGATGCGCTGGCGCCCGAGCACCTGGAGATCGAGACGGTGGATGCCGAGCGGCTCGCGGCGAAAATTCGCAATGCCGGCGCCATCTTCCTCGGCGCCCACACGCCGGAGGCCATCGGCGATTACGTCGGAGGCTCCAACCACGTTTTACCGACGGCGCGTTCGGCGCGTTTCTCGTCGGGCCTTGGCGTCCTGGACTTCATGAAACGAACGTCCATCTTGAAATGCGGGCCGGAGCAACTCGCGGCATTGGGGCCGTCCGCCATCGCGCTGGCGAAAGCGGAAGGCCTCGACGCTCATGCTCGATCCGTTGCGATCCGCTTGAATCGGAGATGACGCGCCCGAAACCAGCGACCAGGGAGCGGCTCGTCGCGATTTCGCTCGACGCGGGATCGATCGGCAACACCAAGAGCAACATCGAGAACGAGCGCGCGGTTGCCATCAAGGATCTGATTGCGGCCAACTCGTTCGCCCCGGTCGGGCATCGCGGCGGTCCTTATGCGCTGCATCTCGGCATGAAGGAAAACCGGCTGGTGCTCGATATCCGGCTTGCCGACGGCGAGCCGGTGATCGCGCATATGCTGTCGCTCACGCCGTTCAAGCGCATCGTCAAAGACTACTTCCTGATTTGCGACAGTTACTACGCAGCCATTCCCACGGCGGCCCCGGAGCGTATCGAGGCGATCGATATGGGCCGGCGCGGGTTGCATGATGAAGGTTCGCGCATTCTGCAGGACGCGATCAGCCAGAAGGTGAGGGTGGATTTTGAGACCGCCCGGCGGCTGTTCACGCTGATCTGCGTCTTGCACTGGAAGGGCTGACACGGCACGGGCGCCAAAACAAAAACCCCCGCGTGAGCGGGGGTGTTGTGGCGTCTCGGCTGAGCCCGAGCTTATTTCTTGCTGATTCCCAGGCCTGCGAACTTCTTCTCGAAGCGCGACAGCCGGCCGCCACGGTCGAGCAGCTGCTGGTTGCCGCCGGTCCAGGCCGGGTGCGACTTCGGGTCGATGTCGAGCTGCAGCACATCACCCTTCTTGCCCCAGGTGGTGCGGGTGGTGAACTCGCTGCCGTCGGTCATCTTCACCGTGACGGTGTGATAGTCAGGATGCGCGTCAGGCTTCATTTTGTGGTCCTGCGGACGGGCCGCGATGAGAATTTGGCTGGATTTACGCGGTTCTATACAGGACCCCGGCTGGGCCGACAAGCCTTGTTGCAATTGCCTTGCGGCGGGGGCAGAGCAGGGGCGGGCGCGGCCGAAGCGCGGGACGGGACAACGACATGAACGAGAGGGCCGGCGGTAAGGCGGGGGCTGACGGCGTGGCGGCCGCGGCCGTGGCGTCCCCCTTGCCGCAATCCGCGCCGGGCGGCGTTGCCGCCGGCGCCCGCAAGGCCAAGCTGCGCCCGCTGAAGCTCCTGATCCCGTTCGTCGTGCGCTATCGGGGACGCGCCTTGGCGGCCGTGGCCGCGTTGCTCGTGGCCTCGCTGGCGACGCTGGCCGTGCCCCTCGCGGTGCGGCGCATGATCGACTTCGGCTTCACCGACGAGCGGATCGGCCTCATCGACCAATATTTCGGCCTCATGATCGTGGTGGTGGCGGTGCTCGCGATCGCCAGCGCCTCGCGTTATTACCTCGTGACCACGCTGGGTGAACGTGTCGTCGCCGACCTGCGCGCGGCGGTGTTCGACCACCTGACCATCCTTGCCGCGCCGTTCTTCGACACCGCCCGGACCGGCGAACTGACCTCCCGCCTCACCGCCGACACCACGCAGATCAAGGCGGCGGTCGGCTCGTCCGTATCGGTCGCGCTGCGCAACCTCGTGTTGTTCTTCGGCTCCGCCGCGATGATGGTCATCACCAGCCCCAAACTCTCGGGCTTTGTGCTCGCCGCCATCCCGGTGATCGTGTTGCCGCTGGTCGGCTTCGGCCGCTCGGTGCGGCGGCGTTCGCGCACGGCTCAGGACACCCTGGCCGATGCCTCAGCTTACGCCGCCGAGTTGATCGGCGCGGTGCGCACGCTTCAGGCGTTCACCAACGAGCGGATGGCCAACGCGCGGTTCGCGGAGGCGGTGGAGCGGGCCTACCGCGCGGCGATCGGCTCGACCAAGGCCCGCGCGGTGCTGACCGCGATCATCATTTTCCTGGCGTCGGCCAGCGTGGTCGTCATCCTTTGGGTCGGCGCGCAGGACGTGATCGCCGGCACCATGACGCCCGGCCGTCTCAGCCAGTTCGTGCTGTTCGCGGTGTTCGCGGCCAGCGGCCTCGGACAACTGAGCGAGGTCTGGGGCGAGCTGTCGCAAGCGGCGGGGTCGGCCGAGCGGCTGGCCGAACTGCTCGAAATCGAACCGGGCATTCGCGCACCGGCCCGACCCGTGACGCTGGCGCGGCATCCGCGCGCCGAGGTCGCATTTGAATCCGTGCGGTTTTCTTATCCGACCCGGCCGGAGGCCGAGGTGCTCGACGGCGTGTCGTTCCGGATCCGGCCCGGCGAGAAGGTGGCGATCGTCGGCCCCTCCGGCGCCGGCAAGAGCACCATCTTTCATCTCCTGCTCCGGTTCTACGATCCGAATTCCGGCGCGGTGACGTTCGACGGCGTGCGGTTGCCCGATGCCGATCCGGCGGCCCTGCGCAGTCATATCGCGCTGGTGCCGCAGGACACGGCGATCTTCGCCATGAGCGTGCGCGACAACATCCGCTTCGGGCGCCTCGACGCATCCGATGCCGAAATCGAACGCGCGGCC
>Ga0070679_100005669_pt1 | contig 11575 bp, 7 predicted proteins | sample KBSC63BmetaG_FD_65652 | JGI IMG/M metagenome (GOLD analysis project Ga0070679, IMG submission 65652) | Corn rhizosphere microbial communities from Kellogg Biological Station, Michigan, USA - KBS C6-3B metaG | ecosystem: Host-associated > Plants > Roots > Rhizosphere | place: USA: Michigan... | reverse complement strand
TATTCCTACCGGTGCACGGCAACCCGGCGTTCGAGGCGTTGGTGAAAAAGTACGACACCACTTCGCAGCCAGCCGCCGCTTCGACATCGTCGTCGCCTTGACGCGTATGCACCCCCTTCGTCGATGCGAAGCATCCGGGGGGGATGCGTTCCCGCGCGTCAAAAGCAAAAACCATCCCCCTCTCCCGCTGCGCGGCCGTTCGCTTCGCTCCGCCCTTCCTGCGGAAGGGGGAAGACAAGCGACAGCGTTCACGCCGCAGCAGCGGCATCCAGCAACACGTCCACGCCGCATTCCGGCGCAACCGATGCGGCGGGTATCGCATCGCCGCGCTTCCATGCCGCAACCGCATCGCGCTTGCTGGCGCCTTCGACCAGGAACAGCACGTGCTGCGCGCGCGACAGGCGCTGCGCGCTCAGGGACACGCGTTGCGGTGGCGGCTTCGGCGCGTTGAAGACGGCGAGCACGTCCGGCGAATCGGTGTGCGCGCCCGAACCGTGGCCGGGGAACAGGCTGGCGGTGTGGCCGTCCTCGCCGAGTCCCAGCAAAACGAGATCGAACGCATCGACGCCGCGCAGTTCGCGCGCGTAGAGCACTGCGGCGTCGCGCGCGCCGGCTTCGGCGGGGATCGGGTGCACGTTGGCGGCGGGCACCGGAACGTGGTCGAGCCATTCGTCGCGCGCCATCTTGCTGTTGCGCTCCGGATCGTCGGGCGGCGCGCAGCGCTCGTCGCCGAACCAGGCGTGCCAGCGCGTCCAGTCGGTATCGGCATGGCGCAACGCGCGATAGAGCTTGCGCGGGGTGTTGCCGCCCGCCAGCACGATGTCGAATGCGCCATGCTGCGCGATCGCGTCGCGCGCGGCCGCCAGCACCCGTGCAAGTGCGTTGGCGAGCAGCGAGGTGTCGTCCGGGAACTCGTGCCAGCGCACGGTCTGCGCGGGCAGGGCGGCGGGTACGCGGATCATTCCTTCTTCATCGCGTGGCCGCCGAATTCGTTGCGCATCGCCGAAAGCAATTTGTCGGAGAACGAATCCGCGTCGCGCGAACGCAGGCGCTCGATCAGTGACGCCGTGATGATGGGCGCGGGCACGTCGAGGTCGATGGCTTCCGCCACCGTCCAGCGGCCTTCGCCGGAATCGACCACGTAAGCCGCGATGTCCTTCATCTCGGGATCGCGCTGCAGCGCGTTGGCGGTGAGGTCCAGCAACCACGAGCGCACCACCGAGCCGTAGCGCCAGATCTCGGCGATCTGCCCGAGGTCGAGTTTGAATTCTTCCTTGTGCTTGAAGATCGCGAAGCCTTCCGCATATGCCTGCATCATTCCGTATTCGATGCCGTTGTGGACCATCTTGACGAAGTGGCCCGAGCCGACCGGCCCGACGCGTCCCCAGCCCTTGTCCTTGGCCGGCGCCAGCGCTTCGAAGATGGGCTTCAGATGATCGACGACCTTTTCATCGCCGCCGACCATCATGCTGTAGCCTTCCTTCAGCCCCCACACTCCGCCGCTGGTGCCGCAATCGACATAGTCGATGCCTTTCGGAGCAAGTTCCGCGGCATGGCGCTGGTCGTCCTTGTAATTGGAATTGCCGCCGTCGATCACCACGTCGCCCTTGGTGAGTTTTGCGTTCAACGCAGCGATGGTTGCATCCACGATCTTGCCCGCCGGCACCATCACCCACACAGCGCGCGGCGGCTGCAGCGCCTCGACCAGTTTGTCCAGCGAATCGACGGCTTTGCCACCGGTATCGGCCAACGCCTTGCGCGCATCGCCATTGGGATCGAATCCGACCACGTCGTGGCCGGCCTTCATCAGGCGCTGCGCCATGAAGTTGCCCATCTTGCCGAGCCCGATCATTCCGATTTGCATGCTGGTCTCCTTGGAAAACGCTCGCGCGACAGAATGCATCGCAATCCGCGATGGTAACGCCCGGTGGGTGCGCTTGCAGGGTTTTCTGCAATACTCGTCGCGTCGATGGGGAGACGCTGATGACCGACGAAGCACCCGTTGCCTTGCCGCGCCAGACGCGCGCCTTCATCGTGCTGGTTTCGCTGGTGCAGGCCTTGTTGCTGTACTTGGCGTGGTTGGGGCATGAGCACTTGTGGTGGTGGTTGTCGCCGTACGCGCCGCAGGTGTACTGGTACACGTTGATTCTTGCGATACCGACGACGATGACGTTGTCGGTGCAGCGGCTCGATGACTGGCGTTTCTGGCAAAACGCGCTGGGCGTCGCGATCGTGTATGCGCTGCTGGCAAGCTGGGCCGCGTGGAGCGTCACCAGGGCGCCAGGCATCAACATCGCGTCGGTGCTGGCGCCGTTCGCCATCACGGTGGGTGGCGCACTGTTCGTGGCCTGGCCATTCCTGCAGTGTCGCCAGGAGAACGGCCACTGGCGCGCCGTCTATCCGGAATTGTTCGATCACGCCTGGCAAAACGGGCTGACCCTGGTCGTGGCAATCCTGTTCACCGGCGTGTGCTGGATAGTGCTGAGGCTGTGGGCGGAATTGTTCGCGCTGGTGCACATCCGTTTCTTCAAGGAGCTGTTTTTCGACAGCAAGCCCTTCGCGTACCTTGCCAGCGGGTTGTTCGCGGGCCTCGGCATCCTGATCGGACGCACGCAACAGCACCCATTGCGCGTGGCGCGCCAGATCCTGTTCGCGGTTTGTCGCGGCCTCTTGCCGCTGCTGGCGCTGATCGCCCTGATGTTTCTTGCGAGCTTGCCGTTCACGGGCCTGGCGCCGCTGTGGGCGACGCGCTCGGCGGCCAGCCTGTTGCTGGGATTGTTGTTGTTGCTGGTGGTGTTCGTGAATGCGGTGTGGCAGGACGGCGTCGACGTGAAGCCGTATCCGCGCGTATTGCGATGGTTGATCGACGCCGGGTTGGTCCTGTCACCGATCTATGCGGCGCTGGGCTTGTACGCACTGGCCCTGCGCATCGGCCAGTACGGCTGGACCGGCCAGCGTTTCTGGGCCGTGCTGGTGGCGGTGGTGCTGGCTTGCCACGCCGTCGGCTACATGGCGACCGCGCTGCGCTGGAAGGGCGAATGGCTGGCGTGGCTGCCGCGTGTGAACGTGACGCTGGCAGGCGTGGTCGTCCTGCTTGCGATATTGGCGAATTCGCCCGCGCTCGATCCGTACCGGATCACGGTAAACAGCCAGATCGCGCGCTTGCACGCCGGCCATGTTGTGCCCGGCAAACTCGATCTTTCCGAGTTGCGTTTCGACAGCGGACGTCGCGGTTATCTCGCCGCGGTCGCGCTGCAACACGATCCGGCGATGCGTGCCGATTCCGCTGCGCTCGCGCAACTGGCGCACATCGTTGCGCGCCAGCAGCAGCAACGCTGGCTGACGGATGCCCGGCAGAAGCGCTTGGCTGTTCCCACGATCGCCGCGTTGCGTGCCCAGATTACCCTTGCGCCCGGCGCCGTGGCGCCGGACGACGCGTGGTACCAGATGCTGCTGACGAGCCGCTTGGCCACCGCAACCGGATGCGCCGTGCGCGGCGCCGATTGCGTGTTGTTGACCCCGGACTTGCGCAACGACGGCCGGCACCAGACGCTGCTTTGTGCCCTCGATGCGCAGGTGTACGTGACGTGCCAGTTGTTCGCGCGCGACGCGCAAGCGCAGTGGCGGCCCGTGGAGTCGTTGACGTTTCCGACGCGGCGTCCAGGCGTTGACGATCCCGTTAGGGCGAGCCTGCGTTCCGGGCAATTGCAGACCGAGTGGCCGTACTGGCCCGACGTGAAGGTCGCGGGCATCAAGGCCAATGTCGGGTCGACCTGGGAATTCAATCCACCGGTTGCATCCGCACCGGCATCTTCTTCGGCGCCCGCGAGCGATTGAATTCGCGCTATTCGACCGGCTTCAGGCGGCGCCTGTTGACGTGGAAAGGCGCTTCGCCGTCGAGGGCCTTGCCCTGGAAATAACCGCGTTGCCATTTCTTCGCGACGGTCGCCGGGTCGTTGTCGTGCAGCAGCTTGTTGAACTCGGCGCGCGACTGGCCCCATTCGGTATAGTCGGCCTGCAACTTCGGGTCGTCCTCGATGTTCGCGCGCCGCGGCGTCACGTCGTCCATCAACGTGTGCGGGCAGAAGGTGACGAAGCAGAACGGGTCGCCTTTCTCGAAGCGCACCGTGCACGGGCGGGTGAAACGCCAGTTCATGGTGAAGGGGAAGGGCAGCCAGTCGGTCTCGACCATGCCGTCGAGCGCGTGGATGCCGTCCTTCGCGTAATTGGGCGCGCCGCGCACCCACAGGCCCCAACCCGGAGAGGTGCGGAACAACCAACCGGTGTGGAAGGTGAGAACGCCGTGGCCGAAATGCGAGGTGATGAGCGCGCGCAACGCATTGGGGTCGACGCCCGGCGCGCGCGCGGTGATCGCGTCGATGCCCTGGCCGCCGTTCCAGGTGACCTCGAAATCCAGTGGGGACGTCAGCTCCCAACCGCTGGTGTTGGCCATCGACAGCGGCAGGCAGCGGTAAGCGTAGTGATCGTTGGTCTGGTCCATCCACTTGCGGTCGCGGCGGCCGGGAATGATCGGCGCCGCGCGAGGGTCCACCTGGTAGCACGTGAGTTGCGGCGCGGCGCTGGCCGGCAACGCTTCGGGCCTGGCCGCGTCCATCGCGTGCATGGGGCACGCGCCTGTCTTGGTCGCGATCTCGGACATCGGGTTCCTCCGGCGTTCGGGCGGTGAAACGCGGCATCCTGTGCCGGGCGCCGGGGCGCGTCAAGCTGCACCGCCGCATGCTTTCACGAACGATTGAGGCGCTGCGGCGCATACTGGCCTGTGTTGTGCGATCGCACGGATCAGGAACCCCCGGCCATGCTTGCTGACGCCGCCATGTCTCACGCCCCGGTTCATCTGCTGGGCCGCGATGGTTACACCGTGATGCTGGATGCGTCGGGCGGCGGGTACAGCCGCTGGAACGGTTTGGCGGTTTCCCGCTGGCACCCTGGCGATCCATCGCCTGCGCCGGGCGGGTACGTGTATGTGCGCGACAAGGCGGACGGTAAAGGGTGGTCGGTGTCGGCATCGCCATGTGGCGGCTCGGTCGGTTGCTGGTCCGACGAGGCGATGGTGCGTTTCGCGCGACGTGATGGCGCGCTGGTCACCACGCTCGAAGTCGCCGTCGATCCGTCCCACCCGGTCGAGGTGCGTGGCGTGGGTTTGCGCAACGACGGGCTGGTCGAACGCGATGTCGAGCTGACGTCGTATCTCGAACTGGTGCTGGGTTCGCTGCAGGCCGACAACACGCATCCCGCGTATTCGAAGATGTTCGTGCAGACCGCCATCGAAGAAGGCGTGCTATTGGCGTGGCGGCGCAAGAAGGATCCGTCCGAGCCGGATATCTGGGCTGCACACGCGCTGGTGGTGGACGGTGGCGAACGTGGCGCGCGCGAATGGGAAACCGATCGCATGCGCTTCATCGGCCGTGATGGCTCGCTGGCCGCGCCTGCCGCGTTGCGCGGTACGCAAGCTCTGTCCGGAACCGTCGGCACGGTGCTGGATCCGGTTTTCAGCCTGCGCACCCGCGTTTCCGTCGGGCCGGGGCAGACGCGCCGCGCGGCGTTCGTCACTGCGGTGGCCGCTTCGCGCGACGAGGTATTCACGCTGATTCGGGGTTACTTGTCGCCAAATGCCTGCGCCGAGGTATTCGCGCATGCACGTGCGGCAACGCCGCACGCACTGCGGAACCTTGGCATCGATGCTGACGAGGCTGCTGGGTTCCAATGCCTGACGGGCGCTCTGGTGGACAGCGACAACACTTGGCGCGCGGACGCGGCGACCATCGCGCAAGCGGAAGGCGGCGCGCCGGTGTTGTGGGGCAAGGGCATCTCCGGCGACCTGCCGATCGTGTTGTTGCGCCTCGACGATGCCGCGCAAACAGGAGTCGCGGAGGAGTTGCTGCATGCACAGCGTTATTGGCATGCACACCAGTTGCCGGTCGACGTCGTCGTGGTAAACGCCGGAAAGCGAAGTGATGCGGATGCATTGGACGGCGCGCTGAAAGAATTATTGACCGCTTCCGCGGGGCAGGGCGACAAGTCGCAAGGCTCGCTGTTCGTGTTGCGCGAGGGCGATCTCGACGAGCGGCTGCGGAACGGGTTGCGCGCGGCCGCGTGCATCGTGCTGGACGGGAGCAACGGCAGCCTGGCGGAACAGGTCGCACGTCGCGGAGGGAAGCGCGGAGCGGCGCCCATCGAAATTCCCGCGATGAAGATTCCGAAAGTGCGCGGCGGACAGCCCGCCTCGATGCCATCGCCGAAGGAGCTGGGCTTCTGGAACGGCCTCGGTGGATTCACGTCGGATGGACACGAGTACGTCACCATCCTGCGCGATGGTGAAAGCGCGCCCACGCCGTGGTCACACATCGTCGCCAATCCGGATTTCGGCTTCCTGGTGACGGCCACGGGGGGCGGCTACTGCTGGGCGGAGAACAGCCAGCAGAACCAGATCACGGCGTGGTCGAACGACGCGGTATGCGATCCGCCGGGCGAGTTGTTCCTGTTGCGGGATGCGGACGATGGCGCCGAGTGGAGCGCCACGGCATCGCCGATTCGCGCAGGCGGTGCGGCGTACGTCGCGCGCTTCGGGCCGGGTTACGCACGTTTCGACGCCAACGTGCACGGCATCGAAACCGAATTGACGCAGTGCGTGGCTGCGACCGATCCAGTGAAGGTTTCCCGCTTGCGTTTGCACAACCACAGCGGACGCGCACGGCGGATTGCCGTCGCGCAAGTGGCTGCGTGGATGCTCGGGCCGATCGGCAGCGACCCACGCACAACGACGCAGGTCGAATCCGACACCGCGCGCGGTGCAGTGTTCGCGCGCAACGCATGGCGCGAGGAATTCACGCAAGCCGTGGCGTTCATTGCGTGCGGTGCGAAGGGTGCGAAATCGGGCAGCGAAGCCGGTCCGCGCAGCGCCGTCGTCGCAACCGTTGAACTTGCGCCTGACGCAAGCACCGATCTCGTCTTCGTGCTGGGCGAGGGCAAGGATCGCGCCGCGGCCGAAGCCTTGGTGGACCGCTATCGCCGCGCCGATTCCGAGGCTTTGTTCGACGACACCCGCGAGCTCTGGGATGGCGTGCTGCAGCCGCTGCAAATCGAAACACCGCAGCGTTCGGTGGACCTGCTGGTGAACCGTTGCCTGCCGTATCAGGTTCTTGCCTGTCGGTTATGGGCGCGCACCGCGTTCTATCAGGCCAGCGGCGCCTACGGCTTTCGCGACCAGCTTCAGGATGTCGCCGCGCTGTGCCTCGCGCGGCCCGATCTTGCGCGTGAACACATCCTTCTCTCCGCGTCGCGTCAATTCGAGGAAGGCGATGTGCAGCACTGGTGGCTGCCGCCGTCGGGCAAGGGCGTGCGTACACGCATCGTGGATGACCGGTTGTGGCTGCCGTTCGTGGTCGCGCATTACATCGAAACAACCGGCGACGCGGCGATTCTCGAAACGCGGGTTCCGTTCCTGCGTGGCGACGCGTTGCAGCCGGAGCAGACGGATTCGTTCTTCAAGCCGGATGTTTCTTCGCAAACCGGCAACCTGTTCGAGCACTGCGCGCGCGCAATCGACGTGAGCCTTGGCGTTGGCGCGCACGGCCTGCCGCTGATGGGCACCGGCGACTGGAACGACGGCATGAATCGCGTCGGCGCGGGCGGCAAGGGCGAAAGTGTGTGGATGGGCTGGTTCCTGATCAAGGTGATCGGCGATTTCGCACCGTTCGCCGAGGATCGCCGCGACGCACGCCTGGCGCGCTGGCGCGACCACGCGCGCGCGCTGGAACTGGCGCTGGAAACCAAGGGCTGGGATGGTGACTGGTACCGGCGTGCGTTCTACGACGACGGCACGCCGCTGGGTACGTCGGTCGATACGGAATGCCGCGTCGAATCGATGGCGCAGTCGTGGGCGGTGATCAGTGGTGGCGGCGATGCCGAACGCTGTCAACGCGCGATGCGCGCGGTGAACGAGAACCTGGTGCGGCGGAGCGAGGGCTTCGTCGCGCTGTTTTCCGAACCCTTCGACAAGACCACGCATCACCCCGGCTACATCAAGGGCTACCCTCCGGGTCTGCGCGAAAACGGCGGCCAGTACACGCACGGATCGATCTGGTCGCTGATCGCGTTCGCGATGCTGGGCGATGGCGACAAGGCCGGCGAGTTGCTGGAAATCTTCGACCCGATCCGGAAGTCCGACACGCCGGAAAAACGGCAGCGCTACAGGGTCGAGCCGTACGTCGAATGCGCGGACGTCTATTCGGTCGCGCCGCACGCGGGCCGCGGCGGCTGGACGTGGTATTCGGGGTCGGCCGGCTGGCTGTACCGCGCAATCGTGGAATGGGTGCTGGGCTTTCGCCTGCACGGCGACAGATTGCGAATCGAGCCTTGCATCCCGCATCGCTGGAAGGGCTTCGCGATGACGTATCGCCGCGGCAAGACCACGTGGCGGATCGAAGTCGAAAACCCCGGCCATGCCTGCCGCGGAGTGGCCGCGATCGAATTGGATGGTGTAACGTTGCAGGGTTCAGGCGCCGGCATTCCGCTGGCCGCTGACGGCGCCAGCCACCACGTTCGCGTCATCATGCAGAAGGAAACGAGTTGATGCCCACCGCCACGTCCGATGCCTTCGTTTTCTTCGGTGCCACCGGCGACCTTGCGTACAAACAGATTTTTCCGGCACTGCAGGCGTTGATCAAGGACGGCAAGCTGGACATGCCGGTGATCGGCATCGCGCGTTCGGGCTGGACCGTCACCCAGTTGCGCCAGCGCGCCGAGGACAGCCTCAAGGAACACGGCGGCGTGGACAAGGCTGCGTTCGCGAAGCTGTCGAGGCAGATGCAGTACCTTGACGGCGACTACGGCGACGCGCAGACCTACGAAAAATTGCGCAAGGCGCTGGGCAACGCCGAGCATCCGCTGCACTACCTCGCGATCCCGCCCAGCATGTTCGTGCCGGTGGTGAAGGGGCTCGCGGCTTCGGGCTGTTCCCAAGGCGCGCGGGTGATCGTCGAGAAACCGTTCGGCCGCGACCTGCAATCGGCGCGCGCGCTCAACCGTACGCTGCACCGTTTTTTTCGCGAGCACGACATCTTTCGCATCGACCATTACCTCGGCAAGGAACCGGTGCAAAACCTGCTGTATTTCCGCTTTGCCAACGCGTTGCTGGAACCGATCTGGAACCGCGACCACATCGCGAGCATGCAGATCACCATGGCCGAGGACTTCGGTGTGCAGGGACGGGGCAGGTTCTATGACGAGGTGGGCGCGATACGCGACGTGGTGCAGAACCACATGTTCCAGGTGCTGGCATTGCTCGCAATGGGTCCGCCTGCCAACCGCAGTGCCGACGCGATGCGTGACGAGAAGTTGCGGCTGTTCCGTTCGATGCGCCCCTTGAAGTCCGAGGACATCGTGCGCGGGCAGTTCGAGGGCTACCTGAAAGAGCCGGGCGTGGCGAAGAAGTCGACCGTGGAGACCTTCGCGGCCCTGCGCATCCACATGGATACCTGGCGCTGGGCCGGCGTGCCGTTCTTCATCCGTGCGGGCAAGGAGTTGCCGGTGAAATGCACCGAAGTGCTGGTGCGGTTGAAGAACCCACCGCAACAGGTGTTCGACGATCCGCCGAATGGCGCGGTCAACCACTTCCGTTTCCGTCTGAATCCCGACGTCATCATTTCGCTGGGTGCGCGGGTGAAGGAGCCCGGCGAAGCGATGAAGGGACATCCGGTGGAACTGGTCGCGCATCGCCATGTGCGCACCGCGATGGCACCGTACGAACGCCTGCTGGGCGACGCGATCGATGGCGATTCGGCGCTGTTCACCCGCGACGATTGCGTCGAAGAGGCCTGGCGCGTGCTCGACCCGATCATCGGCGACAAGGTGCCCGTGCACAAATACAAGCCGGGCACGTGGGGTCCGAAGGAAGCCGACGCGTTGATTGCGGCGGCAGGCGGCTGGAACGATCCCAAGGTCGAGCCCGCGGCCAAGGGCGACAAATGAACGCGACAGCGTCCGTGGTGTTCCTGCTCGATGTCGACAACACGCTGCTCGACAACGACCAGGTGCAAACCGACCTCGACGCGCACATCGCGAAACTGTTCGGCGCGGATGCGACGAAGACGTACTGGAATCTCTACGAAACCTTGCGCGACAAGCTTGGCTATGCCGATTATCTCGGCGCGATCCAGCAGTTCCGGCTGGAATGCGATGACGAAGTGCGCGCGCAGGATTTGGCCGCGTACCTGCTCAACTATCCCTTCGCCGAACGCCTGTATCCCGGCGCGCTCGATGCCATCGTGCATCTGTCGCAGTTCGGCGAATGCGTCGTGCTTTCGGACGGCGACGTGGTGCTGCAGCCGCGCAAGATCGAAGCCTCGGGCATCGCCCGCGCGGTGCAGGACCGGGTCTTGATCTACGTGCACAAGGAGCGCATGTTGGATGACGTGGCCCAGCGTTTTCCAGCACAGCATTACGTCATGATCGAAGACAAGTTACGTGTGCTGGACGGCATGAAACGCCGCTGGCGCGAACGTCTGACCACGGTGTTCGTGCGCCAGGGTCATTACGCGAACGACCCCGCTGCGCGCAAGGAATATCCGCCCCCGCAAATCGAACTTGCCGGCATTCTTGAGCTTTGCAACCTGGACGCCGACGCCTTTCTTTCCCCTCCCGGCCATGTTTCTTCAAAACCGGCCACCGCCACGGAGCAACCATGAACGCGACGAAGCAATTGCACGACCTTGGCCAGAGTATCTGGCTGGACAACATCACCCGCGGAATCCTCGACGACGGCACGCTGGCGAAATACATCGCGGAATGCAACGTCACGGGCCTGACTTCGAACCCGTCGATTTTCGACAAGGCCATTTCCGGCGGCCACGACTACGACGGCGCGATCGCGGATCTGCTCGCGCAAGGTCAGCACGGCGAAGACCTGTTCTTCTCGCTGGCATTGCAGGATCTCGCCCGCGCCGCCGACCTGTTCAAGCCGGCGTTCCACGCCAGCGACGGCCTGGACGGATTCGTGTCGCTGGAGGTTTCGCCGCTGCTGGCCGACGATACCGAAGCCACGATCGAATCCGCGGTCACGCTGCACGCCAAGGCGCGCCGCGACAATCTGTTCATCAAGATTCCCGGGACGCCGGCCGGCATTCCCGCGATCGAGGAATCGATCTATCGCGGCGTGCCGATCAACGTCACGCTGCTGTTCTCGCGCGAGCAATACCTCGCCGCGGCCGAGGCCTGGATGCGCGGCATCGAGCGCCGCATCGCCGAGGGCAAGTCGCCCAACGTCGATTCGGTGGCGTCGGTATTCATCAGCCGCTGGGACGTGGCGGTGGCCGACAAGGTTCCCGCGACATTGAAGAATCGGCTTGGCATCGCGATCGCGCAGCGCACCTACAAGGCCTATTGCGAGCTGCGTGAAACGCCGCGCTGGAAGAAGATCCTCGCCGCTGGCGTGCACCCGCAACGCCTGCTGTGGGCCAGCACCGGCACCAAGGACCCGAAGGCGCCGGATACGCTGTACGTCGAAGCGCTGGCCGCGCCCGACACCATCAACACCATTCCCGACAAGACCATCCTG
>Ga0070679_100005667_pt1 | contig 11577 bp, 10 predicted proteins | sample KBSC63BmetaG_FD_65652 | JGI IMG/M metagenome (GOLD analysis project Ga0070679, IMG submission 65652) | Corn rhizosphere microbial communities from Kellogg Biological Station, Michigan, USA - KBS C6-3B metaG | ecosystem: Host-associated > Plants > Roots > Rhizosphere | place: USA: Michigan... | reverse complement strand
GTTTGCTGGACCAGGGCTACCGTTTCGACCTTCTCCGCGCCGGATGAAGAAACACGCTTCGCGAATCATTCGAGTTGCTCTGACCCTGGCGATCATCGCCGCGCTGATCCTTTTCGCGCGCACGGTCGACTGGCACAAGACCTGGGAGAGCATCGCTGACGCGAATCTGTACTTCCTGCTCCTCGCCGCACTGGTCAATCTCGCGTCGCTCGTCCTGAAAGGCGTACGCTGGTGGATCTTCCTCCGCCCGGTCGGCGCGCCGTCGCTCAGGCTCGCCATCAAGGCGACGTTCGCCGGCGCCGGGCTGAACAACATTCTCGTCGCAAGCGGCGGCGAGGCAGCGCGCGTCGTCTTCGTCGCGCGTGCCGCGCACATCCCGAGCGCGAAGGTGCTCGCGACGCTCGCGCTCGAGCGCATGTTCGAGCTGATCGGCTACATCGTGATGCTCGCGCTCTCCGTGTCGTTTCTCGAACTGCCGGACTCGATCAAGCGCTTCCGCCCGGTCGCGTGGATCGCTCTCGCGGGCGTGAGTGTCTTCTTGGTGTATCTGGTTCGACGTCCGGAAGCCGGCGAAGAGATCGCCATGGCGCCCAACACGACGTGGTGGGGCAAGGTCGCCGAGTTCTTCCGGCATTTCGGTCGCACAATCGGTGGCATCTCGACGGGGCCGCGGTTTGCCGCGGCCCTCGCGTTGTCCGTCGGCGTCTGGGCGATGCAGGTGTGGACGTACAGCCTCACCGCGCGCTCAGCGCACTTCAACATTCCGCTCGTCGGCACCGTCGCCGCGATCCTCGCCGTGAACCTCGGCTTCGCGTTGCGCGCGACGCCGGGCAACGTCGGCGGTTTCCAGTTCATGTACGCGCTGACCGCCGCCGCGTTCGGCATGGACAAGGATCAGGCGGTCGCGGTCGCGTTCCTCATTCAAGCGCAGCAGATCATTCCGGTCACCCTGCTCGGCGTCGCGCTCGCGCCCGAGTTCATCTTCCGCCGAAAGAAGGTCATGCGCGCGGAGGACAAAGGCCTGCACTTGGAATCGCGCGCGACTGAGCCGGCGGCTTAGTTCGACGTAACTACGGAACTCCTCGCGCGGGCTGAGGCGGCCATGTGCCCTCCGACGCGCCCAGTCAGTATTGCCGATACTGCCGGCAATACTGCCTCGGCTCGCGTCTCCGCGCACACGGCCGCCTCAGCTCTCGAGTAGTGCCTCGCCTGCGTAACGTGCCATGCTCAGCGCACGCGCACACTCAACCGCCGAGTTGCGCAGGCGCATCACGAGTCACACGGAAAGGGGCGCCGTGCTGCCGGAGCACGAGCCGAGGCGAAACTGCCGGCAGTTTCGGCAGTTTCGACTGGGCGTGCAGAGGCAGCATGGCGCCCCTTTCCGTGACGTAGTTCACGCCTTCTGCACCACCAGCGCGGTGACCATACCGAACATCCCGTGATCAGACTCGGCGTGCGGAAGAATGTGGCAGTGGAACGCCCACGTGCCCGGGTTGTTGCAGTTCACGATCGCGTCCCATCGCTCGCCTGGCGCGACGTTCAACGTGTCGCACTTCCACGGCGCCGGCACGGGCCACCCGTCCTTCGCGATCACGGTCATGTGCATTCCGTGAAGGTGCATCGGGTGGATCATCATGCCCTCGTTCATGAAGCGAATGCGGACCTTCTGCCCGAGCTTGGCGACAATCGGTTGCGTCGCGGGAAAGCTTTTGCCGTTGAACGTGTAGCCGTGCGCGCCGTCGTTGAGGATGAAGACCTGATCGACGTCGGGTGAATCGTACTCCGATTTCGTCTTCGGCTCGACGAGGAATGCGCCGAGCAGTCCGAGTCCGACCTGCTTTGCCGAGTTGTGGTGCGAGTGGTACATGTGCGAGCCCGAGTTCGGCACCGTGAACTCGTAGGTGTACGACTGCCCCGGCTTGACCGGTGGTTGCGTGATGAACGGAACGCCGTCCATTGCGTTCGGCAATTCGAGTCCATGAAAGTGAATCGCCGTCGACTCCGGCAGCTGATTGTGGAGAATGACGCGAACGCGATCGCCTTCCTTCACACGAATGGTTGGACCGGGAATTTGGTCGTTGTACGCCCACGCCTCGACCATTCTGCCCGGTTCCGTCTCCCACTGGATCTTCTTCGCCGTGAGCTCGTAGACCTTCACGCCGTTCTGCATCGTTGGCGCGAGCAGCTGGTTGCCCTCGCCGGCGGTCTTCGCGGGAAAGGCTTTGATGCCCTTCTCGTGCATTGCGTCCATCGCATCCGCGGCGGACTGCGTGCTGCCCGCAGCGGTGTCGTGCGGACCCATCGTGCCACCTGTCTGGCCCGGGTTCGGTTGATGCGCTGCAGCGGCCGGCGGCGCTGCTGCCTTGCAGGCGACGCCGACAGCGAGCGCCGCGATGCCGCCGTCGCGCAGGAAGCGCCGGCGGCTGGTCTTTTGTGTGAGCAGATCGGACGAAGATTGATCAGACATGTGAAGTGTCTCGGCGTCGTGTGTTGGATGACCTGAATCTCCACACGCGCCAGCCCCCGCTCAGTCGGGGCGATGCGGGAAAACGTGACGGAGAATCCCTGACACGCTAAGGCGATTCCCGTGCGACTTTCGTCGACGTTCCGCGACTAGCGCGTGTACTGGCGGTTGAACTCCCACACGGCTCTGCTCAGCTCCGCGTCGGCCGCGAAGTGGATTGGAACTGAACCGGCGATCAACGCGACGCCTGCTCCGGCGACGACACCGCGGTGTGCTGGCACAAGCACGCCTGCTGCCGCCGATGCCAACAAGATCGCTCCTGCGTCGATGAGCGCCGAGGCGACACGTCGGCGAGAGAACGCTGCATTGGCGTGTGCAACGGCTGACTCATTCGGCGTGAATGCGGATGCCACGCCATGAGGAAACAAGAATGCGAGCGAAGCCACGCGGTACTCGCCGTTTCCTCGAACGACGTCGAGCGCGGTGATTCGCGGGACGATGTTCAATGCGCAGGTCGCATAGGTACATCCGGAGTCGACGGTCTGCCCCTGGATTGGCGACACTGCCATTAGCGCGCCGAGAACTACGGAAGTGCAGATCCCTCGCTGCGCTCGGGATGACATCTGCGCTCGGGATGACATCTGCGCTCGGGATGACATTGTCTCTCCTAGAAGAACATCCGCCGAGCGGACGGCCCGGCGGACGTTGCGTGCCCTCTTCCCCATCACCGCTTCCCCCCTCTTCCCGCTTCCCTCTTCCCTCTTCCCTCAATCAGAAGCCAACCACTCCCGACACCATGAATCCGCTGAACTTCCCGCCGTTACGGATGTCGCTGATCGGGAAGTCGAGATACTTCTGATTCACCCACTCGGCTTTCGCGAGGATGTTCGGCGTCACGAACCACCCGCCGCCGAGCTGATACCGCTTCACGGTCTGATCCGTGTAGGTCTTCGCGATCATCTCGCCATCGAGCACGTTGTACCGGCCGCCGAGGTACATGCGATCGCCATAGAACCGGTAGAGCGCCTCGTACACGTTCTGGTGCAGCGTGCGGAGCTTCGGCTCAGTGAAGGCGCCGCCCGTCACTGTTTCAAAGTTTCCGAAGAACTCGGCGCCGCCGATCTTGACGAAGGGATTGATCACCTCGGCATTCACCTTGTTCGAGAATCCCGGGCGAACCTGGCCCGACCACGCGTTCGCCGTCTCGGTCGACGCGGTGTTCTCGAGCACGTCGTAGTACGGCGAGCCGCCTCGGTCACCACTGAACAGCGTGTTGCTCGCGGCCTTGTTGTTGGAGTAGAACGAGCCGGTCAGTCGAACGCGGACGTTTTCGGCGAGGTTCCTGTCGAATCCGAACTTGCCGAGCACGCTCGCCGATCGGGACTGCGGCGCCGTCACCTGGCCGTGTACTTCGCCACCGGTGACGCCGAGCATGCTGATCCAGCCATCGGAGCGCCCGTAGACCTCCGCGCCGATCTCGGTCGTGAAGGCGTCGAGGATGTAGTTGCCGACGAACGGATTGAACATCCCGTTGCCGTTGTCGCTGCGGCGGAAGTGCGAGTCGCCGTAATTGATCTCGAAATGACCAACTCGCAGCGTCGTGTACTTCATGATGCCGTTGAGCAACGGGTTGTCGATCGGTGATTCATCGACGAGGATGTATCCGTCCTTCACCCACGACTCCTGATGGTGCCGTGCCGAGAGGTACGATGTCATCGCCACGCGGATCCCCGGAGCGATCTGTGCGTTCACGTTCAGGTTGGCCACCGCGTTGTTGAAGCCGTGCCCGATGGTGATCAACTGATTCGCATTGACGCCGTTGGTCACGGCTGGCGCCGCGGTGTTCGAGTGCGACAGACCCTGGAACTCCTGCGTGAACGCCCCGCCGAAGGAGAGCACGAATCCGGTGAACGGAACTTCGTCTGCCTTCGGAGCTTCGAATACATTCACGCCGCGCATGTCCGCCGGCCGAATGTGGTTGATCTCCTGCGGGCGGAAGAGGCTCACACCCTGCGGCTTCTTGGCGCCTGAGTCGCTCGTCGCGCTTGTGCCAGCCGCTTTGCCGTTGCCGTCGCTCGTCTGCGCCGAGGCGACTGCAGCCAGCGAGCACAGAAGCGCTGTCGCCACGCCGAATCTCGTGATGGTTTTCATAGGGGAAGCCCTCCAGTCGGGGTCACGGCTTCAGTCGGATGTTCCGACGTTCGCGGTGTCGTCTGATCTGATGCGAAGCTACGATTGCCCCGACCGTGGGTCCGTCCGGAACTCGCTGAACTTCTGTAGGCGCCGAGTCCCGGCGGCGTGAGGGAACCCCCGACATTCAGCTCAATGCACGACCAGATGTCCTTTCATACCGAGCGCCGCGTGCGGATCGCACTGAAAGAAGTACGAGCCGGCGGGCATTTTGACGGCGACGTCCCAGGTCTGTCCGGGCAGCTGAAGAAAGTCGCTCGCTGTGGTCGGATAGCCGGTGCGTCCGGCGTTGGAGTCGGCGAGAAAATGCACGTTGTGGACGCCGACCTTGAGCGTGAAGCGCACGACATCGCCGCGGTTCACATGGACCTCCGCGGGCTTGAAGTAGTTGCCGTCGGCGTTGCTGTAGAGCTCCACAGCGACCACCTTGCCGCCGGGATCTGGAGTAAATGGACCACCGGTCGTTGTTGCAGCTGACGATGATGGTGTGGATGGCGCGCGATCGCCGGCAGGTGTGGGTTCGCCTTTACAGGCAGTGAGAGTTGCGAGCGCGAGGCTCGTGTACGCGAGAAAACGATGGCGAGAAGTCATCGGTCGATGTGATCAGAGTGATGAGAGGAACTGCTAGAAATCCTTGCGGCGGAACTGCATCGTGCCCGCCGTGATTGGCGCCGCGATCCAGAACAGAAGACCGCCAGCGCCGGCGATTGCGCCAAATGCGCCGCTGAAAAAGCGAGCGAACACGGCGCCGGTGTAGCCCATGAGCGCGGCCACATCGAGTTGAAGCAGCACGAGGACGCGGCCGAGATCCGCGGGATTCGCGAACATCAATGCGAGCAGCGGTCGCTCGATTGGGCGATCCGAGAAGATCGCGACAGCGGCAAGCACGATCCCGTCGTAAGCCACGGCGGTGAGGAGCCACACACCGAGCGCGATACCGAGCCCGCGCAAACGATCTTCAACGCTCAGGGCGATGAGAAACGCAACCGCGGTGAAGGCGAGCGTCAGCGCTGCACCAACGGCGAGCAGCGTGACGACCGCACCGCGCAATGCGGGATCACCGCCTCCACGGGCGAGGAGCGGTACGCCGACACCAGCGAGAAAGCCCGCGGTCAATGGCAGGGCCAGTCCGAAATACAGACCTGCGTAAATGGATGACCGCCGAACAGGCTGCGCGAGGAGGAGCTCTGTGAACTCGCGCGCGTTGTAGACGTACGCGGTCGAGAGCACGAGCGCGCCGAGTGGGACGACCGTGAACGTCACTGTCGCCAGGCTCACGACGGCGTTGGCATCGCCCGCCGAGAATCGCAGCAGGGCCTCGCTCAGCACGACAAAGAACGCCGTGTAGACGAACAACCAACGACTTCGCAGCGCGTCGCGAGCCTGCGTTCGCGCGAGCGTTCCGACCACGGCGTTCATGCGACCTCCCGAATCATCAGCGATGCGATCGCGCGCTCGAGATTGGACTGTCGCGTGCGCTCCGTGAGCTCGTCGATCGAGCCGACGTAGCCAATGCGTCCGTCGACCAGGAACGCGACTTCGTCGCAGAGCTCCTCGAGCTCCGTCATGATGTGCGACGTCACGAGGACGGTGGCGCCTTCGTCGCGGCGCGCGCGAATCGTGTCCTTGAGGGTGGTGCTGGAGAGCGCATCGAGTCCCGCGGTCGGCTCGTCAAGAACGAGAATCGACGGGCGGTAGTACAAGGCGAGGGCCGCGTTGACTCTCTGCCGGGTGCCGCCCGAAAGAATCTTGAGTGGCGTGTCGATGTAGTCGCCGAGTCGAAATCGCTCGATGATCTCGTGATCGACGGAGGGCGAATGGCCTCGCACGCCGCGGATCACGGCAAGTAGCTCGGCCGGCGTGAGATTCTCCGGAAGCCGCGTGATCTGCGGCATGTAGCCGATTCGCGCGCGATACGACTCGTGTTGAGCGACTCGCTCGCCGTGAACGAGAATCTCGCCTGATGTCGGCTGTGCGAGGCCGAGCAAGAGCTTGAGCAGCGTCGTCTTCCCTGCGCCGTTCGGCCCGATGAGTCCCATGACGGATCCGGATGCGATGGAGAAGTCGACGCCGCACAACACGTCGGTGCGCCCGAAGCGTTTCGTGATCTCGCGGAACGCGATCGTGGAGGTCATCAGTGTCTCGGCTTCATGGATGGTGAGGCGTCGGTCAGCAACTCCGGCGTGAGCGAGGGCAACGCCCGCTCCGCCGCGTCGAGGAGCGACACGAAGGTGCTTCGCATGAGGATGAGCGACGCCGGATGATGCTCGGCGATGATCGAGAACAGCCGCACGGGCCGATGCGGAACGTCGCCGGTGCCGTCACGATCGAGGTCGTAGCCCCGGTACTCGTCCCAATAGTTGCCGGCGAACGTCGTTGACGGTGATCGGCTGTTCGTGGTGATGTCGAACGTGTTGCCGCTGAAGTTGTTCCGCTCGAAGCGTCCGTCGCCGGTGCTCGCCTCCAGGCGCAGGGCCCAGCCATTGCCGCTGAATTCGTTGGCGGTCGCGACGATTCGATTCGCGCCGTCGGCGAGGAGGCCCGTGGTGTTCTTGGCGAACACGTTGTGATCGAGCCGAGCGTCACTGACTTCCTTGAGCAAGAGGCCGTAGGCCGCGGCGCCCCAGTTGTCGGCGAAGCGATTGCCGATCATGGTCACGCCCTTCGTGTACATCACCGCGACGCCCGAGCCGTTGTGTTGAAAGGTGTTGTGCTCGTAGCGACAGCCGTCCGAATACATGAAATGGAGCCCGTATCGCAGATTGCTGGCGCTCGTGTTCGCGGCGATGCGACTGTCGTGTACGAACTCGAGATAGATGCCGTCGCGATGGCCGGAGATCTGATTGCTGTCGACGGTGATGTGCCGAGAGGTCCAGAGGTGAATGGCGTTGCCTGCTTCTGTTTCGCGTGTGGCTGAACCGCGAATCGTGTTGCCTGTTACTCGGCAGTCGTGAACGCGCGCGAGATAGATCCCGAAGAAGCCGTTCTCGATGCGATTGTGCTCGATCGCGCAGCCATGCGTCTCAGCGACACGAATGGCTGCGCGGTCCTCGACGAACGTAGTCCCAACGTTGCGAAGAACGAAGCCGGCGATCGTGACGTCGTCGGCCGTCACGAGCAGAAGGCCGCGCTTGTTCTCGCCGTCGACGATCGGGCTGCCGCGACCACTCAACGTGATCGATTTATCGACGACGATCGTCGGCTCGCGGTACAGTCCCGAATCGACGATCACAGTATCGCCGCGCTTCGCCGCCGAGACGGCCGCGGTGATGGATCGATAGGCAGACGTGGCGCCGACGTGCAATGAGTGCTGCGCTGGGAGCGGCGGCGCCCCACCGACAACGATCGAGAGCGCGACCGCTCGAACGAGGCTTCTCATGCGGCGTGCTCGAGGCTGCGCGGTTTCTCTACGACCCGCCGCTGCGCGACGACGAGGGCGGCGACACCGAGCAGAAAGGCCGCGCCGAGGAGTACGCTTCCCGACGACGGCCACGAAGTCGCCGTGAAGTTCAACAGCTGCTTCGATCCGATGATCGGCGGTTGATAGGTCATGCCGGGCACCTTGATGATTGCGTGCTCGAGATCGAGGTCGTGGCCGTACTCGAACTCCCACCGGTGGAAGTCCCACAGGCCGACGGCGCCGAGGAGCGCAAACGCCGAGAGCCATGCGATCACGCCTCGACGATGTCCAATGGCGGCGACGATGACGCCCGCCAAGCCCAGCCCACCGATGAGCCACGGAATGAAGCGCAGCTCGGGGATCGCGTCGGGCTCGATCGGCTTCATGCCAATGTAGTGGTTGAGCGCGTTGATGCTCCGCAGATCGTGCTCCGTCGCGCCGCGCACGGTGTGCGCCCGGATCTCCATGCCGAGTCCCTCCGGATACTGTGGCGCGATGAGTCGGACGCGCCACAGTGGGAGATTCACAGCGATCAGCGTCAGTCCGGACGCGAGCGCGAGGAGCAGTCTCGAGATCTTCGTCATTGGCCTATCGCTGCTTCGCGGCGTCGCCAGCCAGCTGCGCCTGCGCCTTCTTGCTCACGTTGGCAACGAGCTTGACGTTCGATCCCGCGGGTGAGACCCGGATGTAGCCCTGCATCTCCTGATGCAGCGCGGAACAGAAGTCGGTGCAGTAGAACGGGAACACTCCCGGCGTCTTCGGCAGCCACATCAGCGATCGCGTCTCGCCAGGTTGGAGGATCAGCTCCGACGTGTTCATGCCCAGTACCGCGAACCCGTGGAGGATGTCCCAGTCCTGTTCGATGTTCGTCACGTGGAAGACGACGGTGTCGCCGACTTGCACGCCCTCGAAATTGTCCGGCGCGAAGTGGCTCCGGATGGCGATCATCTTCACGTCGACGCGCTTGCCCGTTCGCGTGATGCCGCCTTCACTCTCGGATCGCGTGACCCACGGATTCGTATTCGCGGTGAGCTGGTAGTATTTGACCTGCTTTTCCTTGATCAGGCTTGCCGGGATCGCCTGCGCGTAGTGCGGCTCGCCGATCGTCGGAAAGTCGAGCAGCAATTTCATCTTGTCGCCGCTGATGTCGATCAGCTGCGCCGATTGGGCCATTTCGGGGCCGGTCGGCAGATAGCGGTCCTTGGTGATCTTGTTCATCGCGACGAGGTACTTGCCCCACGGCTTTTTGCTGTCGCCGCCGGGAATCATGAGGTGGCCGATCGAGTAGTAGGTGGGGATTCTGTCGACGACCTCCCACGTGCCGAGCTTCCACTTCACGACTTCGGACGAGATGAAGAACGACGTGTACGCGTAGCCCTTGCCGTCGAACTCGGTGTGGAGCGGGCCAAGGCCGGGCTTCTGAACTTCGCCCGCCATGACGGCGTCGTAGTTCAAGACCGGGATGCCGTCGATCACCTTGTCGAAGGCCTTGGACGCGATCGCCTTTTGCAGCTTCGTGAACGAGTGCACCGGGATCACCGTCGCGAGCTTGCCGCCGGCCACGATGTACTCACCCGTGGGGTCGACGTCGACACCGTGCGGGGACTTCGGCGTCGGCAAGTAGTACACGACGCCTTCGCAGTCCGAAGGACTGAGGAGCTTCACGCCGGACTTCTTCTCCGACTTTGCCAGGCGAGAGCCCGAGTCGACCCAATTGTGGAAGTATTCTCCCGGCGCCGCCTTCGCTTTGCCCTGCGCGACGCACTCCTCGGCGCGCTTGTAGTTCACGGCGGCGATGAAGTCCTTGTCGTTCTGCGACGCGTTCTCCTCGAGTTTCGTATTCGCTTGCTCGCTGTTGTACGAGGTGAAGAAGAACCAGCCATTGGACGGCCCTTTGCCCGCGTGTCCGAGATCGTAGTCGTAGCCGGGCATCAGGATCTGAAACGCGATGTCCATCTTCCCCGGCTGATCGGCCGTGATGAACGACAGCGTGCCCTTGAAGTTCTGCTTGTAGCTGTCGATCGGGACGTCGGTGTTGGGGATGGGAACACTGAACCGCGTCGCGGAAACGACGTACTTGGAATCCGGCGTGGTGAACGGCGACGCGTGACCGCCGGCGGAATTCGGGATCTGGATGATCTCGTCGGTCTCGAAGCGCGTCAGATCGATGCGCGCGATGCGTGGTGTGTTGTTCGCGTTGATGAAGAGCCAGCGGCCGTCGGGCACGCCATCGGTCATCGACAGCTCAGGATGGTGTGAATCGTCCCACGGGTTGAAGCCGTACGTCGTCTGGAAGAGCGGCTTCGAGTCTTCGTTGTAGCCGTAGCCGTCTTCAGGAAACTGTGAAAAGACTGGAATGACCTTGAGCAGACGCCCGGAGGGCAGGCCGTAGACGGCGACCTGTCCGCTGTAGCCGCCGGACAGAAACGCGTAATACTCGTCGTACGATCCTGGCGGGACGTATACCCTGGAGGCCGCGTCGCCGACGGCCAGGCTGCGGGTAGTGGCTCGCGGGGTGCACGCGTAGATGAGGGCGATCACCCCGAGACTCGCGGCGCCGGCGAGAAGCGAGCGCTGAACTGAGATCTTCATGAGGGACTCTGGTTGGAGGAATTCACAGCGTGATCACGTGAACGTCAGCAGCGTTTGACCGGCGCCGTGTGCGATTCTCATCGCGAGGTCGCGGCCGTGGTCGTCGCGCAGGATGTCGATCGACGAGATGCCGCCGATGTTGCGCGTCAGGTGGCATTTGCCCTGGCCAACGTGGCCGAACATCAGCTCGACCTTCTGATCGTGGGCGTCGAACGTCGCGCCGAGGAATGGATAGGCCGTCTCTTGCGCCTGCGCGCCGATGTCGGGATCGTCGACCTCGAGCGAACCCCGCCGCCCGAAGTTGCGTCGCGAGAAGTCGTCGAGCTGCGACGACCACTCGCTCGTGGGAAGCGCCACGGCCACGGGCGGCTCGGCGGTGATTCGCGCACGCGTCATTGCAGCCGCGTGGGGTACCGTCAGTACGCTACACGTCGAGCACCGAACGATGCGCGTGGCCACGCTGCCGATGAGCAGACGCGCCACGAACCCGTGGCCGTGACTTCCTGTCGCGATGAGCTCCGCATTGACGCTCGCGGCGAACGCGAGCAGCTCCGTTGCGGGGTCGCCTTGCAAGAGCACTGTTTGCACGACGGTACCACGCGGCACGCGAAGCTGCTCACGCAGTGTCCGCAGCGCGGCGGCCGCGTCGTCCTTGTAGCTGGCGCCGTGCCCTTTCCACTCTTCGAATGCGCTGTCGCGCGGCGCAACGTGTGCGAGGTGCACCGTCGCGTTCGTGGATGCGACCTCCAGGGCGAGGCGCGCCGCGCGACGGCTCGTCTCGCTGAAGTCGACCGCGACGACGATGCGCCGTGGCGCCCGCGTGAGTCCGTTCGCGGCGGCGAACACTGGCACGTCCGACAGCCGCACGAGCCGGAGCGCGGTTTCGTCGCCGAATACGCGATCGGTGACGCGGTGACGTCCAAGGCCCGCG
>Ga0070679_100005666_pt1 | contig 11577 bp, 4 predicted proteins | sample KBSC63BmetaG_FD_65652 | JGI IMG/M metagenome (GOLD analysis project Ga0070679, IMG submission 65652) | Corn rhizosphere microbial communities from Kellogg Biological Station, Michigan, USA - KBS C6-3B metaG | ecosystem: Host-associated > Plants > Roots > Rhizosphere | place: USA: Michigan... | reverse complement strand
AGGTGCCCGTTGTCGTAGAACCTGATCGTTCCCGACATGAGACCGGCGCCGGGAGCAACGATGCTGGTCGTCGCCGTCAGCGTCGCCGACGTCGTCCCGGACATCGACAGCGTGGTGTGCGTCGACGCCCGCGTCACCGTGAGGGACACGGTGCGACTCGACGGCGAGTGCGCCGCATCACCCGAGTAGGTGACGGTCAGGGTGTGCTTCCCGACCGAGCGCACGGGCAGCGTCAGGACCACGCCCCCGCCGTGCAGAGTGCCCCTCGCCAACCTGGTCGCGCCCTCGCTCACCGTCACGGTCCCGGGCGGGATACCGACGGTGGACGACACGTGCACGGTCAACGGGTTGCGGTAGCCGTACGGCGCCGTCGGCTTGGCCAGTGTGGCGCTGACCGAGGACCCAAACCGCACGACCTGCGCGCGTTGCCCGGGCAGGTCGTCGTGGTGCAGCAGCAGCAGCCCGAGTGGCCGGTCGCTCAGCAGCGCCGCGCTGCGCTGAACAGTGAGCGCGGCACCGGACTGGTCGTCGATCGCCGTCGAGAAGCAGACGTCGGCAACGAAGTTGTTCTGCGGGTCGTCACACTCATGGGTGTTCGAGGCGTATAGGCCTGGGTCGGCGGCGTCGATCGTCATCGGCCGGCCGCCATCGAGCGGGTCGCCGATGGAGTCCAGGACGCCCCCTGCGTCGACAGTGAGTGAGTCGACGAAGTAGCTGATCCGACCGGGGTCGGCGTTGATGATTCCCTCGTCGATGCCGATCTGCTTCAGCGCAGCCAGCGTGAACGGCATGGTGACGACGTCGCTGTCGAACAGGTTGGTGTCGGCGCCGCCGTCGCGGAGGTTCAGGAACTCGTCGTCGTAGACGAGCTGCGGGATGCCGTTGCTGTCGACGGAGGCGAGTTCGGCGACGAAGATGTCGCTGCCCGGCATCCTGGTGTTGTAGAGCACCGCGTCGGGGTTGCCGTCGCCGTCGATGTCGATCCAGACCTCGTAGAAGGCGTAGTCGGGTGACGGCCACGGCCAGTTGGTGGCGATGCCGAAGTAGCCCAGCGCCGGCGGGATCAACCCGTCACCGGCGGGGTCGGCCGACCACGGGTCGAACGTGTTGTCGGTGCCGTACTCGGTGTAGAGCGGCCCGTCCGAGGTGAAGCCGACGTACTTCAGGTCGCCGGCCCGGTCCCGTGACGTGGGTGCGCAGCCGGGCGGCGTGGCCCCGTGGGAACAGATGGGCAGGGCACCGCTGGCGCCTTGCAGCTCGAACGCGTCGACGGTGGAGCGGATGACGCTGTCGCTGCTGCCGGACGGCGGCGCCGGTGGGTGCAGCCCGGCGCCACTCAGCGAAAGGGAGGCGGCGCCGCTCGAGTTGAGCGCCATCGACGACGGCTGCGTCATCGTCGACGCCGGACGCGGTGCGGCGTAAACCGGCACGCGCAGCGTGCTGCCGTCGGCGCCGGACGTGAGGATGACGCGGCCGCTCGCGGTGCTGATGAACGAACGCTCGAACCCGTTGAGGAAGTCGAGCGGAGGCGCGAACGTCGGCTTCAACGTCAGCGTCGGGTCCGGATGCGCCGTCAGCTGTGACGGCGTGATCGTGAGGCAGATGGTCAGAGGCACGGAGCTGTTGGCGGGTACCGAGACCGGCACGCTGTTCTGCGCTGCTGCGCAGCTGCTCGTGGTGAGCCGATACGACGCGCCCGGGTTGGTGTTAGCGGCCGCGTAGGTGGCGGTGAAGCTCACCGGCGAGTTCGTCGTGTTCTGGACGGTGATGGCGCGGCTGAGAGTTGTCGGCACAGCGGTGGAGACGGGGCCGAACGACACGCTCACCGACCCCGATCCCCCGGCGGCGTAGGCAAGCACGCCGTCGGCGACCGCTTTGTCCACCTGCACCCGGCCGGCGCCCGAACGCTCCGGCGCCATCGGCGCGGTCTGATCAGCGGACGAGTCGGCCGCGCGGGCATAGACCGGCTGCGCGGCGGTGTTCATGAGCGCCGCCTTCACCTGCTCCGGTGTCCAGGTCGGGTGAGCCGCCTTAACGAGAGCAGCGCTTCCGGCCACGTGTGGGGTCGCCATCGAGGTGCCGTTGTTGGACGTCCCGTCGAAACCGCTTCCGTAGAGCGCGGAGAAGACGGTGACACCCGGCGCGGAGATGTCCGGCTTGAGCACGCCCGCCTCGCCGGTGCCGCGGGAGCTGAACGTCGCGATGGCGTTGGCCGTGTCAGGAGTGCCGTTGGTGCCGTCGTGGACGTTGGTCACCGCGTTGTGCAGCGTGTAGGTGAGGGTGGCCGTGACGTTCTGGCCGCCGAAGACGGCAGCGACCACCGGATCGCTGGCGGTCTTGGTCGTGATGACGGTCGGGATGTCCTTGGTGCCGAGGATCCCGGCGCTGAACTCGTCCTCGTCGTCGGCGAGCACGACGCCGAGCGCGCCGTGGGCGAAAGCGTTCCCGGTGCGCACGGCGGATCCGCACCGGCGGGCGGAGTCGTTGTCGGTCCAGGCGAGCAGCACGATCTTGCCCGCGACCTTCGCGCCGTCTGCAGGCGACAGCGGATCGCAGCCGTCGGAGTTGTTCGTCGCGCCGGGTGCGCGGAAGTGCGACTGCACGCCGTCGCCGATGGTGATGAGCGACGCGGTGAGGCCGGAGCCGGCAGTGACCCCGTGCGCCCAGTCGAAGGCGGACGACTCCTCCGCCGGCTGCGACCCGGCCAGGTCGCTGAACTGCACGCCGTCGACCAGGTCGGTGGTGTCGTCGCTTGCCGCGACGGAGATGGCCCGAACCGCGTCGCCGGGTGCGCCGGCGGCATTGAACTCGTCGCCGGCGTTGCCCGCTGCTGCGACGACCGTGACGCCGGCCAGCGAGGCGTTGTTGGCGGCGACCGCGTCGGGGTCTTCGGAGGTGGTGAAATCGGCGCCGAGGGACATGTTGACGACGTCGAGGTGGTCGGACGGGTCGCCGTTGCCGTCCGGGTCCGCCGCCCAGTCCAGCGCCTCGGAGATGAGGTCGCTTCCCGTGCTCGACTCCTCCGCGCAGCCGAAGATCTTCAGTGCGAAGAGCTTCGCCTTGGGGGCCACGCCGGGGCCGATCTTGAACTGCGACCGATATTGCGCGGGCGTCAACGACGCGAGTGAGGTGTAGTCGCCGGTGAAGGTCGAGCCGTCGGGATTGACGCCGTAACCTCCGGCGGTGCCGGCCACGTGGGTGCCGTGGCCACTGCAGTCGAGCGGGTTGGGGTCGGCGTGCGGTATGGCGTCGGCGGGGTTGGTGTCCGGGTCGCCGGGCAGGCCGGCCGTGCCGTCGTAATTGTCACCGGCGAAGTCGAAGCCACCCGCGACCTTGTTCGTGTCGGGGTAGGTCGGTGTCGTGGTGTCGGTCGCTTTGGCGGCGTTGTACGCCGTCGTGGTGCCGGGACCACCGAAGTCGGCATGCGTGTAGTCGATGCCGGTGTCGATGATGCCGATCGTGATCCCTTGACCCGTGTCCGCGCCGACGCCGCCGGACCCCTGCCACGCGGTTGGTGCGCCGATCAGCGGCACCGTGACGGCGTTGGCGAGGTGCTTCGGCACCAGCGCGTGCACGGCGACAACGCCGGGAAGTGCGGCCAGCGCCCGCAATCGGGACGCGTCGGCACGCACGGCGACACCGTCGTAGAGGTTGTGCAGCGTGAACAACGTCGTGGCGCGGGTCGCCGACTGGCTCAGCCGGTCCGTCACCGCCCGCTGCGCCGCGTGGATGCGGCTGACCTGATCGCGGAACGCCGTCACGCGCGCTGTGTGGAGCAGCCGCGCCGACGCCTTCGTCGACGAGAACGGCACGACGGCCGGTGCCGGCGCCAGCTGCAGCATCACGTTCACGGTGCCGCGCTTGCCGAACAGAGCCTGGTCGATCCGCGCCGGCGCACGCTTGACCTTCGGAGCGATGACGGTGGCGCGGTGCCGGTTGTCCAACTGACGACGAGGCGGAGCAGTCGCTGCTCCCGCAGCCGGTGCGAAGGCAAGGGCTGTTGCGGCCGCGGTGAGAAATGCAGAGCTGACGAGGGCGGCGCGCGGCCGAGGGTTGTGCAACGGTGCTCCTGGCTCAGGGGAATGCAGTCGGCGAACTCACGGTAGTTGCCGCGTGCTCACCGTAGTCGCTGCCAGTCGCCTTGGTGGCGTTTCGTCTGATTCCGCGCCCGAGTTGTCCTGCCAGTCGAGGGAACGTTGGACCGCCTTCCGCGCCTCGTCGACCACTTCGTCCGGCGTCACGGCTGCGTCACCTCAGCCCGGTTGACCGCGCTGATGAGAGCGAGCAGCGACGCCGTCGTGATGCTCGGATGCACGCCGCAACCCCACAGAATGCGCCCATCGATCGCGACCTCCAGATACGACGCGGCCTGCGCCTCCTCACCCGCGCTGGTCGCGTGCTCGTGGTAGTCGAGGACGCGCGCGTCGACGTCGATGGTCGCGAGCGCGTGCACCAGTGCGGCGATCGGGCCGTTGCCCGCGCCGGTCACGGAGTGGACCACGCCGTCGACGTCCACATCGGCCGTGATCCGGTCGGTCTCACCGCTGTCGACGGTGTAGTGGAGCAGCCTGACCCTGCCGTCGTCGAGGTAGGTCGAGCGATAGAGGTCCCAGATCCGCTTCGGCGCGATCTCGCCGCCGAGCTCATCCGCCTCCTCCTGCACGATCCTCGAGAACTCGATCTGCATCCGGCGCGGCACGTCCAGGCGGTAGTCGTTCTTCAGGACGTAGGCGACACCACCCTTGCCCGACTGTGAGTTGACCCGGATGACCGCCTCGTAGGACCGACCGACGTCTTTGGGGTCGATCGGCAGGTAGGGCACGCCCCAGGTGAAGTCGTCGAGCGGAACCCCGGCGTCCGCCGCGTCGCGTTCGAGCGCCTCGAAGCCCTTCTTGATCGCGTCCTGGTGCGAGCCGCTGAACGCCGTGTAGACGAGATCTCCACCGTAGGGATGACGAGGATGCACCGGCAACTGGTTGCAGTGCTCGACGGTGCGGCGTACCTCGTCGATGTCGGTGAAGTCCACGCCGGGATCGATGCCCTGGCTGAACAGATTGAGCGCGAGCGTCACGAGGCAGACGTTGCCGGTGCGCTCGCCGTTGCCGAACAGGCAGCCTTCGACGCGATCCGCGCCGGCCTGCACGCCGAGCTCCGCAGCCGCGACGGCGGTGCCCCGATCGTTGTGCGGGTGCAGCGACAGGATGACGCTGTCGCGTCGCGAGATGTTGCGATGGAACCACTCGATCTGGTCCGCATAGATGTTGGGCGTCGCCATCTCGACGGTGGCGGGCAGGTTGAGCACCACCTTGTTCTCGGCCGTCGGCTGCCAGACGTCCATGACCGCGTTGCAGACCTCGACGGCGTAGTCGAGTTCAGTGCCGGTGAACGACTCGGGGCTGTATTGCCAACGCACGGTCGTCTCCGGACCGAGCAGCGACTCGGCGTACTTGACGCACCACTCCGCACCCCGGACGGCGATGTCCTTGATGCCGTCCTTGTCGAGCCCGAACACGACCCGCCGCTGCAGGGTGGAGGTCGAGTTGTAGAGGTGGATCAGCGCCGTTCCGCGGAAGCCGACCAGCGACTCCACCGTGCGCTCGATCAGCTCCTCGCGCGCTTGCGTGAGCACTTGGATCGTGACGCCGTCCGGCACGACGTCATCCGCGACGAGGGTGCGGATGAAGTCGAAGTCGGTCTGGCTCGCCGCCGGGAAGCCCACCTCGATCTCCGAGTAGCCGATGCGCACGAGCAGGTCGAACATTCGACGCTTGCGCTCGGCGTCCATCGGATCGATGAGCGCCTGGTTGCCATCTCGCAGGTCGACGCTGCACCACTGGGGCGGCGTAGTGATGACGCGCGACGGCCAGGTGCGGTCGGGCAGGTCGATCGGCGCGAACGGCAGGTAGCGATGCGCCTGTGGCATGCCGGTCATGAGTGATGCTCCGAACTGTCGGGAGGACGGTTGCCGGCGAACGTCAATTCGCGTGACGAAGCCCCGCAGCGGGGGGCCGGACCGTCTGGCCCCGCTACGGGCGGCTAAGGAGCAGCGAGTGGAGCATCGGCGTCACCGTACATGACTCGACCACCGAGCGTCTCGCCTTGATCGCCGACCGTCTCGTATTGCGAGACGCACTGCCAGCGTGGCCCGGTGATCATGCGCGAATGGTTGGGTAGCGCCGCGAAATCGCGACCATTCGCGCATGATCACCGAAGTTGTGGCCTCTAGAGTCCGCGCGTGGACTCCGTCGACGCGCGCGCCGATCGCCGGCTCGAGCCGCTCGGCGAGTCCTTCCGCCTCGATGCCGCCGACGCCCGCCGCAGCACGTTGCACGCGCGCACCGTCTTCGTCACGACCACAGCACCCGGGGCCGCCACGGAGCTCGTAGCCGCCCTGGGTCGCGAGCGATCGGTGACGGCGACACCGCAGCCCTCACGGGTCTTCGCCGGCGGCGTCGACCCGGCGTGGGCGGCGTTCCAGATCCCGAGCGACGTCGGTCTCGGGACGCTGCTGCTGCCCGGAGAGTTCCTCGTGCTCCTGAGGCGGCTGGTGGACGACATCCTGGCCCCGGCGACCGCCGGCGCCGAGATCCTGGTCGACCGGACCCCTGAGCACGCCACACCGCTCGCCATTCAAGTGACTGCGTCCGTCTACCCCGACGCCGCGATCGTGATCTCACGCGATCTCGCCGAGCAGCTGCCGGAGGATCTGGCCGGGTCAGTCGTCGTGGCTTCCGACGACGCAACCGAAGACGCGCGACGGGTGCTGGCGACGCTGGACCGCGGGCGCGGCGCCACCACGGACGGGACCTCGTCGGGTGAGTCGCTGCTCACGGCGTTGCCGCCCGACCGGTTGCTCGTCGTCGTCGGGTGCGGTCGTAGTGGTACGACGTGGTTCGAGGAGCTGTGGTTCGCCGACCCCCGAGTGGGCGGGGTGCCGCGGGGCGAGACCTGGATCTTCCATCAGTTGCGCCATCTGTGGCGGGCATTCGAAGGCGGCGACGCGTTCGGTGCGTGGTTGCCGCGAGCCGACTTCGTGCAGACGCTGCGCCGCTACTGCGACGGCGTGTTCGGAGCCGGCCTCACGCATCACCGCGCCGGCGCCGACTACTTCGTCGAGAAGTCGCCCGTGCATGCCGAGCGGCTTACCGAGATCGCCGCGGTCTACCCGGACGCGTATGTGATGCATCTGCTGCGCGACGGCCGCGACGTCGCGCGGTCGATCAGCCAGGTCCCGTTCTTCGGCGTGCCCGAGGTCGGGGCGGCGGCCGCCATGTGGCGCGACGTCGTCGTGGCGATCCGTCGTGACCAGCCGCTGGTACGACGGTTCCGCGACATCCGGTACGAGGAGCTGCACGCCGATCCGGTCGCGGTGATGCGCGGCCTCTACGAGTGGACCGGCATGACCGCGAGCGCGCAGGTCGAAGCGGAATGGCGCCGTGGTGCGTCGCGGCGGGTGAGCACGCATGCCGGCACTGCCGGGTCGGTTGGCCCGGGCTCGTGGCGCAATCTGCCACGGTCCGACCAGGACGCCATCTACCGCGCTTGCGGCCGTCAGCTCGTACGGGAGGGTTACCTGTCACGATCCGATCTGGCTCGTGCGCGAGTCGCCGCGCTTGCGCGTCGGGTCAGTCGGAGCGGCTGAGGAACCCGTCCACGGCGTCGCGGAATGCCTCCGGCTGGTCGACCCACGGGAAGTGACCGGCGCCGCCGATGCTGGCCACCTCGCAGTTCGGCAGCACCTCCGCGAACCGCTTGGCCACACTCACGCCGGTCAGCGCGTCTACCTCGCCGACGACGACCAGTACCCGCGCCGTGATCGCGCCGAGCGACTGCAGCGCGGCCGCCGGGTCGTAGTCCGGACCCGGCACGTAGCCGGCTGCGGCGCGCAGCGAGACCTGGTCGTCCGCACTGTTGGCGTGTGCCTGGGTGCGTTCGTCCCACCGCCCATACCAGAGCGGGCGCATGACGCGGTCGAGCTCACTGCGCAGCGCCGGGCTGGCCGTCGCCGACATGGCCGCCGCCTCCGCGGCCTCGTCGTACCACGGCTCGCCACTGCGACTGGCACGGATCGGCTCGAGATCGTCCGCGGTCCATCCGAACGGGCGCCCCGAAGGGGTGACGAGCACGACCCTGCGGACGGCTTCCGGGTAACGGGCGGCGTGCAGCAACACGACCGGGCAGCCCGCGCTGTGCCCCAGGATCGCCGTCGGCGGCGGCTGCAGCGCGGCCCGGACATCCTCGACGTCGTCGGCCAGGCGCGGAAACGCAAGCGAGCCGCGGTCGGCCGGAAGTTCGGAGTCGCCGCTGCCACGATTGTCGAGCAGATGCAGCGTGCGCGTCGCCGCCAGGCCGCCGAGGTCTTCGAGATAGCGCGCGGCACGGCCCGGACCGCCGGGGACGCACAACACACCCGGACCGTTGCCGGCGGTGTGGACGGCGAGCCGGGTGCCGTCGCGCGCAGTGACGTTCATGCCTCGGACAGGTCGACCGGGCGAGCCGACGTGGCGCCGATCCGGGTCGCGATGTCCTCGAGGGCGTCGGCAGGCACGGCGGAGTCGACGGTGAGCACCATGAGCGCCTCACCGCCCGCAGCGCGTCGGCTGACCTGCATGCCGGCGATGTTGACCGCGGCCTCACCGAGCACCTGGCCGACGACCCCGACCACGCCCGGCCGATCCTCGTAACGCAGGAACACCAGATGCCTGGTCGGTACGACGTCGATGTCGAAGCCGTCGATGTCAGTGAGCTTCTCGATGTGTCGCGGCCCTGACAGCGTGCCGCTGACGGCCACCTCGTCCCCGGATGCGAGCGTGCCGCGCACGGTGAGCAGGTTGCGGTGATCGGGGCTGTCGGCGCTGGTCTCGAGCGCCAGTTCGACTCCGCGTTCGGCGGCGTGTAGCGGCGCGTTCACGAAGGTGACCTGGTCCTCGACGATGTCGGCGAAGACGCCTTTGAGCGCCGAGAGCTGCAGGACCGACACGTCGTACGCCGCGATCTCACCGCGCACCTCGACGGTGAGTCGGGTAGCGACGCCGCCCGCGAGGGCGGTGAAGACGCGACCCAGCTTTTCGGCGAGCGGCAGTCCGGGTCTGATCTCCTCGGCGACGACACCCCCGGCCTGCACGTTGACGGCATCCGGCACGAACTCGCCTTCGAGCGCGAGCCGCACGCTGCGTGCGACTGCGAGCCCTGCTTTGTCCTGTGCCTCCGCCGTCGACGCTCCGAGGTGCGGCGTCGCGACCACTTGGTCGTAGCCGTACAGCGGCGAGTCGGTGCATGGCTCGCTGGCGTAGACGTCGAGGCCGGCGCCGCCGATGCGACCCTCCTTCAGCGCCTGCGCGAGCGCGTGCTCGTCGAGCAGACCGCCGCGCGCGGCGTTGATGATGATGGCTCCTGGCTTGCACAGCGCGAGTTCACGCTCGCCGATCAGCCCGACCGTCTCCGGCGTCTTCGGCAGATGGATGGAGATGAAGTCGCTCTCCCGCAACAGCTCGTCGAGCGGCACCAGCCGCACGCCGATCTGCGCGGCGCGCGCTGCCGGCACATAAGGGTCGTAGGCGAGCAGCCGCGTGCCGAACGCGGACATCCGCTGGGCGAACAACACGCCGATGCGGCCGAGCCCGACGACGCCCACCGTCTTGTCGGTGACCTCGACGCCGGTGAACTGGCTGCGCTTCCACTCGCCCGCGCGCAGACTCGCTGCGGCCTGCGGCACGCGGCGCGCGACGGCGAGGAGCAGCGCAACCGCATGCTCGGCGGCGGAGACGATGTTGGAGGTCGGGGCGTTGACGACGAGCACGCCACGCGCGGTCGCGGCCGGGACATCGACGTTGTCCAGGCCGACGCCGGCTCGGGCCACCACCTTCAACCGCGGCGCGACGGCAAGCGCCTCCGCGTCGATCTGGGTGGCACTACGGACGATGACAGCGTCCGCATCCGCCAGCGCCGGCAACAACGCCATCCGGTCGGCGCCATCGACTGTGCGCACGTCGAAGTCGCCCTCGAGCACCTCGATCGCGCTGGGGGCGAGTTCCTCGGCCACGAGCACGACCGGCCGTCGCGGCTCGGGCGCGCTGGCATCGACCATGCCGCGACCTTACCGACCCGGGCGGCTCACCTGCGCCGGCGCAGCCGCCGGTCCCCCACGAGGATGCCGACGACGAGGTAGAGCCCGCAGACCGCGGCGACCATGAAGAACACGAACGCGACTGCCGGATAGCCCGCGATCCGCTCCGATGTCTTCACGTTGGACAGCAACGCGGCGCCGATGATGAGCGCGGCCAGCACCAGCGCGGTCGCAACGCGGTTGGCGGTGCGATGCAGGCCGCGCAGGAACTCCTTCTCGTCGAAGGCGTCGATCTTGAGCTCGAACCGGCCGTCGGCGAGGGCGTCCATGGCGCGGTTGACCCGGCCGGGCAGCTGCTCGGCGAACTCGCGCGCCTCCATCGCGGCGCTCAGCACGCCGGACAGCGACGGCGCCAGGCCGCCGCGGGCGAGGGTCACGGCGCGGTCCTGCACGATCCGCACCGGCGCGACATCCGGGTCGAGAATGCGCGCCACCATGTCGAGGTTGAGCAGCGCCTTGCCGACCATCGACAACTCAGGCGGTGGCCGCAGCCCCGCGGTCGCGCAGGTGCGGGTGAGGTCGAGCACGAGCCGGCCCGCATCGAGCTCGCCCAGGGACGCCGGTGCCGTGCGCTCGACGAGATCGGCGACGTCGGCGGTGAAGCGACGCAGGTCGGCGTCAGGGGTGCGCTCGGAGAGGTCCGCGGCGACCCGTGCCACTTCCTCCCCACGCTGTTCGCCGAGTGAGAGCAGCAGCTGGACCAGCCGATCCCGCATCTCCGGAGTGACCCGCGCGACCATGCCGAGGTCGACGAGGCCGAGCCGGCCGTCCGGCGTGAGCAACACGTTGCCGGGATGCGGGTCGGCATGGAAGAACCCCTCGACGAGGATCTGGTCGAGGTAGGCGTCGAACAGCGCTCGCGCCAGGCCCGGTCCGTCGATCTCGAGCCGGGCCAGCGGCGACATCTCGGTCACCTTGCGGCCGCGGATCCGCTCCATCGTGAGCACTCGGCTGGTGCTGAAGTCGTCGTACGGCGCCGGGACGAGCAGCTCCGGCCGGTCGGCCACGATCCCGCGGAGACGGAGGAGGTTGGACGCTTCCTTTCGGTAGTCCAGCTCGTCGAGCAACGACCGGCGGAACTGCGCGATCAGGCCGCCGGCGCCGATCAGGCGGCTCTGCTCCGAGTGCGTCTCGAGCCGTTCCGCGATGTCCTCGAGCACTTCGAGGTCGTCGAAGACCTCGCGCCGGATTCCCGGCCGCTGCACCTTGACCACGGCCTCGCGCCCGCCGCGGAGAATCGCCGCGTGCACCTGACCGATGGACGCCGCCGAGATGGGCGTCTCGTCGATGGCGTCGAACACCCGTGACAGCCGTACGCCGAGCTCGTCCTCGATCGTGTCGCGGACGACGCTGAAGGGGAACGGCTCGAGCTGGTCCTGCAGCCGGGCCAGCGAGTCCAGGTAGGGCGCCAGCAGCAGGTCGGCACGGGTGGACAGCAGCTGACCGAGCTT
>Ga0070679_100005665_pt1 | contig 11578 bp, 9 predicted proteins | sample KBSC63BmetaG_FD_65652 | JGI IMG/M metagenome (GOLD analysis project Ga0070679, IMG submission 65652) | Corn rhizosphere microbial communities from Kellogg Biological Station, Michigan, USA - KBS C6-3B metaG | ecosystem: Host-associated > Plants > Roots > Rhizosphere | place: USA: Michigan... | reverse complement strand
CCATTGCCTTGAAGCTTGGTCCACGTCGTGCCGCCGTCGTGCGAGACGTAGATGCCACTACCCGGGCCGCCGCTCTCGCGCGTCCAGGTCTTCAGCTCGAGCTGCCAGGTCGCGGCGAACAACGTCTTGCTGTCGGTCGGGTGCATCACGACGTCGATCGCGCCCGTGTTTCTGTCGACGAACAGGACGCGCTGCCAGGTTTTGCCGCCGTCCGTCGTGCGATAGAGGCCGCGCTCGTCCTGCGGTCCGTAGCTGTGGCCCTGCGCGGCGACGAACACGATGTCCGGGTTCGCCGGATCGATCACAATGCGGCCGATGCGGCCCGTCGCGTCGAGGCCCACGTGCGTCCAGGTGCGGCCGGCATCGGTCGACTTGTACATGCCGTTGCCGATCGAGATGTGGCTACGGATCCACGGTTCGCCCGTGCCCGCCCACACGACGTTCGGATCCGACGGTGCGACGGCGAGCGCGCCGACGGACGAGACATCCTTGTCGTCGAAGATCGGCGCCCAGTGAATCCCAGCGTCGGTCGACTTCCAGATGCCGCCCGACGCCGCGCCGGCATAGTAGACGTTGGCGTCGCCGGTCACGCTTGCGACCGATGCGATGCGGTTGCCGACGGGACCGATGTACCGGAAGCGCATCGCGGCCAGTTGCGACGAGTCGAGCGAAACGTTCTGAGCTCGCGATGTCACCGTTGCGCAGGCCAATGACAATGCAACGAGCGCCACACGCGACGCGGTGCGCTGGGACGTTGTGTGACCGATCATGCGACATCCTCCTTCAAACAGTTCGCTAGAACAGGCCGACTTTCCCTTTGACGGAAGCGATCAGCTTCGCCGGATCGTAGCCAACGCCTTCCTTGAACACGAGCGACACCTTCCGAATATCATCGATCCGCGCCGACGGGTCTCCGTCGAGCACCACGAGATCCGCCTGCTTGCCCATAGCGATCGATCCGACTCTGTCGGCGCGGCCGAGGTACGTCGCACCGTTGAGCGTCGCGACCTTGATCGCTTCGAGCGGCGTGAGTCCGCTCTCGACGAGCAGCTCCACGGCGCGCTGATTCGAGTATCCCGGAATCACGCCGCCACCGCCAGTCGGGTCCGTCCCGACAATCAGCGTCCCGCCGGCGCGAAAGAAATCCACCTCGAGCTGACGCGCCTTCGCGAAGAGCGTCGGGTACGCCGATCGCGGACTGCGTTGCGCGGCATCGTAGCGCTGCTGGAACTGATCACGCAGCTCCGGGAGCAACACGTCGAGCCCGGGCGGCAATGGCCGACCGGGCGTGAGTGTCTCGAATACGGTGAGCGTGGATGTGATCGCGACATGTCGCTGCACCAGCACTTTGATCAACGACTTCACGGCGTCCGACGACGGATCGACCGCGGCGAACGCCGCCTGTCCGGCCCCCTGACCCGGACACACGTCCGGTTTCTTGTCGGGGACGAAATCGGTCGCGGCAAAGAACCCGTGCTCGAGATTGTCGATGCCGAGCGATGCGGCTTCGCGATACGTGACGGAGCACAAATGGCCCGTGGTCTTCATGCCGCGCTTGTGCCCTTCGTCGATCGCCGCCTTGAGCTCGTCGCGCGTGATGTGCATGTATGCTTTGAGCGACGTCGCCCCCATCGACGACCAGAAATCGACCATCCGCCGCGCGTCGGCGGCGTCGGTGAGCTCGTGGACCTGCGGCAGATTGAGCCCCGGCCCTTCGAGATAGGGTGCGGTCGCGTCGATCCACGGGCCGGGCTTGTCGCCGCGGTCGATCGCTCGCTTGATGCCGAGATCGCCGAAGCCGTTCATGTCTCCGCCGGTGCGCATCGATGTCACGCCGCCGGCGAGGTACAACCGCGTGAAGCTCTCGTCGAGATACGCGTACGTGCCGGGACCGGTCGGATAGAACAGGTGCTCGTGCACCATCACCATGCCCGGAATCACGGACTTCCCCGTGAGGTCGAGCACCTGCGCGCCCACCGGCACTCGCACCTGGCTCGCGTCGCCGATCGCGGCGATGCGCCCGTTGTCGATGACGATCGTCTGGCCGAGCCGTGGGGCAGCGCCCGTCCCGTCGATGACGCGGGCATTCGTCAACGCGACGATCGCCGTGTCGATGGCAACGAATGGCCGCACCGCCGTAGCGAGCGTCGGACGACCTCGCGGCTGCGGCGCTTGCGCGAGCGCCCCGGCCGTGAGCGTTATGAGAGAGGCGGCCGAGTAGCCAAGTAGCCGAGGAGCCGAGCCGCCGAGCCGCCGAGTAGCCGAGAACATCAGCTGCCCAGGAAGAACTTGCATCCTTCGTCCTGCGCCTTGAGCACGGCGAAGAATCCCGACGGCTGAAGCACGATGCCCGGAATCAGGTGCTCCCTCGCGCGCTTCTCAGCGTCGGCTTGAGAAAGCTTGTCCTTTTGCGTGTACTGATAGATGATCTCGCCGAATGCGAGACCGCACGCGAGCACGATGCCGCCGCTCTGGATGAACGCGGGGATCGTGTAGTCTTTCGCGCTCCCTTTGGCGTCCGGTTCTGCCGAAGCCCACGGGTTCCGCTTGACCCACTTGTCCGTCTTGGGGTCCTTGATCTTGAGATCTTTGCCGATGCCGAGGTGCTCCCAGAATGCGTCGTCCATCACCATCGGGATCGCCATGTGGCGGAAAACGATCACCGGCGTCACGTCTTCGATCGGCGTGCCGAAGGCCTTGTTGATCTGCTTCCGCCACAAAACCGCGCGGAACAACGCTCCACCCTCCGAGACCGCCGGCGAATCGAAGACGGCGCGCGATGTTCCGCGCAGCCGCGAGACCCAACTCAGGTCGGTGTCGTCGAGCGCGAAGGGCGGAGCGGGCGCGTTCGGTCGCTCGCCGGCGTGCGGCGGGAGCGAACGGTCGACGGGAAGGGCGGCGAGCAGGCCGGTGGATGCGGCGCTCGCGAGAAAATCGCGTCGGGTAGGCATGGCTGAATCTGTCGATCCACGCCCACCCTCGCTACGCCGGTAACCTTATCGATCGGAGTCCGCGCGTACGATCGCGACGATCGGCGGACCGAGCGCGATCATGTGCCACACGAGCTGCACCCAGAATCGCCAGCCGGAGAGTGGCGCGATCTTGAGCCCCGCCAACGGGACGACGACGTAGTTCATGCCGAGCCAGATCGTCGCACCGAACAACGCGCCGACGATCCGCTTGCCGCGCGTCGTCGCGACCGCGTCGCGCAGCCAGTCGAAGCCATTGAGGAGGACGTAGTAGATCGTCGTCCATCCATACGCCACCGTGCAGTGCAGGGCGAGACCAAGCGCAACCGTGCGCACGCCGCCGGCGAGCGCCGCGTCCCGACCGAGCAAACCAGCGGCGATGCCCTGGAAGATCCGCCCCGCGGTCGTCACGGGGACGATGTACACGTACAGCACGACGGCGAACAGACCATCGAGCAGCGCGACCGTCGCGCCGGCGAGGAACACGCGCTGGAGATCCGTGCGCGGCCGCTCGTAGGTTGCCGCTATAGTCGCCACAATCCGCCTCGTCGAAGTGAGGCTACAACTTCCTCACGAGGCGGCGGGCGCCGCGATCAGATCGTGACGAACCGTTCACCGCTGAGGTCGAGCCGTTCACCGAGTTACGGCGGCGATGAACCGTTCCGTGTAGAAGAGCGCGAGCTGCGAGCTCGGCCCGTTGAACACCTCGTCGAAGGCGTGCTCGGCCCACGGGATCTCGAGATAGGCAACCTGGTTGCCGCCGGCGACGAGCGCATCGCGCAGCTGCCGGCCGTAACGGCGCTCGACGATGTTGTCTCGGCCGCCGAACACGAGCAACGTCGGCGGAACGTGCCCTCGCGCGTACGAAATGGGTGAGGCGGCGGCGTATGACTCGGGCATTTGGTCCGGAGCGCCGCCGATGAACGCTGTCTCGACTGCCCGAATATCGAGCGGATCAGGCCGTGGTGGATGGCGATACGCGTCGGCGAGATCGACTGGGGCGTAGAAGCCGACGACGCCGCGAATCTTCAGCGGTCCCGGGCGATACGCCGCGAGGAGCCCGAGATGCGCGCCTGCCGAGCGGCCGAGGAGGACGACACGCGACGTGTCGCCGCCGTACTCGGACGCGTGATCGCCGATCCACGCCAATGCCGCGACGACGTCGTCGAGGTGCGCGGGCCATCGCCACTGCGGAGAGTGGCGATAGTCGATGGCGAACACCACGTAGCCGCCGGCCGCAAGCCATCGCGCGAACTTACTGAACTCGCCGGGCGCGCCATTGCGCCACGCGCCGCCATAGATCTGCACGACGATCGGATGCGGGCCGGCGCGTTCCGGCTGGTACGCATCGATCGTGAGCGGCTTTCCCTCGGGCGTCGCGAAGACGACGCCGCGCGTGACTCGGGTGTCGCCGACAGGAATTCCCCGGAAGAGATCGAGGAAGCTGAGCCGGCTATGGCGAAGAGGTGTTCCAGGTTCAACGCGAAGCGCACGCGTCGCTTCGTCGAAGCGGGCCGACGTCGAGCGAAAGCGCGCGAAGACGCTGGCGGCCAACACCAGCGAAACGATGCACGCGGCGACGGCGAAGCGCGCGGATGTCGCCGTCGTCACGCGTGGAAAGGCAAGCGCCAGCCCAACGATCGACGCGACGATGAGCCAGGCCGCGAGCTCCGGTGCGCCGACCGCGAACCGGAGGAGGAAGTAGTTCGGCGGCGGGAGAACGATCCACACCGCGATCCACAGCGTCGAGAGCGCGACGGCCAGCGTGAGCCAGCGCATCACGCGTTCAATCGGTCAGCAGGGCGGTCAGCGTCCGCCGCGGCCTTTGTCGGCGCGATCGGCCTTGTTCCCCCGCTCGGCGCGCGCCTTGGCGACAATCTGCTTCACCTCGCGCATCAGCGTCGGTCCGTGATAGGGAATGCCGTCCTTGATCGTCCACTCCACGCCGCCGGTGTGCACCGCCTTGCCGTCCTTGATGTCGTCGACGCCGGTGGGGTAGAGGACCTTCAGATTCTCGAGCGGATTGCCGTTCACGACGATCAAGTCGGCCCTGTACCCCGCGCGCACGCGTCCGAGCTCGGACTCTTTGCCGAGGATGCGCGCGTTGTTGCCGGTGGCGTGCTGAATGACTTTGATCGGGCTGAAGCCGGCCTCCTGATGCAGCTCGAGCTCGCGGATCAGGCCGAAGCCGTACATCTGATAGATGAAGCCGGCGTCGTCACCCGCGCCGACGAGGCCGCCCTTCTTCTCGAAGTCGCGAACGGCGTTCATCCAAATTCTGTAATTCTCCTTCCAGAACGTCTCGTCGGTGGACGTCCAGCCGAAGAAATACGACCCGTGATTCGCCGGGTCGGGACGGAAGTAGTCCTCGAGCGTCGGGTGCAGGTACTCGCCGAACCACGGCTGGCCCTTCGCGCGCTGCAAGTCGCGCGAAGCCTCGTAAATATCGAAGGTCGGCACCCACGCCACGTGGCGCGCGACCATCGAGTCGAGCACCATCTGCAGGCGCGCCGGATCGGCTTCACGCCACAGGTGGCCGGCCCAGCGGAAGCGATCGGTCTCGTTGTTGTAGTTGTAGTACGAGGGAAAATCCTGGACGCCGTTCACGATCGCCGCGTCGGGGATGCCGTACCAATGCTCGATGCTCGTCGTGCCGAAGTGGATGTCGTCCCAGGCGTTCGTCTCTTCGACGCCGACGTGGTGCGCGATGCGCAGGCCTTCCTTGTGCGCCTCGTCTTCCATCGCCTGCATCACGTCGCGGTCGATGCCGAGCAGCTTGATGCCGTCCACACCCATCGCTTTGAGCGCTCGCACGCGGGCGCGCGCGGAGTCGAGATTCGTCGGCCGGCCGAACTGCGGGTAGACGAAGATGCGCGGTGCGGCGAGCGTGCCCTTTGCGCTAGCGTCGCGCCAGGCGAGTGCCTTGCGCGTGTCGCTGCCCACGTCGCGAACCGCGGTGATCCCGCACGCCAGCCAGATCTTGAGCTCATACTCGATCGGCTGGGCGACGCCGGCGCGCTCGTCCTGCAGATGGGCGTGCGCGTTGATCAGGCCGGGCAAAACGTATTTGCCTGTCGCGTCGATCTCCGCCGTGCCGGCTCCGCCCTGCGGTCGCCGCGAGCTCGCGCCGCCGCGCATCGCCACCGGGTCGAGCGCCACGACCTGCGTGATCGTGTTCCCCTCGACGACGATGTCGAACGGCCCGCGCGCCGGGGTTCCGTTGCCGTCGGCGATGGTCGCGTTGCGAACGATGAGGCGCGTCGGACGGGTCCCGCTGATCGGGGCGACTTGCGCTGTCGCGGCGATCGCGACGGCAAGGAGAGCAAAACCAGCAATGGCTCGCATGTGAGAGCTCGGAAGAGGCAGGCGTAATCCTGTGCGAAGATCCAAGCTGTCTCTGTGCCTCCGGCGGGGCAAGCCACGAATATGAACGGGGTCTGACCCCGTTCACCCAAACGGGGTCTGACCCCAATTGAAGGAAAATGATTACGGCAGCGTCAGGCGTCCCGCAGGGGCAGCCGCATTTTCCAAAACGGGGTCTGACCCCAAATGAGGGAAAATGGTACGGACGGGGTTTAATCGCCCCGGAGCACGGAGGCGATGTTGACTTTGGAGGCGCGGAGGGCGGGGAGGTAGGTCGCGGCGAGCGTGACGACGGAGAGCAACAGGAAAATGGCGGCGTAGGTCAATGTGTCCGTCGGAGTCACGCCGAAAAGGAAGGGGGCGAGGATGTTGCCTCCGAGGCGGGCTCCGAGCAATCCGATTGCGATGCCGATCCCCGCGCCCGCCGAGCTCGCGGCAATCACCGTCAATGCAATCGAGCGGGCCGTCGCGCCGAGGGCCGAGCGAATCGCCAGCTCGCGTATTCGCCGCGATACGGCGCGCGATGTCACGCCGTAGATCCCGACGGCCGCGAGCACCGCCGCGACGACGCCAAAGAGCGACACGAGCAGCGACCGATATCGCTCCTCGGCAAACGATCGGTTCACCATGACCGTCATCGTCTCGAGCGTTTGCGTGGCCGCGGCCGGTGCGAGCTCGGCGACGACCTTGCGCACTTTCGGCGCGATGAGCGCCGGGTCGCCCGCCGTGCGCACCATCAACGAGAGCACCCACGAGCCGCGCCGCTGCTCGACCGGCGTGTAGATCGTCGGCTGCACATCGGCCGACAAACGCTGGAGATGGACGTCGTCGACGACGCCGACGATCGTCCGCCACTCGCCTTGATACTTCACGCGCTTGCCGAGCACCGGCTGATTGGGGAACTCGCGCCGCGCTGTCTCGTTGCTCACGATGGCGACGAGTGCTGCGCCGGCGCGGTCGTCCGCCGTGAAATCGCGACCCTCGCGAAGTGGAATGCCGATCACCGCGAAGTAGCCGGGGACGACCACGCGCTGCTGGACTTCGTGGCGGGGGCCGACGTCGCGTGGACGTTTGCCCGGTTCCCTAACCTCTTCGCCCTCCGGCTGAATAGTGCTGCTCGACGAACGGCCACTGAACGGCGGCCCGTCGCCGGCCGTCACCGCGGTGACGCCGGGGATGGCGGCGAGGCGCGCGAGCGCCGCCGCTCGAAATGCGCGCGTGACGTTGCTGTCGCGACCGGCGACGCGTGGGAAGCCGGGTGTGTCGACGATCAGGTGATCAGCGCGAAATCCCGGGTCGACGTCGCTGATGCGTTGCAGCGTCCGCGTGAGAAGGCCCGCGCCCACGAGAAGCACGACGGAGAGCGCCAGCTCGACCGCGATGAGTGTTCTCTGAAGCGTCGCACCGCCGCGGGCGCTCTGGCCGCCGCCGCGGAACAGACTGCCCGGACGCGCGCGCGACAAGCTCAGCGCCGGCGCCAATCCGAAGAGCAGCCCCGTGACGAGCGTCGCGGCGAGCGATGCGGCGAGCACTCGCATGTTGACGTGGACGTCGGCGATGCCCGGGATTCGCGCGGGCGCGAAGAAAACGAGCAAGCGAGTTCCCAGCCACGACAGCGCCACGCCGAGCGCGAGGCCGCCGAGCGCCAGCGTGAGACTCTCGGTCAGCAGTTGCAGCACGAGCCGGCCCGTCGATGCCCCGAGCGCGGCGCGGGCGGCCATCTCCTGCTCGCGCGTCGCCGCTTCGCCGAGCAACAGCGTCGCGACGTTGATGCACGCGATCGCGAGGAGCAGTCCGGCGGCGGCGAGAAGCACGTACAGCGGCGCCGTGAATTCCCGCGTCTGATCCCTCTGCCACTCGGCGAGCCGCACTCCCTTGTCGAGCGCGACCTTTTCCGTCGGCACAAGAATGTGCGTCACCTCGGAACGCGCCTGCTCGAGCGAAACACCCGGCTTGAGTCGGCCGATCGCGAAGTAGCTGTGGTTGGTGGCCTCGTAGTAATCCAACGAGTCGTAGCTCACCGGGACCCACAGGCTGATCGGCGAGGCCGCGGCATTCGCGGCCTGCGTCGTCCGGCCGAGCGTGAGGCCGGGCGGAAGCACGCCGACGATCGTGTGTGGGACGTCGTCCAGCGTCACGACTCGCCCGAGGATGTCGCGCGCTCCGCCGAAGCGGTTTTGCCAAAGCTCGTACGAGACGAGGGCGACGCGCGCGCCCCTCGGCGTGTCTTCGTCGGACGAGAACGTTCGTCCCATGAACGGAGACACCCCGAGCGTGGCCAGCAGCGAAGCGCTGGCGCGGAGCGTTCGCACGTCCTCGGCGCGATCTCCCGCCGAGAGAAGGGCGCGTCCGCCACTCCAGATACCAATGTTGCTGAACGAGCGCTGCGCTCTCACGAGATCGCGAAACTCCGGTTGCGACAGTGAGATGCGATCCCACATCGAGGCCAGCACGTCGTTCTTCCGCCACTGCGGGAATGTCTGCCAGATGGCGGTGAGACGACTTGGCTCGGGGAGCGGCAGGGGTCGAAGCAGGACGCCGTCGACCACGCTGTAGATCGACGTCGCCGCGCCGATGCCGATCGCGATTGTCGTGATGGCAATGGCGGCCAGCGCCGGGCGGCGTCGCCAGGCACGAATCGCTACATAGGCGTCACGAATGGACATGCGCGGCCTCGATTTGCGGTCTGCTGTTAGATGCCGCCGGGCCGACGACGGTTGGAATCCGGCTACGCTTTTCGCGCCTGGACGATGAAGTGCGGCGCGGATTCGACCTGAATGTCGGTAAAGCCCGTCTCGCGCAGGCGGGGGATGATGCGCCGGGTTTGGAAGGACTCGTATCGTCCTCCGATCGGCCAACGCAACAGCCGCCCGGTGAGATGATAGAGCGCTCCGTTCACCGCGGCGTACGACTGGAACAACGCCGACTTGGCGTGACCACCGCGAACCGCGCTGGCGAGCTGCGAGAAGACGATGCCTGGTCCATGCAGCACCAGCCACATCCGACCGTCAGTCGACAGCACGCGACGGATTTCTTTCAGGGCCGTGGGGACGTGCATGTAGGGAAGCGCGACACGCGAGAACACGAAGTCGAAGCTCTGGTCGGCGAAGGGAAGAGAGGCGCCGCTTCCGCAAACGAAGCACACGTCGTTCGTCCAGGTCGTCCCGAGCGTTAGAGCATCGGCATCACGGTCGACGCCGATGGCCGCGACATCGGGCGGCAACGCGAGACCGATCAAGCTCTGGCCGGCGCCGCATCCCACGTCGAGGACGCGGCGCGCGGTCGGTGGAACGGTGGGAAGGATGCGTCGTGGATCGCCAGGCGATCGCGCGATCTCGAGCTCGCCCTCGTGATAGGCGCGCCCCTCAGACATTCATGCCAATACTGATCGTGTAATCGAACTCGTACGAGTGCCGTTTGCCTTCGATGATGATGCGCATCGTCCCCGACAGCCCGGTGAGCTCGCCGCTGCCCGAATCGGGAACGACGCTGACCGTCAGCTCCGGTGAGCCGCGCGTCATCGTGCCGCTGTGCTGCAGCACGAACGTGCCCGTCCGGCCGTGGAGCGCGCCGGAGACGCGCTCGATCGCGACGTAGCCCGCCGACCCCTTGGTCGGCGTGCCGGCGCTCAACATCTCGCCCTTGCTGACGCCGATCAGGTCGCCGGTGAATTGCTTGTCGATCGCCAACCGGGCCAGCGTGGACGCGCCCGTGATCTCATCCGTCGACTGCGGCGTGAGTGTGACTACGAAGTCTCCGCGAGCGCGACCCATGCTCGAATCACATCTTCGGCGTCAGCATGATGTGCGCTTTCGGCGTCCCGGGGTACATGATCCAGGGCGTGCCTTCGCTCGGCTTCTCCGACAAGCCGGTCGTCGCTCCGGTGGCGCCGGTGATATAGATGACGAACAGCGGCTTGGCATCTTTCGCGATTCCGGTTGCCGGATCGACGGTACCGCCGAAGAGCTGGTACATCGATGCGGGCTGCTTCGGCATCTGCAGCTTGCCGGATTTCACTTCGGCGAATCGGACGGTGTCGACGCGGTTGTCCGGCGTGCCCGACGCGCGCAGATCGCGGCCGCGCGCCATGAACGGCTCGAGCGTCTGATGGTAGCACGCGACGTGAAACATCTTTCCGGCGGGATCACTTGCCAGGCAGGTAAACGGTCCCGTTCCTTCGCGCAGCGTGACGAACCCCTTGGTGCCGGCGCGATAGCCGAGCACCTTCGCCCCTTCGCGATACTCGTTCGGGAGCGCCTGAACCGCGGCGGCGATTTGCTGAGCCGCCGGCGGGATGTCCGCCGGGGCGCCCGCCTGTTTCGCTTGGGCGTGCAGGACCCCGGGAATCGCGCCGAAGCCGAAGATGAATCGCGTTACTCGCATTACGCTCTCCTGTTGGTTGATCAGCGCTTGGGCCAGACGACGCCCTGGTCGGGATTGACCATCGCCATTCCTTTATATACGAACTTCTGAATGCGCTTCCCTTCGTACGTCTCGGTCGTGTAGATGTTGCCCTTGGAGTCGGTCGCGATGCTGTGCACGGCGAACCACATCCCGGGCTGTCGTCCGCCGTCGCCGAACTCGCTGATGATCTCGAGCGACTGACGGTCCATGATGTACACCTTCTCGTTCTTGCCGTCGGCGAGGAAGATGTATTTCTGCTGCGGGTCCTTCGAGAAGGCGATGTCCCACACCGAGCCGTCGCCCTTCGTCTCCGGCTTGATGATCTTCTCCTTCACGAACTCGCCGCTCTCCTTGAAGACCTGGATGCGATCGTTCACACGGTCGCAGACGTAGACCAGACCGTCGACTGACGGGTCGGCGCAGTGCACGGGATTCCGGAAGTGCGGCTGCTTCTGGGTCGGATCGTACGGCGGGAGGGCGGTGTCGGTCGGGACCTCGCCGTAGGCGCCCCAGAAGCGTTTGATCTTGCCGTCGTTCATGTCGAGCACGGCGACGCGCCGGTTGCCGTAGCCGTCGGCGACGAACGCCTCGTTCGCCTTGAAGTCGAACGAGACCTTGGCGACGCGTCCGAAGTGTGTTTTGCTCTTACTGTCCGTCGGCTGATTCGGGTCGCCGATCTGCATCAGGAACTTGCCGTCGTGCGTGAACTTGAGGATGTGCGAGTCGCCGCCGGCACCACCGGCACCGCCGCCGTTACCGCCGATCCAGATGTTGTTCTTGTTGTCGACCGATATCCCGTGATTGGATGACGGCCAGACGTACTTCTTGTCTTCGGGCGGACC
>Ga0070679_100005663_pt1 | contig 11579 bp, 11 predicted proteins | sample KBSC63BmetaG_FD_65652 | JGI IMG/M metagenome (GOLD analysis project Ga0070679, IMG submission 65652) | Corn rhizosphere microbial communities from Kellogg Biological Station, Michigan, USA - KBS C6-3B metaG | ecosystem: Host-associated > Plants > Roots > Rhizosphere | place: USA: Michigan... | reverse complement strand
CGAGCTGCGAACTCGGGGCACCCGGCTTCCTTGCAGGAGGCCGGGCGCCCCTCCGATCATTATCCTCTCCACCCCCGCTTTGGCGCGGGAGTCCGGGTTGGGGGTGGGTTTGGGCTGGGTCGGTGGTTAGGGACAGAAACGCTAGCCGTTAGTTCGTCACCTCGGCGGTACGGATCATCCAATTCTGCACGTTATTGAAGCGATCGGTCCCGACGTTGATAGTGGACTGGTCCAGTCCGTATACCTTCTGATTGGTCAGATAGAGGAAACGAGGCTGGTACAGACCGAGCGCCGGGGCATCTTGCTGCCAGGCCTGCAGGAACGAGCGGTACTTCACGACCCGCAGGAACGGATTCAGCCTGGTCCGACCCGCTTCCAGAGCCGTGTCCGCCACGGTGGATTTGTAATTCGACAGGTTCAATCGGGTGGATCGAGGGTCGTTCTGCGAACTGTCCCAATACACGAAGACGTCCGGATCAACACCGATGGATACGCTGTACAGCAGCGCGTCGTACCCCCGCGCGTCGACCGTCGAGCGCAGATCACTCTCCGTTCGCAGGTTCAGCGTGACCTTCGCGCCGATCGTCTTCCAGTACGTCTGTAGCGACCGGGCGACTTTATCATTCTCGGGGCTATCGATGGCACTCAGCGTGAAGGCCAGCGGCTGTCCGGCTTTGGCGCGCAGCCCGTCCTTGCCCACCAGCCAACCGTCGGCCGTTAACGCCGCCCGGGCCGCTGGAGCGTCATACGCCGCCTCCGCGAAAGCCTTATCATACGCCAGTTGCCCGAGCAGCAGCGGCTCGCGGACCGGATGGGTGGTATAACCCAGGTCATTGACGATCCTAGAAGCATCGGTCCCCTGCACCAATGCCTGGCGGACTTTGGTGTCGCTCAGGATAGGATTGGACGTATTAAAGAAGACCATCGTGGCAGCGGTAAGGATGAAGCTGTTCTGCTGGACTTTGGGCTTGCCGGCGACCGCCGCCGCGACGTCCTTGATACCCACCGCTCCCGTCAGGCGGCCCGACTGGAAGGCGTGGAGGAGGGATTCCTGGCTGGCGAAGGCGTCGACGACGAAGCCGGCCAGCTTGGGTTGCCCGGCGTGATAATCGGTGTTCGGTAAGAGTGATATCAGAATCTCGCTATTGTCATTGTCGGCCCGCTCCACTTGTATGACGTTCCAGCGGAACGGTCCGGAACCGACAGGGTTGGCAGTGTTGAAATCAAGCGTCCGCAATTCGCCGGCCGGATGAGCAGCCAGCAAATGTCGGGGCACGATACCGTTCGTCATATTATAGGGGAACGAACTGAGAGGGGTCGGCAGGCTGAATGTCACCGTATAAGCGTCCACTTTCGCCACCTTGATATTCTGCCAGCTGCTCGCCAGCGGTGATTGGGCGTCAGGATTCTGGATGACACCGTACGTGTATACCACGTCATCAGCCGTCAGCGGCTGGCGATCATGCCAGCGCAGGTTCGGGCGCAGATGCACCGTGTATAACGTCCCTTTGGCGTCGACATCGTACCCACTGGCAAGGTTGCCCACCAGGTGATCGTGCCGATCGTACGTGAATAAACCGTCGAAGAGCAGCCTCGACACCGTCGTATCGACTTCGCTCGTGGCGAACAGTGGATTAGCCGTCGTAAAGGTGCCCAAGACACCTTCGGTATACGTCCCTCCCGGCACCGGCTGAAGCCGCTGGTAATGACTCGATAAGCCGGCCAACTGCGAAATGACACCGGCCAGCAGCAGCAGGAGCAGCACGACCCACCCCGCGATGAAACGCCAGACCTTACCTAGATGTCCCAGGCGTTTGAAGAATAATCGTTCCAGTCCGGCCTCGGCCTGTATCCCCAAATCCTCGACCTGCCGCTGGCCCTTACGGTAACGGCGGCGGAAGGTTCTTTGGAACAGACGAAATTGCATAACCCCCCTCTAGTCTTTAGTTGTCTTCTACGTGCTTCAGGTACCGGCGTCAGCTAACGCAAGATTCCCAGGATTAACGACAGCGCGAATACGATGCCGCAGATGATCGTCAGTTGAAAGATGGTCTTCTCGGTACCCCGGCGGGTGGTGTTGACTTCGCCGGCGCTGCCCAGGCCCGCGCCCAGTGACGCGCCTCTGGTCTGCACCAGGATGAGCAGCGTCAGCAGAACCATCGAAATCAACGTGATGTAGTTAAAAATGCTCATAAATCTATCTCTCGCTCCGTTCTTCTAGTATAGCGAAGGCGCAGACGCGGACGCATGCTATTCCTTCCGTTCCTCAAGTATAGCCGTAACCAGATAATTCACCAAACCGATGATGACACCGGCGAAGATGGCCGCCCAGAAGTTAGTCACGTGTAATTGGGTATACAGTTTCGAAGCCAGGAACACCATGAAACCGTTGATGACGATCATGAACAATCCCAGGCTCAGCAGGATCGCGGGCAATGACAAGATAACCACGATCGGCCGGATGATCATATTGATGATCGCCAGTATCAGCCCGGCGATGACGATCACCCGAAACCGGCTGTTATAGGTGATACCGGATCCCAGCAGGCCGGCAGCGATCCACAGCCCCAGGCTGCAGACCAGCCAGCGGATGAGAAAACGATAGAGTGGGCCTTTACGCATATCTTTATTTTATTGTAAGCGAGGTTAGCTCTCGCGGCAAGCCGTCACTCAGGCATTTTACGCCCTCCGTTGTGATGAGTACATCATCCTCGATCCTGATTCCGATCGCCTCGGCCGGAACGTAGATTCCCGGCTCCACCGTCAACACCATACCAGGCTCGAGGGGGCGCGTGTAATCTCCTACATCGTGGACATTGAGTCCCAAGAAATGTGATGTCGCGTGCGGGAAAAACCTGCGGACGTCATCGTGCTCGATGGTCTTTATGAGCCCCAGTTCGCGCAGCTTCTCGCCCATATACAGCTCTACCTGCTGTTCATATTCTTTCAGAAGGACACCGGGTTTCAGGAGCGACATCGCGTATTGTTGTACCTCCAGCACGGCCGCGTGCACGGTCTCCTGCCGATGATTCGCCTTGCCCAATGCCAGGGTCCGAGTGATATCAGCGCTGTAATGGCTAACCTCGGCGCCCACGTCGAGCACTACCAATTCGTCGGCCGCCAACTGCCCGTCGTTCGCCACGTTATGCAGGGTGCAGCCCCGTATACCGCTGGCGACTATCGGTTCAAAGCCATGCCCCCGCGCCCCTCGGCGACGGAAACCTTGGGTGATATCGGCTTCAATCTCGTACTCCCAGCCGTACGTCTCGAGCTTGTCCGGCAGGACGACCGCTTCCAGGGTCGCCGTGGTGATATCGATAGCGGCCTGGATAGCCGCCAGCTCCGGTGCTTGCTTGATCGCGCGCAACCGCGCCACGTGCACCCCGATGTCCAGCAGTTCGATAGCGGTGTTCGCCGCTCGTAGCTGCTCGCTCAAACGGGCACGGGCCGGATTGGCATAGAAACCATAGCGCTCCACGTACGTCGGCAGGGCCGCTAACGTCGCCACGTGACGGACTTTCTTGAGCCGGCCGCGCAGATGCCGCCAGCCTTCGTCGTCGTCATAGACGGTCGAGATACCCGAGCGGCGACTGAGCGTCTGGGCGTCGACATGACCGTCGAACGCTTCGCGGCTCGATTCGCGCTTCGGCACGATCAGGTATTCCTTGGTCTTATCCATCACCAAAACGATATCCGGCTCCTCGATGCCGGTGAAATACCAGAAGCTCGCGTCCTGGGCGAAACCGAAGGTGCTGTCGCCGCCACGCTGCAGCAGCCCATTCGCCGTCATGACGATAGGCGCGGTGCCGTTGAATATCTCGCGCAACTTCGCGCGATTACCGGCGAAGAAATCGCTGCTGAACGATGGTTCCATACTTACGCACAAGTATACATCAGCGCGCCAGATGCTGGTGGAGGTAATTGACTATCGTGTCGTAATTATGCGCGCACAACCAGATATCAACCAGGAGTAACAACGGAAAGACCACGAACATTTCTCCTGATTTACCGGTCGTGATGCGGAACCGTTTGATCGGCGGTACTCCGAATTTGATGGGGATCGGCAGTAACCACGGCACACCTTCCTTGGTCAGCGTGTCCATCACCAGGTGACTGGCCATACCGATGAAGAATGCCCACCATACCAGCCCGATATTCACGTGCGGCATGATCGGATGGAGGAAGAGCAGCAACCAGTGAACGACAAAACCGAATAGCGCCAACCCGATGATAGAGTGGCTGATAAAGCGATGGCCGCCCAGGAGTTTTCCGAATATCCGGCCGAAGACATGCCCACTCGGCAGATTCCGCCAGAACGGTGCCGTCGGCTGATCCAGATCCGGCGCGATACCACCGATCTGATTGGCCAGGATGGCGACCAAGGCCGTCCCCAGCGTCACCTGCGGTAACGGATTGGCCAGTACCACGATCCCCAGGGCCGTGATCGCCGCCAAATCATGGGTCCGCGCCGTCATGCCATCTAGTATAGCGTACATGGTTTGCGATTCGGCTATCGCAGGAGATGGCGCTCCTGCCCCCCTGGCGGGAAGCCAGGCTGCTTCATTACCCCGAGGGCGGCTCGCGACCCATTCCGGCAACAGGCTCATGCTTGCAAATGCCGGCCCGAACACCGAGAATACGTGGTACATGAACATCTTTAACCAGCCACCCGGCCTCCAGGCATTCGAATACCAGGTGACGGCCGCCCAGTTCGCCGAAACTGTCGGGCGGCTCGTCGTGCCGCCGATGACTCTCGGTCGCGAACCAGAGGCCCTGGCACACGATACCCTGGCGTATTTCCACCAGCTCTGGCACGCCAACGGTTACTCGCCGATCCGCTCGCCCCACCACGCGGTAATCACCGTGCCGCCTACCGAGAGCGCTTCCGGAATCGTGCTCGTCAACAGCTACCGCGGCCTGACGGACGGTCAGGTGCTGGATCGGCAGCCCTACCTCGAAGAATACCGGACGCGCAGCCAGGAACTACGGGACATACAAGACAAGCGGCGGCGACGGCATTATCAGGAGAAGCTGCAAGCGATCATTGCGCGTCACCTTCCCGACCTCGGCGGGCTACAGGGTATCGAGCAGTACCAGGTCCATCTCGTGCCGCCGGATACCGTCCTACCTTTCAGGTATCGCTTGACATCGCGGTGCGCGTTGTCGGTCACGCAAGACTATCGGCTACAGGCGGAGGCCAGCCAGTACGATCTGCCGACTCGCGCGGTGGGCATTCCGTGGAATATATATCCCCATAGCCCGCAGCACAAGCCACAATTGAGCCTGGATGATCGCCGTGGGGGCAACGAAGAAGCCCGGCCGACCCGTAAACGCTTGCTCGCGCTCGGGCCAATTCTAAGGCAACGCTTACTGGCTACGGGATTGTAGCCCGATACTAGTACTATCCGGCTAGCCGCCTACCCCTGTTATTCGGCGGTTTTCTCGTGCTTTAGCTCTCGTTTGATGGGACGCAAATACTGCTTCAAAATTGCCGCTTTTTTGGCGCCTAAGACCTTTTCGAGCTCAAAATCACGGGCCTGCGTGACTCCCCGGAGCGAGCCAAAGGTTTTGATAAGTTTCTTGCGCGTCGCCGGGCCGATAGTGGGAATCTCGTCAAGCATACTTGCCGTCTGGCGCTTGACCTTCAGGACCGAGTGGTACGTCACGGCGAACCGATGCGATTCGTCGCGGATCCGCTGCAGCAGCTTGACCAGGTTGGTACTGTGCGAGAGATTCACCAGGATAAAATCCTCGCTCTCGGTCGCGAAGCCGCCGAGCGCGTGCAACGCCTCCGGGCTCAGCTCGACATTACTCCCACTTCTGTCATCTTGAGCGGAGCCGCCAGGCGGAGTCGAAAGATCTCGTTTGCTTGTACCACGGGATCCTTCGGCTTCGCTCAGGATGATAGTGGGAGTGTTTAAGCCTTTTTTGATGACGATCTTTTCTTCGCGCTTCGCCAGGCCGATGAATGGGATGTCTTTGAGCGGCTCGCACCAGTTCGCGGCCTGCTCGTCACGAGCCCGGATAGCCGCGTCGAGCTGGCCTTTGCCACCGTCGATCAGTATCAGGCTCGGCTTACCCCAGGCTTTGACGTTCTTCTCGCTCAGCCGGCGGGTGATCGTCTCGTGCATGTTATAAAAGTCATCGTTGTGTTCTATCTTGGTCTTGAACTTGCGGTATTCGCCCTTGTCGCTGACGCCGTTAGTGAACACCACCATGCTGGCCACGACGTCGGTGCCCTGCATGTGGCTGATGTCGTAGCCCTCAATGCGCTGCGGAAATTTTTCGAGATTGAGCAACGTCACTAACTCGCTCAGCGCGTGGTCCTTGCTGATGTCCATGAATTCCTTGTCGCTAAAGATAACCTGGCGACCGAGGCCTTGCAGCGCTGTCAGCTGGTTGCGGAGCTTGGCGGCGATCTCGAAGTCCTGGGCTTTCGCGGCCCGCTTCATGTCTCGTTCGACTTCCTTGACGATAGCCGTACGCTTGCCCTCGATGACCATCATCAGCTTACGCAGGTTGGCCCGGTAATCCTCCAACGACGTCTTGCCTTCTTCCAATCCCGGATCGAGCCCGATGTGATAATACAGGCTGGCCCGCTTCTGGCTCGGATTGCGGCGGGTGGCGAACGGGAAGATCCGACGCAGCAACTTCAACGCTTGGCGAACTTGGAACGTACTGAAATACGGCCCGAAATAGCGGGCACCGTCATCGAGCGGCCGGCGGGTGGTGGTGACCGTCGGGAAATCAGAATCATAATCGATGCGGATATAACTGAGGGATTTGTCGTCGCGCAGCAGGATGTTGTAGCGCGGCATATAGCGCCGGATCATCTCGGCCTCTAAGAACAGGGCTTCCAGCTCGGAATCCACCACCATCCAATCAGTATCGACGATTTCCTCGACCAAGGCTTCGGTCTTGGGGTCGCGGTTGCGGCTGGCCTGAAAATACTGCCGCACGCGGTTGCGCAACACGGCCGCCTTGCCGACATAGATGATCTCACCGCTGGCGTCCTTATGAAAATAGACGCCCGGTTCCTTGGGCAGATCCCTGAGCTTAGTCTCTAACTTCGTGTTCACCCTTACAGTATATCGCGATTGGCTCTTACGTGATGCTGCGCTTCAGCTGCGTAAACAGATTATAAATATCGACGGAGTACTGGCGGCGGTGATCCTGGTGGGCGTATTGGGCATTCGGATTTTCGTAGCCGTGCGCGCGGTTACCGTCAACGATATCGGGACCCATGATGATATCCGAAGCTTGCGTCGGCGTCGTAGCCTGGCGCAGGCTATCGAGCACGGATCGGTACGGCCCATTCAGCTCTTGCCAGATGTCATCGAGCTGGACCTGCGGATCACTCGGCAATCTGTCTTCGGAACGGGCCAGGATCTTCAAGTTCTTGATACGCCCGCAGGATGTCCACTGCTGCCAGAAATAGCCGGTATTGCCGTCGCACTCCTCGGGCAGATCGACCGCGTCCGGACCATTCTGGACTCGCGTCGGGTCAAGCCCGGATTCAGCCTCCGTATTACCACCGAGACCGCTGATTTGCGCCGGCGTCAGCCCTTTCTTGAGGAAATATTCCATGAACATGCTGACATACACCCATTTGCCGCCCTGCTCGGCCATTAGTTCGGCAACCGCCAGGTTGGCCGCGAGTTCCGAATCGTACCGCTCTGAATGTGATGGCAGGGTCAACGGCTTGGTTTCGCGCGGGGCGACGACTTGGCCGAAGCCGACATCGGTATAGCTGCCGGCAAAGGCCTTATCAACGGCCGTTTCCGTAATATGATGATCGCGCATGTATTTGGTAACGATCGGCAGTAAATAGCTCGGCTTGCCGTGTTCGATCGACACGTGTGCCGGCTGCGACGCTTTGATCTGCCGTTGCAGGCCGATATCATTCTTGGCGACCTCACCCAGATTATTTTCCATCATGTTCCGATAGACTAAATCCATCGACGGATGGGCGCTGAAGACCAGTGATTTTCCGGCCGGCAGCACCGTTCGGAGCAGCGCTTGACCATCTCCCTTCAAACCCGGATTCAGCCGCTTCAGTTCGTTCAAACCGATCGTGGAGTGGTCGGACCAATAGTACTGGACGTTATGCTTGCCGTCGGTACTCTGGACATCGGGAATCTGCGGCGCGACCAAGGCGATACAGACCGAACCGGTATGGTGAATCACGTTGGAATAGGAGCCGTCCTTCGTGATGTGGGACAAGCCGGGGTTTTCCTGAGCCAGAGCCGCCGGGTCCATCAACCATCCGAAATGCTGGTATTCGGTGGCGGCGATAGCGTCCCAGGTTTGGTTATCGCGGGCCGCGTGTCCGAGCGTTATATCATTCACCGCCCCGCGCAGCGAGTCTTTCGACAGCGCGTCAATACCTAAAAAGTCCGAGGTATTCCCGAGCATCAGCGCGTCGTGGCCACCATCGATACAACTAGAATAAGCGGCGGCCGGGGCGTCCTGTTCGTGCGCGAAATAGCCGACACCCAGCGTCAGCACCGTTCCCGTCGCGACGACGCGCCGACCCCACTTCGTGCCGAAGGCCAGGCGAGCGGTGCCTCGGGCAAGCCGATGTCGCGTGGGAGTTTCGGGCGGCGGGACTGGTTCGCCACGATAGTCGGGGCGGCCTGAAAAGAGCAGCGAGCCGTCCTCATCAGCTCCGCCTGGTGTCAGGCGTCGATAGTTCGGCGCCATTCGTTCGGGGCCGCGCGGCGGTGGGGCCGTTTCCGAAGCAGACCATCTTCGTGGTGGCATTATCAAATCCTTTTTCTAGCCAACAATTATAGCTAATACTACACTTCTAAAATCTATACCGCAATCCCGCAACAGTGTTGCCCAGAATAATTGTCTGAAATACTATGGCCCATGGCGACCACGAATCAGACCGAGGAATACACATGAAATATGGATTTTCGACAACGCAAGAGCTTGGGGGGGTGGGGCTGGGGGCGGCGACGCCATGTTGAAGCGCCGCCGCCCCCGATTGCCGCCCGGGCGCTCACATCTCGACGTCGGCTTGGAGGCCCCCACTGGGGATCTTCTGGGGCCGCATCTGTCGCTGAGGCATCGTCCGCTTGAACAGGACGAGCAACCGCAACAGCGAGCCCTTGAAGACTCCGAGCGTCACGATGTGGAACAACAGGACCCGCATCTTCATCGGACGATTGAAGATGAACTCCGCGAGGTCCTTCCACAGGAACAGCATGGCGATGACGATCCCCACGACCGAGGCCGAGAGTGTCGCGAACACCATGCCGTAATCCGGCTTGTACCAGATGTACCAGCCCAGGAGTACGCCCGTCAGGACGAACACCGATCCGGTGCAGATCTGGATGGTGATCCGGAAGACGTTCTCGAGTGAGACGTCCTTGTAGCCGTGCCCTTCGTCGTTGGCGTCGAACAGCCCTCGTCCGTGAGAATTTGCCTCCCCACTGAAGAGCGCCTTGCCGTGGACGGTCAGGTACGTACCGAACGCCACCAGGATGTAGCCGAACACGATGACCGCTTCGAGCTTCCAGTGCTCAGCCAACAAGTGGCGGAGCGTGGTCAGGCTGTTCGTCTCGGAACGGCCGTACCACCCGGCACAGAACGCCGCCACGATCAGCAGCACGACACCAGCCGGCATCAGCCGCAGGTGGAAGTGCTTGAGCGTGATGGGCCGCAACACCGTCGACATGTACTGGCGGTTGGCCTGCTGAGCCATGTTGCGCGCGTTGTGCGTTTGCGCCTTCTCGCTGGGCATGGTGTGCACTTTCTGCGCACGTACCTTGCCCTGCCTTCGGATCCTCATTGCTTCACCCCTTCCGGGTGTCTTGCGTTGTCGAGGTGCGACGGAGTAGAGCACTTACATAACCTCGACAACTGGTGGTTGGAGTTTGTGACAAATGTCACCCGTCTACGGTGATGGTATAATTCTAAGCTTCAAAAGTCAAACTACTCGGAAGCAGCGTCGTCCGTGGACGCGATATCCGGTAAACGCCGTAGCAACAACGTCACGAACACTTGTTCAGACGTAACCAGGCCCAGCGGTGTCACGCCGCCTGATTTGACGCTGTCCGTAGACCACATCCACATATCGGTCGGATCATCGTACATCAACCCGCGGAGCCACCTGACCGGATCACCCAGAGGGTGGTCTTGCACCGCGTGCTCCTGCTGTTTGAACAGATGAGTGAGGCCGCGACGTGGCTTCGGCGCGGCTGGTTCATCGAGCAGTTCCGGCACGGGGACATGGAATATGGGTGCCGGCACTTCCTCGTCCAGGGGACAATGCAGGACGATGGCCGTTGTCCATGAGGTGGCATGACTGTACAGTGTCAGGCTGGCTCCCGGCTCCAACACCGCGATAGTCTCGGGCGTATCGGTATCGTGCCGGCCGATTACTTCGATCATGTCAGGTATCATACCAGCTGTCGTCAAACGCCGCCAGCTTGCTCTATGGTTTGTTTGGCGACTTCGTGACAGCGTGCGTCGTGGTACAGCTTCGCCGGGTCAGTCTTACAGTCATCGCAGATAAGTACTAGCTTGTTACAGCTGGCCAGGGCGCAGTTCTCGTAGTTACTGGTCTTGCCGCCGCAGTGGATACAGTCGCCGATATCCTTGGCTTTGTCGCTGAATTTCAGGCTCATCCGGTCATCGAAGACGTAGAGCGAGCCCTCCCACAGGCCGTCATCGCCGAACTGTTCGCCATACTTCACGATACCACCATCTATCTGGTAAACATCCTTGAAGCCGCGGTTCTTCATCAGGGATGATAATACCTCGCAGCGGATACCACCGGTGCAGTAGGTAACGACCTTTTTATCCTTGATTTGGTCGTAGCGGCCACTATCGAGCTCTGAGACGAAGTCTTTGGTGGTAGTAGTCTCCGGTACGACCGCGTCTTTGAAACGGCCTACGGCGGCCTCGTAGGCGTTCCTGCCGTCAAAAAAGACCACGTCGTCGCCGTATCTGTTAACTAAATTATGCACCTCTGTCGGTTTCAGGCGTTTGCCGCCACCGACCACCCCTGTCGCGTCAACTCGTAATTCGTCCGCGGCGCCGAAACTGACGATCTCGTCCCGGACTTTGACGCTCAATTTCGGGAAATCGTCGCGGTCGCCGTCGCTCCACTTACAATCCATATCCTTGAAACCGGCGAATTGCTTGGTTTCTTTGACGTAGCGTTTGAGATCGGCCAGCTCGCCGCCGACGGTACCGTTGATGCCGTGCGGTGAAATGAGGATACGGCCTTTCAGGTTCAGCTTTTCGCACAGCGCGCGCTGCCACAAACGAACCGTTTCCGGGTCGCTCACGGGCGCGAATCTGTAGTAGAGCAGGATCTTTTGCACGGCTCTAGTATACCTCGCCTCTGTTACATTTAAAACCTTCGCCAGTGCACCAGGACGGACCTGGTGCATGCTGGTGCTAGTCGTGTAGTGATTAGGAAGCGCTTCATGGGAGAGGAATCTGAGGGTGAACGTGAGGTAAACGGTGAGACGTAAACCAAAAACAGCCTAGCGGAACAACAGGATCGTCGCCAAGATGACCAGTACGACGATAAGTACGACCCAGGCCCGCAGCAGGGTGCC
>Ga0070679_100005661_pt1 | contig 11581 bp, 11 predicted proteins | sample KBSC63BmetaG_FD_65652 | JGI IMG/M metagenome (GOLD analysis project Ga0070679, IMG submission 65652) | Corn rhizosphere microbial communities from Kellogg Biological Station, Michigan, USA - KBS C6-3B metaG | ecosystem: Host-associated > Plants > Roots > Rhizosphere | place: USA: Michigan... | reverse complement strand
CCGTGGCAAAACCCACCCACGAGAGCGCGACAACGCGGATGCGCGGCTCGGCGTCCAATTCGGCCCGCAGCCGCTCGACGCCGAGAGGCTCGCCGCCGAGCGAGAGGCGCCGGTACTCCACTCCCCGCACAGCGGCCGCCTGCATCCACGGATACACGTTCGCGGGAAATTCGCCGTCGGGCGCGAGGACCACGTCTCCGGCGCGCAGCGGCAGCGACCAGGCGGCGAGGTTGATCCCGTAGCTCGTATTCGTGGCCAGCGCGATCTCGCCAGCATCGCACTGGATCAGCTTCGCGATCAACTCCCTGCCGCGCGCGAGCGCGCCGAACTGCCGCTCCTGGGTGATGAGCGCCGGATTGCTGCGGAGTCGCGCCCATTCGTCGAGCACGGCGACAGTCCGCGATGGCAGCGGTCCTGTGGAGGCGTTGTTCAGGTAGATCGAATCGCCCGCGAGCGCCCACGGAAATTCGGTACGGCGGAGGCCGTCTATGTCAGAGAGCATGGTCGTGCGGCGGGAGAGAGCTGACTAGGGGCGTGCTATATCGGGGAGGCCAGCGCCGCGCGGAATCGAAGCGCGGATCGCGCGGGGATCCATCGCATCGCGCAGCGCATCACCGAGCAGGTTGAAGCCGAGCACCGCGGCGCCGATGGCCAGGCCTGGCGCGAGCGACGTCCATGGCGCGTGGCGGAGCTGGTACAGGTCGCGGCCGTCGGCGATCATCGCGCCCCAGCTCGGCGTGGGCGGCTGCACGCCGAGTCCCAGAAAGGACAGGGACGATTCGGCCATGATGGCGCCGGCGACGCCGAGCGTCGCCGCGATGATCACGGGCGCGATGACGCCCGGTAGAATGTGCTGCACGATGATGCGGCGGTCGCGCGCGCCGAGCGCCTGCTCGGCCTGCACGTACTCGAGCTCGCGGACCACCAGCACCTGTCCGCGAACGAGACGCGCCATGCCGGCCCAGCCCACGACGCCGATGGTGAGAAACACGACTGTGAGCGACGGCTGGAGCGCCGCCACGAGCGCAATGAGCAGCAGGAGCGTCGGGAACGCGAGCGTCACGTCGGCGAGCCGCATCACGAGCTCGTCCACCCAACCGCGGTAGTAGCCGGCGACGAGCCCCAACAGGATGCCGAGGGTGAGCGCGATCACCTGCGACACGACGCCGACGGAGAGGGAAACGCGCGCGCCGTACACGAGCCGCGCCCAGACGTCGCGCCCCTGGATGTCGGTGCCGAACCAGTGGGTCCACGACGGACCCTGGAGCGAATTCACCAGATCCACACCGACCGGGTCGTGGCGCGCTACGAGAGGCGCCGCAACCGCGAGGAGCGCCAGCAATACGACGACGCCTCCGCCGAACCACGTCCGCGGATCGCCGAGCAGTTGACGGGTGGTGCGACTCATGGGGTCTCTGTCGTCGTGGAGAGCGGATCACCGAGCGCCGCGGGCGTCCCGGGCTGCTGGTGCTTCCAGCGACGATGATGCCACAGATATTGCTCTGGCGTCGAGCGGACCCAGCGTTCGAGCAGCTCGCTGTAGGCCTCGAGAATGGCCACGACGTCGGCCTCCCTGTCGCCTGTGTCCCGCACAGGCACCGGCTCGAAGCTGAGCATGTAGCGTCCCGACGGCCGTCGCATGCACGCGGCGAACAGGAGCGGAACGCCCATGCGGAGGGCAAAGAGCGCCGGCCCGCGCGGAGTCTTGGCGAGGCGGCCGAAATACTTCACCCACGCCGAGCTCAACCCCACGGCGCCCTGGTCGGCCAGGATCGCCACCATGTGCCCCGCCCGGAGCGAACGAGGGATCCGTCGCGCCGCCACGTCGTCGAACAGCACGTGCATGCCCGCACGCTCGCGCGTGCTCGTGAGGTAGTCGTCGAACAGCGGGTTCGCCATGTGCCGCGCGACCACGTCCACGGGCACCCCGCGCGCTGCCACATAGGCGCCGGCGAGCTCCCAGTTGCCCAGGTGGCCTGTCATGGCGATCAGGCCGCGCCCCGCGGCAACGTGCTGCTCCACGAGATCCCAGCCGCGAAGCTCCTCGACCATTCCAACGACGCGGGCGTTCGAGTACGAGGGAAGCAGCGCCGTCTCGATGGACGTCCTTCCCAGGTGCTCGTACGAGGCGCGCGCGATGCGCCTGACCTCTTCGTCGCTGAGCTCGGGCATCACGCCGTGAAGCTGCCGCTCGACCACAGAGCGTCTGATGCCGAGGGGGCTGTACCCGAGCCTGCCCAGGCGCGCGCCGATTCCGCTGGCTGCATGCATCCCCACGAGGCGCAGTCCCGACGCGACGCCGCGCATCGCGGCGTACTCCGCGCGATGCGACAGCGTGACGGGGATAGGCGTGTGCGTCGAGACTATGTCGTCGCCCGCGGCGCGCGGCGCCTGGGATTGCGAGTGATCGCTCACCGACGTTTGGCGCCCAGCTCCGCGGCGGCGACAGCGACTTTCTCCAGCGCGTCCACTGTGTTGGCCCAGGGGAATTCGCGCTGAGCGCGCTGCTGCCCCGCGCGGCCCATGGCCGATCGCAGTTCCGCGTTCGCGAGGAGCGCCGCCACGGCCGACGCGTGATACGCCGGCTCCGCTGGCGGCAGCAGCAACCCCGTGACCGTGTCAACCACGCACTGCTGCGTGACGGGCGAGCGCTCGGCGATCACCGGCATCCCGCGCGTCATGAAGGCAATCGCGTCGAGCAAGCCCGCATCCCCACCCGCCACGACCCATCCCACATCGGCGGCGGCGAGGGTCGGCATCGGATCATCCGTCGGCGCCAGAAAGCGCACGAGCCGTGAGACGCCGAGCGCGGAGGCATGCATCCGCAGCTCCGCATCGTCGGCGCCGGGCCCGACGACCACGGCCCGCACATCAGCGTGTCTCGGCGCCACGAGGCGGAGCGCGCGAAAGAGCGTGGCGATGCCCGTGCGCGCCGCGGGCTCGTAGGGACACACGATCAACGTGCCGCCCTCGGGCACGGACAAACCGTCGCGGCTCTCGGCTGAACCAGCGACCGTTTCTGCCGCGAAGGGCACGACGGCCGGCGGCAGCCTCCACCCGCGTATCGGCGCCGCGGCCGCGTCGGCAGGCTGGGACACCAGCAGCCCGGACGGCGCGAGTTTCAGCGCCAGTGCGCCGGACCGCCCGACAGTCAATTCCTGAAATGCGGGGACCGACCGCAGAACCGCGCCCCGCTTCGCGAAGCACACGGCGGAGCTCACCACGAGCTGATCGCGCTCCGTCGCCACGAACGACACATCGGTCTCGTTGTCGAGCAACCGGCGACTGAGGACGCGCGTGCCCGAGATGGTCGAGCCGTGGCCGTCCATCACCATCGTATCGAGCCCCGCCGCCGTAGCGCGGCGCTCGAGCGCGCTGCCGCTGCAACAGACAACGCCCACGCCGTGTCCCCGCTCCTGCAATGCGCGCGCGCGAAGCAGCACGGCACGCGCGGCGCCCGTCCAGGCTTCGTCTGACAGATGGAACAGTGCCCGCACGTCAGACCCCGACCGTGAGAGGGGCCGCGGCCGATCCGTGCTGATCGCGGAACTGGAGTGAATGCAGGCGGTGGTACGTGCCGCGCCGGCCGAGCAATTCCTCGTGCGTGCCGCGCTCCACGATGCGACCCTGATCCAGCACAAGAATGAGATTCGCGTTCACGACAGTCGAGAGCCTGTGCGCGATCACGAAGACAGTGCGACCCTCGAGCAGCCTGTCGATCGCTTCCTGCACGAGCCGCTCGGATTCTGTATCGAGGGCGGACGTCGCCTCGTCGAGAATGAGCACCGGCGGATCCTCGAGCAGCGCGCGCGCGATCGCGAGACGCTGCCGCTGGCCGCCCGAGAGCCGCGTGCCCCGTTCGCCGAGCACTGTCTCGTAACCCTGCGGCAGCGCCGTGATGAACTCATGCGCGTTCGCCGCACGCGCGGCGCGCTCGATCTGTTCCTGCGTGAACCGCTCGCCGGCCGCGTAAGCGATGTTGTTCCGCACCGTGTCGTTGAAGAGCACCGTATCCTGGCTCACGATGCCGGTGAGCGCGCGCAGCGACGGCAGCGAAATGTCGCGCGCGTCCGCGCCATCCACCCGGATCGTGCCCGACGTCGGCTCGTAGAAGCGCGGGATGAGATCCACGAGCGTGCTCTTGCCGGCGCCGCTCGCTCCCACGAGGGCGATCACGTCACCGCGGCGCGCCTCGAAGCTCACGTCGCGCAGCACCAGCTCGTCCTCGTACGCGAATGACACCTGGTCGAACTGGATGCCCTCCTTGAGGCCCTCCACGCGTCGCGTACCCCTGTCGGTTTGGGCTTCCGTGTTCCTGTCGAGCACATCGAACAACCGCTCGGCCGACGCCAGCGCCTGCTGCGCGACAGTGGGCGTCTGCGAGAGCTGCTTGAACGGCGGCAGCAGCTTCATCACCATCGTCATGAACACGATGAGGGACGCCGCGTCCATGCCGGGCTTGTTCATGAGCACGTCGCGCGCGCCGATCCACAGGATCAGAATGGCGATGCTCATCCCGATCACTTCGGTCATAGGCTGCGACAGGGCCGACACGCGGTTGATGCGGACCATGGTCGAGGAGTAGCGGTCGCTGGCCGTATTGAACCGCCGATCCTCGTACGCCTCGCCGCCGAACGCCTTCACGAGCCGCACCCCCGACACGACTTCCTGGAGCACGCTGGTGAGCTCTCCGTAGTCGCTGCGCGTGCGGCGGTAGCCGCGGCGCATCCGGTGCAGCAGCGGCTGCAGCGCGAGCGTGAGCAGCGGGGCGATGACGAGCGACAGCAGCGTGAGCTTGACCGACATCATCACGAGGAACGCGATCAGCGCCACGACCGAGGCCACGTTCTGGACCGTGCGCGTCACAAGCTCCGTGACGAGCGACTTGGTCTGATCGGTGTCGTTGACGATCGTCGAGATGATCTGCCCGGCCTTGGTGCGGTGGAAGTAGCCGAGCGGCAGCCGTTGCATGTGGCCGAAAACGCGGTCGCGCAGATCGCGGGTGACGTATTCCTGGAGTCCCGCGCCGAACTGGCCGCCGCTCCAGACGAACACGTTCTTGACGAGCACCACGACCATGATCACGAGACTCATGGCGCCGAGAGAGCCGAGCTTGTTCGACGGGTCCAGAAAGCGCCCGATCGTCACGGCCTGGAGCGAGGCGATGCGTCCGCCCACGGGCAGCAGGTGCTGCTGGCCGAAAAGCGCGTCGAGAAACGGGATGAGCAGCGTGAACGAAAACGCGTCCAGGCCGGCGGCGATCACGCTGCATCCGATGTTGCCTGCCATTCGCCACCAGTGCGGGGCGAGAAAACCGACGAGCCGGCGGTACATGCCCGGCCGCGGACGCGCGGCGGCCGATCCCGTGCCGGTCCCTGGATGCGCCATTCGCGAAATGTAGCCAGATTCACCGCGTGCCGGCCCAACCCACTCTCCCCTCGAGCCGCATGCTCGCCGCGCGCGCGCCGTACGCCGTGGAGCCGAATACGTTCCGCTTCCCCGCCCTCGCCGCCGCCGCCGGCCGGGCGGCCCTCGGCGGACAGCGCGAAACGACCCTCGGCGTCTATCTCGCGCTGCGACTCGCCGACGACGCGCTTGGCGCGACTGGCCTTGGCGCTGAATCACGCGCGCAACGCGCGGCCGCCGCACGGACCTGGATCGCCAGCCTGGCCATTGCCGCGCCCGTGCGACGCGCGCTGACCCGGCTGCTCGACGCCACCGAAGCCGGCGGCGGCCCCGTGGAAGCCGCCGTCCAGGCGGTGACCTCGGTCACGGCGGATCTGCTGGCTCCGGCTGCACGTTTGGAGGTCGAGCAGTTCGCGACCTCTCTGCGTCAGCGCCCAGGCAGCTGACGCGGATTTTGCTTGCTGGGGTCATTCGCCGCGCCCTATCTTCGACCATGTTGCGGAGCACGGACATCTCTCCCCTGTCGCTGCTGCTGGCCCGGGTCGACTCGGTCGCCGACGGCGAGCCGGCGCGCGACACGATTCGCTCGGGCTTTCCGAGCGTGGACCGCATGCTCGGCGGCGGCTTCCGCCGCGGCGACCTCGTCGTCCTCGCCGGCGACATAAGCAGCGGGAAGTCGGCGCTCGCGCTGGGTTTCTCCGTGCGCGCCTCCGCCGCTGGCCAGAGCGTGCTCTTTCTCTCCGGCGAGATGGCGCCCGAGCGCGTGCTCGAGCGTGTGATCGCCATCGAGAGCCGGGTGGCGGTAGACGAGCTCCGACAGGGGACGCTCACCGACATCGCGCGAGCGACCGCCGGTGCCGCCGCCATGCGGCTGCGCGACTGCCTGCCCATGGTCGAGCGGCTTCCAAGTGACCCCATGGACCTGGGAAGCCTCATCGAGGCACGACCCGCCGCGGGGCTGGTCGTCATTGACTCGTTCGAGGCGTCGCTCGGGACGCTGCCCGAAAGCCAGATCGCCGCGCGAATTCGAGAGCTCAAGCGGCTGGCGGTCGAGCAGGACCGTGCCATATTGACCACCGTCGAGCTTCCGGGACTTCGCGGACGAACCGACCGCAGGCCCACCCTGGAAGATTTCGATGCGCGCACAGGCCTGCTCCGCGAGGCCGCGGACGTCGTTCTCGCGCTGTATCGCGAGGACCTCTACGAGCCCGCGCAGGACATCGCCGGCGCCACTGAATTGCTCGTGCGCAAGAATCGCAACGGCGCGATCGGTTACGTGGATCTCTACTTCTACGCCTCGTGGCTGCGCTTTGAAGACATGCTGGACCCGGATTCCTGAGGAATGAGCATGCGAAATCAGTCCCTTGGTTGGCGCGCCGCCGCGCTGCTTGGCACCATCGCCGTCGCCGGCGGTTGCGCCCCGGCGATCCAGAACAGCGCGCAGGGCATCGCGCGGCTGGAACGCACGCATGCCCAGCAGCCCAGGTCCGAACCGGCAGCTCGGTCGCTTGGCATCGCGTACTACAAGGCGAACCGCTACGACGATGCCCGCACCATGCTCGCGCAGGCGATTGCCATGGATCCCCGCGACGGTGTCGCCGCGCTGTATCTCGGGATGACGGCCGAAGCGCAGAACGACCTTCCGACGGCCCGCACGGCGTACACCACCTACCTGAAGGTGGGTCGTACGCGGAGCGTCCGCCGGCAACTGGAAGACAGACTGGCCGTGCTTCAGCGCAAGGAGCTCGAGTCCTCGTCGCGAGCGGCGGTCGCCCAGGAAACGTCGCTCTCCGCGACGCCCGGGTCGCCGACCACTGTGGCCGTGCTGCCTTTCACCTTCAGCGGCACCGATTCATCGCTGAAGCCGCTCGAGCGCGGATTCGCCGAGCTGCTCACCACCGACCTGAGTCGCTCGTCGCGACTGACGGTCGTGGAGCGCGCGCGACTCCAGTCAGTGCTCAACGAGATCGCGTTGCAGAAGAGTGGGGCCACCGATTCCGCGAGCGGCGTTCGAGCCGGGCGCATTCTACAGGCTGGTCGGCTCGTGGGCGGTTCGATTCTGCAATCGGGCGACGAGCTGCGCGCCGACGCGTCGGTCATCGACGTGTCCAGCAGCCAGCTCGCGGGGCCCGCGAGCACCGATCAGCAGAAGCTCGATCAGCTCTTCATGCTCGAGAAGAACGTGGCGCTGAACCTGTTTCAAACGCTCGGCGTGACGTTGACGACAGCGGAGCGCAATGCTGTGGAGCAGCGGCCGACCAAGTCGCTCGCGGCCTTCCTCGCGTACAGCCGTGGACTCACCGCACAGGACGACGGGCAGTTTCAGCAGGCCAATACATACTTCAACAACGCGGCGCGGCTGGACCCGAGCTTTGGCGCGGCGCAGCAGAAGAGCCAGGAGACCAAGTCGCAGGTGACCGGCACGAGCGTCTCCTCAGCCACCGTGGAAGCGAGCCTGCACGGCACGACCGAGGGCCAGGAGGTCGCGGCGGCGACGCAGGGCGGTTTGGGAACTTCGTCCTCGACAGGTTCGACCTTCTCGCAGACTATCAGTGACATCAACCCATCGGGCGCCGGCGCCGCGGCCGCGTCGGGCGGCGCGGTGTCCACTCCGCCCCCTCCGCCGAACACGGGCTCGAACGTCGCCACCGGAACCGGTGGAACAGCGCCCAGCTCGAAGCCTGTGATCGTGCTGAGCATCCCCCAGCCCGGCACGCATCACCCATGATTCGAGCCGGATCTTTGCGCGCGTCGCTCTGCTTGATGGTGCTCGTCTCGTCAGCGGCCGGGGCACAGGCCGACGCGAGCCCCGCGGTGCAGGTCGCGCCCCAGTACGTCAGCTACAAACTCGCGGCGCCTACGAGCTCGACGATCTCCGAGTTCGCGCTGCCGATGTTCGTGACGGTTCCTGTCTCCAACGCGCTGAGCTTCGACGTAGGAACATCGTTCGCGTCGGTCACAGTGAGCCAGAACTCGAACGCGTCCAGCAGCATCTCCGGGCTGACCGACACGCAGCTCCGCGCGAACTACTCCATCGGCACCGATTTCGTGCTGCTGACAGCGGGCCTCAACCTACCGACCGGCCAGTCAACCGTGCGTCCGGAGCAGCAGATCGCGGCCGGTCTGATCGCGAACGACTTTCTCGTGTTCCCCATCTCGAACATGGGCACTGGGCTCGGCGGGACCGCGGGCGTCGCGCTTGCGCATCCGCTCGGCGAGTGGAACGTCGGCGGCGGTGTGAGCATGCGAAAGTCTGGCGCCTACACGCCGTTCCAGACGCCCGATACGGTGCCTGAGCTGCGGTACCAGCCGGGCAACGAGTATCGCGCCCGTGTCGGAGTGGATCGCGGGGTGGGCACTGGCCGTGTCTCCGTCGGGCTCACCTACTCGACCTTCGGGAACGATCAGCTCAGCGGCTCCGTGTACAACACGGGCGACAGGCTGATCACGCAATTCGGATTCAACAACACGGCGGGCGCCGGAACATTGATGCTCTCCGCCTGGGACCTGTACAGAAAGAGCGGGACGATGGCCGGCGGAGCGCCGCTGGGCCAGGAGAACGTGGCCGACGGATCGATTGCTTACGGCTTCAGCAGCGGCCGCGTCGCGCTGACCCCGATCGCCGAGCTCCGGTCATGGACCCAGCAGGGCCAGGCAACGAGCAGTCTGGCGAATCTGGACCTGCGCGCGAGCTGGAGCGTCGGAAGCGCGTTCGTCTCGCCGAGCGTCGGGTACAGCGTGGGGAAAGTCGCCTCGCCGGGCGCCGCGGCGACGTCGAATCTCACCGGCTACCACGCCGCGCTCGGGATCACGCTCACGTCGCGCTGAACGCGGGCTTGCCGCCCGCCAGCCGGCGCCAGGCCGTGCCCGCTGGCTATATTGCGGCGCCCACTCGAAAGCATTTCGCTACTCCCGCCGAACGAGCTGCGACATGGCTGGTCACAGTAAATGGAAGCAGATCAAGCATTACAAAGCCGCCACTGATGCCAAGCGCGGGGCGCTCTTCACGAAGCTGATTCGTGAAATCACCATGGCCGCCAAGCTCGGCGGCGGCGATCCCGGCGGCAACGCGCGTCTGCGTCTCGCGATCGAGACAGCTCGCGACAATTCGATGCCCAAGGAGAACATCGAGCGGGCGGTCAAGAAGGGGACGGGTGAGCTCGAGGGCGTCGATTATCAGGAAGTGACCTACGAGGGGTTCGGCCCCGGCGGCGTGGCGCTGCTCATTGACACTGTCACCGACAACCCGACGCGCACGGTCGCCGACGTCCGCAGCAAGATGACGCGCGGCGGCGGCAATCTGGGCACGCCGAACTCAGTCGCGTGGATGTTCGACAAGAAGGGCCAGATCTACGTGGACGCGAGCAAGTACGCGGAAGACGCGCTCATGGAAGCGGCGCTGGAATCCGGCGCGGACGACGTGCAGCTCGAGGATGAGCGCTTCGTCATCTCCACGAGCCCCACCGATTTTCACGCGGTGCAGGACGCCCTGAAGGCACGCGGCATCGCGGTCGTCCAGGCCGAGCTCGCGATGGTGCCCAAGAACACGGTCAAGATCGAAGGCAAGGACGCCGAATCGCTGCTCAAGCTCCTGGACACGATCGAGGATCTCGACGACGTCCAGAAGGTGTGGGGCAATTTCGATATCGACGTGGCGGAGATGGCGCAGGACTGACGTGATCGTCCTCGGCATCGACCCGGGCACGGCCAACACGGGCTACGGCGTGGTGCGCGGCGACGACGGCCGGGCGGGCGGCGCATCGCTCATCGAGTGTGGTGTCATCCGCACGCGCCCCCGCGACCCACTCGCCTCCCGGCTGCACGAGATCTTCGAGGGCGTCTCCGAGCTGATCGCGCGACACAAGCCGGACGCGCTCTGCGTCGAGGACGTGTTCTACGCCAAGAACGTGCGCACGACCGTCGTCCTCGGCCACGCGCGCGGCGTGGTGCTGCTGGCCGGCGCGCGCGCGAATCTCACAGTGCACGAGCTGCCGCCCGCCGAGATCAAGAAGGCCGTGGTGGGCACGGGCGCCGCCACCAAGGAGCAGGTGCAGTTCATGGTCACGCGGTTGCTCCGCCTCAAGACAGTGCCGCAGCCCGCGGACGCGGCCGATGGCGTCGCGGCGGCGCTCGCCTGCCTCATGGCCGTGCGCATCCCGCAGTTCGCCATGCCGCCGCTGTCACCGCCAACGGCCCGGGTCGCCCGGGCGTGATCTCGCAAGTCGCCGGCACCCTCGCGGCCAAGGATCTGGACCGCGCTGAAATCATGACGGCCGGCGGTGTCGGCTATGAGCTCCTGGTCCCACTCAGCGTCTACGAGACCCTGCCCCGCGTGGGCGAGCCGGTCACGCTGCACACGTATCTCGTGGTGAAGGAAGACGGGTGGCAGTTGTTCGGCTTCTCGTCCGTCTATGACCGCAAGGTTTTTCAGCGCGTGCTGGGCGCCAAAGGCGTGGGCCCCGCGCTCGCGCTCGCGATGCTGTCCGCGTTGACCGCGGAGCACGTCGTGCGTGCCGTGCGCGACAAGGACCTGGCCACGCTCCAGGGCGTACCGCGCGTCGGCCGCAAGAAAGCGGAGCAGATCATCCTCGATCTCGGGGACAAGCTGGATGACCTCCAGACCGCCGGCGGGCTCGCGGGGGCACCGCTCGGCGGCGCCGCAGCCGAAGATGCGGTGCGCGCGCTCGTGTCGCTCGGCTATGGGCCAGGCGACGCGGAGCGGAGCGTGCGGTCCGCCATCGACGAGAGCGGCCGCGGCGCGAGCGTCGCCGATCTGATCCGGACCGCGCTGGCGAAGCTGTCGGCGCGGAGCTAAGCTGGGCGCGCGGCCCCGCCGCCTGTCGTCCCCACCTTCAACGAACCAGGCATGCAGGCCGCTTCCAGAACCGCGACGTTCACCGAATCCGTGATCCGCGAGATGACGCGGATCGCCAACATGCACGAGGCAGTGAATCTCGCGCAGGGCTTCCCGGACTTCCCCATGCCGGAGCCCATGAAGGAGGCCGCCTGCGCCGCGATCACCGGCGACGTGAATCAATATGCGGTCACGTGGGGGACGGCGAGCCTGCGCATGGCGATCGCGGAGAAGTACAGGCGCTGGTACAACATGACCGTGGATCCCGATCTGGAGGTCACCGTCACCTGCGGCGCGACGGAAGCGATGGCGTCCGTGTTC
>Ga0070679_100005657_pt1 | contig 11582 bp, 7 predicted proteins | sample KBSC63BmetaG_FD_65652 | JGI IMG/M metagenome (GOLD analysis project Ga0070679, IMG submission 65652) | Corn rhizosphere microbial communities from Kellogg Biological Station, Michigan, USA - KBS C6-3B metaG | ecosystem: Host-associated > Plants > Roots > Rhizosphere | place: USA: Michigan... | reverse complement strand
CGAGTGTGAACGCGAGCACGATCGGATTGATGCGCGCCTGATCGAGGCGTGGCAGCCCGGCCGGCGCGACGGCGATGACCGCCTTCACCAGCACCCACGCGAGCCCGACGCCCACCACGGCCCCGCTGGTCGCGAGCAACACACTCTCGGCGAGCAATTGTCGAATCAGACGTCCACGACCCGCGCCGAGCGCCGCGCGAATCGCCAGCTCGCGGGCGCGTCCGGTCGCGCGGGCGAGCAGCAGGTTGGCGACATTCACGCACGCGATGAGCAACACCAATCCCACTGCGCCAAGCAGTACCAGGAGCCGCGCACGCAGATCGCCGACCTCGACGTCGAGATAGCGACGCACGACCGCGCCGACGTTCTGCGAACGCTGCGGGTTCCGCTTCGCGAGCACCTGCACCGCAGTCTGCGCCGCGGCGCTCGTATGCTCGAGCGTCACACCGGGCGCCAGTCGTCCAATGAGCTGGAGCCAGTAGCCGCCAGAGCCAGTGAGCTGCTCGGTGGTCAAGCGCAGCGGCTGCCAGATCTTGTCTTCCTCGTCGGCCGCGTCGAAATCGGCGGGTAGGACGCCGATCACCGTCGTCGGCTCACCGCTCAGTTGGAGCGTACGCCCGATGAGCGTGGTGTCCGACGCGAATCGCTGCGCCCAGAACCTGTGGCTGAGAATGGCGACGTGCGGCGCTCCGGGAACGTCGTCGGAATCCAGAAAGCCGCGCCCGAGCGCTGGCGTGATGCCGAGCGCGCGAAAGTAGCTCGCGGTGACCGCGGCACCGTCGATCACCTCGGGCGTATCGTAGCCCGTGAGCGTCGCGCCGCCGCCTGCCACGATGGCCGCGACGCTCGCGAACGCCTCGTGCTGCGCACGGATAGCCGCGTATTCCGCGCCCGATGCGATGTGGGCGATCTCACCACGGCGGATCGGCTGAATCTTCACGACGCGGCTCGCGTCCGCGAATGGCAGCGGATGCAACACGACGGCATACAGCGCGCTGAACACCGCCGCCGTCGCGCCAATGCCCAGCGCGAGCGTGCACACGGCGACGATCGCGAATGAACGCGCCCGCGCAAGCTGCCGCGCGCCGAAGAGCACGTCTTGCCGCAGCTCGCCGAAATATTCGGCGCGCGTACGGCGTCGGTCGCGCTGGCGTCCGAACTGCTCGCACTGCGCGGTGACGTTGCGGAGATCGCCGAAGCGCTTGATCGCTTCGCGGCGGGCGTCGTCCCGATGCATACCTTTCTCCATCAGCAGGGCCGTCGTCATCTCGACGTGGAACGCAAACTCGGCGTCGACCTCTTCGGAAACGGTCGGCCGCCGCAGCAGCGACGCGAGCTGGCGCAGCCGGCGATTCATGCCGGGCATGAGCGAATGCTCATGCCGGCGACAGGACCGGCAGCACCGCCGCCATGAAGCGCGCCAGCTCGGCGCTCTCGCTCCTGAGCTGGCGGCGGCCGGCCGCGGTGATGTTGTAGAACTTCGCTTTGCGGCCGAGCTCGCTCGTGCCCCACTCGGCCTCGATCCAGCCGTCGCGCTCCATGCGGTAGAGCGCGGGGTACAACGATCCTTCCTCGACCTTCACGACCTCGTCCGTGCGTTCGGCGATCCAGCGGAGGATGCCGAACCCGTGGCGCGGGCCCAGGGTGAGGGATTTGAGGACGAGGGCGTCGAGGGTGCCGTGGAGGCGATCGGTAGCAGGCATGATCCGTATCCTAGATGTCTAGGCTACGGATCCGCAAGCACGGAGGTTTCGCCCGGCCGACCTGAAGGATCAATTCGGCGCACAGTCAGCGTTGGGCTTTGGGTGTCGAGACTCAGCTCTGAGTTGCGCTCGGACGGCGGCGCCGAGCCCAGCGAGCATCTCGACACCGATGACGAGCACCAGCTCTTCAGATACGAGCGTGGCAGATCCGAAGTGTCAGTCGCAGGGGCGAATGCGGCGACGACAATCCACACCTCGCATCTCACCAAACTCGATACTGACAAACTGGTGCTCGTTCTCGGCGTCGAGACGTTAGTTCAGATACACCGCACCTTTCACTTCGCAACTCAGGGCTGACTCTCGACACGCAACGCTCAACGCTGACTTTACCGTAGTCAGAAGCCGTCCGAGTCACCCGATCGGAGTGCCTGGCGGAAGCGGAATCACACTCGTCTGACGCGGCGGCGCAACTCGACGATCCAGCCAGTTCCGCACGTCGCGAACAACTTCCGCGTTCGCCGATCGATCGTCCACATCGTCAGTCCTCGCCGCGGAGAGACTCGTCGCCAACTGGTTCAGTTGACCGTCAGCGACCGCGCGTGCATCGGCGGTTGCGTGTTCATCGGTCGCCAGCGCGAACAATGCGTCGACGACGGCGCGGCGCGCCTGCCGGCGCACGCCGCGCTCGTACGCGGTAGTCGCCTGTGCATTCGTGTACACACCGGCAATCAGTTGTCCGATGACTTCCTCGGCAGACGGCGACGCCGCGTCGCGTGCGTGGAACGAGATCACGCGCTCGATCCGATCCGGCTGCAGAATTCCGTCCGCGACGTTGCTCGCGAGCGAACGCGCGACAGCCAGCGGATCGTACACGATTCCCGCCGGCGTCGTCGCGAAGCCCCAGCCGCCGCCAAACCCATACGGTGACGGCGGAATCATCTTCACGATGCGCTCGGGGACGGCGAGCTCCTTCGGCTGGATCGTCGCGATGAGCTGACGCAGGGCTTCGCGCTGCTTCGCCGGCGCGAGCACCGTCGCCGGCGTCTGCCCGTCACCACGCAGCGCGAACGTATACTCCATGCCTCCGATGGCCTTCGTCGCCGCTTCGATCGCGTAGCGATGATGCAGATAGACCGGCACGAACCGCTCGTTGAGCATCCACATCGGGTCTCCGGGACGGATCACCGATTCGTTGAACTTCGAGATCAATACGTCCCGCACGGCGCGCTGGCGGGCAAGCTCCTTCACCGCGTCGTCGCCATTCAGCCAGCGCGTCACTTCGGGAATCACCCCAGCCGACGCATCGCGATCGGTGAGAAAGCGCGCGCCACCAGCGATCGCCTGACGTGCCAGTGCTTCCTGTCCCGCACGCTCGGCAGCGGCATTCGGGTATTGCGTGTAGGCGAATCGAATCGCCAGCGTGTCGTACGCTCCCGTCCCGGTCGCCCAGGCGTGCGAGACATCGAGCCTACCGTTCGGGCGAAGCGTCACCAGCGGGCCCGGATAATCCATCACGCTGGCGCGGCCGTACGCGTGCGCGATGTAGTTGTGCGCGAGGCCGAGGGTGTGGCCGATCTCGTGCGCGACGTGCTGGCGGCGGCGCGACATGGCGAACTCGGTGCCGTTGACCGCCGGATCGAGCGACGCGATCCAGTCAGCCGATCCACCGTCCGCCGCTTCCGCCAATCCCGCGAAGATGTTGTAATCCGTGATCGAGCGATACGTGTCCATCTTGAGCATCGCCTTGATGATCTCGCCCGTGCGCGGATCGACGAACGACTGGCCGACGGAGAAGCCCGGATCGCTTCGATGCACCCACTGAATGATGGAATAGCGGGCATCCATCGGATCGACGCCGGGCGGAAGATCCTCGACGCGAAACGCGTCCTTGAATCCAGCGGCCTCGAAGGTTTTGGTCCACCACGCCGCACCCTGCCGAAACGCGGTGCGGTACGGCTCCGGAATGCCCGGGTCGAGGTAGTACACGATGGGCTTCACGGGCTCGGAGATCGCCGCCGACGGATCCTTCTTCTCGAGGCGCCAGCGATGAATCCAGCGCACCTCGGGCTTCTCGGTGAACGGACGCGAGAAATCGGTGAAAGTGAGCGCGAAGATGCCGACGCGCGGATCGAACGCGCGCGGTTTGTAGCTCGAGTCGGGGAGCTCGACGAATGAGAAGTGCTCGCGCAGCGTCAGCGCCTGTGGATCGGGCGTGTGGCGCGCGACCTCCGGGCCGGGGGCGTCGCTCTGAAACGTCAGCAGCGCTTCGACCTCGGTGTTCTTCGGAAAGGCTTTCGTGTGCGGAAGGTAGATCGCGCTGCGGTTGCGATCGACCCGATACGTGCCTTGCTTCTGCCGCTGGATCGTCGCGGTAACGTTCATCGCGTCCTGGAGCGCGAAGTCGGTCGCGTCGACCAGCAAGCGACCGCCCTCTTCGGCCACGATCGGCATCGCCGCGAGAGTGGACGTGGCGAACGACTCCTCGACGGCATGCGCCTGAAGCGAGTCGGCCGTCCCGCGGAAGCGCAGGTTCCGGCTCACCAGCAACACCCGCGGTCCGAAGCGCTCGAACCGAACGACGGCGTCGTCGCCCGTCGTGCCGCGATCGAGGCCGAGTGCATCCGAACCGAGCCCCGTCGCGAGGGTGGAGAGGTAAAGGAAATCCTGATCGAGCCGCTTCACCTCGAGCAGGAGCTTGCCGGTGCGCTCGTCGTAGTAGAACGGGATGAAGCCCTCATGGCGCTCCATGCCCTCCGTCTGCGAGATGATCGTGCGCGGGCCGCTGGATTGCTGCGAGATGAGTACGCTCGGCACGGCGAACGCGGCGACGGTGAGATAGGCCAGGAGCGGCTGACGGACGACTCGCATGAGCAGCGTGAGGAGGCTGAGGTTGGACGAGCAGGACTTCGCCGCGAGTTGGGCGAGCGCGAACCCGGAGAGAGATCGGCGGTGTCTCGATCAGAGTTTAATAAAGGAGCCGAGGCGTGCGATCGGGTACCCCCGTGTGGCACTCGAACGGCCGATTCCCGGCGTTCAGGCCGTGGAGTACGCTGGTGAGACTTCGTTCCGGTCGCGCCTGGAGCTCCTTGACGCTCTGGATGGGATTCGAACCCCGGCCGCTCGTCTGGGTAACGATAAGAAGGACATCCGGCAGGGTTCGCCCCGATCTCGGGTCGAGATAGATTGGGGGAAATCCATCGCGTCGCTCTTTTCCGTGGCGCGCGGGTCGATCGACGGCGCAACTGGCGCCGATGTTGCCTGCGCACTCACGCGGAAAGACGGACGGAGCAGCGGCGTGCTGGCCGAGGATCGTGAACGGCGTGCGCCGTGTGGTTGTGGTCATCAGGGTTCGTGGGCCGGACCGGAGTCTTCTCTCAATGCTTCGCGAGGGTTCAGTGCGTTCTGGCGGAACTGGTAGAATACGATTTGTCGCGGCTGTCGCCATGCTCGCGGGCGCCGCCGCACTCTCGGCGTGCGCGAGCAGTGGGCCCAAGCGCTACGGCTCGAACGACCTGGCGCCACGAGTGGCGCCGCAGCAGGGCGAGCGCCAACCGATTCATCTCACGGTGCAGCTCGCGCGGCCGGCGAACGTGGCCGTGTTCCTCGTGGTGCCCGGCGTCGGCAGCACGCTGCTGTTTCCCGCGGACTCCACGCAGAGCGAGTACATGGAGGCGGGCTCGCACCTCGTGGAGACCGTCGCCGGACGCCAGGCCCTGAGCGACACCTCACGATTGATTCGCCGTCCCGCCCAGGGGAATCGCCTGCCGCAGGGACAGAATCGCAACGGCCGACGTGACTCGATTCCGACCTTCGGATTCAACCAGCACGGCTATCTGCTGATCTACGCGTCGCAGCAACCGTTGCCGTACAACATTTTGAAGACGAGGGTCGCCGGCCTGTCCATTCCGATCGACGATGACGATGCGCTGAACACCGTCACGAAGCTCATTCGATCGACGACGCAGACGAGCGGCCCGTGGGCCGCGTACGCGACGGAGTATCCGCCCTGAGTCGCGGCTGTCGTCCTCCGCGAGCGAAGCGAGCGGTGGATCTGCTGTCCGGGTTTTGATGAGACAGCCGCTCGAGATGCCAATCCGCACATCTCCGAGCGGCTCCCGTATCGATAGCCGTCTCTCCGGCGGGCCACCGTGAGTTGCGGTGGACGGAGGCGTTTTGCCTCGTGCGCCGCGCGGCCTAGTTCCCGGTCGTTCCCTTCAAGATCCCCATCCGGATCCGCACCGCTTTCTCGCTCGCACCCGGATCCACATCGACGAACACATCGCCGGGCCCGAACTGTAAACGCCCCGAGAGCGTGACCGTCTCCGTCCCGCGCTTCACGCGGATCGCGAGGGGTGCGCCTTCCATCGACGCACCGTACTTCGCCCGAAGCTTCGCCCCGAACTGCTGGTCTTCGACGGGGATGTCTCCCACCGAGAGCAGATAGTCGCCCGCCCGCACCCCGGCATTGGCCGCGGAGCTGCCCTCCTGCACGTTGGCCACGAGAATGCCGTTGGGATCGAGCTGCGTGAGCACGCCGAGCCGCGGCACCCGCTCCTGGCGAACGCGAAGTCCCGCGAGCGACAGCACGCTGTCGTACGGGAACGGATCGCGCCCGTCGATGTAATGCGCCGAGAAGGCCGAGAAGCTCTTGCCGTTCGCGGCGGCGCTCACGGCGCCCCACCAGTCGGCGGCCGTGAATCCGTGTCCTTTCTTATAAGTATTCTGATACAACGTGCGCATCACGTCGTCGAGCGACTTCTTGTTGTCGCTCGCGTCGCGCACGAGGACGTCGATCAGCAGCCCGGCCAACGAGCCCTTCGGGTAGTAGAGATATTCGGTTCCGTCGACCGGATGCACCCATGTGTTGACCGACGCGTCCTCGAGCGCCACCGGTACGGCCATCATCACCTCGTTGATCTTCTCCGCCGTGAGCGCGTAGAAGCCCTTCTCGTCCACTACGCCGCCGCGGACCTCGGCGAGATCGGCGTAGTAGTCGGTGATCCCCTCCGAGACCCACAGCCATGGCGTGGGCTGCGAATGAGAGTACTGATATGGCCACATCTCCGACGGACGGAGGCGCTTGACGTTCCACGAATGGAAGATCTCGTGCGCGTAGAGCGACGGCTGGAACTCACTTCCGACGTAAGAAGGCGCGAGCACGTCGACGTGCGAGCTCTGGTGCTCCAGCCCGCTCGCCCCACCGTAGGTCGAGTCGACGATCTGCATGACCGTGTAGTTCTCCCACGGCGTTTCGCCGAACACCGCCGCTTCGACGGGAATCACCTTCTTGAGCTGATCCCACGCCGACAGCCGAACCTGGCCGCTCATCGAGCCGACGGGATACGTCGCCAGCCTCACCCACCGGTTCACGATCCGTGCGCTGTCGACGTCGTAGTGGCCGATGAAGAACGGCATGTCGACCAGATCGTGGTAGTTCCCCGCCGTGTAGGTTCGCGCCTGAGCCGCGACCGGCAGGCCCGTGGTCACATGCCAGTCGCCCTCCGTGTGCACCGCGACCGTCGACGTGAAGTCGAGCGGCTGCCCTTCGGGGTACAGAAACAGATTCGTGCCGTTGAAGAGCAGGAAGTCGGGCCGCGCCCACGACATGGCGTTGTCGAGCGTGTCCGCGACATAGCGGAAGCTGACCTTCACCGACTTTGCGCCCGCGGGGCGCACCCGCCAACTGTCGTAGTCGAGCTTGTCCCAGGCGAGCGGCTTTCCATCGCCAGCCGCCTCGAACCCTGTGACCCATCGCGCGAAGTTGCTGATCTCGTACGCGCCCGGCGTCCAGGCGGGGAGCGAGAGAACGACGGTTCCGTTCCCCGTCGTCGTGAACGACATGGCGACGTCCACCGCCCGCTGCGACGCCTGTTCACGCGTGAAGGTGACGTCGTACCGCACGTCCCGGACAGGCGCCGACACCGAATCTCCCCGTCCGCCCGGGCCCTGTGCGGCAAGCGGCATGGCCGCCAATACCGTTGCCGCGGCGGCCAGCAGGATTCGCCGTGTTTCGACTTTACTCATGCGTGAGATCTCTCGGTCGGGTTGGGACGTGCGACAAGGTATGCGGAACCATCCGTTCGTGGAACGGCCGCCAGGACAACCTCGCGTCGGGGTTCGGTAAGACTCTCGGCACCTGTGGCGAAGCGCGCGGCAGCGGCATATTCGGCGCAGTGGAACATGCCATCGATGGTTGGGATTCTCGAAATGGCCATCTGGCGACCTGGGAGAAACGGGCTGTCACACTCCCGGTGCCCAACCCGTGTCGCTCGATGATCAGTTCCTCTCTCGCGAGGAGCGTTCCGTGATGTTCCGTGCACTCCAGGCAGTCATCCTCTGCGTCGCCACGGCCGCGTCCGTCGGGGCGCAGAACACCGCGGTCATCTCGGGCACCGTCCAGGACGACGCCGGCAAGCCGATCTCCTCCGTCGAGGTGCGCGCCGTCAAGCAGGATCGGCTCGTTCGCACGGATACGGCTGGCCGATTCATTCTCACCGGGCTTCCGTCCGGCAACGTCGACCTCAGCTTCAGACGTCTCTCGTACGAGCCCGCGACCGTGAGCATGGACGCGTTCGCCGACGATACGCTCGAGGTGGACGTGAAGCTCACCGTCGTCGCGCAGAAGCTTCAGGCTGTCGTGGTCCAGGCGCCGAGCGAGGCGCAGCGTCGAATCCTGGCCGGGTTCGAGGATCGTCGAAAGCACCTCGGCACCGGTCATTTCATCACGCGAGCGCAGCTCGAGTCGCGCCATCCGCTGCTCCTCGGCGATGCGATGAACCTCGTGCCGGGCATGACGTTCGTCATGGATCGCAGCGGACGCCGCCAGCTCCGGTTCGCGCGCAACACGACACGCCCGGACTGCCCGCCCGCGTACGTCATCGACGGCATTCCGGCGGCGTTCTTCAACATCGACGACATGCCGCCCGGGGACGTCGAAGGGATCGAGCTCTACGGCGGCCCGGCGGGACTTCCCCCAGAGTTCGCGCGCATCGACCGAACGCCCACCTGCGGCACAGTCGTCATCTGGACGCGAATTCCGGGCTCCTGATCGCCGCTGCGCGGCTGGTTCCGCAGCAGGTGATCACGCGCGCGAGGAAGCAATGGGGTCCATGACCATTGGGCGACGTAGGCGGCTTTTCAGAAAGATGGCATGGCTAGTCTGACCCCCGACAATATGCCGATTTTGTGATCCTGGATCGCGATAGCAGGACGGTTCCAGGGCCGCAGATACTCGGCACCCGTGTGCTCGCGGCGTATATTGGGAAAGGGCAGTGTACCAGCGCGGTTGCTGAGCTGCCTTTGGGCGCACGCCCACCCCATTTTCGGGTAGGTCCATGGTTCCACCCATTGCGGGCCTCGGCCCGTCTGCCGGCGCGGTCGATGCGCGGCATCCCTGGCTCACACCTGAGCGGTTGACGCGGGTCCGCGCCATCCTGCTCGCGCTGTCCCTGTTCCTCGGGCTCGTGGTGTACGTGTTTCACACGCTCGTCGCCGCCCGCAGCCCGCAGCCGGTGCTCGTGACGAAGCTTCGCGGCGTGGGCCTGCTGACGTGGTTGTACGCGCTCGTGCAGATGATCGACCTGCGATTCTACAACAGCCGTTGGGCGCAGCGGCGGCGCACCTCCACGCGAATCCCCGACAGCCTGCATGGGTGGTTGTTCGGGCAGATGCTCGCGTGGTTTGGAATTCTCTACTACGGGCTCACCGAGGATCTGCGCTGGTATGTCGCGGGCCTGTTCATCCTCTGTCTGAGCTTCCTGGCGTTTCCGATTCGGCGGAGATTGTAGCGTGTCTTCCATCATTAGTTTTCCGCCGCTACCATTTTCTGGTTGTACCGGAATCGACCCGAATCTCATTCTCCATGCTGAGCCCGTCCTCGCTCGCGTTTCTGAAGCGGTTGCTGGACACACCTGCCCCCTCCGGGTTCGAGGGACCAGCCGCGCGCGTGTGGCGCGAGGAAGCCAGTGCATTCGCCGACAGAGTCACCACTGACGTCGCCGGCAACAGCATGGCTGAGATCAACCCCGGCGGCTCCCCGACGATCATGCTCGACGGGCACATCGACGAGATCGGGTTGATCGTTCAGTACATCGACGACGACGGCTTCGTCTACCCGTCGCCGATCGGCGGATGGGACCCGCAGGTGCTCGTCGGCCAGCGCATTCGCTTCATCGGACGCAACGGCGACGTCATCGGTGTCGTCGGCAAGAAGCCGATTCACCTGATGAAGGCCTCCGACCGCGACGCCGCCTCGAAGATCACTGACATCTGGGTCGACATCGGCGCGGCCAATCGCGCCGAGGCGGAAGGACGCCTCTCCATCGGTGATCCGGGCGTGATCGATTCGCGCACGACCGACTTTCCGAACAATCGCATCGTGTCCCGCTCGATCGACGATCGCATCGGCGCATTCGTGGTGCTCGAGGCGCTCCGTCGGTACGCGCAGAATCCTGGCGCAGCGCGCGTGGTCGCTGCCGCCACCACGCAGGAAGAGATCGCGTGGCATGGTGGTGGTGCGCTCGTCTGCACCAACTGCATCAATCCGCAGATGGCGATCGTCGTCGACGTCACCTTCGCGACCGATCATCCGAACATCGAGAAGAAGGAACTGGGCGAGCACAAGATCGGCGGCGGCCCCGTGTTGAGCCGCGGCGCCATCATCTCGCCCGTGGTCTTCGACCTCCTTCGCAGCTCCGCCGAGCGGCAGGGCATCAAGTACTCGGTACACGCGGCGGGACGCGACACGTCCACGAACGCCGACGCGATTCACATCTCGCGCGAGGGTGTGGCGACCGGCCTCGTGTCGATCCCGAATCGCTACATGCACTCGCCCAACGAGCTCGTGAGCCTCGACGACGTCGACAAGACCGCCACGCTGCTGGCCGAGGTGTGCCGGGAAATCACGACGAAGACCGATTTCACGGCGCGCTGACGCGTTCGCATTCTCGCATTAGAGAACAGGATTGATGAGTTGATGATGATGTGGCCGGACCGCCGCGTGATGTTGCTCGCCGGCCTCGCGGCGGTGGCCGCCTGCCGGCCCGGCGCCATCGCGCCCGGCGGAGCGGCACCTGATTCCACGAACATCGCCCGCGACGTCGACTATCTCGCGAGCGATGCGCTGGCCGGCCGGCTCACGGGAACCGCCGGCAACGACTCCGCGGCCGCGTATCTCGCGCGTCGCTACGCGGCGCTCGGGCTCACGGCGCCCACTGGCGGATACATCCAGCGATTCATCGCGCACCCGCCAGCTCACGCCGGCCAGCTGATCTCGCTGCCGACGCAGAACGTCGCCGCAGTCGTGCGCGGCCGCGACCCGGTGCTGCGCGACCAGTACGTCGTCATCGGCGCGCACTTCGATCACCTCGGGACGTCGACCGAGGGCGCCATGGACCCGCAGGCGAATGCCGTTCGGCGCGGTGCTGACGACAACGCATCGGGCACCGCCGCCGTGCTCGAGCTCGCGCGACTCTTCGCTCGGTCGCCGGCCCGACGCTCCATCCTCTTCGCGAACTTTTCCGGAGAGGAACAAGGCCTCCTCGGCTCCGAGTACTTCGTCGAGCACAGCCCCGTGCCGCTCGCGAACATCGACGCGATGTTGAACTTCGACATGGTCGGCAGGCTGCGGAATGATCGCCTGATCGTGTACGGCGTGCAGACGGCAGCCGAGCTTCCCGCGCTGCTCGACAGCGCGAACGCCGTGGTTCGACTCAGAGTCTTCGGCCAGGGCGACGGCGTCGGACCGTCCGATCACAGCTCGTTCTATCTGAAGAACATTCCGGTGCTGCATTTCTTCACGGATGTGCACGAGGATTATCACAAGGCCTCGGACACGCCGGACAAGATCAATACCGGCGGAGAAGCGCGCGTCGTCGCACT
>Ga0070679_100005656_pt1 | contig 11583 bp, 11 predicted proteins | sample KBSC63BmetaG_FD_65652 | JGI IMG/M metagenome (GOLD analysis project Ga0070679, IMG submission 65652) | Corn rhizosphere microbial communities from Kellogg Biological Station, Michigan, USA - KBS C6-3B metaG | ecosystem: Host-associated > Plants > Roots > Rhizosphere | place: USA: Michigan... | reverse complement strand
GCGGCCCGGGCGTAGACCTCGTCGCTCACGCCGGCCTCGGTCAGCCGGGTGGCCGCCTCGGTCAGCTCCAGGGCGGCCCGTTCGCGGGCGGTGAAGAACGGCGTCTCCCGCCAGACCGGCAGCGCGAACAGCCGGCGTGGGCTGTCCCCGCCGTCGATCGCGTCCCGGCTGTGCGTGTCGACGCAGTACGCGCAGCCGTTGAGCTGCGAGGCGCGGGCGCGCACCAGCTCCAGCAGCGGCGCCTCCAGCGAGACCTTGCGGGCGGCCGCGTCCAGCGCGTTCATCGCCTTGTTGATGTGCGGGGCCAGCTCGTCGACGGCCAGCCGGACGGTAGAGGTTGTCGCGATCGTCATGGGTCTTACGCTAGGTCGCCATTGGCTCCTTGCTAAGGTCCAATATCGTGGCGATTGATTGGGCCGCTTTCGGAGTCGACCTGCACCTGGAGCTGGACTCGACGGCGGGGCGCCGGGCGGCCCTGGAGCGGGCGTTGCGGGAGGCGATCCGGGCCGGCCGGCTGGCGCCGGGCGCCAGGCTGCCCGCCACCCGGGCGCTCGCCGCCGAGCTGAACCTGGCCCGCAACACGGTCAGCGCCGCGTACGACCAACTCGTCGCCGAGGGCTTCCTGAGCGCGCGCACCGGCTCCGGTACCGCCGTGGCGGCGCTGCCCCGCAGCCGGCCGCACCCGTCGGCGGAGCCGGCCGATGCCCCGGCGCCGCGTTACGACCTGCGGCCCGGCAGCCCCGACGTCACCGCGTTCCCGACCGCCGCGTGGCTGCGTTCGGCCCGCCGGGCGCTGCAGGCCGCGCCCGCCGCGGCCTTCGACTACGGCGACCCGCGCGGCCGGCCCGAGCTGCGCGCGACGCTGGCCGACTACCTCGGGCGTACCCGCGGGGTGCTCGCCGACCCCGCGCGGATCGTGATCACCTCCGGCTCGGCGCAGTCCCTGGCGTTGCTCGCCGGTGTGCTGCACGGCCCCGGACGGGCTGGGGCGATGGGTGGGAGCGGCATTGCGATGGAGGATCCGGGGCTGCCGTTCCATCGTGACGTGGTACGGCACGCGCGCTGCCGGGTGGTCGCGCTGCCCGTGGACGACCGCGGCGCGCGTACCGATCTGCTCGGTACGGGCGAACTCGGTCAGGTGAAGGCGGCCCTGGTGACGCCGGCCCACCAGTACCCGACGGGGGCCACCATGCGCCCCGACCGTCGGCACGCCCTGACGCAGTGGGCCCGCGACCGGGGTGGCCTGGTCATCGAGGACGACTACGACGGGGAGTTCCGGTACGACCGGCAGCCGGTGGGCGCGTTGCAGGGTATGGCACCCGACCACGTCGCCTACCTGGGTACCGCGTCGAAGACGCTCGGGCCGGCGCTGCGCCTGGGCTGGATGGTGCTGCCCGAGCGGCTGATGGAGCCGGTACTGGACGCCAAGCGCCACACCGATCTGCACACCGAGACGATCGGTCAGCTGACGCTCGCCGACCTCATCACGTGCCACGCCTACGAGCGGCACGTGCGCTCGGCCCGGCTGCGGTACCGGCGTCGGCTGGAACTTCTCGTGCGGCGACTGGCCGGCGGGCGCTTCACCGTCCACGGCATCGCCGCCGGCCTGCACGTCGCGATCCAACTGCCCGGGCCGGTGTCCACGCCCGGTCTGTCCACAGAGGACGATCTGCTCCGCCGGGCGCTGGCGCACGGGCTGGCCCTCGGGGACCTGCGTGGCCACTGGCACGACCCGGCCGCACCGCACCCGCCCGGAGTGATCGTGGGCTTCGGTACCCCCGGCGAATCCGCCTATCCGGCCGCGCTCGACATGCTGGCCCGGGTGCTGTCGTACGCGTACCGGTCGGCATGATGTGACCGTGGACGTCCTGCTGCTCGCAGCCGCCTTCGTGCTCGGCGTCGTCATCGGGTCGTTCCTGAACGTCGTCGTCTACCGGGTACCCCGCGGTGAGTCGCTGGTACGCCCCGGCTCGCACTGTCCGGCATGCGGGGCGCCGATCCGGGCGCGACCCAACGTACCGGTGCTCGGTTGGCTGGTGCTGCACGGCCGGTGTGCGGACTGCCGTACCGGCATTCCCGTCCGGTACCCCCTGGTGGAGCTGGGCACCGGTGTGGTGTTCCTCGCGGTGACGGCGCGGCTGGAGCAGTTGGGTCTGCGCGGCGCGCTGCCCGCGTTCGGATACTTCAGCGCGATCGGCATCGCGCTGGCCCTGATCGACCTGGACGTGCACCGGCTGCCGAACGCGATCGTGCTGCCGTCGTACCCGGTGCTCGCGCTGGCACTGGCCGGATCCGCGTGGTGGCAAGGGGATTGGTGGCCGCTGGCCCGGGCCGGGATCGGCGCGGGCGCGCTGCTGGTGTTCTTCGGCGTGGTATGGCTCATCCACCCGGCCGGCATGGGGTTCGGCGACGTCAAGCTCTCCGGCCTCATCGGTGGCGTGCTCGGGTACCTGTCGTGGACCGCCCTGGTGTTCGGAGCCTTCCTCTGTTTCCTGCTGGGCGCGGTCGTCGGGGTGGTGCTCATCGCGACCGGTCGGGGTACCCGCAAGAGCGCGCTGCCGTTCGGACCGTTCATGATTCTGGGCGCGATGCTGGCGCTGTTCCTCGCCGGCCCGATCGGACGGTTGCATCTCGGCGTGCGCGGCTGACCCGGCCTCAGCCGCGCTGGACGCTCCAGGTGGCGCCCGTCCCAGCGAGCGGCATCCATATTTATCCCGCTCGTCCCCTTGACGCCCGGTGAATCGATGGCGTTGAATCATGCCTTGATGAAAGTCAGGAAGGTTTCTTAACCGTTCTGGCCCCGCTCCGTCCCCATCCGCTCACATGTCCTGTGAGGAGGACATCGATGCCTCGACTCCGTCCCAAGAGGCTCCTGGCAATCGCGTCAGCGGTCGCGCTCGGCACGGTCGGCCTGGTGCTGGGCATCAACACCCAGGCATCGGCCGCCGCCAGTCCGGGCCCAGGCTTCCCGGCCCACTTCTCCGCGCCGTACGCCGAGACCTGGCTGTCGTCGTCGACCCTGATGGCCGCCTTCAACGCGACCGGCAACAAGTACTACACCCTGGCGTTCGTCATCAGCCAGGGCACCTGCAACGCCGCTCTCAACGGTGACACCGCGATCACCGACGCCGGCTGGAACGGCGCTGTCAACAGCCTTCGCGCGTCCGGCGGCGACGTCATGGTCTCGTTCGGTGGTGCGTCCGGCACCGAACTGACGTCGTGCGGCACGGTCGCCACGATGCAGGCGCAGTACAAGCGGGTCATCGACCAGTTCAACCTGACCCGCATCGACCTCGACATCGAGGGCAGCATCCTGGGCGACACCGCCTCCAACGACCGGCGCAACCAGGCCCTCGCCAACCTGCAGGCCCAGTACGCCTCGGCCGGCCGCACGCTGGCCGTGGACTACACCCTGCCGGTCAACCCCACCGGCCTGGAATCCAACTCGCTCAGCCTGCTCAACAACGCGAAGAGCCACAACCTGAACGTGTCCCTCGTGAACATCATGACGATGGACTACGGCCCGGCGATGGACATGGGCGCGGCGGCGGTACAGGCAGCCAATGCCCTGCACACCCAACTCGGCCAGATCTGGACCACGAAGACCTCCGCGCAGCTGTGGGCGATGGAAGGCAACACCCCGATGATCGGTGTCAACGACACCAGCGCCGAGGTGTTCACCACCGGCAACGCGTCCACATTGGAGAGTTTCGCCGCGTCCAACGGCATCCAGGAGCTGTCCTTCTGGTCGCTGGGCCGGGACAACCAGGGCTCCAGCGGCACGCCGCAGAGCAACTACCAGTTCACCAACACCTTCAAGGCGATCAACGGTGGCAGCGCGCCGCCGCCACCGCCCCCGCCGAGTGGCGGCTCTCCCATTCACGGGTACGGCGGCAAGTGCGTCGACGTGGCGGGTGCCAACAGCGCCAACGGTACGGCGATCCAGCTCTACACCTGCAACGGCACCACCGCGCAGGCGTGGACCCGCTCGGGTAGCACGTTCCAGGCGCTGGGCAAGTGCATGGACGTCAGCACCGCCGGTACCGCCAACGGCACCAAGGTTCAGCTCTACGACTGCAACGGCACCGGCGCCCAGTCGTGGAGCGTCAGCGGCACGCAGCTCGTCAACAGCAACTCGGGCAAGTGCCTGGACGCGACGGGTGTGTCGTCCGCCGACGGTACCCGCCTGCAGATCTGGACCTGCACGGGCGGAGCCAACCAGCAGTGGACGCTGGGCTGAGCCTCTGGATCGACGGTGGAACCCCCCGCAGCCGCGGGGGTTTCATCGTCTCAGCCGTGAGGCACCCAGGTGCGCGGGTCGGGCTGCAGAACGCCGAGCAGGACTCCGCCGCCGACGACCATGAGGACGACGGAGAACAGCCAGTAGAACCCGGACCACAGCGAGGTCGGCAGGAAGCTCTTGGCCCGTAGTTGGCCGAACTCCTCGACCTTCCCGCCCCTGCCGCGCACGGCCTGCATCATCAGCACGTCGGCGACGCCGCCGAAGAGCAGCAGCCAGATCCAGGTGTAGGTGAAGAACGTCCGCTCGCCCCCCGTGGCGTACCGGATGACCAGCACGATGACCGCGCCCACGAGAACGATGACAACGCCGCCCAACCAGTTGCTGGCGGACAGCAACGCCAGCGCGAGGAACACCAGGCTCAGCCACAGCACGACGGACAGCTGCCCATGGGCCAGCAGCATCGCGCCGACCAGCCCGAAGATGGACGGTCCAGCGAATCCGGCCGCCAAGGAGAGGAAGTCGCCGACCGGCCCGAGCCCTCCGACCGTGGTCTCACCGCGGAGGCGGCCCCCGATTTTGATGGACTTAACCGTGCCGCCCATGAGCGAACCGGTGAGCGCGTGACCGCCCTCGTGCGCGATTCTCACCACGAACACGAAGATCGGCCAGACGGTGACCGACAGTACGAGCGCCAGCATCCCGGACCCCACCACGAGTACCTGTGGAGGGCCGGCCAGCACATCGGACACGACCATGGAAGGTACCGGCAGCGACCCGCTGGGACAACAAGCATTTCGACGGTTCTGGATGGCTTCCCGGTCGCGCTGCCGGTCGCGAGTGCCAAGGGGCGGGCCCCGTCGTCCACGGAGGCCCGCCCCTTGGGGCTAGTCCAACAACGCCGTTACGGTACCGGCGGCAACCGTCCGGCTGCCCTCGCGCACCGCGAAGCCCAGCCCGACGTCCATCGCCACCGGCTTGCCCAGCTCCACCGTCAGCTCCACGGTGTCGCCCGGCATCACCATCGTGGCCTCGCCGAGGTCCACCGAGCCGGGCACGTCCGTGGTCCGGAAGTAGAACTGCGGCCGGTAGTTCGCGAAGAACGGGGTGTGCCGTCCGCCCTCCGCCGTGGTCAGGGCGTAGACCCGCGCCGTGAACCGCTGGTGCGGCGTCACCGACCCCGGTACGGCCAGGACCTGCCCGCGCCGCACCTGGTCGCGCTTCACGCCGCGCAGCAGGATCGCCGCGTCGTCGCCGGCCTCCGCCTCCGCCAACGACTTCCCGAACGTCTCCAGCCCGGTGGCCACAGTGGACAGTGTCGGGCCGAGCCCGACGATATCGACCGCGTCGCCGATGCGCAGCGTTCCGCGCTCGATCGCGCCGGTGACGACCGTACCCCGACCCGAGATGCTGAGCACGTTCTCGATCGGCATGAGGAACGGCTCGTCAAGCTCCCGCTCCGGTACCGGCACGTACCCGTCAACGGCGTCGAGAAGGTCCACAATGGACTGCGTCCATCGCGGGTCACCCTCCAGCGCCCGCAGCGCCGACACGCGGACCACCGGTACCTCCTCGCCCGGGAACCCGTACCCGGTGAGCAACTCCCGGACCTCGAGCTCGACCAGGTCGAGAAGCTCCGGATCGTCCACCGCGTCGGCCTTGTTGAGCGCCACCACCAGGTGCGGCACGCCGACCCGCCGGGCGAGCAGCACGTGCTCGCGGGTCTGCGGCATCGACCCGTCCTGCGCGGACACGACGAGGATCGCGGCGTCGACCTGCGCCGCGCCGGTGATCATGTTCTTCACGTAGTCGGCGTGGCCGGGCATGTCGACGTGCGCGTAGTGCCGCGTCGCCGTCTCGTACTCGACGTGGGCGATGTTGATGGTGATGCCGCGGGCGACCTCCTCCGGCGCCCGGTCGATCCCGTCGAACGACACGTACCGGTTGGTTGCCGGGTCGCGCTCGGCGAGAACCTTGGTGATGGCGGCGGTCAGGGTCGTCTTGCCGTGGTCGACGTGACCCATCGTGCCGATGTTGAGGTGCGCCTTGGCGCGCACGAACTGGCTCTTGGCCATGGTTGATGTGCCCCCACATCTGGCTGAAAGGGAAGGCGGGAAAGATGTCGCGCGGGCGGGTGCCACGCCGCTGAACTGCTCCGCGCCAGAACCGCGTCGGAAACCGGTTTACACCCTCCCCCGCTGGTTCTGCTGGTGCTGGGAGAGGGTCAGCGATCGACTCGGCGCGCGCGCACGGCCGCCGGACGGCACGCGGTCGCCGGCCCGCGCAGGACGGTACCTGCGGGGCTGAGCCTGGCGAACCGGGTCGCGAACATGGCGGTCACGGTAGACGCCAACGCGACGCCCGCCAACGGAATTCCCGCGGGCCGCACCGCACCCGGCGCAGCCCATAGATTGGTGTCATGGATTACTGCGCGAACCGGGTGTCACTGATAACCGGTGCGGGTTCCGGGATTGGCCGCGCGCTGTCGGTGGCCCTGGCGGCCCGCGGTGCCCGGCTGGCCCTGTGGGACACCGACGCCGAAGCCCTCGCGACCACGGCGGACCAGTGCGGCGGCTCGGACACCAAGGTGTACGCCCGCACGGTCGATGTCACCGATCGCGTGGAGGTGTCGGATCAGGCGACGGCGGTGCTGAACGACCTGGGGCCGGTCGACTTCGTCTTCTGTGCCGCCGGCGTCATCCACACCGGCAGGCTGCTGTCCTCGGACTTCGACGACATCGAGCACGTACTGCGGGTGAACCTGCACGGCGTCATCACCACCGTGAAGGCCTTCCTTCCCGCCATGGTTGCCGCCGGTCGCGGTCACCTGGTGACCTTCTCGAGCGGGTTCGGCCTCATCGCGGCACCGCGTTACAGCGCCTACAACGCTTCCAAGTTCGCTGTGCGGGGCTTCAGCGAGTCGCTGCGCCAGGAGCTGGCTCTGGATGGGCACCGGATATCGGTGACATGCGTCTACCCCGGCGGAGTGCGGACACCGATCGTGCGCAACGGCCGGTTCGCCGCCGACGAGGACCGCGACGCCGTTGTCAGGATGTTCGAGACGAAGGTCGCGCGGATGCATGCCGATCGGGCGGCGGACATCATCCTGCGGGGTGTCGCGCGTCGCCGCGCACAGGTGCTCGTCGGAGCCGACGCGCACGTCGCATCCTGGCTCGCCCGGGGCGCGGGCGCCAGCTACCAGACGTTGCTTCCGTGGCTGCTGCGGCGCGCGGCGCGCGCTACTGACCGTACGAGCGGCGCAGCCGGTCATTGATGAGGACGTTGAGCCGGAACCGCATGTGACCAACCTTGCTCTCGGTCGGCCGCGAACCCGCCGTGAGCAACGTCCAGCGCAACTGGCATCCCTGGTGGGCGGGCAGGATGTCGAACCTGATGCTCTCGTCCGGCCGATCCGGCCACAGCGACGACCAGACCACGAGAGTGGGTTCGACGCTCTCGAGAATCCGCGGATCCACCTCGTCGTCCAGCAAAGGTCCAGCCACTGCCGAGCGGCGGGATCGCGCGGCCGGGTCAGCGATCGCCACACGATCGACGCGGGCGGCGGCTGCGTCCGCGTCCGGCTGCCGAGCTCTAGCACGACATGACAGTACCGCGACGTCCACTGTGGACTCCGGGCGCACCGCGCACGCCCGCGGCACGCCCTACCCGCGCCCGTCAGACGTCGTTGTCCTGTTGGACGAGGCCCAGCCACACCGACGTGTACTGCGGCGACGTCCAGTTCTGTTGCTGGATCGGCAGGTTCGCCGTCTGGTTGGTGGCGTCCGCGTCCTCCGCAGAGGTGACCGTCACGATCTGCGGAGTGTTCCAGTTCGTGGGGGTGAAGGTGAGTGAGGACGGCGTGGCCGTGAAGCCCGTCGGGTTGTACGCCGTGAGAACGACGTTCGCGGTCGGTGCCTCGCTGAGCCGGATCGGGATGCCCAGCGAACCGCCCTCGGGTACCACGACCCGGTACGTGCTCGGCACGACGTACGGCGACACCGTGTACGAGCAGGGCTGGCCGTTGAGCGAGAAGTTCGACGCCGGGAGGTTGGTGAGCGTCGGGTTCGTGTAGATCATCACGCCCACCGTCAGCGATGTGGCGCCCGCCGCGACACTGCCGTCGAAGACCGCGTTGGTCACCCTGACGTGCGAACCGCTCTGTACGAAAGTCCCGCTGTAGGTGTTCGTCACGATCTGCTGGTCGGCGACGTCGAAGCCGACGTTCCAGCTCGTCACCGCGACGCTCGGGGTAAAGGTAAATCCGGCCACCAGGCCGGTACCCCAGAAGTTCTGCACCGTGTACTTCACGGAACAACCGGTGGCCGCGCTCGCGGGGCCGGCGGGCGCGGCGACCAGACCCGCGGCCAGCACCGCGGCGCACAGCAGCGCGGTGGTGAGCCGGCGATGGCCGGTACGGAAAGGGTTGAGAGCCATGAGATCGATGATGTGCGGTCGCATACGGCGGCCGGCGGCATCCTGGACAGGGTTGGACAGCCTCTCCGTTCACCTGCCGCGGCCGCGTGCGCGGGGTGCCAGGGAGGCCGCCGCCTGCTCGGCCGCGTCGAACGCTCGCCGGTAGTCGGCGTCGCCACCGTGGACGGCACCACCCAGCTGGCCAAGCGGCTCTCCGGCGTCTGGCAGGGATACGACCTGCCCGGCGACCATCCGCTGGTGGGCCGCAGCGCGCCCGACCTGGAACTGACCGACGGTACCCGGCTCGCGGACCATCTCCACGAGGGCCGCGCCCTGCTGATCGACCTGGCCGACGATCCTGCGCTGCGGGCGGTCGCCCGCGGCTACGAGGATCGGCTCATCGTGGTGACCGGGAAGACCGACGGCACGGACCTGCGGGCGCTCCTCGTCCGGCCGGACGGCGTGGTTGCCCATGCGTCCGAGTCCGCATCCGGCGATGTCGAGAAGCACCTGGCGCTCTGGCTGGGCGAACCGGCGCGGTGAGCCTCACGCCGCCCTGGACGCCACCTCGGCCCGAAGAATGCCGACGCCCCCGATGAGGCCGGCCATCCGTGGGTCGCCGCCGAACTCGGCCTCGTCCGCGTCGGCGTTCCGCCACGTGCCGACCCACTCAAGACCCGGATCGACCAGGTCGTACCCGTCGAAGTAGTCCTCGATCGCGGCGCGCGACCGCATGCGTACCGGTGTGGCCGTGCGGCGGGCGTAGACGGCCCGCAGCTCCTGCTCGCTCTCGGCCACCGCGGCGCGTTCCTTCTCATCGACCCAGATGTCCGGCGGCGTGGTGTGCGACAGGATCAGATAGCTGCCGGGTACGCACGCGGCGCGGAACGTCGCGATCGCCACGCTCGCGGCGTCGTCGTCCTGGACGAAGTGCAGCAGCGCGCACATGATGATCGCGACCGGCTGGCTGAAGTCGATCAATTCGCCGACCGCGCGGTGCCGAAGGATCGCGGACGGGTCGCGGACGTCACCCCGGATGGACGTCGCGTACCGGTTGTTAGCGAGCAGTTCCAGGCCCTCGGCGACGGCGACCGGATCGATGTCGACGTAGACGACCCGGCTCGTCGGATCGATGGCCTGGGCGCACTCATGCACGTTGCGCTCGGTCGGAATCCCGGAGCCGACATCGAGGAACTGCCGGATCCCGGAGTCGGCGGCGAAGGTCACGGCCCGGCCGAGGAAGCCGCGGTTGGCGCGCGCGGAGGGTCGGGCGGTCGGCGCCTGCGCAAGGACCGCCTCGGCGGCCAACCGATCGGCGGGGAAGTTGTGCGTGCCGCCGATCAGGTAGTCGTAGATCCTCGCGGCGGTCGCCGGCTTCTGGTCGGGGTGCAGATTCGTGTCCATCGAACCGGAGGATACCGTCATCGCCGGTATCGGAACAGACGGTTGTCGGTGTGCTCGACCCGTGGGCCGGCCCGTCGTCCGCGCCTCCCGCACCCCGCTCCGTCCAATGTGGAGGCTACCCGCCCTGACGGTCAAACCGTCAGCGGGTTGACGACGTCGAGTTCGCCGTGGTCGATGAGCCACCGCACCGATTCCAGGATGGCCTCGTCCGGTTCGTAGAGCGGGGCGTACCCGATCAGCGCGCGGCCCTTGTCGATGCTGAAGTAGTGGTTGCGGACAAGGTGCTCCCAACTGGTCTGGGCGACCTCGTCGTCGGTACCGGCGCGGAACTCGTCCCAGCTCACCGGTCGCAACTCCGCCGTCTGGCCGAACCATGACGCGGCGATCTGCGCGTACCCGCGAACGTTCAGCGCCGAGGGCGCCACGACGCTGAAGTCCTCACCGGCGGCGGCAGCCCGGTGGTCGACGGCCGCCTCGAAGGCCTGGGCCACGTCGTCGGCGTGGACGTGGTGCATGAACTCGGCGCCGATTCCAGGAACATCGATCGGCTCTCCGGCCGAGAGCTTGTGCCAGACCGCGGGGTCGAGGTTGCCGAGCGGGCCGATCGGGTGCCAGCCGGGCCCGACGATGTGGCCCGGGTGCAGCGACGTGGTGACCAGCCCGCCGGACCTGGTCTCCTCTCGCAGCATCTCGGCGATGGCGGCCTTGGCGATGCCGTACTCGCCGAAGGGCGGGGGCGCGTCGTCCTCGGTCATCGGGAACTTCTGGCTCCGACCGGCGCGCCAGATCGAGCCGCAGTGCAGCAGGTGCCCGGTCCCGCCACGCAGTCGCTCGACGAGCGCGGTGGCGGAGTCGAGGGTGAAGCAGATGAGGTCGATGACGACGGCGGCCGCGAGGCCGGCGATCCGGTCCGGGAAGGTGCCCTCGCGGTCCTCGGCCTCCCGGTCCGCGGTCACCTGACGCACCTGCTGCCACGCCGGGTCCTCGGCGTAGCTGGACCGCTGTCCGCGGCTGACGCTGACCACGTCGTGCCCGGCGCGGACCAACCTCGGGATCAGGAACGTGCCGATGTGCCCGCTTCCACCGATGACCACGATTCTCATTGCGCCAGGCTATGCCAGGTCGCGTTAGGTCGACCGGCCCCGTCGCTCACGACTCGTCAGTGCTGTGCGGCCCGGATCGCGCGGGCGCGTTCGAGATCCGCGCCAGCGTCGACCAACAACTCGAGCGCGACGTTCGCGCGTAACGCCTCGCTGTCGACGTAGCCCGTTGCCGCGCTGGACAGGATCTGACCCCTGACCCCACACTGCCAGGACGGATCTCAGTGTTCGCCGCGACCTGCGAGTCGTCTGACCTGCACAGTTGCCACGACTGACCCCGCGACTCCCCGCTATTCCCCGGTCTCGACCGGTCCGTCTGGCACGGATGTGGCACGGTGTCGCCGGCGACCCGGCCTCCGCAGCTTGACAGCTTCCAAACGTTCCTAGTGCAAGCATCGAGGGCTACCTTCAAGGTAGGCCTTCGGT
>Ga0070679_100005654_pt1 | contig 11585 bp, 11 predicted proteins | sample KBSC63BmetaG_FD_65652 | JGI IMG/M metagenome (GOLD analysis project Ga0070679, IMG submission 65652) | Corn rhizosphere microbial communities from Kellogg Biological Station, Michigan, USA - KBS C6-3B metaG | ecosystem: Host-associated > Plants > Roots > Rhizosphere | place: USA: Michigan... | reverse complement strand
GAGTCGCTCGCTACATGGCCCGAAGTGACTACAAACACGCCGTGAACGAGGACGAAACCGGACGAGCCGCGGAGAAACATCAGCGCCTAAGGTATGCACGTGGCAGAGGGCGCAACGTCGTTGGATGCGAACGGCGTAGCCCTGCTCGACCAAGTGCTACTCGGGCTGGCTGACGACGCCGCGCTGCCGCGAGGCGAGACCTACCTCGACGAGGAAGGCACACCGATCGCCATCCGTCGCGAAGGCATGCTCGCGCCGGTTGCGCCGCGCCCTTGGCCGCGCCCGAGCGACGTCCGATCAGTGCGACCGGTTGTCGTCGCGGTAGCGGATCGCGTGCCGGCCGGCCCGATCTCGCCATCGGATGCTGTGCTGCTGCTGGCGAGCGGCGGGGTGCGACCCGACGATGCGCGCTGGTCGGCCTGGTCGAAGGCGTGGAGCGCTGCAGCCGGTGATGGCGCCGTCGCCGTACCCATGCCAGTGCCGCCGGCCGAGGCCGGCACGAGGGCGGCCGCACTGGCGGCGGTGTACTCGAGGGGTGAACTGATCGACGTGCCGACGGTCCCGGCCGGAAGCGGGACCGGCCGCGTGGTCTTCTTCACCGGCTTGTCGGGCTCGGGAAAGTCGACCATCGCCCGGGCGGTCGTCGGCCGGCTGGCCCCGGACCGGACAGTGACATTGCTCGATGGCGACCTCGTACGCACGCACCTGTCCAAGGGTTTGGGCTTCTCCCGAGAAGATCGCGACACCAACATCCGGCGCATCGGCTGGGTCGCGGCCGAGGTCGCCAAGCACGGCGGCACCGCCGTCTGCGCCCCGATCGCGCCGTACGACGAGACCCGCAAGTGGGTGCGCCGCACGGTGGAGCAGGCGGCCGGCGCCGAGACATTCGTGCTCGTCTGGGTCGCGACCCCGGTGGAGGTGTGCGAGCAGCGTGACGTGAAGGGCCTTTATGCCAAGGCGCGGGCCGGCGAGCTGCGTGGGTTCACCGGTGTCGACGATCCCTACGAGGCACCGAGCGACGCCGACGTCGTCATCGACACCAGCCGCACCTCGCTGGACGAGGCGATCGAGCTGGTGCTGGCGGCAGTGCGGCAATGAGCGACCTGGCGCGTCGAACCGGCGGCGGAAGAGTCGGATTCGCGACTCACCGGGGTGGCGACGTGGGCGCCGCCGGTCGCCTGGCCGATGATGCAGCAGTGCCGGTGCTCACCCCGTCGACGGGGTCACCCGATGGTGCGCCCCGGTCCGTCGCATGACCGAGGTGCAGTGGCGGTTCCCGCCCGCGTCGCGATCGGTGCCGGAGGCGCGGCGCCGTGTGTCCGCGACCCTCACCGAATGGGGCCTGGACGGCCTCGCCGAGACGGTCGTGCTGCTGGTGAGCGAGATCGTGACCAACGCGGTGCTGCACGCCCGCACCGAGCTCACCGTCAGCGTCACCGAAGAAGGCAGCGGTGTCCGTGTGACCGTCGCCGATGGGTCGCCGTTGCCGCCGGCGCTGCGCCGGCATTCCGCGACGTCGACGACCGGCCGCGGCATCCAGCTGCTGGACATGCTGGCCGACTCGTGGCACGCGGAGTCCTCCGCGCAAGGGAAGGTCGTGTGGTTCACAGTGACCTCGGAGCGCGACCCGTGGGCGGCGTTCGCCGGCAGTGTCGAGGCGGAGCGTTGACCCCGGAGGGGGTCGAGCCGACCGGGTCTCCGCTCGGCCGCTACGACCTCGACAGCGGCGAGGAGCTCTTCGAGGTCAGGCTGCTGGCACTTCCGGTGCGCGTGCTTGCCGCCGCCCGCGAGCATCATGACGAGCTGATGCGCGAGTTCGCGATGCTCGCGCTCGACGAGACCGCCTCGAGCCAGCACGTGCCGGCGCGGCTGCTGGAGCTCATCGACGTGCTCGGCCGCCGCTACGGCGCGGTGTCGGCCCGCCCGGACGCAGAGATCGACGCCGCCATCGAGCGCGGCGAGACCACCATCGACCTCGTCTACCACGTCCCCGCACACGTCACCGAGGCCGCCGCGCGGCTGGAAGGGCTGATGGCCGAGGCGGACGGGTTCTGCCGCGACCGGCAGATGCTGTCGCTCGCCCGCAACGAGCTGGATGTGGCGTTCGCGCACTGGTATCTCGACGAGTTCATCCGGCAGATCGCGGGCGAACCGCCGCTGCCCTGGGCCGGCCCGCTCGACCCGCAGTAGGACTAGGCCAGCCCCAGCCGCGCGCACGCGGCCAACAAGTCGGACGCGAGCGCCGGCTGGCAGATGAGCAGGTCCAGCGTCAACCGGTCCCGCGTATTGAAGGTCAACGGCGAACCGTCGAGCCGGCTCACGTGCAGGCCGGCGGCGGCCGCGACAGCTGCAGGCGCCGCCGAGTCCCACTCCTTCATGCGGCCGCTGTGGACGTAGGCATCCGCTTCACCGAGAAGGATCGACATCGCCTTCATGCCCGCTGACCCGATTGGAGTCGGTACGACGCCGACATCAGTGGCTAGTGCGGTCACGAACTGCGGCGCCCTGGACCGGCTCACCGCGAGCCGCGGCGGTTCTGCCACCGTCGGCAACGGCGGATAGTGACCGTCGGTCGACAACGTCATCCGCCGCGCGGGCAGCGCGACCGCGGCGGCGGTCAACCCGCCGGCATTGCGTTCCCACAGTGCGACGTGCACGGCCCAGTCGGTGCGGCCTTCTTCGCCGTACTCGTTCGTGCCGTCGAGGGGGTCGACGATCCACACCCGGTCGGCGTCGAGCCGGCTCAGGTCGTCACTGCCCTCCTCGGACAGCACAGTGTCCGCAGGCCGCTCGCGCGTCAGCTCGGCCAGCAAGAACTCGTGCGAGTGCTGGTCGCCCGCGTCGCGCAACCCGTCAGCGTCCGCAAATCCCATGCGCGACCGCAGCCGAAGCAACAGCTCCCCCGCGCGCGTCGCCAGCTCAGCGGCGAGTGCTGCGTCAGTCATCGGCGCGCCAATGGAGCGTCGTGCCCACCATCACAGGATCATGCCGGCGGCGACAGTGGCGCCGGTCGACTCGTCGATCAGCAGGAACGACCCGGAGGTGCGGTTGCGTCGGTATTCGTCCACGAACAACGGCTGCGTCGTGCGCAGCGTGACCCGGCCGATCTCGTTGAGCGACAGCGAGTCGGCGCTCTCGTCGCGATGCAACGTGTTGACGTCGATCCGGTAGTCGAGACCGCGCACCTGGGTGCGAGCGTTGCGGGTCGTGTGCTTGATCGCATACATCCCTCGAACCGACAGAGGTTGCTCGGACAACCAGCAGAGCATCGCGTCGATGTCCTGGGTCACCCGCGGCTGGTTGTGCGGTCGGCAGATCATGTCCCCGCGGGAGACGTCGACGTCGTCAGTCAGTCGCATCGTCACCGACATCGGCGCGAAGGCCTCGTCGACGGGTCCGCCGGCGGTGTCGATCGCCGCGATCCGCGATTGCAACCCGCTCGGCAGGACCACGACATCGTCACCGGGCTTGAAGACGCCACCGGCAACCATGCCGGCATAACCCCGGTAGTCGTGCAGGTCATGGTTGGTCTGTGCCTGCGGACGGATCACGTATTGCACCGGGAACCGCGCGTCGATGAGGTTGCGGTCGCTCGCGATGTGCACTTCTTCGAGGTGGTGCAGCAGCGAGGTGCCGTCATACCAGGGCATGTCCTCGCTGCGGTGCACGATGTTGTCGCCGTGCAACGCGCTGACGGGGATGAAGCTGAGATCGCCGATGTCGAGCTTCGTCGCAAACTGGCGGAACTCGTTCTTGATCCGGTTGAAGACGTCCTCGTCGTAGTCGACCAGGTCCATCTTGTTGACACAGAGGACGAGGTGCGGCACGCGCAGCAGCGACGCGATGAACGCGTGCCGGCGCGACTGCTCGACCAGTCCGTTGCGCGCGTCGACCAGGATCAGCGCGAGGTTGGCGGTGGACGCGCCGGTGACCATGTTGCGGGTGTACTGAATGTGCCCGGGCGTGTCGGCGATGATGAACTTCCGCTTCGGCGTCGCGAAGTAGCGATACGCGACGTCGATCGTGATGCCCTGCTCACGCTCGGCGCGAAGGCCGTCGGTGAGCAGCGCGAGGTTGGTCTGCTCGTCGCCGCGGTCGCGCGACGTCCGCTCGATGGACTCCAGCTGGTCTTCGAAGATGCTCTTGGTGTCATAGAGCAGTCGGCCGATGAGCGTGGACTTGCCGTCGTCGACGGAACCGGCCGTGGCAAAACGCAGGAGCTCCATCAGAAGTAGCCCTCGCGCTTGCGGTCTTCCATCGCCGCCTCGGACAGCCGGTCGTCGCCGCGGGTTGCCCCCCGCTCGGTCATCCGGGTCGCAGCCGTCTCCGCGATGACCTCGTCGTAGGACGCAGCGGTCGACTCCACGGCACCGGTGACCGGGATGTCGCCGACGGTCCGGTAGCGGACGGTCAGTGTCGCGACCTCCTCACCTTCGCGCGGCTGCGTGAACTCGCTGATCGCGTACCACATGTTGTCGCGCCGGAAGACCTCTCGCTGGTGCGCGAAGTAGATCGACGGCAGCTCGATCTGCTCCTGCGCGAGGTATTGCCAGACGTCGAGCTCGGTCCAGTTCGACAGCGGGAAGACGCGGATGTGCTCGCCTTTGTGATGCCGGCCGTTATAGAGGCTCCACAGCTCCGGCCGTTGGTTCTTCGGGTCCCACTGGCCGAACTCGTCGCGGAAGGAGAACACCCGCTCCTTGGCCCGCGCCTTCTCCTCGTCGCGGCGCGCCCCACCGAAGACTGCGTCGAACCCGTGCTCCTGGATCGCGTCGAGCAACGTCACCGTCTGGAGCGGGTTGCGAATGCCGTCCGGCCGCTCGCGCACGCGGCCCGACGCAATCGAGTCCGGGACGCTCGCCACGACCAGCCGGACGCCGAGCTGCTCGACGGCGCGGTCGCGGAATTCGAGCACCTCCGGGAAGTTGTGCCCGGTGTCGACATGCATGACCGGAAACGGGATCCGGGCCGGCCAGAACGCCTTGGCGGCCAGGTGGAGCATGATCACCGAGTCCTTGCCGCCGGAGAACAGCAACACCGGGCGCTCGAACTCGGCCGCCACCTCGCGGATGATGTGGATCGACTCCGACTCGAGCGACTGCAGGTGCGTCAGCTCGTAGGTTGAAGTGGGGACGGTCACCGCGACAGTATCCGGTACGGCAACCGCCCGCCGGGCCGTCAGGTCGGCTCGGGCCTCGTGAGCCCTGCGGTTTCCCTACTCCTTAGGAGCTGAGGTGCGGATCCTGGTGGTCAGCAGCCTCTACCCGCCGCAGGCCCTCGGCGGCTACGAACGCTCCTGCGCCGACGTGATGACCCGGCTCGTCGACCGCGGGCACGAGGTGACCGTGCTCACCACGGACACGAGGCTGCCTGGTATCGACGACGAGTCGCAACCGGATGTCCACCGCACGCTGCGCTGGTATTGGGACAACCATCAGATCGTGCAGCCGTCGGTGGCCCGGCGATGGGACATCGAGCGGCACAACCGCGCAACTTTGCGGCACGCCATCGAGCAGTGCCGCCCGGACGTCGTATCCGTCTGGTCGATGGGAGCGATGTCACTCGGTCTCATCGATGTGCTCAATGCCGCGGGCGTGCCGGTCGCCTACGTCGTCTGCGACGAGTGGCCGGTCTACGGTCCGCGGCTCGACGCGTGGCTGGCGCTCTACCGGCGCCGGCGGTCCCGTCCGCTCGCCCCCGTCGTACGTCGGCTGTCCGGGTTGTCCACAGCGCTGCCGGTGCCGAGGGACGCGACGTTTCTGTGGCTGAGCGCGTTCGTGCGCGACCGGGTCCTGGCCGCGACCGGATGGCGCCCCGCACATGAAACGGTCACCTACAGCGGCATCGACACCGACGACTTCCCGATCGCAACCAATGCAGAAGCCCGCGGCTGGTCCTGGCGGCTGCTGTGCGTGGGTCGGGTCGAGCCGCGCAAGGGATTCATGGCCGCTGTCGAGGCGCTCCCTGCGCTACCGGCCGAGGCGACGCTGCGCATCATCGGTCCGGACGACGGCACGCATGCCGCTGAGCTGATGGCGCTCGCCGACCGGCTCGGCGTCGTCGACCGGGTGCACATCGGTGCGCTGCCACGGCACGAACTGCGCGGCGCCTACGCCGCCGCCGACGCCTTCCTATTCACCAGCGCTTGGCAGGAGCCGTTCGGGCTGACACCGGTGGAGGCGATGGCATGCGGGACGCCGGTCGTGGCAGCCGCCACCGGCGGGTCGGCGGAATACCTCGACGATGAGGTGAACTGCCTCGTCGTACCGCCCCGGGACAGCGCCGCCCTCGCAAGCGCCGCCCGTCGCCTCGCCGAGTGCCCCGCGCTTCGTGACCGCCTGGTCGCCGCAGGCCGCGCCACGGCGACCGAGCTCACTGTTGACGCGCTGACCGACGTGATGGAGCGCTGGCACGCCGCCGCAGCTCTCGGCTATCCCGACGGCGAGCCCGTCGCCCGGCCACCTCTGTCGAAGCGGGAACCGGCGTGAAGCAGGGCACCGTGCTCGAGCAGGTCCACTCGGCCAGCTGGCCCGGTGCGCGCGCCGGTGCTTCCGTCCTCGTTGCCACTCACAACCGGGCCGGCTTTCTTCCCGGTCTGCTCGACGCGCTGGCCGCCCAGACCCTCGACGTCGAAGTCGTCATCGCCGACGACGGGTCGACCGACGGCACCTGGGCGTGCCTGCAAGACCTCACCGCCAACACCTCGCTGCCGATGCTGTGCCTACGACTCGAGCACACCGCCGGCCCGTCACTGCCTCGCAACACGGCAGCCGCGCAGGCGCGCACCGACGCCCTCGCCATCACGGACGACGACTGCCTGCCCGAGTCCGGCTGGGCCGCGGCCATCGCGCGTGCACTGGCCGGCGGCGCCGGCGTCGTGCAGGGACATACCCGACCGGCCGATGACCACCACGGCCCGTGGGACCGCGCCGTGTCGGTGCGCGAGCCGAGCGGGTTGTTCGAGACGTGCAACATCGGCTTTCCGCGACGGTTGTTCATCGAGCTCGGCGGCTTTCCAACCTTTCAGGTGCTCGCCGACCTGCCACGGGGCTTCGGCGAGGACGTGGTCTTCGGCGTGCTGGCGACCCGCGCGCAGGGTCTCGCCTGGGCCGGCGATGCCGTGGTCGTGCACCGCTGGATCCCCACGTCCTACCGCCAGCATCTCGCCGGCGTGCGCCGGCTGACCGGGTTCGCCTGGCTGGCCCGCGAGCTGCCAGAAATCGTCGAGCGCATGCCGCTGGGCGTCTTCCTCAGCCGCAACAGCGCGACGTTCGATCTTGCCGTCGCGAGCGTCGCTCTCGCGGCCGTGAGCCGGCGACCGAGTCTCGTGCTCGGCGCAAGCCCGTGGCTGCGCCGCCGGTTGCGCGGCATTCCGCCAGGCCGGCATCCTGCCGTTCGATTCGCGCAACTCGCCGTTTCGGACGCAGTCGCACTCGTGTCCCTGATCGAGGGCAGCGTGCGGCATCGGCGGACCGTGCTCTGACCCGGCCGATAGCGTGCGGACGTGACGGCCCTGCGGTTGGCACTCGTGCATCCGTTCCACTGGGCCGACGTCGCGCGCGGCGGCGAGCGCTACGTGGCCGATCTCGCCTGGTGGATGACCCGACGCGGGCATTCGGTCGACGTCATCACCGGCACGAACGAAGCGGCGTCGGTGGACGTGGAAGACGGATTCACGGTCCGACGGGTGAAGCACGTCATGCCCGAGCGACTACGACGAAGACGGCTCTCCGTGGTCGAGACCTTCGGCTGGGCCGCCTTCGCGCCGCTGCGGAGGCAGCGCTACGACGTGGTCCACGCCATGACGCCGACCGCGGCGATGGCGTCGCGACTTGCCGGGCAGCGGACCTTGCTGACGGCGCTCGGCCACCCCACCCCGGAGATGTTCGGGCACCGCCCGTTCGACCGGTCGATCGCACGACTGGCCATGCGGATGGCCACTCAGACCGCCGCGTTCAGCGACGCCTCAGCCGCGCAGGTCCGCGCCATGCTGCACACCGACTGCATCGTCTTGCCGCTCGGCGTCCGACGTGACGACTTCGTCCCCGACCTGGCCGCGCGCACCGGGCCGCCGCGACTGTTGTTCGCCGGTTTCCCGGGTGCGCTGCGCAAGGGCGTGGACCTGGCCTTGTCGGCCATGCCGCACGTGCTCGACCTGCACCCGGACGCCCGGCTGGTGCTGCCCGGCGACGCCGGTCAGCACGAGCGCTTCCACTCTCTGCTCGGCGCGGACAAGGAACGGGTCCTCGCCGCCGTGGACGACATCGGGGTGCAGCCGATGGAGGCGATGCCGGCGCTCTACCGCAGCGCGACCGTTTCGCTGCTACCGGCGAAGTGGGAGGCGCTGGGCATCTCCCTCGTGGAGTCCCTGGCCTGCGGCACTCCGGCCGTGTGTGCCGACGACGGCGGGATGCCCAGCATCGTCAGCGACCCGAGGGTCGGCGTGGTCGTTCGGGCGAACGACCCGGCGGCGCTGGCGGCCGGGCTGCTCGAGGCCATCACTCTGGCGCGGCAGCCGGAGACCCCCGGACTTTGCGCCGAGCACGCCCGGCGATGGGACTGGGACGACACGGTCGGCCCGTTGCACGAAGCCGCCTATGAGCGACTCGCGACGCGCCGCCGTAGGAAGACCAGCCGCGGCTAGCCGTCCTTGCGCGCCCAGCCCCAGGTGAACAACGTGCCCTCGCCGGTCGTCGCCACCAACGTCAAGCCCGCGTCGGCGAGCATCGACCGCATGTCTTCCAGCTCGACCCGCGAGCCGAGGAACTGCGCGGCGTCGCGGCCGTAGCGGTCCCCCCGTCCGAATCGCTGGGCCACCGCTTTCACGGCTCGCTTCAACCGCCAGCGCCCGGAGCCCGGGATGCCGTTCCACTGCAGCACGAACATGCCGCCGGGGGCGAGAACGCGTCCGGCCTCCGCGACGTAGGAACGGATGATGTCGAGGGACGGGATGTGCTGGAAGACCGTGAACGTCAGGACGAGGTCGGTCGAGCCGTCCGGCAGACCCGGCAGCGTCGCTCCCTCGGTGAGCCGAAAATCCACCCGCTCGTCCGGCACGAGTTCGCGGGCACGCCGCAGCATCTCGGCCGAGATGTCGTAGCCCACCACTCGGTCGAAGCGTTCGACCAGCGCCAAGCAGATCCGGCCCATCCCGCAACCGATCTCGACCGCCTGCCCCGACCCCTGCGGAGCGACGGCCGGCGGGTCGTCGAGGGCCATCGTGGCCACCCGCCGGCCGGTCTCGAGGAACCGCTCCATGTCGGGAGCGTCGTAGTCGAGGCTGGTGTCCACGTAGTACGCCGGGTTGAGCTGCGCACGCTCTTCCCAGTAGTCCCGCATTTTCGTGGTGTCACGTTTCACGCCGCCTGCCCCCTGACCGATGGCAACCCGATGGCTGGGCGGTCGGCAGTCTAGGTGCTGCGACGGTCGATGATCCACATTCGCTCGGCGCAACCATTGGCCGTCTCGCTCGTTGACCTCGACGTGAGGGCCGCGCTGTATCACCCGTGGGTCTATCTCACCAGCGGCATCGAGCGGACCTTCGTCGAGCTGCTGCGCCGCAGCCGGCATGACTGGACGATCTTCACCCACCACCACTCGCCCGGCACGACCTACCCGGAGCTGGCGGACGCCCGCATCGAGGTGCTCTCGCCCCAGGTGACGGTCCGCCGGTCGCTGCTGCCGCTCCTGCAGGCGACACGAGCGATCTCCAACGCCCAACTCCCGGCCGATGCCGGCGAGGCGCTACTCGTCTCCTCCGAAGGCCTGGGCGACTTCATCCTCAACCGGGCACCGATGCCGGCAGTCTGCTTCTGTCACACGCCGCTGAAGATCTTGCACGACGAGCAGACCCGGGCCGCGCTGCGGGCCTCGAGCCCGGTCAAGTACGCCGCGTCGCGCGCCCTGGCGCCGGCGTTCACCGCAGCCGACCGGCGGATGTGGCGCCGGTATCGGCACGTGTTCGCCAACAGCCGCGAGACCCAGCGCCGGATCGGGACCGCGGGGCTGGCCAACCCCGAGCAGGTCGAGGTGCTCGCCCCTGGCGTCGACCCCGACCGGTTCGCCGGCGTCGCCAGCCTGCGTCGCCGGCCCGGACTGTTCCTCGTCGCCGGGCGGATCATGTGGCAGAAGAACATCGAGCTCGCCATCGACGCGATCGCAGAGGCCCGTGCCGACGGCGTCGACGTCGAGTTGGTCGTCGCCGGCGCCGTGGACGAGAAGTCGAAGCCGTACCTGCAGTCGTTGCAAGCTCGCGCCGCCGGCCTGCCGGTCATCTTCGAGGCAAACCCCAGCGACGAGCGGATGACGCACCTCTACTTGAGCGCGACCGCGCTGGTCTTCACGCCGCGCAACGAGGACTGGGGCATGGTGCCGCTGGAGGCGATGGCGGCCGGCACGCCGGTGATCAGCGTTGACAATGGCGGCCCGCGCGAGTCTATCGTCGATCAGGTGACCGGCTGGTTGCTACCGCCGGATCCGGTGCGGTTCGCCGAACAGATCGGTCGTGTTGCCGTCGCGCACGAGCGCGACCTGGCGGTGCTGCGGCAGGCCGCGCGCGATCACGCCCAAGGCTTCGGCTGGGACCGGTTCGTCGCCCGCGTCGATGACGTCATGGAGCACGTCGCCGGGTCGCGCGCCGTTGCGCCGCCCGCAATGCCACCCCGGACCAGGCGAACAGCAACATCATTGCCACGACCGGAAGCCACAGCGGAGCGGTAGTCGCGGCAGTCGGTCGGCCGACCGCCAGCGGGGTCTCGGGCACTACGGCGAAGGCGCGGACGCCGGCCGTGCGCAGCGAATCCCCGATGACCTTCGTCGCAGCGGTGACCTTGCTCTGGCTGCCCCCTTCGAGGCGAAGGACGCCGACCCCCGGAGCCGAGAACGTGTTGCGGCAGCTGACACTCACGCCGGGCAGGCGCTCCGCGGCCGCCCCCGCAACGCCACAAACGGTGTTGACGAGCGTGTTGCCGGGGACATCGGGGTCGTAGAACGCCGCCTCCTGCGCCACGGGCAGTGTCGAGAACTGCATCTGCCTCGCGTAGTGCGCGGGCGCGGTGAGCACCGCGGCGATGCCGACCAAGGCGGCCAGCGAGATGACAGCGGGCAGCAGCGAGGGTGCCGCCCGCAGCGTCACCGCCCCCTGTTCTCGTTCGGCGACCACCGTGCCGACGGCGACCAGCACCCACAAGACGTCGGCGGTGCCATTCAGCGCCATGGCGTCGAAGGCGCCGCCCGCGACGATCAGCGTCATGACACCCGCCGTCAGCGCGGCGGCCGTCATGCGTTGTCGTCGATCGGCCGTCATCGCCCCGCGACCGACGCCGAGAACGGCCACCACGAGCAACGCGAGAAGGCCGGCAAGGCCGGCGGTGCCCGTCACGCCGTAGGACAACAGGTAGGTCGAGTCGACCCCCTGCAGACCCAACGTCTGCAACCCGGTCAGGCCAAGCCCCGTCCACGGGTGCGCAGAGACGGCGTCGAGCACGATCGGGATGCGCTGCTGGCGCACGTCGACAGAGCCGACGTCGACCGATGCGGAGAAATGGTGCGACAACGCGGGGGCGGCGACGAAGCCGGCGATGCCG
>Ga0070679_100005653_pt1 | contig 11586 bp, 8 predicted proteins | sample KBSC63BmetaG_FD_65652 | JGI IMG/M metagenome (GOLD analysis project Ga0070679, IMG submission 65652) | Corn rhizosphere microbial communities from Kellogg Biological Station, Michigan, USA - KBS C6-3B metaG | ecosystem: Host-associated > Plants > Roots > Rhizosphere | place: USA: Michigan... | reverse complement strand
CGAAATAACCGTAAAAAGTATACCCCGTAAGACCTTTTGCATCTTCAGTGCCGGTAACCTTTACTCGATAAAAAGCTTCATCTGGTTTCGTTGGGTCTCCAAATCTTGCTGCTTCCCAGGGATTGGCTACAACACCTTCAACACCTGATTTTCTATCTGCACTTGTCATGGCTGCATTATAGTAAATTGTACTTATAAAGGCAAAGATTAGAGGAGAATTCGCCAGCGACTGCTCGAGGTTTATTAGCAGTATCAAGATAAAATATTCAATGATTTTCACTCCTAATTATTTCATCAATCGGGAGTTAAAATACATTTGTAGTTCGTCAATTGGTAATCGTGTTTGTTCTGCAGTATCTCTGTCTCGAACAGTCACTGTCGAATCTTCTAAGGTTTGAAAATCAACCGTCACACACCATGGCGTTCCGATTTCATCTTGCGCCATATAACGCTTCCCAATATTTCCCCGATCATCCCAGGCAGTCATAAAGCTCTCTTTCAAATTTTTATAAATATCTCGTGCTTTCCCAACTAATTCTTCTTTATTGGCTAAAAGAGGAAATACAGCGACTTTATAAGGAGCAAGTTTCGGATGCAACTTTAAAACTGTACGTTTCTCGTCCTCATAATAGGCATCACACAACACCATCAACATTAAACGGTTGATACCGACAGCTGGTTCTATAACATGCGGTAGAATCTTTTCACCAGTTTGCGGATCAACAATGGATAAATCTTTTTGCGAATTCGTCTGATGCTGGGCTAAATCGTAATTGGTACGATATGCCAGTCCCCATAATTCTTTAAATCCGAATGGAAATCGATATTCTAAATCTTCGGTTCGTTTACTGTAGAACGATCGTTCTTCATCGGTATGTGGTCGCCAACGGAGGTTTTCTTCTTTTATACCTAACTTCTCTGTGACAAAGCCAAACATGGAGTTCTTCCATTCTAGAAATAATTCCTCCCACTTCGTTTTTTTATGATCGAAGAAATATTCAATTTCTGCTTGCTCAAATTCTAGCGTTCTAAAAATAGAATTTCCCGGCGTTATTTCATTTCGAAAAGATTTTCCGAGTTGTGCTATCCCGAATGGCAAGCGAACACGGGTGGAATCAACCACATTTTTAAAATTCACAAACATCCCTTGGGCTGTTTCCCCACGGAGATAGGCAACATTATTATCACCTTGTACTAATCCAAGTTCGACGGGAAAAAGTTGATTAAACTTCCGAACCGGCGTCCAATCTACTTCACCACAATTTGGACATGTAATGTCGAGAAGAAATATAATTTCAGCTAATTGCTCCGTCGTGAGACCTTCTACTTTTTTATCCTCAGTAACTTTAGTAACGATTTCATTTGTCAATTTCGTTTCTCCTCCAACTATGAGTTTTTCTGCCCAATGTTTTATCCGAACTTGATTATTAGCATCTTCTAAGAAATCTTCGATTAAATGATCTGCTCTGAAACGTGACTTACAGTGCTTACAATCTATCATCGCATCAGCAAAGCCTGCGACATGACCTGACGCTTCCCAGATCCGATGATGCGAAATAAGGCTGGCATCTAAACCTACGATATCATCTCTCTGTTGAACGAAATATGACCACCAAAGATTTTTAATATTTCTCAGCAGTTCTGTACCCGTAGGACCGTAATCATACGTATTTGCCAAGCCTCCATACAATTCAGAACCGGGATATATAAACCCACGACGTTTACAGAGAGCAACAATTTTCTCCATGAGTCCCGAGTTATCCCGATCAAATCGGGGTTCAATCGGGGTAAAAATATCAGTCATATATCGGTATGATAGCAGAAAGAGAAGAGAATTTCTAATTAACCTAATTGATCTAATTTCTAAATAAAAAGCATATTCTCTTAGGTCAATTAGAAATTAGGTTAATTAGAAATTTTAGAAAAATATATCTTTACTTTTCAACTTCTTCTCCATCAAACTTTCAATATACGCATGCAGGTTGAAATATATATGATCTTCCATTTGAGAAGTTGCAAAACCTAATGTATGTAATAAACGAAACTCATACGTTTTTACAACCTTTGCTGGATCATCAGTCACTGCTAGAATATCTAATGTTTCAGCCAGTAAATCAAATACTGCACTATTCTCTTCATTCTCCGCAGATAATCCATCAGTTATCTCACAAATATGATAAGCATAGCCTACTTTTTCCAAATCTTGCTTAATCAATTTATAATCCGAAACCATTTGAGCTTCAGTCACCAGAGGAGATACAGCCCGCATATAGAGACTCAAAACAACTCGATTGAGTAATTCAATATGCGCAGAACGCCTACTGGCGATCTTACGAACTCCAGGCGCTTTCACTTGTATCTTGCCATTGGTCTTGGTCAAAACTGTCAATAATTTATCAGCTTCTCCGACATTACGGCGTTTCAAAACAATTCCTTCTACTTTAAGTGTATGCATACTCTTATTATATCAATATATACAACAACATACTAATAAATTTGCTCAATGTCCCTGTTCAAAATTCTTTTAACTAAGCGGTCATTGCAAGGAGAGCGAACTGTAAGCTGATCGGTCGAAGGACGACTAAAACAACCATTATTTCAAATCCAGTGTCTTATCAGTCAAAAGTGGAAATGTAGCAACTGTATTATTGTTATAAATTACAGTATATTGATTATCATATGTTCCCGCTTGCTTTTGAATTAACATGGGCAAACTTGATCCTGACTTCAATTTAAACGGTAATTTATAGACAACTGAGTACGTTGCTTTACTCAATGGACGAATCGTTAGAAAACCATCAAACACAGTTTTATCAAGCTCATCATAGGTTGTCATCTTCACTTCTGAACCGGTATTACTGACTAATGTACTACCTTTCGGCACATATATTCTCAGCCAATCTCGAAGCGGTGCGTTCAAACATAATCCTCCATCAGCTAAACTACAATCAGACGGTGCATGATTATTCGCATACTGTAATGTCACTGTTTTTGTAATTGTTCCATCACTTGCGACATCATATTGATTGGTGACTGCCTCTGTCGTATATAAGTTAGCCTTATTTCCACCGAAATTCGCGTCATTAATCGATAAGTAATCTCCGTCAAATGGCTTAATTTGCCCTGCAGCATTCAACGCTTCTAAACCTTTCTGGGCATCTGTATCATTTAAAGCAAATAATATATGCTTTTGTGCTGTTAGTGTCACCATTGCTTGGAATAATTGGGGCCAATACTTCTTGGGCGAAGATTGTAAAGATTTTTGTAAAATGGCAGATAAGAGTACTCCTAGTAAACTTTTTCTATTTGTTCTTTGATAATTAACCGGACGGGAAATATCATTTTCTAGTTGATATAGTGCTTGCGGACAATCACAATGCGGATCAGTCGCGTCAGTAAAATTAATTCCTCCAGCATAAATTTGATGATCAAGAATACCAATCGTTGTAATAAGAACATCTGTATCAATCGCGATATAGCCATCAACTGCTTCATAACCCGAAGACTTCGCATACATTTGTTTAAATAAATCGATATTCGTCAGATAGTCAGGTGATAAATTTGAATCCCGCAGATTGAAAACAGGATTGGTTAAATGTAAATATTTCACCAAAGGAGCTGGGGCTGCAGGTTTATTGGCAATTGAATCATCGAGAGGATATATATCTGCTGATGTTTCAGGAGTGATTGCGCCTTTATCAAATTGAAAAATTGAGTATCCAGTAATAAAACCTCCGCCGGGACGTAATTCTTTATCATTTTGAAAAATGATAAAGTATTTCTGAGGAGAATTTTCACCAAGCAATACCGGCAGCTCAGTAATAAATGGTCTCGCTTGGTTGACGCCAACGACACTTTCATCAACTAATGTTTTCGCTTGTGCAATAGAAGAACCGATCTTCTTCCCAAATAACCATGATGGATAATGATTTTGATTGATCGCATCAATTTCTGTTTGCACTTTATCGAGTTGGTCTGAAATTGAACCAATATCAGGAGTAATTTTCCCCAATGTCAATACAGCAGTTGCAATACGTTGTTGTGCAGTCCCACCAGTAAAAGTACCTTTACCTTGCAATCCAAGTAGATCAGCATAGGGTTTTAAGTCATTGATAACTACTTGTGCTGTATCCAACCCATATGCCCCAGCCTTCATAGCGTGTTGTCCATCAGCATAATACCAGGCAGCAATAGGAATAAATTGTAAATAGCCTAACGCATTCAATTTTTTCTGAGTATCAGCCAGATCTGTTTTGCTCGTTTGTAATGCCTGATCAGCTTCATCAATATTCTGGGATTTAACAGCTGTTTCAAAGACTTTTAATTGTGCTTCTGTTTGCTTTGCAGATGCCAGAACTTTTTGTAAAGGGATAACCAGAATGAAAACGAGAATAAGTGCGATAACCGCTAACACTGTCACAACTGTAGCGATTGGTTTCACGAGCTTTTTTGATTTATTACGTTTTGTTTTCATCGTATTTTTTTCGCTTACGTTAGGTTGTGCAACAACTGTTTTGCTCCCTCCATCCTGGTTTTTAAGTTCAATTTTCTGAAATCCATCCATCATTCTATCATACTGAAGAGACTAAAGCTTTGTCAACTTGACAAGCTAAAAAGTAATGCGGAATGTAGCCCATTTCATCCTCCGTTCTGTACAGATAATTCACGTAAGAAGAGATTGTAGTCACTACCTCCAACTGTTCCATCATCATCAAGGTCTGACGGAGTGCAGGTAGAAGTACTCGAACCAAAGCAACTCAGAATCTGATTGTAATCAAGTAAGGAAATCTGATTGTCATTATTTATATCTCCTGCTGTCAGATCTGTTGTTGGCACAGTTGTTGTTTGTCCAATAGTTACTGTCAGAATACCTGGAATTGCTTTAAGCAAGAACGAAGGTGTACTTGCTTTCAGCGTATAAAATCCAGAGGTGACTGTACTTGGTAACGCAATAGCTCCTTTAAATAATCCTGACACACTATCATAACTTACTTGTCCAGTAATAGCAGGCAGAGGTGTATTATTTTGATCAGAAAGAATAAGTGTCACATTTCGTTGTGGATGTAAGGGATTAAGATTCCCAGTTGAAGTGCGACTGACATTGTCTCCTGCTTTGCCGATCCCATCAAGGCCAATAATTAAGGCAAGTTTGGTTGTTACTGGGGTTGGTGTTAAGGTTGGTGTTGGAGCAGTCGTTGGAGTCAAGGTCGGAGTAGTAGATGGTGAGCCGGTAGAACTATAACATGACCAACTAAATTGATCTCCTGGCGTATCTTGTTGGGCAAAGGCATTTTGGGAAGGATACTCCCATTGACAAGCACTTGTCATATTAATTGCTATTCCTGTTTGTTGGCAGACCCATTGATTGTTGACTAAGGCTGCTGTCGTTCCTTGGTTTAATGATGCACAGTAGCCATCAAGATTTAATCCTCCCAGTTTCTGTGTGCCGGTTGGCGTTGGAGTAGCTGGTAGTGTGGGCACCGTCGTGGGTGTAGGCTGAGATACATTAGCCAAGTAGTCATGATAGAACTGTCCATATGGGGATTTCGGTGTACCTGTATAATCAGTAATGAGCGCTTGACAACTATTCCATGTATCCCAAGTCCATGCCAAGTAACTTATCTCGTTTGTATCAAGCCAGGGAAGTACTTGTGAACTATATGTAGTAGTGCAATCAGTGTCGCCAAATTCTCCGGTGATGATGGGATAATGAAGTGCAACAGGAGCAATAGTATTATTCCAACAAGATAGAGAAGAACAAGCAGCATTATTATATAAATGTTGGGAGACAACAATATTATTTAAAGTATCTGTTGGCATGTAGCCGCTTGGAGTTGTTGAACTATTGCCAACATATTGGGTAATAGTTCCTGCTTCTTGAATACCGCCTATCATCACGACATTTGTAGCACCGGTATTTCTCACGGTATTAACCAGTTCTTGCATACCCGCGGTTTGATACTGTACTCCTTGCGTAGCTGTTGCCTGGCAGCCATCACGCACACAAGCAAAATCGGCAGTTTGCCAGGCGGAAAAACCTCCAGGATATGTAGAAGAGAATGGTATCGGATCCGGCTCATTATAGAGGTCAAAGAGTACTAAACTATTATTCTTAAACATGGATGCTACATCCTGCCAAAATGCAGGAGAATGATCTTGGTCTGCCATAGGTTCTTGCCCACCAGCTTTAAATGTTCCAGGAGCGCTCCAATGCAAGTCAAGGATTGCTGCAATTCCTAAACTCGTAATACTGTTAACATAATTGATTACATCCTGTTTATACGCAGCGCCTCCTAAGGTTACGCCGTTAATATTAAGCCAACAATCTTCGTTCAATGGAATACGGATTACGTTGGCATTCCATGATTGGATTGCCTGAAGAGACGCAATATCAGTTGGTCCGTCTGAAAACCCACTAGAGAGACAGGAGTATTCAATCCCACTGCGGTTAACTCCCCGAAGAATTATAGTTTCTCCGTTCAAATTTACAAGCTTATTCCCACTCACATGCATTCCTGAAAGACTTGTCGCACTTTGTAATGCTGCTGCATGTGATTGACTCTGTTGCTTATGGTTTGTTTGCCATACGAATAAAGGAATACTCAAACAGGCTATTACTATTACTCCTAGAAAGGATATCCTTCTCACATTATTTTAATCATAGCATAATGAAATTTAGAGAGCGTTTTTGCCTGATATCATCGCCCAAGGAGTTTTTAAAATTATCCAACAATCATACAGTATCGATTCCCGTCCCACATATTCAGCATCAACACTAATTCGTTTATCAAAATTAATCATACTCCGACCAGATACTTGCCACTTCCCAGTAATACCAGGTTTTACCGACAACACAATTTTTACAGCACTTTGGGTTTGAGGATATTTTTTTTGTTGTTCCTGCAACTCATCGGCATAATATGCCCGCGGGCCAACGATGCTCATGTCCCCTTCTAAGACGTTTAAGAATTGAGGGACTTCGTCTAAGGAATGTTTACGGATAAAATGTCCTACTTTCGTAATCCTAGGATCATTCGTCAATTTATAGCTACCTTTTTTATATTCTTCATATAACTTTTGAAATTCTGGGTTCTCACGCAACAACTCGTGTGCATTTTGAATCATTGAACGAAATTTATACATACGGAATAGTTTTCCGTCTTTTCCGACACGCATCGGTGTTTTGGCGAAAACAGGTCCAGGAGAGTCAAGCTTAATAATCACTGCGATAATTAAAATAACTGGAGAGAAAAAGATGAGAAGAAGAATTGATAAGACGATATCCATTACCCGCTTTATCACTGCATAATACATTGTAGCCATACAGATGATTATACATAAAACTTCACCTATCTACTAGTAAAGTCTATGTCAATCCTTCGAGATCTGTTCCCTTAAGGCTGGCAACAAACTTTTTAATTTTAGGTACTGAATCTTTAGGACAAACCAGGAGAACATCATCAGTACTCACTACAACTAACCCATCTAAGTCGATACCCACAATAAGTTGTTCTGTATCGTTATGAACGATAGAATCTCTTGAATCTTCAAGAATAATTTTACCAGTTGTTACATTGGCTTCTACTGTCTCACTCAATGCTTCTTTCATCGCTTCCCATGCTCCTATATCACTCCAGCCAATATCAGCTGCAATAACAGATCCATAACTATGATCCATTTTCTCAAGAATCGCATTATCAAAGTTTATTTTCTCTAATGTCGGGTACACTTCGCTGAGAACTTGTTCATATTCCGCGGTTCCAAATGCATTTTGAATTTTGCTCAATTTTTCATGTAACGCTGGTGCCGATTGCTCGAACAATTTCCAAAGAAAGCGAGGCGTAGTGACGAAATAACCCAAATTCCATGCATGGTGACCATCCGAGGCAAATTCTTTTGCTGTTTCGAGAGGTGGACTATATTGAAATCCAGTGAATTCATAAATTGGCAGACTACCTTCTGTTCTCACTTCATTCCCAAATTCTATATATCCTACGTTTTGATTGGCATATCGGGGTTTTTGGCCAATGAAAAATATTTGTTCTGGGTTTTCCTTTGATAATTTTTCTGCGGTCCTAAGAATATTTCTGAATAACTCCTCATTCTTCACGAGATGGTCACTTCCCCAAAGCAAACAAACCGGTTCATCCGGATCTGTTTTTTCAAGACGGGCTATTACTAAACCGACTGCCGGTCCGACATCGCGCATTTCCGGCTCAATAATAACATGTTCCAGTGGCAATAGCGGTAACTGTTCATGAATGATCTCTTTATAATGTGCACCAGTTGAAATATAGACATCATCCCAGGCGAACTCTGGAAAGAGTTTATGTACGGCAATTTGCAGCATCGACCGGTCAGCAATAATCTTGCCAAATTGTTTCGGAGAATTCTTGCGTGATAATGGCCAGAGACGTGACCCCACACCTCCAGCAAATACAACAATTTTCATATATATTAACTAGAATCCATTCCAGAACTCTATTGTGTCATTCTGGGAAGCAACGACTTCTCCAGAATCCGGATACTGGACAAGCCAGGATGACAGGTTTTGCAATAGACTCTAAATTGTTTTATTGTTATAACAATTTAATCATTTAACAATTTTTAGTTCTTCATTACTTCTTTTATTTGCTTCATAAACTCTGTTTGAAACGTTTCGAGAGTAAATTTTCCTGCCTGTTCGCGACAATCCTCTTCATTATAGCGAAAATGAACAAATTTATCCAATGCGCGAGTCATAGATTGCACTGTTTGCTCGGAGAAGAACATGCCAGTTTTACCTTCAATAATGATCTCACGAGCTCCACCTGCATGATATGCTAAAACCGGTTTGCCATAGTGCTGCGCTTCAACCATAGTCAATCCAAAATCTTCCCGTCCCGGAAAGATAAATCCTTGACAGCTTTTATAGTAAGTGATTACTTCATCGTCAGTCAAGTTACCGAGAAACGTCACTGTTGGACCCGCCATTTTTTTTAATCTTGTAAGTTCATTTCCACTTCCAATAATCCGTAACGGCAGATGTAACCTATTACATGCCTGAATGGCAAGATCAATCCGCTTATAATGAACTAACCGTGAGACGATAAGTAAAAAAGGTGGTTCTTCAATTTTTTTTACTGTTTTTTTAGCTGAATGCAAAAATAATGGCGGATAAATAACTGCTGCCTCTCTATGATAATATGTTTTAATCCGCTGCTGTACTTCTTTTGAAATAGCGATAATTATATCTGGACGTTGTGCTGCAATAATATCCCAGTGACGTAGATAACATATTGCAGGCTTTGCCAAAAAACGCAAACTTCTACTTTTAAAATAAAAATCATACCCGCTCCACAAATAACGAGTTGGCGTTAAACAATAACAAATATGTTTGGTTTTTCCCTGTGTAATAATTCCTTTTGCTGCTTCACTCGTAATTGAGATGACTACATCATAATCAGCAAAAGAGAAACTTTCAAAAGCCATGGGCATAAGCAAGGGAAATGCTTCATGTCTCTGTCTAGCAAAAGGAAGTTTTTGCAAAAATGATGTTTTCACTGAAAAAATATTTGCCCATGCTGCTTGCTTGGAAGAATAAACTGAGGTAAATAATGGTGCGCTGGGAAATAAACTATGTAGGGCGAGAAGGACGCGTTCTGCGCCTCCTAATTTGTTCACTCTGTCATACACCAATGCTACTTTCATAAATGCTTATTGTTTCCTTTGCCATTTTCTCCCATGAATAATCAGCAATTTTCTTTTTACCATTTGCAATAATCTCTTTCTTTTTCGCAATGGGTAATTGTAATGCCTTTTCCATACATTTTGCAATATCACTTTCTTTCATAGGATCAAAATATAATGCTCCGTCTTCGCATATTTCTTTCAATGAAGGAATAGCTGAAGCTAAAACGAGGCAATTTTGTGCTATTGCTTCAACAGTCGGTAAACCAAACCCTTCCATTAGCGAAGGAATAATGACAGCGTCTGCGTGATGATAATATGCAGCTAACTCTTCATCACTAATCAGACCGGTAAATATAATTGATTTTTCTAATCCTAAGGTGTTAACTTTCTTTTTCAATTTTTGAAAGAAATAATCATCCTTACCAACGAAAATAAGCTGTATGTCAGGATGTGTTTTTAATAATAGAGCAAATGCGTCAATTAATCGATTGCTGTTCTTATGTGGATACACATTCCCCACATGCAGGAAGTATCTAGTATCTGGAATCTGGTATTTAGTAATTGGGAATTGGGAATTTGTCATTTTACTATCTATTCCTTCATACGTAACGACAATTTTCTCTTTCGGAATATGTAAGTGATCAATAATCTCTTCTTCAGTCGCATGGGAGACTGTAATCACTTTACGAGCTTTTTTCGCAGCAGTTTGAATAATATATCTATACCCTAATCGTTTTGCTTGATAGACCAGCGGCGGCAATGTGGTCGCTTCCCCCGTAGGATAATGATCAATAATCAAGTCATGAATCGTCACCACAAATGGTTTATTGTATAAAATTGGAACGGAAAAATAAGGGAAGTGCATAAGATCAAGATTTTCTTTTTTCAAAATTTCCGGCAATAATAATTGCTCCTCAATTGAATGCCAGCGAATATCGGCAATGACAATTTTGAAATTCTTTCTTAAATCATAATGCTTAATTCTTGCTTCATTAGTTGCTAGAATAAATAGTACATAAATATTTGATGAATCAAGTTTATTCAACTCAAGAACCAGGTTTCTGATGTACCGTCCAATCCCTGTCTCATTCCATAACCGACAATCAATACCAATAGTCATATTTTATTTACTCATGTTACGCGCGTGTCATCCTGGAGAGGCCAATAGGCCTCGATAGGATCTCATACACAACCTGAATAAGATTCTATCGTGGTCGTTGCCACTCCAGAATGACAGTGACTGCGTAACATATCTTATTATAAAGAACCAATAGTTTTTTTTCGTTTTTTTTCTATTGCCCAAAAAATTAATGAGGTAATAAATCTTGGATATTTTTCTGTATAATGCTTTTTGTAAAATATTTTCATTGCATCAAATCTGGCATTCTGGATTCGTAATTTCGTCTCTTTCGTCGCTGTCGTCATCTCTGAAGAATGAGCTTTGGTACCGCCTGATATGCCATTGTAATGAAGTATTTTATAGGTTGGCACATAATATATTTTCCAGCCTTTTTTCTTTAAGCGAAAACAAAAATCAATATCTTCACCATTGAAATAATAATCTTCATCCCACCAACCCACATCCTCTCCAGCAGTTCGCGGGAGTAACATAAATGCTCCGGCTAAGGCATCAATTTCATGAATTGTTCTCAATGATTTATACCCCAGGGTATATCCGCTAAAAAGTTTTACGTGCGGAAATAATTTGGTTAGACCAGAAAAATAGCAAAAAGAATTCCAGGGAGTGGGAAAACCACGATGCGATGCATAATCAATATCACCAGACAGCATTTCCAATTTGCACGTTGCTGCTCCACAGTCAGGATGTTCTTGCACAAATTGCAACATCCCTTCAATCGTCTGCTCATATACCACAGTATCAGGATTAAGAAATAAAATATATTTTCCTTTGGC
>Ga0070679_100005652_pt1 | contig 11588 bp, 10 predicted proteins | sample KBSC63BmetaG_FD_65652 | JGI IMG/M metagenome (GOLD analysis project Ga0070679, IMG submission 65652) | Corn rhizosphere microbial communities from Kellogg Biological Station, Michigan, USA - KBS C6-3B metaG | ecosystem: Host-associated > Plants > Roots > Rhizosphere | place: USA: Michigan... | reverse complement strand
CCCGGAGTTCCCGCCGAACACGAGCCGTTGACCCTGTCCACGCTGTGGCACCTCGCGGCGCCGGCCCACCCTCGTCACGCGTGACCCACGTGATGATGATTCGCCGGAGCGTCATTCTCCTGCTTGCCAGTGCCGCCCTGCTCGGCCTTGTCGTCGCCATCGTGCCGGGCATCTCCGCAACGACTGACGGCAGCGTGGTGCTCGCGGCCGCGGTCCTCGGCGTGCTCTCCGCCGCGCTCCGACCGGCACTCGCATCGCTCGCGGCGATGTTGGGGTGGGTCGGCGTGATGATCGTCGCGCTCAACGCGCAGGCAATCATCTTCTACGCCACGCTCAAGGTGACCCCGGGCATCACCTTCACCGGATTCTGGCCGGCATTCTGGGGAGCCTGGCTCTACGCACTGCTGGTCGGTTGCGTCGGATGGGCCTTCGACGTGCACGACGACGAGCTGCTGTTGCGGGACGTGCTGCACAGCACGCCGCGGTCACGTCTCGATGCGGGCCGGCGAACCCCAGGTGTTGTGATCGTGCAGATCGACGGACTGCCGGCGCCGCTCCTGCGCTGGTCGGTCCAGTCCGGGGATCTGCCGACGCTGTCTCGCTGGATCCGCAGTGGTGGGCACCGCATGGCTGACTGGCGGGCCCAGCTGCCGGCGACGACGCCCGCCAGTCAGGCGGGCCTGCTGCACGGCCGCAGCGATGCAGTGCCCGCGTTCCGTTGGTACGAGAAGGACACCCGCCGGCTCACGGTGACGAACCATCCGAAGGACGCGGCGTACGTCGAGAAGGGGCTCTCGGACGGACGTGGCCTGCTCGCCGACGGCGGGGCAAGCATCGGCAACATCTTCTCCGGGGATGCCGAGCACACGCTGCTCACGATCAGCGCGGGACGCGGCCACGGTCCGAGCCGGGCGTTCGCCGCGTCCTACCTACGCCCCTACGGCTTCATGCGCGCGCTGCTGCTCACCATCGGCGAGATGGCCAAGGAGCTCTACCAGGGCCATCGCCAGGAGACGCGCGGCATCGAACCCCGCATCAACCGCAGATCGTCCTACGTCCTGCTCAGAGGGCTCACCAACGTCCTGCTCCGCGACCTCAACGTGCGGCTGCTGGCCGAGCAGATGATGGCGGGTACGCCGGTCATGTACTGCGACTTCACCGACTACGACGAGATCGCACATCACGCCGGGCCGACGCGACCGGAGTCGCTCGCGGCGCTCGTCGGTGTCGATCGCGCACTCGCCGTCCTCGAGCGACTCGCCGCGCACACGCCTCGGCCCTATGAGTTCGTCGTCCTCTCCGACCACGGGCAGAGCCAGGGTGCGACTTTCCGCCAGCGTTACGGCGAACCATTGGAGGACGTCGTACGCCGGTTGATGGACACCGAATCCGCCGACGCGCAACGCGGCGTCACGCTGGCCAGCACCGATCGCACCGAGGAGTGGAGCCACACCGGCACACTGCTTGCGGAGGTCGGCGCCGGATCCGGGCCAGTCGCGACAGCATCGCGCAAGGTGGTGCGGCGCCACGAGCTGACGCAGGCGCCGGCGCCCGCGAGCACGGAACCCGACCTCATCGTGACGGCCTCCGGCAACCTCGGCTTCGTCTACTTCCCGCGCATCGCCCACCGGCTGTCGTGGGAGGAGCTGGAGGCGGCTCATCCGGGCCTGCTCACGCAGCTGGCCGCGCATGACGGCGTCGGCTTCGTCGTCGTCGACTCGGACCGCCACGGCCCGGTCGTCCTCGGGCGCGGCGGCATCTCCTATCTGGACGAGGGACGGGTGGAGGGCGCCGACCCGCTGGTTCCGTTCGGTGCGCGAGCCGCAAACGAGGTCCGCCGGCACGCGGCGCTCGCGCACGTCGGCGACATCGTCGTCAACAGCCGGATCGATGACGCGACCGGAGAGGTGGCGGCGTTCGAGGAGCTCGTCGGTTGCCACGGCGGCCTCGGCGGATGGCAGAGCGACGCGGTGCTGGTCTACCCGTCTCGGTGGAGTGCGCCGCCGTCCCTGGTCGGCGCCGACGCCGTGCACGCGCAGCTGGTGCGGTGGCTGCGCGAGCTCGGCCTGCGTCGCGACGTGCCGGCACCGCGGACTGCCACACCGTGCGGCTGACTCTCGTCACGCACTCCACGGTCGCGATCGGGACCGGCAGCGGTGTGCTGCTGACCGATCCGCTGCTGCGCGGTCGCGTGGCGTTCCTTCGGCGTACCAGTCCCCCGCACGACCCGGCCCTGCTCCACGACGTGCGCGCCGTCCTGGTGTCGCACCTGCACCACGACCACTGCGACCTTCCCTCGCTCGCGCGGCTGGGCCGGTCGACGATGCTGCTGGTGCCGGCGGGCACCCAGGACTTCTTCCATCGACACGGTTTCACCGACGTCTGGCCGCTGCGGCCGGGCGACCGGCACAGCCTCCTCGGCTTCGAGGTGACCGCGACGCCGGCCGCGCACGACGGGACACGGCGGCCGTTCGGATCGCCATCGGCGGCCATCGGCTACGTCGTCGCCGCCCGTGGCGTGCGGGCGTACTTCGCGGGCGACACCGACCTCTTCGACGGGATGCGTGATCTGGGCGGCGACCTGGACGTCGCGCTGGTGCCGGTGGCCGGCTGGGGACGGACGCTCGGCCCCGGTCACCTCGACCCCGATCGGGCCGCAGCAGCGGTCGGTCTGCTCGCGCCGTCGGTCGCGGTGCCGATCCACTGGGACGGGCTGCGGCCGTTCTGGCACGCCACGCGCACCACTGCCGACGCCGAGGCGGCTCCCCGCGCCTTCGCAGCCGAGGTGGCGCGGTTGGGTCTGCCGGCGCGGGTCGAGATCGTCTCGCCAGGGCGCTCGATCGAGGTCCAGCCCGCGACGGGCCGACCGAGGAGTGTCTAAACGGGCGCCGGCTCGCCGTGCAGCTCGCGCTGGAGCTCGGCCTCGGCCCGCGCCGACAGGGTCGACTTCAAGATGGTCCCGCCGTAGGCACTCAACGCGTCGATCGTCTTCTCGGCGGCGCCGGTGTCCGCCACGAGGAACAGCGCCGAGGTGCCCGGCTGCAGCATGTCCCGCACCTGCCGCTGGAACGCCTTGTCGATGCCGGCCTTCTCCACCTTGCCCATGAGCGCGCCCAATCCCGCGCCCACTGCCATGCCGAACACCGGAACGAAGAACAACAAGCCGAACAGCATCCCCCAGAACATGCCCCACGTGGCGCCTGTGCCGACGGGATGGTGGTTGGTCGTGACGTGATATCCGCCCTCACGGTCGCGGACGATGGTGGCGATGGCATCGGTTTGCAGGAGGAGATCGTCGGCGAGCCGAGCAGCCTCCTTGGCCGCCTTTCCCGCGGTGGTCTCGGCCGGGTACCCGATCGCGATGAGATCGGCCATCTCGCTTCCCCTTCATCCCGGCTGGTTTCAGGACCAACGGCTCATGACATCAGCGAGCAGTACTGCAACGGTTCATCCGACGGGGGTGAAAACGTCCTGCGCCGTTGCGTGCACAGTGGGTGGTCGACCGAAGGGCGATTCGTGGGCGACGTCACCTCGAGCCGGGCGGGGCGCAGCCGTGGGCGGTCCTTGCGGCTGGTGCGTGCCACCGGCTTCGTGCCCGTGGAGCGGCTGCTGCAGCCGCCGCAGCTGCCGGCCGGCGTCGTTCTCCGTGGCGCGTTGGTCGACCTGATCCGGGAAAGCAGCGAGGTGCCCGTCGTGCTCGTGACCGGTCCACCCGGAAGCGGGAAGACGACGCTGGTGGCGCAGTGGGGCGACGAGGACCGGCGACCGTTCGCGTGGCTCACGGCCGACGAGTCGATGAACGACCCGTCGATTCTCGTGACGTATCTGATGCTCGCCCTGCAGCGCCTTGCCGACGCCGATCCCGGCGTGCTCGGCGCGATCGCGGAGCAGTCGGCGGTGCCGACCGTACTCTTGCCCCGGCTGGGGCGGATGCTCACCAACGTCAGCGACCCGTTCGTGCTGGTGATCGACAACGCGGAGCTGCTGCGCGCACCGGACGCGGCGGCGGTCCTGTCCCTCGCCGTGGAGCACCTCAACCCGGGCTCGCAGCTCGTCGTCGTGGCGCGGACGCCGCCTGAGCTTGCGTGGAGCCAGCTGCGCGCGCAGCGCCGCCTGCTCGTGCTCAGCTCCGACGACCTGCGGTTGACCGCAGCCGAGACCGGTGCCGCCGTCGCCGCGCTCGGCGTCCGGCTGCCGGCGGAGGACATTGCGACGCTGCTCCAGCGCACCGAGGGCTGGGCGGCCGGCATTCACCTTGCCGCCGTCTCGTTGGCGGCGGGCTCCGCGCGGCGGCAATCGGCAGCCGAGCTGGACGCTCCCGAGAGCGTGCTCGCGGCCTACCTGCGCGACGAACTACTGGCCGACCTGCCCGATGACCTTCGCCACTTCCTCATCAACACCTCGATGCTCACCAGGATGTGCGGGCCGCTGTGTGACGCGACGTTGCGGCGGCGCGGATCGGAGCAGGTCCTACGGGGGCTCGAGGAGGCGCACCTGTTCCTGGTGCCCCTCGACAGTGAGCGCCAGTGGTATCGCTACCACCACCTGTTCCGCGAGCTGCTGCAGAAGGAGCTGTCACGCCGTCGCGCCCGTGACGTGGCCGCGCTGCATGCTCGCGCCGGTGCCTGGCTGGCCGAGCAGGGCGACGTGGCCGCAGCGATCCCGCATGTCCAGGCCGCTGGCGAGGTCGACCGGGCCGCCGCCCTGGTCTGGTCGCAAGTGGGTCCGTGCGTCACCGCAGGGCGCATCGGGGAGATCGAGGCGTGGCTGGAGGGTTTCACCGCCGAGGAGGTGACCCATCACCTCAAGCTCGCCCTGGCCGCCGCCTGGTGCGCCATGGAGGACGGGCGGCCGGTCGACCACTGGATCGCCGCCGCGGAGCAGGGACTTCGCGCCGCCAAGCCCGCCGACGACGACGCCGAGGCGAGTCTCGCCCTCCTGCACGCGCAGCGAGCTCGCGACGGCGTTGCGGCGATGCGGACCGACGCCGAGCGGGCGGCCGGCCTCGTCGCGCCGGGAGATCCTTGGCGCGCCGTCGCCGACTACCTGGCCGCCGTCGGCGTGCTGCTCGCCGGCGACGTCGACGACGGCCGGCCCCTGCTGGAACGCGCTGCGCAGCTGGCCGCCGCGATCGAGACGCCCTACATCCAGGCCCAGTGCATCGCACAGCTCGCTGCCCTCGCCGTCGAGTCCGGCGACTGGACCGGCATGAGCGACCTCGCCGGCACGGCCGGCGAGCTGCTTCGCGGCTCGGACACGCTCGACACCCCGTCAGTCGTCGTCGTCCACTGCGTCTCGGTCCTTCTGCACGCCAAGCAGGGACAGGCGCAGCGGGCACGCAGGCTGACGAGGCGCGCGATGACGCTGGTCACCGTGCTCGACCAGTCGCAGCCCTGGCTGGCGGCGCAGGCGAGATACCTGCTGGCGCGCGGGTTCCTGCTCCTGGGTGACCCGGCGGCTGCGCGGGTGTTGCTGTCGGAGGCGCAGACGCAGCTACATGCGCTCCCGGACGCGCGTTGGTTGCGCACGCGGCTCGACTCCGCGTGGACGCACGTCGAGAGCTTCCCGCTCGCGACCGGCGTCGGACCGTCGGCACTCACGTCGGCCGAGCTGCGCGTGCTTCAGCTGCTGCCCACGCATCTGTCGTTCGAGGAGATCGGCAAGCGGTTGTCGGTCTCGCGCAACACGGTGAAGACGCAGGCGATCGCGGCGTACCGCAAGCTGGGTGTCTCGTCGCGCACCGAAGCAGTGGAGCGCGCCACCTCGCTCGGAATGATCCAGACGTGACAGGTGGCACGCCTTCGTTCACCCGCATGGGGTGATGCTCCGCCCCGTCCTCGTCGAGAGTCTCGGACCAAATCGACGAGGGAGGTCGTCATGGTGGAGGCCGCGGGCAGCGGCTACCCGCTGCTGGACGTGTTCTGGACGATGTTCATCTTCTTCGCCTGGGTGGTCTGGATCTGGTTGCTGATCACCATCTTCATGGACCTGTTCAGCCGCGACGACATCAGTGGCTGGGGCAAGGCGGGGTGGACGGTCTTCGTGCTGGTATTGCCCTTCATCGGCGTGTTCGCCTACCTGATCACCGAGAGCAAGGCGATGGCCGAGCGCAAGCTCGCGCAGGCGAAGGCGTCGCAGGACAGCTTCGACGCCTACGTGAAGTCGGTCGCCACGACGACCGGCGGAACCGAGGAGATCAGCCGGGCGAAGGACCTTCTCGACAGCGGCGCGATCACGACGGCGGAGTACGAGCAGATCAAGGCGAAGGCTCTCGCCGGCTGACCGACGATGGCCGGCTGCCCCTTGATCGGAGGTGCCATGAGCTCGCCAACCACACCCACCCCCGGCGAGGTCGAGAAGCTCCAGGCCGAACGCGACGCAGCGGTCAACGCCCTCGACAAGGTGACGAAGCGTTCCACCCGCGGTGGTCCGCTACGTCGTACGGTCGTCGGGATTCTTGTCGTGCTGTTCGCCATCCTGCTTCCCGTGACGGTGACGGCGACGTGGGCGCATCGCACTGTGCTCGACACCGATCAGTACATCAAGACGGTCAAGCCGATCGCAGGAGATCCTGCCGTCACCGCAGCGATGAGCCGTCAGATCACGGACCAGCTCTACGCGTCACTGGATCCGCAGGCGCGGATCGCCGGCGCGCTTCCGGCGCAGCTCACGTTCCTCGCCGGCCCGATCGCGAGCGCCGCGCGCGACAACGTGCAGACCGCGGTCAACAAGGTGCTGAGCAGCAGCCAGTTCCAGCAGCTGTGGGTGACGGCCAACCGCTTCGCCCATGCGCAGCTCGTCGCCGTGCTGCGACACAACCCGGACACGGTGCAGCTGCAGGACAACCAGGTCGTGCTCAACCTCGTCCCGCTATTCAATGCCGCCCTCACCAATGCGCAAGGGTTCGTGTCCGGCGTCGTCGGCCGTCAGGTAACGCTGCCCGCCATCACCGGTGACGAGGTTCCCGCCGAGGCGTGTCGGCGGATCGCCACGGCGTTGGACCGCCCGGTCCCGGACACGTGCGGTCAGGTGCCGTTGTTCAAGGCGAAGAACTTGTCCACGGCGCGGCACCTGGTGCGGGTGTTCGACCGGGGCGTCATCGCGCTGCTGATCGTCACGCCACTGCTCGCCGTGGCGGCGCTCGTCATCACGCGGCGGCGCCGGCGGACACTGCTGCAGCTCGCGATCGGCGGCGGGCTCGCGATGGTCGTCGTACGCCGGGCGCTGTTCTGGGAGCAGGACCAGCTGATCGCAAGCGGCCGCCCGGAGAACAAGGAGGCGCGCGCCGCCATCGTCCAGCATGTGCTCAACGGCTTCTTCGACCTGACCGTGTGGTTCGTGGTCGGCGCGCTCATTGTCACGCTCGTCGCGTTGGTGACCGGTCCCTATCGCTGGGCAGTGACGCTACGCAGCGGTGTCGTCCGGGGCGGCTCGACCGCCGGACACCTGATCGCCGCCGGTGCATCGCAGAGCCGGGCACGAGCACAAGACGAGCTGACGGTGAATTGGATCCGGGCGCACTACGACATGCTGCGCGTCGCCGGGGTCGTCGTCGCCGTGCTGCTCCTGCTGGCCTTCTCCGTCGGTTTCTGGGGATTCGTCGGCATCGCCGTGGTGCTGGCCGTCTATGAAGTCGGCCTGCACCGGCTGCGCCCACCGACGGAGATCACGCTGCCGTCCCAGCCGTCGGGACCAGCTCCAACCTGATCGGCGGCACATCGTCGAGAGTGTTGTGGACCGTGCAGTGCGCAGCCACTGCGAGCAGCGCGGCACGTCTGTGCTCGGGCAGGCCAGGCGCGTCGATGACGATGGTCACCGCCCCGACCCGTGCAGGACGTGGCTCGATACAGAACTCGGCGGTGACCCGCAACCCTCGCGTCTGCAGCCGATGTCGATGGAGGTAACCCTGCGCGTAGTGCGCGACACACGCGGCAAGGCCCGCTACGAAAAGCTCGGTGGGAGTAGGGCCGGCGTCGTCTCCCCCTTCGTCGCGCGGCTGATCCACCTCGAGCTGATGGCCTCGGATCGTCACCCCGAAGCGGTGATCACCCAGATGGTCGACGACGATCGCAGTCATGACGTCACCTAGATGAACAGCAGCTGCGCGCCGGCCGTCATCTCGACGAACTCGGCGGCGCTGATGATCCCCGCCACGTCGTCGCGGAGGTCTTCGGGTGTCAGGTCGTTCATGTCTGCGGACATGCGGCAGGCCCAGAGGTGGCCGCCGGCAGCCACGATCTGGTCGAGAAAGTCCGGCACCTCCGGCACGCCAAGGTCGGCGATCGACTTCTTCAGCATCCTTGTCGCCATCGCGGTCATGCCTGGCATCGGCAGCAGCGACTGCGGCATGTGTGCGTCGTGACCCGGCAGGTGCATCGCGGTGTTCCCGACCGGGCTGAACTGCAGGTCGTTCATGCGCGACTTCGTGATCATGTCGAAGCCCCAGAACGTGAAGAACAGGTGTGTGTCCACCCCCTCTCCCAGTGCCGCGTTGGCGATGATCAGACCCGGGTAGGCCATGTCGAGGTTGCCCTTGGAACAGATGATCGCGAGCTTGCGACCGGGGTCCTCATCGTCGAAGCGCGGCATCACGGACGGGCGTGATTCCATGGTGATCGTCATGGCCGTGTCCTCTCACACGCAACCGTGCGGTTTCGGAAGCCCGGCGACGTAGGCCATCTTCTTGCCCGGCTTCTTGGGAAACAGCGCGAACTGTTCCTTGACTGACACGCCACCCACGGTCTGCACCCGACGCGTCGTCGCCGTCTCGCCCCGGTCCTTGTAGTCGTCGCGGAGAAAGCGGATCACACGCCAGTGCTCATCAGTCAGGTCGATGCCGATGTTCGCGGCGAGCAACTTGGCCAGATCTTCGTCCCACTCGCCGTATTCGGTCAGGAACCCCTCGTCGTCGACGTGGACCGACCGGCCGTTGATCTCGGTGACAGCCATCGAGTCGCCTCCTTCATCGGGTCTGTGGGTGCTTGCCCGCCATCGACATCTGCGTCGGCACGGGCAGCGGTCGTCCTGGGAGCAACACGTGCCAGTAGGCCCAACGGAACCCGAGCTTGCCCCAGTGGTTCGCATGGCTCTCGCGAAGCAGCGTGAACGGACCCACCCCCGGCACGGGATATTTCCCGGGCAAAGGCTCCACGTCATAGTTGAAGTCGATGAGCAGGCCCTTGCCGTGGCCGGACTCGATGAAGCAGTTCGCATGCCCGTCGAAGGCGTGTCGCATCGGCCGTCCTTCGACGTGATCGAGGAAGTTCTCCACGAAGATCTCGACCGAGAAGTGTGCGACCGATCCGGCCTTGGAGGTGGGGATGTCGTTGGCGTCGCCGATGGCGAAGACGTTGGCGTGCGCCTTGGACAGAAGGGTGCGCTTGTCCACCGGCACGTAGTTGAGCTCGTCCCCTAGACCCGATCGGCGCACGAACTCGGCGCCCATGTTCAGAGGAACGGTGACGAGCAGGTCGAACGGAACCTCACGCTCGTCCATCGACACCAACATCCGCCGGTCGGCGTCCACCCTGTCGACGACGAAGTCCGGCTCCAGGTCGATGCCTCGATCCGCGAGCATCCGACCCAGCCGGCGTGCCGCCACTGGCTTCGTGAACGCGGCGTCGAGCGGCGTCACGTAGGTGATCTGGACGTCACCGCGCATTCCGCGCCCGGTGAAGAAGGCGTCGGCAAGGAACGCGAACTCGAGCGGGGCCACCGGACACTTGATCGGCATCTCCGTGACGTGAACGACGAGGCGCCCGCCGCCCCAGGTGGCGAACGCACGCCTCAATGCCTGCGCGCCGGCCAGGGTGTAGAAGTCGAAGATGCTGCGGTACCACTCGTCCCCGAGCAAGCCAGGCGTCTCCGCAGGCCGTGGCGCCGTCCCCGTAGCGATGACCAGATAGTCGTAGCCGAGCACTTGCCCGTCGGCGAGCGCGACGCGGTTCGCCTCCGTGTCGACACGGTCCACCTCGCCGATGAGAAGACTGACACCGTCGGCGAGGAGATGGCGCCGGGGCCGCACGAGGTCCTCGGCGACAGGGCCGCCAAACGGCAACAGCAGGAGGCCCGGTTGGTAGAGATGGTCCTCGTCGACGTCGACCACGGTGATTGCCCACTCGTCCTTGGGCAGGCCACGGCGCAGCTTGTTCGCGGCCATCGTGCCCGCCGTACCCGCGCCGAGGATGATCAGGCGTCTCATTACGACCTCGCCCTGCCGGAGATCTCGGGTCGATCCTCCGGCGAGTGCCGCTCCCGCGTTAGGGGCGAAAGTCGCGCTTCAGTAGGGGAAGTTGACGTCCGCAGTCAGCAGGTTGTGGTCCGACGGAATCGTGCCGACGAGCTGGCCATTCGACATGTGCATCCAGAGCTTCCAGCCGCGCGGCGAGACACCCGGCGCCATGAACACGTGGTCGATGTCGTCGCTGAAGGCCGGCGGAGTCCGCATGTACTTGTTCGCACTGTCGTACTTGAAGTTGGTCAGCGACTGCGCGCCGTACTCCGCGTCCTCGTTGTGCGCCGCGCGCATGGCGACGGCCGGCCCGTCGAGCGTGTGCTTGCTGTTCGAGTTGAAGTCGCCGGCGTAGACGATCGGCAGGTTCCCGTTGTTCGCAGCGACCTGCTGGGCCTGCTGGATCAGGCTGGTCGTCTCCGTCTGACGGCGCTGGTCCCAGTTGATGTTCGGCGACGACATGTCCACCGTGATGTGCGGGGCCACGAAGAGCAGCCGTGCACCGGTCGCGATGTTCTGCATGACCGCCCAGGGCGCCCACTTCTCGACCCCGTTGATGGTGTCGATGACGAAGTGCCCCGCGTCCACGACGGTGTAGGTGCGGGGGTTGTACAGGATGTAGTTCGCGCCACGGAACCATCCCGGGCCGCTGCACGGCGCGATCTCAGTGGGCGCGAGCTGGTAGGTCCCGCCGAGTGCGGCGACGAAGTCGTCCACCTGGCGCCACGCCGTCGTCGCCGGGCAGGACACACCGGTCACGTAGTTGTGGCTGCTCTTGCTCACCCAGTTCGACGCTTCCTGCACACCGAGCAGGTCGGGCGCGGCTTCGTTGACGAGTGAGGCGCCGGCCACCCGACGCTGCGACCAGGAAGCGGCAGGGGCGCCGGACTGCGCGTTGTTGAGGTTGTAGGTCCCGACGCGGACCGACTGCTCGTTCGACTGCGCCGTGGTCGACACCGCCGCGGAGTACGCCGAGCCGGTCGAGCCGTTCATCGCGCGGACGCGGAAGTAATAGGTCGCCCCGTTGACCAGCCCGAAGGGCGAGAGCTGCTGGCTGTTGTGTCGCAGCGAGTAGCTCACGACGTTGGTCGTGAACGCCGCGTCGTCAGCGCGCTGGACGCTGAGGCCGGTCACGGCGCCGTTCACCCACGTCACCGAGGTGCCCTGACCGGAGTTGCTGGTGACGGCGACCTGAGACGGCACGTTGGGGGTGAGGCTGACGGAGTAGATGGGCGAGTAGCGCTTGCTGCTGCCCTTGGTCGCCAGGATCTTGTACCAGTAGACCTTCGTCGTGTAGGTCATGCTGCTGATCGACATCCGCGGCCGAGAAGCGAGTGCGGAGTGCCGGGCTCGGCCG
>Ga0070679_100005651_pt1 | contig 11590 bp, 7 predicted proteins | sample KBSC63BmetaG_FD_65652 | JGI IMG/M metagenome (GOLD analysis project Ga0070679, IMG submission 65652) | Corn rhizosphere microbial communities from Kellogg Biological Station, Michigan, USA - KBS C6-3B metaG | ecosystem: Host-associated > Plants > Roots > Rhizosphere | place: USA: Michigan... | reverse complement strand
AGTGGCGTCGGGGGCTTGCGCGACTACCACCGTCGCCATGGATGCGAATAAGATTGCGAACAGCAAGGCATTGCGCCAGCGAGGCCCAACTAAACGAGCTTCGTGTCTACGGGAATGGCCGGACCACATTTTTGCGGGTTGTTGATTCATGCTTGTATCTCTTCTGTTTCTTCTTCGATTGGTTCGCAGTCGCAACTCAAGAGTTGTTCGTGGCAGCGTGGACATTCTTCCCAATCGCAGCCCACATGATGGTAATGACCCGGGAGAGCGCCGCAGTCATGGCATCTTGGCGGGTTGCCAATGAGGATGCCATGATGATGCTGTCCTGTCGCAGGCGCTTCTTTGAGATGTTGTCGCTCGCTTCCATAAGGGATCGGATCAAATGGGCCGTCCACGGTTTTTACAGGCATCTTCTTACAGCCATCGGCGGTATTCATTTCTTGCTCGCAATATTTGCAGATGGCCATGTTTTTGTACCTAAGGGATTGCAGCCCGGAAACGTTCGCCATTGTTATAAGGTCAATGTGCTCCGGTAAGGAATCCGGGTAAGGAGATGGAAAGGGATACCGCGCCAATGTGTTTTCTGGAGTATCTGGCGGATTGGCCTAGGTAGTTCGTCTGCGCTCATCGGAATCGTAGGAACTGCAACCCTAAAGTAGCTCGTCGTTGTGCTGACGTAAGTCTCGATGTCGAATGAATACAAGCCGCGACTTGCCATGCTTGTGAATGATTTCAGATAGCGACTGGGGGGGTCTTTGACCTGTTGTGTCAACTCAGCGTCGATAGCGTATTTGGAACTTACCGCAAGTTCTTGTTCGAAGTAGTTGAGCAGTGTGGCCTGGTTTCCAATGCTTTCGGCGACGGAAGACGGCAGCCGTTTGAATCCAGCAGTTGTGAAATGTGCGATCTGGGCCTCGTCATCAACGCAGAACCAATCGAAGTCAGTCTCTAGTTGTTTTTCAATCGAGATTTCCATTGGCCTCCCTGCATTGATGTACATCTATATGTCGCGCTTTCAGCGCTCTGATTTCTTTTTGCGTTATACCTAGGCCTTCGGCCTAGGCTGGTATATGCCGCGCCGTTGGCGCTCGCGTGCTGCTACTTTTTTCGTTTGATAAACCGGAGCTTCGGTGTGTCTGTCATTCCTTGTTAGTTTCGCTGTTGAGCTTGGGCATCTCGGTGCCTTTGCTCAATTGGAGGAGGCCGGCCTGGGCATAGGTGATGAGCTTTGCTCGAGTGTCGGTGATGTCGAGGTTGCGCATGGTGAGTTGGCCGATGCGGTCGCGGGGACTGAAGGCGGAGTCGGTCTTCTCCATCGAGAGGCGATCGGGGTGGAAGGTCAGGTTGGGCGAGTCGGTGTTGAGGATCGAGTAGTCGTTGCCGCGACGCAGTTCGAGTGTGACCTCGCCGGTGATGGGCTTGGCAACCCAGCGCTGCGCGGCTTCGCGGAGCATGATGGACTGTGAGTCGAACCACCGGCCCTGATACAACAGCCGGCCGAGTTTGCGGCCGCTGTCGCGGTATTGCTCGATGGTGTCCTCGTTGTGAATGCCGGTGATGAGGCGCTCGTACGCGATGAAGAGCAGCGCGAGGCCGGGAGCTTCGTAGATGCCGCGGCTCTTGGCTTCGATGATGCGGTTTTCGATTTGGTCGCTCATGCCGAGGCCGTGGCGGCCGCCGATGGTGTTGGCTTCGAGCAGCAGGGCAACTGGGTCGGAGTACTCGGTGCCGTTGAGGGCGACGGGGAAACCTTCTTCGAAGCGGATGGTGATCTCTTCGGGCTTGATGGCGACATCGTCGCGCCAGAATGCTGTGCCCATGATCGGAGCAACGATTTTCATGCTGGTCTTCAGGAACTCAAGGTCCTTGGCCTCGTGTGTTGCTCCGAGGATGTTGGAGTCGGTCGAGTAGGCCTTCTCCGAGGACATCTTGTAGCTGAAGCCGGACTTCTGCATGAAGTCGGACATTTCGGCGCGGCCGCCCAACTCGTCGATGAAAGCCTGGTCGAGCCAGGGCTTGTAGACCTTGAGGTCGGGGTTGACGAGCAGGCCATAGCGGTAGAAGCGCTCGATGTCGTTGCCCTTGAAGGTAGAGCCGTCGCCCCAGATGTTGACGTCGTCTTCCTTCATTGCGGTGACGAGCATCGTGCCCGTAACAGCGCGGCCGAGCGGCGTTGTGTTGAAGTATGTGACGCCGGCGGTGGTGATGTGGAACGCGCCGGACTGGAGCGCCGCTATGCCTTCGCGGACCAGCGGCAGGCGGCAGTCGATAAGGCGGGCCTTTTCAGCGCCGTACTCGAGGGCCTTGCGGGGGATCTCGTCGTAGTCGGCTTCGTCAGGCTGGCCGAGGTTTGCGGTGTAGGCATAGGGCAGCGCGCCCTTCTGCTTCATCCAATGCAGGGCGGCGGAAGTGTCGAGACCGCCGGAGAAGGCGATGCCTACTTTTTGGCCGAGGGGGAGGGTTTCGAGAATTACGGACATGGTACAAACCTTTCGAGCGAAGCAAAAGCAACAACAACAGCAAGAGCAACGGCAACATCTTTAACGCAATGTTCGCGAAGGAAGAACGCGAAGGTCGCGGAGTTCAAGTTGTGCCGTTGCTGGAAGTGGGAGTTCTCCTCTATCGTTTGCTTCGGGCCTGGAGGCCGCCGCGGTTGCGATGAGACGGGATACGCTTGGCGCCGCCGAGCAGCATCAGAACGATAGCTTTCTGGGCGTGCATGCGGTTTTCGGCCTGATCGAAGACGATGGACTCGGGGCCGTCGAGCACCGCGTCTGTGACTTCGGCGCCGCGATGGGCGGGGAGGCAGTGCATGAAGGCGGCGGAGGGCTGGGCGAGGGCCATCAGAGCTTCGTTGACCTGGAAGGGTTTGAAGATGGGCGCGCGCTTGGCGGCTTCGTGCTCCATGCCCATGCTGGTGCAGACGTCGGTGTAGATGGCGTCGGCTCCGGTGGCGGCCTTGATGGGGTCGTGGGTGAGGGTGAGGGAGCCGCCCGTGGTTTCGGCGATGGCCATGGCCTGGTGGATGATGTCGAGCTTGGGCTCGAAGCCCTTGGGTGTTGCGACCGTTACGTGCGCGCCCAGTTGCGCGCCGGTAAGCATGAGGGAGTGGCAGACGTTGTTGCCGTCGCCGACGTAAGTGAACTTGAGGCCTTCAACGGAACCAAAGCGTTCTTCCAGCGTCATGAAATCGGCGATGGCCTGACAAGGATGCTCCAGGTCGGATAGCGCGTTAATGACGGGGACGCGCGCGTTGGCGGCCATCTCGGTGACGGTGTCGTGGGCGTAGGTGCGCAGGACGATGACGTTCATCCAGCGTTCCAGATTTCGCGCGACATCGGGGATGGACTCGCGCTCACCGAGGGGCGAGGCGGTCTGGTCGACGAACATGGCGTTGCCGCCGAGGGTGTTCATCGCGGTCTCGAAGGTGAGGCGCGTGCGCAGCGAAGCCTTCTCGAAGAACATCACCATCTGCTTGGCGTCGAGCGCGTGGCGGAAGTCTTCGGGCTGTTTTTTGACGGCGTGCGCAAGCTCCATGAGCGCGGCCATCTCCTGTACGGAGAGGTCGGCGATGGAGCAGAGGTCGCGCCCGGCGAGGGCCTTGGCAGCTTCGGTAAAGGCGCTGTCGGACTGGATGCCAAGGGTGACGGTGGGTTTAGGTGCTTCGCTGCTTTCCGGTGCGTTCATAACGAGGGTCTTGTTAGCCATGTACTGCTTCTCCCGCCAGAGCTGCGCTGGCGTTGGTGTGAAGCGTGAGCAGATCGTCGATTGCGGCGATGGCCTGATCGACGTGCTCGCGCGTGATGAGGAACGGGGGGAGGAAGCGGAGAACGGTTTCGTGTGTACGGTTGATGATAATGCGGCGCTCGAGCAAGCCGGTAGCGAGATATTTTGCGAGTTCGGGCGATTCAATGTCGACCCCGATCATAAGGCCGAGGCCGCGGACTTCTTTGATTCCCGCATGCTGCGATTGCAGCTTGCGCAGCCGGGCGATGAAGTAGTTGCCGGTCTCGCGGACGTGCGCGAGGAGGCCATTTTGCTTGATCTCGTCTATAACCGCTATCGCGACGGCACAAGCCAGCGGATTTCCGCCAAAGGTCGTTCCGTGCATGCCGGGCGTGATGGCGCGGGCGGCTTCTTCAGTGCAGAGTATCGCGCCCATGGGGATACCGCCGGCGAGCGGCTTCGCGAGCGTGGTGACGTCGGGCTTGATATTGAAATGCTGGTAGGCCACCCATTGTCCGGTACGTCCCATGCCGGACTGGATCTCGTCGAAGAGCAGCAGCGCGCCGGTGGAATCGCACAGTTCACGGGCGGTGGCAAGGAACTCCTGCGAGCAGAAGTTGATGCCGCCTTCGCCTTGGATGACTTCGATGGCGATGGCGCAGACGTCTGTCGAGAATGCAGCCCGGAGAGCAGCGATGTCGTTATGCGGGATGAAGACGACGTCTGGCATCACGGGCTGGAAGGGCTCGCGGTAAGCCGGCTTGTGGGTGGTGGCGACGGAACCCATGGTGCGGCCGTGGAAACTGTGTTCGAGCGCGATGATCTTTGTACCGATCTGCTTGCCTTCGCTGCGCAGCAGGCGCGCGTGGGCGCGGGCCAGTTTGAGCGCGGCTTCCCAGGCTTCGGTGCCGGAGTTCGAGAAGAAGACGCGGTCGAGACCGGTGATTTCTGTAAGGCGGAGCGCGAGTTCCACGGTGTGCTCGGTGTGGAAGAGGTTGGAGGTGTGGATAAGCTTGGCAGCCTGCGTCGTGATCGCGTTGGTGATCGCCGGATGGTTGTAGCCGAGCGCGCACACGCCGATGCCGGAGAGCAGGTCGAGGTAGTCGTTGCCGTGCTCGTCGTGGAGGTGGACGCCGTTGCCGCTGAGGAAGAGGATCGGATTGCGCTCGTAGGTTTGGAGGAGGAGCTGCGACTCGGCGGATTGGATCTCGGCGAGAGTGGCTTGTGTCTGGTTGGGCATCGTTAAGGCCTCGGTGGTGGAACGGTTCGAGAGGCTGTGCGGCTGCGGGCGGGGCGGCAGGTCCTTCGGCTACGCTGCGCTCCGCTCAGGATGACAGTTTTGTGGGAAGGAGGGATCGTCGGTATTTCATGCGGCAATGACCTCCGTTCCGTCGCTGACGCGGCTGCTTAGTAGGTTCGGCAGAACTGCTGCCGACTCCGCGGGCAGGATGCGGACGCGGGTGACGCCATGCTCGAGTGCGTGCCTGCAAGCGTTGAGTTTGGGCAGCATGCCGCCGGAGACGACGGCGGATTTTTCGAGTGCCGGGATTTCCTTGAGCGAGAGCCAGCGCATGACGTTGCCATCGGCGCCTTTGACACCGGGAACGTCGGTGAGGAAGACGAGCGCGTCGGCTTTGGTAGCGACAGCGGCGGCGGAGGCCATCTCGTCGGCGTTGATGTTGTAGTACTCGCCGTCGAAGCCGAGCGCGATGGAAGATATGACTGGAACCGCACCCATGGCCCAGATGGCGTCGAGCCATTTGGGATCGGTGGCGGCGATTTCGCCAACGAAGCCGAGGTCGTGCTCGGTCTTCTTCTTGCGCGCGCGAAAAACATGGCCGTCGCCGCCGGTGAGGCCGACGGCGGACTGGTTGCACTGGTCGAGCGCAGCGACGAGAGACTTGTTGACGCGGCCGCCGAGCACCATGATGGCAGCATCGCGGGTTTCGGCGTCGGTGATGCGGAGGCCGGCGACGAACTCGGATTTCTTGCCCATCTGGTGGAGGAGTTTGGTGAGCTGTACGCCGCCGCCGTGGACCAGCGCCACCTTGTGACCGTCCTTGACGAGCTCCGCGATGGAGCGGGCGCAGGTTTGCAGGAGCTCAGGTTTTTCGAGAGCGGCGCCGCCGAGTTTGACTACGAACTTCATGTGGATACTCCGAAGTGCAAAAGCAAAAGCTCTCACGCAAAGTGCGCGAAGTTTAAGTGCGAAATTTCGCAAAGTTTTTCATAGGAGACCTTCACTTTCATGCCAGCCGCACATGATGTTCATGTTCTGGACGGCTTGCGATGAGGCTCCTTTAAGAAGATTGTCGAGGCAGGAGACGATGACCAGACGCTTGCCGTCAGGAGAAAGTTGAAAGCCGATGTCGCAGAAATTGTTGCGCACGACGTGTTGAATTTGCGGAAGCATTGGGGAGCGGCGTATGCGGACCATCGGAGAGTTTGCGTAGAACTCGTCGAAGCAGTCCTGTATAGATTGGATGCTGCCCACTTCGTTAAGACGTACATAGATCGTGGAGAGGATGCCGCGTGGAATGGGAAGCAGGTGCGGCGTGAATTGGAGCTGGTCATTGGCGAGGTCGAGTTGCTCGAGTATTTCTCCGGTGTGACGATGGCCGAAGACGGCGTAGGCGGAGAGATTGTCGGCGGCGTACATGAAGTGCGTGTTGGCCGTGGGTGTTTTGCCCGCGCCGCTGACGCCGGATTTTGCGTCGGCGACAATGCCGCAGCCGAGATCGACCAGATTGGCGCGCAGCAGCGGCGCAAGCGCGAGGATGATCGATGTGGCGTAACAGCCGGGGTTGGCGACCAGGCGGGCGTTGGCGATGGCGGGGCCGTGGAGCTCCGGCGAGCCGTAGACGGCTTCCTGCTGAAGCGCGTTTGCGGCTGCGGGATCTGCGTCGGTGAGTTTGTAGATGGCGCGGTAGGCGTCTTCCTGCAAGCGCCATGCGGCGGAGAGGTCCACAACGCGGATGCCGTGGGCGAGTGCCTGCGGCGCCCACTCGCGGGCCTGCTCGTGGGGCGTGGCGAGGAAGAGAAGCTCGACGCCTTCGCGCTCAAGCTGGTTCCAGTCGAAGGGCACGACGCTGCGGCCGTCGGCGTTGGGCAGACCGGAGAGTTGCGGGTGCAGGCTGGTAAGGGAGACCGTAGTGCCTTCGCCTTCGTGCGCCATTCGTCCGAGGAAGATCGGTGGCGTCTGCTGGAGGCGCGGATGCAGCAGGAGCAGGCGCGCGAGCTCGGCGCCGGCATAGCCGGTGACGCCCGCGACAGCGGTGCGGAGGGTAGTGCGCCGATTGTTGGTGCTCGTTGACATACTTTGGTCTGGGGTGCGCTTGCTATTGCATTCGTGGTTGAACGGGTCCGAGAGCGGTGGAGGTGTTTGCGTTTGGCAGGTCCTTCGACTGCGGCTCGCAAATGCGCGAGCCTCCGCTCAGGATGACAATGTAGTGGTAGTGGATATCAAGCAATGTGGGCCTCGATCCGGTGCTTGACGATGAGGGCCTTGCGGGGGTTCTGGCAGATCACAAGAACGGTATCGTCGCCGGCGATGGTGCCGATAACTTCGGACCATTCTTCATAGTCGATCGTGGCGGCAACCGGCTGCGCGCCGCCGGTGCGGGTGATGACGACGATCAGATTGAGAGCCTGGCGCGCTTCGAGGCCGAAGTTTTGCAGCACCTCGTAGATGGCAGGCTGGTCATCTTCGTCTTCGCCGGAGCCGTTGTCGGGGAGCGCATATCCGTTAGGGCCTTTGGAGAGCCGGAGCTCATGCATGTCGCGCGAAAGCGTGGCCTGAGTGACGTGATAGCCCTTGGCGGCGAGTTTGCGGCGCAGCTCCTCCTGGTTGGTGATGCGGCTCGCGGCAGTGGTCTTCGCCAGGAGGTCGCGGATTGCGCTGTGCCGATCGCTCTTCAAAATTCGCCTCGTACAAACAGAGAAAAGCGTGACGCAAATGCCGTCACGCGCTGTGCATAAACATTCAATTTATATGTATAAATATTCAGACGGCTTTCGTCAAGTGCGAGGAAAAGCTGTGGAAAATTACGCCGGAAGGCGTCACAAATTTTCATCTGGTGTGCAATGCGACGTATATTGAATTATGGACCAGTTGCATGTAGAGCAGCGTATGTCTTCTCCGAGAGAGAAGGCAGTGGACGAGACGCATTCCGCGAGGAAAAGCAGTTTTAGTTATGGAGCGCAGAAAGCGTTTCAATATACGTCCTTGATCGACCCACGGTTGGAACACGATTCGTGCGGTGTGGGGTTTGTCTGTTCGGCCCACGCGAAATGTAGCCACGACATTCTGGAAAAGGCGCTGACAGCGCTGGCGCGCCTAGCGCATCGCGGCGCCGTGGCCACCGATGGCAAGAGCAGCGATGGTGTGGGCCTGCTGCTGGGAGTTCCGAAAAAACTTTTGCTCGATGCGACTGGGGTTGATTTCAATCCGGACGATGAGCTCGGTGTAGGTATGTTGTTTCTGCCGCCGGGCGAGACACGCGCTGAGGGCGTGATCGAGAGCTGTTTGAATTCGCAGGACCTTCGCGTACTGGGTTGGCGCGATGTTCCGATCCGCACTGAAGTGCTGGGTGAAATTGCGCTGGACTCCATGCCGGTCATCCGGCAGGTGCTGGTCGCGGATGCGGCGACGCATCGCGGCGACGTGGGGACCTCCGACCTGATCGGGCCGGATGCGATGGAGCGGCGGCTGTATCTGGCGCGGAAGCGGTTTGAAGCTGCGGTGGAAGCAGGCGAGGTGACCGGTTACGTCTGTTCGCTTTCATCGCGGACGATCGTCTACAAGTCGCTTTGCCTGGGAGAGCACATCGCCGATTTTTATCCGGACCTCGCGAACCCGGAGTTCGTAACCAACTTTGCGATCTTCCATCAACGCTATGCGACCAACACGCTGCCGGCATGGCATCGCGCTCAGCCAGCTCGAAAGCTGGGGCATAACGGCGAGATCAATACTGTGTGGGGCAACCGTGCGCGAATGGCAGCGCGCGAATCGACGCTGCCGGTGGAGTGCAAGCCCGTATTTACGAAGGACGGAACCGACTCGACCAGCCTGGATGAGGCGATTGAGCTGTTGTCGCTCAACGGACGCACGATTGCCGAAGCAGTGCGTATGCTGCTGCCGCCGGCGGTGACGGAGCGCGTGCATCCATTCCTGAAGTATCACAAGTCGATCTCCGAGCCGTGGGACGGGCCTGCAGCGATTGCGTTCAGTGATGGTGTTGTGGTGGGTGCCGCGCTTGACCGCAATGGTCTGCGGCCTTGTCGTTATGCGATTACTGCAGACGGTATTGTAGTTGCGGGAAGCGAAGCGGGGCTGGTGGACCTCGATGCAGAGACGTTGATCGAAAGCGGGCGGCTGGGGCCAGGCGAGATGATCGGCGTGGACATGGCCGAGCGCAAGATCTATCACAACGAAGACATGATGGACGCCTTCGACGCGAAGTTCGCGTACGGCAAGCTAGTGGAAGAGACGCTGCTGGAGAGGGACTCGACGGAGGCGATGGCCGCGGATGCGTTGCTCGCCGCGCAGAAGGGTTTTGGTTACACCAAGGAAGATGTCCGCATGATTTTGCAGCCGATGGCTGCAAGCGGCAAGGACGCTGTGTGGTCGATGGGCGACGATACGCCGCTGGCGTTTCTGGCCCGCAGCCCGCGGCCGCTGTATGCGTTTTTCCGGCAGCGTTTTGCGCAGGTGACGAACCCGGCAATCGATCCGTTGCGCGAAGCGATCGTGGTTTCACTGACGACGCGCCTGGGGCCGTGGGCGCACCTTCTGGATAATCATGCACCGCTGCCGGGCATACGTCTGGTGTCGCCTTTCCTGTCGCTGGGCCAGGTACATGCGCTGCGCAGCGGGAACTATCCCCATGCGGACACCCTGCGGCTGGAAGATGTGCCGTGTTTGTTCGTGCCGGAGAAAACGCTGGAGCAGGGACTCGACGACCTGTGTCAGCGGGCCATTGAGCTGGTGTTGAGCGGCGTCCGTTTGCTGGTGCTGACCGACCGCGGAGCGAGCGCGGAAAAGCTGCCGATCCCGATGGCGATGGCGACGGGCGCTGTGCACCAGGCGCTGGTGCAATCTGGTTTGCGCACGAGTTGCGGCTTGCTGGTGGAGGCCGGTGACTGCCGCGATATTCATCACGCGGCGGTGCTGACTGGCTATGGCGCGGGTGCGGTCTGTCCGTGGCTGATGCTGGAGACGGCGAAGAGTTTTGCAGGCGAGAAAGGCCAGCCCGAGGGTGTGGACGGCGAAGCGCAGATGTTGCACGCGCTCGATGCGGGCATGGCGAAGGTGATGTCGAAGATGGGCATCTCGGTGGTGGACAGCTATCGCGGTGCGGGGCTGTTCGACATTTTGGGCTTGCACGAGACGATTGTTAATCGATGCTTTCCGGGGACCCCGGCGCCGCTGTCGGGGATTGGTTTTGCGGAAGTGGATAAGCGGTTGCGGCAGACTTGGCTCGGCGATGCCACGTCTTCAACGGCGCCGGTTGACCTGCCGGATTTTGGCTGGGTGAAGTTTCGCAAGGCCGATCTGGCTGAGCCGCATATGTGGCAGCCTCCCAATGTGAAGGCGCTACAAACGGTTGTCGGCAGCACGCGTGCGGGAACGCCGAGCGCCGATCCGACGGCGGCGTTTCATATCTTTAGCGAAGCTGTGGACTCGCGCGAAGCGGCAACGCTGCGCGACTTGCTGGAGATTCATCCTGCTGGACCGGCGTTGGCGATCGAAGATGTCGAGGCGCCGGCGGAGTTGTGCAAACGGTTTATCGCGAGCGCGATGAGCCTCGGCTCCCTCAGCCCCGAGGCGCATCAGACGATCACGGCAGCGATGAATATGCTGGGCGCGCGGTCGAATACGGGTGAAGGCGGGGAAGACCCGGATGTCTATCGTGTGCTGTCGCCGGGCCGTCGTGATGGCGGCGGCAACGGCGGTTTTTCCGCTTCGCAGCGGTCTGGTCGAGAGGACACTCATGGTGGCGTTGCTGTGGCTGAATTGGTAGCTGCCCCAGCCGTGCACACTTCGCTGAACAATAAGATCAAGCAAATCGCTTCGGGCCGGTTTGGCGTCACGGCTGAGTATCTCGCTCACGCGGAAGAAATCGAAATCAAGGTCGCGCAGGGAGCGAAGCCTGGCGAGGGTGGACAGCTTCCCGGACATAAGGTTTCGGGGCTCATTGCGCGGTTGCGTCACGCGCAGCCGGGCGTGTCGCTGATTTCGCCGCCACCGCATCATGACATTTATTCGATTGAGGATCTGGCGCAACTTATTTATGACTTGAAGCGCGTGAATCCGAGGGCTGCGGTCGGCGTAAAGCTGGTGTCGAGCTGCGGTGTGGGCACGGTGGCTGCCGGTGTGGCGAAGGCGTATGCGGACTTCATCGTGATCGCCGGAAACACGGGCGGCACGGGAGCGGCGGCGCTTTCGAGCATCAAGTACGCAGGCAACCCATGGGAGCTGGGACTGGCTGAGGCGCAGCAGTTGCTGATGGCGAATGGTATGCGCGATCGCGTGCGTCTGCGGACCGACGGCGGCATTGCGACAGCGCATGATGTGCTGGTTGCGGCGCTGCTGGGTGCGGATGAGTATGCGTTTGGGACCGCGGTGCTGGTGGCGCTGGGTTGCGATATGGCGCGGCAGTGTCATTTAAATACGTGTCCGACGGGCATTGCTACGCAGAAGCCGGAGCTGCGGGCGAAGTTCCGCGGTAAGCCGGAGCATGTGGTTGAGTTCTTTACGCAGCTTGCCGGAGACTTGCAGAGGCTGCTGGCGAAGTTCGGTCTGGCATCGCTGAATGATGCGGTTGGACGCGTGGATTTGCTGGAGCAGGTGCGCTTCGACGGC
>Ga0070679_100005650_pt1 | contig 11592 bp, 8 predicted proteins | sample KBSC63BmetaG_FD_65652 | JGI IMG/M metagenome (GOLD analysis project Ga0070679, IMG submission 65652) | Corn rhizosphere microbial communities from Kellogg Biological Station, Michigan, USA - KBS C6-3B metaG | ecosystem: Host-associated > Plants > Roots > Rhizosphere | place: USA: Michigan... | reverse complement strand
ATCACGAGGAGCGGTTTAGATTAGACCGTATTGAGTGGCGTCGGATTGTGTCGTTGATCGGGCGCAAACGAGGTGGTACCACGGGCAGCAGGCTCGTCCTTTTGAGAGGACGAGTTTTTTATTGGTTTTTTCTGGAAAGGCAGAAGAGTTATGCGAGTTTCATCCCAATTGACCCGAACTTTGCGCGAGGTTCCGCGCGATTCTGAAGGCGGCAACCAGGAATTGCTGGTGCGCGCTGGCTATATCCGGCAGTTGACCTCAGGCGTGTATAGTTTTCTGCCTCTGGGTCAGCGCGTGATGCGCAAAATCTCGCAGATCATGCGCGAGGAGATGGACGCGGCTGGCGGGCAGGAGATCAGTATGCCAATCGTACAGCCGCGCGAGCTTTGGGAGCAGCGTCTGCCGAACGGCTCGACGCGCGTGGAGAATCTTGGCGGTGTGCTCTTCAAATTGCAGGATCGGCGGGGACGCGAGCTGGCCCTGGCCCCGACGCATGAAGAGGTTTCTACGCTGCTCGTGGCCGAATTTGCGCGCAGCTACCGCGATCTGCCGCAACTGGTCTACCAGATTCAGACCAAGTTGCGCGACGAGCAACGTCCACGCGGCGGTCTCTTGCGCGTGCGTGAATTTGCGATGATGGACCTCTACAGTTTCGATGCTGACCAGGACGGCCTGGATGCCAGCTATCGCAGGATCGCTCAAGCGTATCACGCGGCCTTCGATCGCATAGGGATGCGCTATCTCGCCATCGAGGCCGATAGTGGCGCGATCGGTGGCAAAGATTCGCAGGAATTTATCGCGCTCACCGAGGCGGGCGAGGATGACGCGATGGTTTGTGAGAGCTGTGGCTACGCGGCCAATCGCGAAAAGGCCGAATTTACGCGCAGCGAACTGACCCGTGAAGTTGAGGGAGAATTGAGCGAAGTCTACACGCCCAATTGCGCCTCGATCAGCGATTTGAGCGCCTTTCTGAGTATCTCGGCAGAGCGCACAATGAAGGTGGTCTGCTATGTCGCGGCTGAGGCGATGGTCATGGCCCTTGTGCGCGGCGACCTGGAAATTAACGAGGTCAAGCTCACCAACGCCATCTATCGCGCCGGGATCAACGCCTCCGATCTGCACATGGCCACCGCCGAAGAGTTGGAGAATGCGGGCATCGTGGCCGGATTCACCTCGCCGCTGGGTAAGAGCGAGCGTATCCGCATTCTGGCCGACCATTCGCTGCAAATGGGCAACAATTTTGTCGCCGGGGCCAATCGCGTCGATTATCACCTGCGCAACGTCAACTATCCGCGCGACTTCCGTGTGGACGCCTGGGAAGATCTCGCTTCGGCGGGCGAGGGATCTCAATGTGCGCGCTGCGGGGGCACGTTGCACGCCATGCGCGGCACCGAGATTGGCCACATCTTCAAAGTTGGCGCGCTCTACTCAGAGGTCTTTGACGCGCGCTACCTGGACGCTGCCGGGGTCGCGCATCCGCTGCTTATGGGCTGTTACGGTATCGGCGTCGGGCGTGTGCTGGCCGCGTTGGTCGAGCAGAGCCACGACGAGAAAGGCATTATCTGGCCGTTCAGTGTCGCGCCTTATCACGTCAACCTGCTCGGCCTTGATCTCGACAAGGGTGAGACGCGCGAGATTGCCGAGAAGCTCTACACCGACCTCAACGCGACCGGCCTCGAAGTGTTGTATGACGACCGCGCCGAATCAGCAGGAGTCAAATTCAACGATGCCGACCTGCTTGGCCTGCCCCTCCGTGCTGTGGTCAGCAAACGCTCGCTCAAAAACGGCGGCGTCGAACTGAAATTGCGCAAAGAAGGAAGCAGCCGGATCGTGGCGTTGGACGACGTTGTGGAGACGATCAAGGACGAAGTGAGACGAGGAATGGTGGAGAAGTGATAAAAAAAATTGAAGAAGAGCGAGATCGGTTTGCGCAAACCGATCTCGCTCTTCTTCAATTAGCTGCCGCCTGTGGGCGGAAGGTTGGTGATCGGAGGTAGCGTTACAACTCCCTCTTTAATCTGATTCATCGCATTGGGATCAAGGATAAATTGCGAGCCGAGATAGGAACTTTTCGTGAGATCCTGCTTCATATTTGCCTCTTCAGGCACCGTATAGGTATAGTCGAAGCGGTGATTCACTCCCTGGATGGAGAGAGGCTTTAAGCCGCCCTGGCTGATCTGCTGCTGAACATAATCTTGCATCGGCATCCACTTCCCGTTCGGCAACTGAATCTGATCCTGATTATGGTTTGCCGACCATTGAATCAGGTACTGAGCGGGAGTTTCACCGCCTGATTCAGAGGCATTAAATCCCAGTGAAGTTGCGTACTCTACGAGCTTTTCAGTGCCCAATTTGCCAAAGACTGAAGCAAACTCGCCCTCCACCAGTTCAGGTTGTTCCAACGCGAGCGAGACGAGCGTGGTAACACCCATCGTAATCACCTGCTCCTCGTTAAGGCCCAGGAAGGACCAGGCTTTTTTCTCATCGGGGTTGAGCGCGTAATCGACATAGTTGATACCTGGGGTTTGTTGATCGGGCAGCTTGTTCTGATCGCCAACCATAATCGCGTTCACGACCTGGAAATCCAGGAATGAGCTGGGATTCTGGGAGTCGGTAATAATCTGTTGCGCCGTACCCATACCGCCCTCGTACCCCATAATCGTGACGAGTGGCGTTTTGCCCTGCTGACCATAGGTTGCCAGGTAATTTTTAATCACCTGCTCATCCGCTTGTGGATCGCCACCTCTGATCATGATGAACAGACCGCCATTGGGGAGCGGCCAGATCAGGACATTCTGGTGAGCATAGGCCGGCTGATTTGCTTCATAGATGTAGTCGGCAACGGTAGCCCGATCCATCTGCGCGGCGTCAGAAACCTCCTGGGCGTACTGACTGGCCAGGGCATTGAGCGCCAGCGCCCATTGCTCTAACTGTGTGTTCATATTCGTGGTCAGTCCCTGCACAATTTCGAGCGCGGTCTGGTAATCCTGTTTGATCTGGCTGAGGCGTTCCTTCCAGCCCGAATGGTCGTGAGGGTCCTCGGTCGGTCCCAATTTAAAGTTGCCCGCCAGCGCCTGGTACGCTGCATCAATTTTGTTGGTCATTTGATTGAGACCAATCTGCGTCCCTGCGGAGATGGTTGAGCTGATGGTGTTGGGATTCAGTATGGAGTCGACCGAGGTGTTGGTGAGAAAACCATCCATCAGCACTTTCAAAATATCATCGTAGTCCATATTCCCGACGAATTGATAGATGATCGGGTTGGGGAAGCCTCCGCCGCCATCGTTATAGTAACGACCATTGCCGAGTTCGTACTGGCTGTTGAGGTTCGTAATTTCGCTGGCCAGATTATGCGAGGCATTATAGAAGTCGTTCATTTTTGCGTTGACGAGCATCGATTTGCCCTGATTGAGCGTCGAGAGATTATCAAAAGCCTTGGCACCCAGTCCCTGAAAGACGAGCGTGTTATCGCCAACCAGTACCTTGCAATTATTCTGGAAGGTTGTGAGCGAGGTGGTACACAGATTGAGATTGTTCTGGGCAGATGAACTTAGATCGTTCAGCGCGTCCGTCCAGGGCTGAAGCAATTGTGATAGGGAGGTGACCCAGGACATGGGAACGCTTGAGATAGGCGGCCCTCCACCGCCGGGATCGACTCTTGTCATATATTTCCTCTTTTCAAGATAGTCGATGGAACAAGCCTATTGATCAAACCGGGACGAGGCGTGAGCAACAATCATTAGCTCGGATGCTTAGCTCGGACCTCCAGGCAGTATCCCTCCCTAGTGCATTCTCACTTGACTTTTTTCAGTCAACATGTGTATCCTTTCTCGCGTGGTAGGCAGCTCTGGTCAACTGTTTTTTCGATCCGCTCCAGGATACTGAAATTTAAACGAGTTAGCTGTTTGCAGATCCTGCAACTCGCTGGCCATGGCTACCCCTTGCAAGGCCTGGCCCATCTCGTAACGCTGGTTAAAAACCTTGATGAAGGCATCGTTCAAGTTTTGATAGAACTGTGTGAGCGGGCCGGTAAACATGGAAGGCATAGAATACATATCCATAATAACTGAGTAGACCAGCGGCGTTGAATTGGAAAGGTCCGCGTCCGCGTCGTTTGAGATCGTCACACCTTGCTGGTTTACCGCTTTGGTATCCATGGCAAAAGTCATACATTTCTTCCTTTCTCTATAGCTGGAGGTATACGTCTCCAGGCATTATCTCAGAGGAAAAAGTGTTTTAATCTGGATACTACACTACAATCGCCAGGCCGACTGCATTATTTATAAGCATCTTTTTAGCCTGCGAACAGGTGAGGAAGACAAAGTAATTTCCTCGTGACCCGTTTCCTTATAGGTATCAGTATACCATGAATGACAGGCAGGATGTTAGGCTTTTATGAGGCTTTTATAGGCGTGACCTTTATGGACCATAATCTGTACACCATTCTCCTCGATTCCCCTGGTCCGAGTAGCTGAGAAAGTCAATGTTCTTGTGCGGAAAATCCCGCGATGCCATAGGAGCCTCTTTCTCTACAGGCGAACGCGGACTCTTCCTGCTTCTGGAAAGAGAGCCGCGTTCGCCTGCGATAGTTCACGATCACACAGCAGTATATAACACGTTGAGGCGCTCGCGCTGCACTCCTGTCAGCTACTTCTCACACCCTCCCGCCAGCGCCATCAACGGGAAGACGTGCCGGTACAGGTGGTAGTTGATGTAGAAGTCGCGGGGGAAGCCGGTGCCGGTGTGCTCTGGTTCGTCCCAGGTGCCGTTGACCTGTTTCTCGCGGAGATAGGTCAGGCCGCGCTGACAGGCAGGGTGGTCGCCCTTGCCCGCGAGTTGCAGGGAGAGAATAGCCCACGCGGTTTGTGACGGTGTGCTTTTGCCAACGCCCGCGAACGAGGAATCGACATAGGAATGGCAGGTCTCGCCCCAGCCGCCATCTTCGTTCTGGCGTGTGAGCAACCAGGCCGCGCCCCTATCGATCATCTCTTGCACCGCGTAGCCATGCGGGTGCAGGGCGGCGAGAGCTGAGATTACGCACCATGTGCCGTAAATATAATTGACACCCCAGCGCCCGAACCAGGCCCCGTCCGGTCGCTGAGTCTCGCGCAAATAGGCCAGCGCGGCCTGGATAATGCGCTCGCGATCGGGAACCTCGACGTGGGCCAGCATCTCCAGCACATGGGCCGTCACGTCTTCGGAGGGCGGATCGAGTAGCGCGCCGAAGTCGGCGAAAGGCAGCTTGTAGACGACCTCGCGTGTATTATCTTTATCGAAGGCTCCCCACGCTCCGTTGCGCGATTTCATGACCATTGTCCAGCTCGCGCCGCGCTCAACCGCGTCCTTTACGTCCTTCTCCGCGCCCGCTTCGAGCAGGGCCACCACAACGACCGCTGTATCATCGACATCGGGATAGATGTCGTTATCGAACTCGAAGGCCCAGCCGCCGCATGGCACATTGCCACAGCGCACCTGCCAATCGCCGCCACCAGAAGAAATTTGCTCGCGTAAGACCCATTGTACTGCGCGCTGAATGGCTGGATGGTCGCGGTCCAGCCCGGCGCGGCGGAGGGCCAGCAGCGCCCAGGCGGTATCCCAGACCGGAGACATGCATGCCTGGAAACGCCAGCCATGTTCGTTGTCCTCCAGTGCGAAGACTTTGTGTCCCTCGATGCCGCGTTTCATCACCGATTGTTCAATGCTCATCCCTTCCAGGTTGAGCGCGATCAGCGAGTAGACCCAGGGCGGCTGAATACCACCCCAGCTCCCGTCTGCCTCCTGACGCTCGGCGATCCAATCGACCACGCGCTGGATCGCGCGCTCCCTGCCAGGCTTCCAGGGCAGCTTTTCGTAGAGCTTGAGCAGCTTATCGGCCAACCAGAAGAAGCCCGATCCCGGTACGCGCGTCAATAAATGCTCGCTCCCCGGCTTCACAATTTCTGAGATATCGCAACCTAATGGTCTGACCGGACGGCGCGAAATCACGATCAAAAGTGGCGCGATCGTGCCACGAGCCCAGCAGGCGAAGTCGTAGAGATTGAAGGGCATATTTGCCGAAAAGTAGATCAGCTCTGGCGGCATGCTCGGCACGCCCGCCCAGGGATACGCGCCAAAGAGCGCCAGCCAGATTTTCGTAAAGACACGCGCCTGTGCGATGCCTCCCTGTTGCTGAATGATGGCGAGAGCTCGTTGCATCTCGTCGCGCACCGGATCGACATCCAGCACCTTGAGCGCGACATACGCCTCGATTGTGGTACTCAGATCAGCGGGACCGTCGAAATAGAGCGCCCACGAGCCATCAGCGCGCTGATGGTGCAGGATGTGACGGATCGCGCCCTCCCTGATTTCGTCCAGGCTGATCCCGAGAAAACGGAGCAGCAAAACGTGTTCCGCCGTCATCGTGACATTCGTCTCCAACTCGCCACACCACCAGCCAGTGGCGTCCTGTTGTTCCAGGAGCCATGTCACTGCTTGATCCAGGGCCAGTTTCAGCTCTGGTTCTTTGACTTTAATCGGGTTCGTCTGTTCCATAGGTCCGACCTCGCATAATGAAAGAAAGGCTACGCCGCCGATGAGCAAAGGGCAAAGCGACACAACACACTAAAAGGCAGTTTCTCGACCTGGACACGAGGAATTGCGGCCAGGTACGTTTTGATACACGGGAAAACGTATGCAAACAAGTGACTCTTTTTAGCGCCTGTGTATCATTCTACACCCATCATACCATATAACCGCGATTCTAGATAATTGATTCTGTTCAGTTTGCTTTCCATGATTGAATATAGTAAATTATATACGAGCCTGTCACGAAATTCAATATAACAAGAAGCACCGCTTTTATCCAGCGGGAAAGAGTGGTTTTTTGGATTCGTGAGCGCGGAATCAGGGAAAGTCAGAACTTCGGCTAATGATAAGCTTGTGCTCTTCTGCATACTACAAAAGAATAGCTTAGTATCCCATCGATACTGGAATCATGGGGAGGAGAAAACGACTTATGGCCATTACGCTCCGCCAGAATGTGAAAATTGGGGCCTATATCATGCGTCAGCGCCTGCTTGGTCGCGACAAATTTCCGCTTGTTTTACAGCTAGAGCCGCTGTACCAGTGTAATCTTGCCTGTGCCGGGTGTGGCAAAATTCAGCAACCCGACGATATCCTGGCGCGTCGGCTCTCTGTACAGCAGTGTATCGACGCGGTTGAAGAGTGTGGTGCGCCCATCGTCTCCATCGCTGGCGGTGAGCCACTGATCCATCGCGAGATTGATCAGATTGTCGCGGCCCTGGTTAAGCGCAAACGCTTTATTTACCTCTGCACGAATGCCCTGCTCATGGCAAAAAAACTCGACCAATTCAAGCCCTCTCCGTATTTTTCCTGGTCGGTACATATTGACGGTCTGCGCGAACGTCACGATGAATCAGTGGCGCGGCAGGGCGTCTTTGATAAGGCCATAGCGGCCATTAAAGAGGCTCAGCGCCGGGGATTTCGCGTTACTACCAACACGACTTTTTTCACTCAGGACGACGCGCATACGATCCGCGAGGTGCTGGATTATCTCAACGACGAGGTGCAGGTGGATGCCATGCAGATTTCGCCTGGCTATGCCTATGAGAAAGCGCCGGATCAGGAGCATTTTCTCGGTGTCACCCATACTCGCGAGCTTTTCCGCGAGGCTTTTGCCGATGGTCGGCGCAAGAAATGGCGGCTAAACCATTCTCCGCTGTTCCTGGATTTTCTGGAGGGCAAGGTCGATTTTCAGTGTACCGCCTGGGGCATTCCCTGTTACTCGGTACTGGGCTGGCAGCGACCCTGCTATCTGCTGTCCGATGGCTACGCGAAATCCTATAAAGAACTGCTTGAGACCACCGATTGGGAGCAATACGGGCGCGGCAAAGATCCCCGTTGCGCGAACTGTATGGCGCATTGTGGCTACGAACCCACGGCGGTCAGAGCCACGATGCATTCACCGCGTGAAGCAGTGCGCGCGACGGTCGATGTCTTGCGCGGTAGCCTGCACTCATTCCCTGTGAAATAGACATATGGAACAGTTTTACCAGGAACCGGAAACACCGTGCGTGCCTTCATTTCCCGTAACGGCGAGCGCCGGGTTGCGCGTCAGGCGCGATCAGGAGGGTGCGACGGTCTTTTTGACCGGGGCCAGTGGCTTCGTCGGCAATCATATCCTGCGCGCATTGCTGGCGGCGCGCTATCGCGTACGCGCGCTCGTGCGTCCTGGTTCGCGTCGCCTGCCGCAACTCGATGGCTGTACGCTGGTCGAGGGCGATGTTCTGCGCTCTGGCGAACTGGTGCGCCAGATGGAGGGCTGCCGCTATCTTGTGCATACGGCATCCCTCTATTCGTTCTCGCCACGCGCGCACGACGGGATGCTGGCGACCAATGTGCGCGGTTGCGCTGGCTTGCTGGAGACTGCGCGCCTGGCTGGCATTGAACGGGCGGTGCTCACCTCAAGCTCGTCAACGGTTGGGCCGAGCGTGGAAGGTCGTCTGGCCACCGAGCAGGATTGGGCCGAAGAGAGCGGGACTTCGGCCTATCATCACTCAAAATTATTGCAAGAGCGGGCCGCGCTGGCAGTACAAATCCCGGTTGTGCTGGTTCTGCCGACCGCGCCCGTCGGGCCTGGAGACTGGAAACCGACGCCAACCGGCAAGATGATCGTTGATTTCCAGCGTGGGCGCATGTTTGCGACGCTGGGCGGCGGTATGAACGTCGTCGCGGTTGAGGATGTCGCCAGCGCGCACGTCCTGGCCTTGCAATATGGGCGGGCTGGCGAACGCTACCTGGTGGGAGGCGAGAATATGAGCCTGTCCCAAATCTGGGCGCACCTGGCGGCAATCTGTGGCCGCTCTGTACCGACCATGCGCATCCCGTTGTCATTGGCGATGACACTTGGCTATGCGGATGAGCTGCGCTGTCGCTTCTCGCACCAGGAGGCCGCGCCGCTGGTCCCGCTCGAAGGGGTGCGTATGGCGCGTCATCACATGTATATCAGCGATACCAAAGCTCAGGCCGAGCTTGGTTACGCATCCACGCCTGTCGCGGCTGCTCTCGAACGAGCTGTGCGCTGGTATCGCGACAACGGCTACGCTTCGTGAGGAAGGACGTGGAGATTCTGGCGCCTACCTGGCTTGAATATCGGGCGACGCGGCGCACGCTGCCCCAGGCTCAGATCAGCAGGACGGGGATCAGCCTGGCGCGCTGGCCAGGAGCAAACCAGGGCGCGAGTGTGATTGTGTGCGGGCTGGCGGGCGCGCTCGCGCCAGAGTTGCCAGCGGGAACCATTCTGGTACCCTCGTGGGTTGGTCTGGCCGATGGCACGCAGATGCAGTGCGATCCGCTGCTGGTTGAGATGCTGACAACAGCCGCGCGGAATCTGCGCCTGCCGCTGGATACCGGGCCAATGCTGACGGCGCGTACGCTAGTTGTTGGGGATGAGCGTCAACATTGGTTCCGGCAGGGCTTTGTCGCGGCTGACATGGAGACGGGCCTGCTCGCGGGCCGCAATCTGCGCGTGGCGACCGTGCGAGTTGTGCTGGATACGCCAGCGCGCGAGCTTCCGCCTGACCTGGCGCGTTCGACGCGGGCGTTTTTCCAGCCCTTATTCTGGCGAGAACTGCTCTGGCTGAGCCACGCCGCTCCTCGTTACGCGCGCCTCGCCGCGCGTGTACTCAAAGCCGGGCTAGATCCTGGGTAACTCTCTCCTGGCGGTTTTTTCGCGGGAGATGCAGGAGGGTAGCCTTTCTAACGAGGATGGGGTGTCCCTATCGACTTTCCCAAAAGTGCAAACGTAGAGCGGTAATGTGTTTGTTGAACATAAGGAGAACATAATGGTGGGTATTCGTGAAGAAGCATTAGAGACGCTGCAAGAGACCAGCCGGACTTTTTTTATCCCCATCAGCCGTCTGCCTGGTGAACTGCGGGACGCGGTCATGGCTGGCTATTTATGCTTGCGCGCTATCGATGAGATAGAAGATCACGCTGGCCTGGATAATTGCGCGAAAGCCACATTATTACACTCCATCAGTCATACGCTGCAAACGCATTTTGCAGCCCACGATTTTAGCGCAGCCTTTAGCGATTGGCAAAGTGAATTGCCGGAGGTAACGTTGCGGGTTGGCGAATGGGCTTTGCTTGCACCCTCAACCATTTCCGCGCGCGTGTGGGAGGCGACGGCGACGATGGCCGATCGCATGGCACAGTGGGCCGAGAGCGGCTGGACGATCCACACTGAGGCGGATCTGGACCGCTATACCTTCGGGGTTGCTGGCTCGGTTGGCCTGTTGCTCTCCGATCTGTGGGCGTGGTACGACGGCACTCAGACAGATCGCCTGAACGCGCTTGGCTTTGGGCGTGGCCTCCAGGCTGTGAATATTCTACGCAACCACGCGGAAGATGTTGCGCGCGGCGTCGATTTCTTCCCGCCTGATTGGCAGGCCGAAGATATGCAGAGCTACGCGCGGCGCAACCTTGCCCTGGCTGATGCCTACACTGGCGCGCTACCTCCTGGTCCCGCGCTGGATTTCTGCACCCTCCCGCTCGCCCTGGCCTACGCCACACTGGATGCCCTGGCACGCGGCGAAGAGAAACTCAGCCGTGAAGCTGTCCTGCAAATTGTCAGCCAGCGTAGCTCAGGACAGTAGGCAGATCATTCAGATTGATGGCAAAGCTTTCCCTCTTATTTACCCATTTAGCGTGAATAGAGGATGGCTGCTTGCCCACGGATGGGAGCAAGCGGCCATCCTACATTCACGTCAGCAAGACGAATGGAACAGACTTAGCTTTACTCCTGCTCTTATTCGTCTTCCCGCCATAATTCTCGCATCTCGGCATTGGTCGCGAGCAGTTCGTCCAGTGCCCCTTGCGCGTCAATTCTGCCATCTTTGAGTACAATGATGTGATCGGCGCGTTGCAGGATGGCGCGGCGATGCGTGACGACCAGGCAGGTTGTCTCTGAGCGCTCAAAGACGCGCTCCCGGAGGGCCTGTTCGGTCTCGACATCGAGCGCGCTGGATAGGTCGTCGATGACCAGCAGCTCCGCGCCACGCACCAGCATGCGCGCCGCCGCCGTGCGCTGCACCTGGCCGCCTGAGAGCTTGACGCCGCGTGTGCCCACTGGCGTCTCCAGGCCACCTTCCAACGTTTGCACATCGCGTTCTAGAACCGCACCCCGCACGGCTGACGTCAGCGTCACGGAATCGTCAGGCAGTCCCAGCAGGATGTTCTGCTTGAACGTCTCGCTGAACAGACGTGGCACTTGCGCTGTATACGCCGCGCGGGGCGGCACGAAAAAGGATGCCGTGTCGTCCACGCTCTGGCCGTTCCAGCAGATCTCGCCCGCGTCACGTGGGAGCAGACCCAGGAGAGCCTGCAAGAGCGTGGTCTTGCCCGCGCCAACGCGCCCCGTCACTACTGTCAGTGTGCCGCGCGTCAGGTGCAGGTCGATCGCGTCAATGCCATGCCCCGATTGCGGGTGATGATAGGTCAGCCCGCGTGTCTCCATAAAGCGCAAACGGTCGGTTTTGTCGCGCTCTGGTTGCGGCACGGTGGGCAGCGGTCCGCGCAGATGCAGCGGATTGT
>Ga0070679_100005646_pt1 | contig 11594 bp, 5 predicted proteins | sample KBSC63BmetaG_FD_65652 | JGI IMG/M metagenome (GOLD analysis project Ga0070679, IMG submission 65652) | Corn rhizosphere microbial communities from Kellogg Biological Station, Michigan, USA - KBS C6-3B metaG | ecosystem: Host-associated > Plants > Roots > Rhizosphere | place: USA: Michigan... | reverse complement strand
CAGCGGAAACACTGCCAGGAAGTCCGCCACATCGAGGTCGACATGCAGCTCGCCATTCATCGGCGGGCCGCCGGCCTCGACATCGGCCACGTAGAAGAGATGATCGTACGTGCCGCCCGGAAATCCGGTGTTCAGGACCTCCCGCACCCTCGAGCGCGCGCCGTCACAGCCGGCAATGTAGGAGACGGAACACACTTCCTCGAAGCCGTCGGCATTACGCAGCCTCGCACGTATGTGAGAGCCGGCATCCTCGAATCCCCGCAGCTCGATCTGCCTCTCGACTTCCACGCCCAGGTGACGCAGGTGCTCGATGAGCAGCCGCTCGTGCTCGTCCTGGGGAAATATCAGTGCAAAGCCGAACGGACTGAGGTCGTGGCCGAGCGCCTCGAGGGGGATGCGAGCAGCGCATGCATTCCTCACCCAAAGATTGACCGCCGGCAACTTGTGCGCGCGGTCCACGAGGGCCCGCGCCAGGCCGACCTGTTGATAGAGCTCGAGGGTGCGGGCCTGTACTGCCAGCGCTCGGGAGGTGGTTCCAGACTCCGCGAGCTTGTCGATGATGCGCACGGACACGCCCAAGCGCGTCAGCCAGACCGCCAGGACGAGCCCCGTCGGACCCGCACCCGCGATCAGGACCTCGGCCATGCGCTCCCTGTCAGCCACTGAACTTTACCGACTTTGCATTTGAGGGTCTGGCCAGCATTGTCACGAGGATCTGGCCGTTCATTGCCACGAGGGCCGGGATTACCTGGGACGTTGATCCTACCGCTGGGGGCAGGCCGCCAGGCATCGCCGGTGCGAGCCCCGGGCGGGCAGCGCCGTCTGCCGGTTCGGCAGCGGCTTGGCTGTGAATCGGATCGATTCTGTGCTATTACTGTCTGTGTCATGATGTTCACCGCCCGCAGCTACGGCTTTCCCTATTTTTACTGGCCAGACTCATTGGCGGCAGGCGGGCTGCACTCTAGCTGAACGTTGACACCAGCAAGAATCCCAAAAACCGCCAGACCACTGGCGGTTTTTTTTCGCCGGTGGCTGAAGAATCCGGAGCGCCACTGTGAGTATCCGCACCGACGACCTTCGTATCCAGGACATCCGGGAGCTCGTCACTCCCGAAGAGCTGATCCGCGAACGCACGCCCTCCGCCCGGGCCTGCTCGACGGTTTCCGGCGCGCGGCAAGCGCTCCACCGGATTCTGCATGGCCAGGATGACAGGCTCGCAGTGGTCATCGGACCGTGTTCCATCCATGACATCGGCGCGGCCAATGAGTACGCCCGTCGGCTCGTGCAGGTGCGCGAACGGCTGAACGATTCGCTCGAGATCGTCATGCGGGTGTATTTCGAGAAGCCGCGTACCACGGTGGGCTGGAAGGGACTGATCAACGATCCGGACCTGGATGGGAGCTTCAGGATCAATCGCGGCCTGCGCCTGGCGCGCAGCCTGCTGCTGGATATCAACGAGCTCGGCCTGCCGGCGGCGTGCGAGTTCCTGGACATGATCACCCCGCAATACATTGCCGACCTGGTCTCGTGGGGCGCCATCGGCGCACGCACCACCGAGAGCCAGGTGCACCGGGAGCTGGCATCGGGACTGTCCTGCCCGGTGGGATTCAAGAACGGGACTGACGGCAATGTGAAGATTGCCGTGGACGCCGTGCAGGCCGCCGGCCACGCACACCATTTCCTGGCAGTGACCAAGCAGGGACGCACGGCCATCGCAACTACTTCCGGCAACGCAGACTGCCATGTCATCCTGCGCGGAGGTAAGGCTCCCAACTACGATGCCCGCAGTGTCGATGCGGCATGGAAGGCGATCGCCGCGACGGGTCTCACGCGGAGCCTCATGATCGACGCGAGCCATGGCAACAGCAGCAAGCGTCCGGAGAATCAGCCCGCCGTCATCGAGGACATCGCAGGTCAGATCGACGCCGGCGATTCCCGCATCGGCGGCGTCATGATCGAGAGCCATCTGTTCGCGGGGCGCCAGGACCTGGTCCCGGGACAGCCGCTGGTGTATGGCCAGAGCATTACGGACGGCTGCATCGACTGGGAGAGCTCCATACGCCTACTGGATCGGCTTGCGCTCGCCGTGACGCGGCGACGTGCCCTGGGCAGGAGGGTCGCGGCCGCCGCAACGTGAAGTGAAGCCCCTTGGGGCGATGCGGATTCGGCTGCCGCTTCTTCCCGCAGCGGCAGGCAGCCATCAAAGCAACTGGCTCGCCGGTGTCACCGGATGCGGGCCTGCGGTCTTTGCCGTCCCTGCCATGAGTTGCTGTAGCAAGGCCGCGGTCTCCTCGTGGACCACTTTGCCGCTGCCGCCACGGCCATGGCCGTCGGACCTCCCCAGGGCAGTATCGACGGCAGTGAAGCCTCGCGCATCCTTCACACCGATATCGGCGTGGTGCGCGACCAGGCAGCGCACGACATCGTTCCATCCCCAGTAGGCTGCCCCGTGCAGCGCCGACTGGCCTCTGTTGTCCACAACATTCACATCCGCCCCGGCCGCCACGAGCAGCTCGATCGAGGCAACCGCTTCCTGCTGCGTCACGTACTTGCCGCGCGTATCGATCTCATTCGAGCCCAGGCCTGCGGCGGCCATCAGCGGCGTGATCCCCAGGCTGTTCGGCAGGTTGGCTCTGGCGCCATGCGCAAGCAGCAGGCGGATCGCCTCGGCATCCCCGGCTTTCGCGGCACGGATCAAGGGCGTCGTGCCGATCGTCAGCATCTCATCCGCACCGCGATCGGCGCCGATGGCTCTGAATGGCGGAAACAGCTTCAGTTGCGCATTCGGATTGACCCCGGCATCCAGGAGCCGCTCGATCATGTTCAAACTGGTGGTGGCATCGAGGGACACCTTGTCGGCCCTGCCGCCGGCGGGCACCGTATTCAGGTCCACGGCCGCATAGAGTGGCGTTCGGCCCCACCAGTCCCAATGATTCGGATCCGCTCCCTGCTTCATCAGGTAGACCGCGACGTCGAAATGGTAATTCTCCGTGGCGATGAGGAGCGGTGAGATGCCGTCAGGATCGGTGAGATTGGGATCCGCGCCCCGCCTGATCAACTCCTGCACGCATGGCATGCAGCCCTGGCGGGCGGCATACAGCAGGGGCGTGAAGCCACCCGGGGAGCGCCACTGGATCCTGGGCTCGGAGCTGACCTGCCGAAGATTGCGCTCCACGGTTGAGCGTGCATTCGGATCCGCGTGATGGCGCAGCAGCTCCTTCACCATGTCCGGTTGGCCTTCCGCAGCCGCGAAATGCAGCGCGGTCTGGCCGCGCAGCTTCTCCGTAGCATTCACGTGAGCTCCGTGGCGGAGCAGGAGGTCCGCCGCCTTCACGTTGTCCGTGTGGGCAACCACCATGAGGGCAGTCTGGTTGTCGATGTTCGGCGAGTCCGGATCCGCGCCCGCCTTCAACAGCTGCCCGATGACCGCCGCGTCCCCGTAAGCGGCGGCCTCCGACATGGCGGTCGCACCATACCGGTTCGCAATCTTCACGTTCGCGCGCGCCTTCAGCAGACGCTCGATCAGCGCCCGGTCATCCCGATGCACAGCCCAGAGCAGCGCAGTCGTGCCGTCGCCGGAAGGCGCATTGACATCGGCGCCGTGATCGATCTGCGCCAGTGCCAGCGCGGTCTCGCCTCTCTGCGCCGCTTCGACCAGGGACAACCCGCTTGGCTGCGCGGCTGTTGCCGAGCCGACTGCGGTGAGCAGTGCGATGCCGAGCCATGCTTTCATGGGTCAGATCTCCGCAAATTCGCCGGTACTGTCGCCGAGCCTGTCCAGCGGCACTCCGGCACGGTGCAGCATCGTCAGCAGGAGATTCGAAAGCGGAGCGTGGTCCGGTGCGAGCACGTGCTGACCACCTTTGATCCTGCCGCAGGCTCCCCCCACCAGCGCAGTCGGCAGAGGATACTGGTCGTGCTGGTTGCTGTTGCTCATGTTGCTGCCGTACAGGAGCATCGAGTGATCCAGCAGTGAACCGTCACCGTCGGGCGTATCCGCCAGGCGCTTCAGAAACGCGGCGAACTTCTGGGTGTGATAGTGCTGGATTTTCACCAGCTTCTCGATTTTCACCGGATCGCCCTGATGATGCGAAACCGGATGGAAGGCATCGGGCACGCCGATGAAGGGATAGGTCATGCTGCTCACTTCATGGGCCATCGTCATCGTCGCGATGTTGGTCAGATTCGCCTGGAAGGCGAGCGCGATCATGTCGAACATCAGCGCCTGCTCTTCGGGGAATTGTTCCGGGATCCCCAGTGGAATCTGCGGCAGCTTCAGGTGCGACAGGTCCTGCTGCTCCATCTTCTGCACCCGCCGCTCGACTTCGCGCACGCTGTCCAGATAATCGCCCAGCACCGCACGGTCGGGCGCTCCAAGGTCCCCTCGCATGGCGGCGGCGTCCGCGGACACCATGTCCAGGACACTGTCGTAGCGCTTTCCCAGTGCCGTCCGTTCTGCTGGCGTATCCCCGCGACCGAACAGCCGCTGAAACAGATTGCGCGGGTTGTACTCCATCGGCAGCGGTGTCGTCGGCGTACGAAAAGAGATCGTGCCGGAGAAACTGCATCCGTAGGCGCGGTCGCACACACCACCGCCGCCGTCTGCCTCCGTGGCGACCTCCAGCGACGGGAGCGGGGTGTCCTGGCCGATATGTTGGGCCGCAATCTGATCCGCCGTGATGCCGCCAAAGGGATCCTGGGTCTCGCGCGGGTGAACACAGGACAGCCACGTGCCCGGGACGATTGCATGTACCGCGGCGCTCTCGGCCGGACGGTTGCCGAGGTTGCTCACGACGATGAGCTGCTTCTGGTAGGGCGCGAGCGGCTCCAGAATGGGGGACAGCTTGAAATCGCGGCCGGCGCCCTGGGGTGTCCATCGGTCCATGATCGCCCCATGCGGGAAATAGATGAACGCCAGCCGCATCTTCGGCTTCGCGGCCGTCTGGGACAGGGCGGTCCGCGCCGGGATCATGGCGTCCAGCAACGGCAAGGCGATTGCCGTGCCGATGCCGCGCAGCACGGTTCGGCGTGACAGGTGCTTCTTCGTGATGAACATCGCTTTCGGTCCCTCCGGCGTCCCTTAGTGCTGTATCGCGGCCTGAGTGGTCATGACATTCGTCTTGCCCGCGCCCGTGCCGCCGGGAACGCGCTTCATCTGAAAGGCCGGACTGTTGACGATGCCCAGCAGGATCGAGGAGAACCGGTTGTCCTGCAGGGAGGCATCGCGCACGATCCTGCGCACAGTGGGCATGTCGTGATAGTCGAGAGTGCGCCCGAGCGCGTACGCCATGAGATTCCGCGTCAGCGTCTGGACGAACTGTTGCGGGCGGGCAGTGAGCGCGCGGCGCAGGTCGTCGGGCCCCTCGATCGCAGTGCCGTCGGCCATCTTCCCGGAAGCGTCGATGGCCGTGCCCGTATCGTAATCCTTCGAGCGCCACCGCCCCACGGCATCGAAATTCTCCAGCGACAGGCCCATCGGATCCATGATGCCGTGGCAGGCGTTGCAGGACGGCTGCGAGCGGTGCATCTCCATGCGCGCGCGCACCGTCAGGGGCTTGCCGCCGGGCACATTTTCGACCAGCGCCGGAATGGCGGGCGGCGGTGCATGCGGCGGCGTGCCGGTGATCGCATCCAGAACCCAGGCCCCACGCAGCACGGGCGCCGTGCGATTCGCATAGGACGTGCCCATCAGGATCGCACCCTTGCCCAACAGGCCCCAGCGCCTGGAATCCGCAAGCGTCACGCGCCGGAACTGGGCGCCGCGGACGTCGGGAATGCCGTAGTGCAGCGCCAGGCGTCCATCGACGAAGGTGTAGTTGGCGTTCAGGAGATCGAGCACGTTGTGGTCCTGCAGCAGAACGCTGCCCAGAAACAGCTCCATCTCCTTCTTGAAGGCGACCCGCAGATCTTCGTCGAAGCCGGGATACTCGACAGGATCGGGATTCACCTTGTCCATGTCGTCCACTTTCAGCCACTGGAACGCGAAGCTCGTGACCAGCGAGCGGGCACGCGGATCTGCCAGCATGCGGCCCACCTGCCCCGCGAGCACCTTGGGATCGTGCAGCCGGCCCGCCGCGGCCAACTTCAGTAACGGCTCATCGGGGCCCTCGCTCCACAGGAAGAAGGACAGGCGGGAGGCGAGCTCGACGTCGTTGATACGGAAGCTCGCGCCCGGGGCCAGATCATGCGGTGTACGTTCCATGCGGAACAGGAACTTGGGGCTGGAGAGCACCGCCACGATGGCATTTTCGATGCCGGCATCGAAGCTCGCGCCCTGCCGCCCTGCCTTGAAAAAGCCCAGCGGAGCGGCCACGTCGGCGTCAGTGACGGGCCGTCGGTACGCCACTCGCTCGAGCCCCGCGATGATCTGCTTCGCGCACGGCAGTTCCTCGCTCGCATCGGCGGGATGACAGCTGAAGATCTTCCGGCGGCTGGGCGTCTCGCTGACGCCCCCCGGCTGATAGGGTCCCACGATCTGCAGGCCTGACGCCCGCTCCATGCGATCGGTGCCGCCCGCCGGATTCAAGGGTTGCAGCCAGTCGCTGGACTCGGGCATCGATCTGGCCACGAAGGCGATGCCGATCTCGTGGGGTCCTGCCGTGACATGCAGGCGCACCGGGTGCAGGCGCTTCTTGACCTCGTTGGCCCATTCCAGCCGGTGCTGGTCGGCATTCCTGGCGTCCTCGGGGCCGCCGATGCTCTGCTCGAACACCTTCTTACCGTCGATCAACAGCAGGATCCGGTTCGCGTATTCCATCGCGCCGCCATACCCCCCGCCGCCGCGGCCACCGCCGGCCAGATCGAACTCGTATTCGCCGTCGGCGGGAAAGTCGTGCTCCGCCAACATGCCGCCGCGCGTGCCGAGCGGCAGACCTTCCACGTGGAAGGTCTGGCTCTGCCGGGGAGCTCGCAACGTCACGATACTCCTGGGCGCCTCGGGGTTGCCGACAGCCAGCGCCGCGACCGTGCTCGCGGCGGAGATGTACTGATCCAGGAACGTCGGTGAGACTTTCAGCACGTTGGCGATATCGTCGAAGCCGTCGGCCATCGTATCCTTGGGCAGCAGCGCGCCGACATCCACGGTGACTCCCAGCAGCTCCTGCACCGACCTGCCGTACTCGGTACGGTTGAGGCGATGCAGTGTCACGTAGCCCGGATCGGGATGGGTCGCGTCGGCCGCATCCAGGCGCGTCTCCATCCAGGAGACGAATGAATCGATACTCGCCTGAGGGGGGCGCTTCTGGCCGGGCGGGGGCATGAGCTGACCTCGCAGCTTGCTCACCGCCTCCTCCCAGATCTTCGCGTCCTCCGGGACATCCTCCGGCTGCATCGTGTCGAAGGCCACGCCGCCGGCCCAATCGGTGGAGTTGTGGCACTTCTCGCAATAATTGCCGAGCATCTTCCACTTCTCCTGGGCCGCCTCGCTTTCCGGGCTGGCCGGCGGCACGGTCGCCGCTGGCGCGCCGGCACTGTCCGAAGCAGCCGCGGCCGGGCGCATCCCCACGCCTGGCGCGAGAAAGAGAGCGCAGGCCGCCGCGGCGGCGAGGCGGCCGCGCGCCGCGCGCGCGCCTGCTCTCCAGGCCATCGTTGAGGTTGAGCCCCTGACGTTCACTACACCACCCCTTTCCCAAGGTACTCAGCGATGTGCCCGTAGAAGCCCTGGTAGGCATTCGCGACGAACAGATCCGGATTGCCCCATTTGCCGTCGAAGGCAGCGGTTGCGTGGGCGGCGATCATGTCCTCGGCCGACAAGCCCTTGCGCATCAGGTCCCACAGCTTCGCCTTCATCGCGGACAGCATCTCGTGCTCGGCCACCAGGTCGGCCCGGGTCTGGACCGGGCCCGTTCCGGGGATGATCCGCGTGTGCTCGTTGCTGAGCTCGAGCAGCTTCTGCGTCGCATCGACCATGCCGCCGAGCCAGCCTCCGGTGCAGTAGTCCAGGATCGGATAGCGGCCCACGGACAGCACATCACCCGCCATCAGCACGTCGTGGCCACGAAGGTAGACATAAATGTCGCCGTCAGTGTGGGCCTGGCCGAGGTACCCGTACTCGATGTGCTCACCTGCGAACGTCAGCTGGCAGGACTTATAATAAAATGTGTTCGTCGGCAGGGCGCGGGACGGCCGCGGTGCATACGTGCGGCCCTGCCATTCTTCCCGGATCCTGGTCCCGAGCCACAGCCGGGTGTTCTCGTGCGCGATGATGGTCGCGCCGGCCTTGCGCAGCGGCTCGTTCGCTCCCGTGTGATCCCAATGCCAGTGCGTATTGAAGACTGTGTGCACCTGGCGGCCGCCAGGCAACGACGCCAGCGTCCGCAGCAGCGCATGCGAATGCTCCTCCGCGCCGCAGTCTACGAGCAGCATGCCGTCCGCTGCGCTCAGCGCCAGGACGTTGCCGCCCACTCCCGAGATCAGCGCCAGATCGGAGCTCAGCTGCGTGACCGTGGGCGGCGCTGCGCGCGGGCGCGCGAAGGCGCGGGTGGCGGCCAGGTGGGATACCGCCAATCCCGCCGCGCCGCCGGCCACCGCCTTCAGGAACCCGCGGCGATCCAACATTGTTCGGCTCGTGGATGCCGGCTCGCGCATGATTGGATCGCGTGTGCGTATCATGCGTTTTGAGTAACACGCGTGATAAAACGTGTCAATGCAAGCACCGCGGAGCGGTCATTCGCACCGCCCCACCCGGCTCGCGCACCGCGACTGCCTGCATGCCGTTGAGCCGGCGGTCCGCTGCCGATTCCGCGACGCGTCTGGCCGCAGAACCGAGGCCTCGCCGCATGCAAACGCGCGAAGAACCAACATCCCGTCGCGCGTGACCGCGACTTGATTCGACCCACCCTGGAACGATCATTCGTGTTTTCGAATAAGGGTTATATGGATCATCGCATTGTACGACGAGCTCGACCTTGCGATATCCTTACGGCTACAAAACACGCAGATGTACGGGAGACGCATCTGGTCGTGAGAGTCCCTCATGCCCGAGACGCGTTCGTAGCGATACGGGGCACTTGCGACTTGATCTAGTCAATCTTGTCTGGTCAATCAGGGGCGGCTTCACCCCCTCTTCCACCTGCGCAGATTTCCAAGGATAGACCCGTGGCATCCGACGGCCGTGGCCGGTGAGGAATGCCTTTGGCGGCTACCTCGGCAGAGATCGGCCGTCAGTTGACGGAAAGCGGGCGGGCGTACTTGCGAAGTCCATTTTTAAAGGGGGGATCTTGATGAAGACGACGTACGACACGCTCCGGGCGACATCCCTGCTCGCCGGCGCACTGATGATCTGCTTCTCAGCCTCTGCTGTCCGCGCCCAGGACACAGCGGCCGCCGATGCGAACGGTGCGCAGCCCTCGACGACAAACGCGAGCGATCAGGCCGGCGGCTTGCAGGAAGTCGTGGTTACCGCCACCCACGTCTCCCAGGGGGTCAATCACGTCCCGATCACCATGTCGGCCATCACGCAGGATGACCTCGATCAGAAGGGCATCACGGACGCTGCGTCGCTGGCCGCCGCCATTCCGGGATTGCAAGCGGGCAACGGTGTCGCCGGTAAGCAGACCTTCACGCTGCGCGGCATCGGCTCGAGCGTGGGTGCCGCGACCACAGGCGTGTACCTCGACGATACGCCGCTCACGCAGTACCAGGGCGCGGGCGTAGACCAGAGCAACGGCGCTCCGGTACCCGAGCTCTTCGATCTGGCGCGCGTCGAGGTGCTGGAGGGGCCTCAGGGCACGCTGTACGGCGGCTCCTCGGAGGGCGGCACAGTCCGCTTCATCACCCCCACGCCGAGCCTGACGCAGTTCTCGGGCTTCGCGCGCGCCCAGGTCGAGGACACCCGGTACGGCGACGTGGGCCACCTGTACGGCGCGGCCGCCGGTGGGCCAATCGTCGACAACAAGGTCGGGCTGCGCGCAAGCGTCGTCGAGCACAAGACCGGAGGCTGGCTCGATGTCTACAATCCCTACTCGAACGGGCCGGCAGCGGGCGCAGATATCGCGCCGAACACCAACTGGAGCGATGAATTTTCCGCACGCGCCTCCGTGCTCTGGCAGATCACGGACAACTCGACGCTCCAGCTCAACTATTACCATCATCAGCACTACCTGAACGCGACCCTGGGCGGACCGACGGAGCCCCTGGCACCCGGCGCAACGTTCACGACGCCCCAGACCTGCTTCAACACCGTCGCGGCGAAAGTCGGCGGCGGTGCACCGCCCAAGGTGCCCTGTCCGGCGGCGGGCGTCCCGCTGCCCGCCGGCGTGTACAGGCAACCCGCCCAGACGACCGGTCCCTTTCCCTTCCTGAATGGCACGGACGCTGTGGTCGTCGGCAACAGCTATCTCAACTATCCGCCGTCGCGGCAGTTGACGAAGATGCAGGTGCCGTCAATGACCTTCACCCAGGACTTCGGTCAGATCGAGTTCAAGTCGATCAGCTCGTACGTTCGCAACGTGACCAACGCCAACTTCATCGATCGCAACGTGGGCGGGCGCGCGCTCGGCGTCATCGAGTATCCGGGAACCGCGAACTACCCTCTGAATCCGGGTAATCCGGGCTACACCGGCATTTCCTTCGCCAGCAACGGCGGCAACACGGTCTCGCAGGAGTTCCGCCTGAGCAATCCCGGCTCGCCGGACAGCCGCTGGAGCTGGGTCGGCGGGCTGTACTACGCCCGGTCCAGATTGAGCACGTCCTACGACCTGTTCACGCCCACGAACGAGACCACGGAATTCCTCTACGGCATCAGCTCCTACCAGTACTTCGGGATACCGGACCAGCCGGACCTCCGGACCGGCACCTACAGGCTGCATGTCACCAACACGGAAGAAGCGGCTTACGCCAACATCAACTTCAGGGTGACCGACAAGCTGAAGCTGACCGGTGGCGTTCGCCTCTCCAGCATCGAGCTCAATTTCTATCAGCTCAACTTCGGCCAGGAGAGCAAGGACACCGCCGACAGCCCGCTGGCCAGCGCCGCCGGCTCCCGGCACAACGTGCCCGTGGCGCCGCTCGCCAACATCCAATACAACTTCACGCCAGACAACATGGTGTTTGCGTCGGGGTCAAAGGGCTTCCGCTCCGGCGGAGTCAACATACCGCTCAACGAGTTTGCCTGCGCCGCTCCCTTGAAGCTCTACGGTCTCACGGTCGGCGACATCCCCAGGACCTACGGCCCCGACGAGGTGTGGAGCTACGAGCTCGGCACCAAGATGCGCATGCTGGACCGGCGCATGCAGTTCAATCTCTCGGCCTACTGGATCAACTGGACCGACATTCAGTCGTCCATCCCGACCCCCCCGGGCTGCAACACCGGCTGGACCGAGAACGGCGGCAAGGCGGTCAGCCGCGGCGTCGATCTGCAGGTGCAGTACCAGCCCATCGATGCGTTCAACATCGACTTCAAGGCGGAATACGACGACGCCTACTACGCGCAGGCCGTGCATGGCCCCACGCCCTTGAACGGCTCGGCGCCTACCGTCGTCATCGAGAACGGGCAGAAGTTCAACATCCCGTCCTTCACGGCCGTACTGGGCATGCAGTACAACTTCCCCTTGCTCGGGCATACCAACTTCGTTCGCTCCGACTGGCAGTACCAG
>Ga0070679_100005643_pt1 | contig 11596 bp, 18 predicted proteins | sample KBSC63BmetaG_FD_65652 | JGI IMG/M metagenome (GOLD analysis project Ga0070679, IMG submission 65652) | Corn rhizosphere microbial communities from Kellogg Biological Station, Michigan, USA - KBS C6-3B metaG | ecosystem: Host-associated > Plants > Roots > Rhizosphere | place: USA: Michigan... | reverse complement strand
CGGCTTAACTGGGGCGTTAGGCAACTCCCGAGCGCACGCGGCCGGGACGCGGTTGCCGAAATATACAGCGCTTTGTATATTCCTCGATGGCTACCAAGCCAGTCCAATGGGTCGGGCCTGCGCTCGATGATCTGCGAGTGCTGCCGCAAGAGGCACGGCGCGAGCTCGGCTTCGATCTCCGCCGGGTCCAGGAAGGCCTCCGACCTCGGGATGGGAAGGCAATGCCGTCCATCGGCACCGGTGTGGTCGAGATTCGGGTGCGGATCGGCGGCGCCTTCCGCATGATTTACGTCGCGAAGTTCGCTGAGGGGGTCTACGTACTGCACGTGTTTCAGAAGAAGACCCAGAAGACCTCGCAACTCGACATCACGGTGGCCCGATCGCGGCTCGCCGTCGTGCAGCGTACGCGGAAGGAGGGACGGTAATGGCCAAGAAAGCCACGGGTATCCGCAAGTCGTCGGGTAATGTGTTTCGTGATATGGGTTTCCCTCCCGACGAAGCTGCGCATTTGCTCATTCGCGCGGATCTCATGATTCAAGTGGAGCGAGTCCTGAGCCGCCGCGGGTTGACCCAGGTGCAGGCGGCGAAGTTGTTGGGCATTTCGCAGCCGCGTGTCAGCGATCTGGTGCGCGGTCGGATCGACCTGTTCAGCATCGATACGCTGGTGGATCTGCTTGCACGACTGGGGGTGACGGTGCGGTTCAAGACGAGCGCGTCGACGCGAGTTGCCTAACGTACGTTGAAGCCGACGGGCGAGCTAAGGAAGCTCGCTGCGCTCGCTATTTATATGATTCGCCTGCGGCTTAACTGGGGCGTTAGGCGACTGCCAATGGCTTTGCGCACGTGGAGAATCACAAGTGCCCAAGCGTCCTGTGCGTGATCGACTTGAGCGGAAGGCGGACCGAGGCTTTCAAGGGTATCCGGTCGCGACAATCGCGTGGTACGGTCCCGACCGTTCGCGCGCGAGCAAAGTCGCTGTTGGCATTGTTCGCCGGGATAAGGGCGATGTCGTTGCTATGGAGAAGTGGTACTCGGACGTTGGAGACGTTCGCATCGACGAAAGTATCGGTGCGGACATTCTGCATTTCATCCAAGAGCATGGCGCCCGCACCGTGGTAGTGAGCGACGGGATTCTCGGTTGTCCGCACGAGGAGGGAATCGACTACCCGCTGGACGGCGTGTGCCCGAAGTGTCCATACTGGGCCGGCCGTTCGCCGGCGTTGTGACCGCGACTACACCTGGATAAGCGACACAAAGGAGGTTGCCGTGGCCTACAACGCGAAACGAACCGAGCACGCCGGCCCGAAGCGACGCCGCGGCGCGTTCTATGGAAGGAAGCGTGATGCCAAGGCGCATAGCAATCGCCGGCGCCGCGACAACGACAAGGCGGAGTCACGGGTGCATTTCGGACATGAAGGGCCAGTCGCGCCGCATCGCCTAGCGAACGTTGAAGCCGCCGGGCGGTTGCGGTAGCCCGCTACGCTCGCATGTTATGGAACGCCCGCGGCTTAACTGGGGCGTTAGGCGAGCACCCGGGCGCCGCTGAATCCCATAGACTCTCTTGCCGAGTCTTCTAGTTGTCGTCCCTGGGCCGGTTGTCCTAACCCGCGAGTTCGAACAGAGGTATTGCTTATGACGGACAGTGCATCAACGACCGCCGCGAGCACCGGCGCCGAATTGAACCGTCGAAGCCGCTTTCCTCCCGGTGACGGGCAAACGATTGCTCTCGTCGGCGCGGCGTTAGGTGCATTTAATGTGACTGCGGCGCTGGTACTCGCGTGGTCCGGCCACCCGATCACCCGGGTACCTGTGTCAGGGGCCAGGATGCTGATGTCTGTCTTTTTCGGCGTACTCTTGGTTGTCTGCCTCGCGGCGATGCAGACAACGCGGCGAACAGTGACCGTGGGGAGTGCGTTTTGGGCTTGGCTCGTGCCCGTGTCCGGCGCTATCGTCGTGTACCTCGGCGATCACAATATCGCCCGCGCGGCAGTCCTGTTTGTCGGAAGTGCCGGTGCGTCAGTGTGGCTCTTCGTGCGTCGCCGGCAAGCTCGCGGCTAGAGAATCGCATCGCGTCGGAGACCGTCGTCGCGGGCAAGCAAGCCGGCATGCTCCTGAAGATGCATGTGAGCGTCAAGACGCGCGTCACCTGACGAACGTTGAAGCCGAGGGCCGGTTGCGGTAGCTCGCTGCGCTCGCATTTTATGGAATCGCCCGCGGCTTAACTGGGGCGTCAGGCCGAACATAGGCATCTCGGGAGAGAACGATGACGCAACCTCCGATCGATCCTGCACGAGTGCCGGACGCCACGGCACGTCAACTATTGGCCCGGGCTGCAGAGCTGGACGCTGATGGGCCGACACTCGCCCAGCTTCGCCAAGCCGCGTCGGAAGCCGGCATCTCTGGAGGTGCATTCGATGCCGCGGTCGTCGAGTGGCGTACCAAGCACACTCTGGCAGCGCCGCAGACGACTCGTCGTGCCTGGTTGGACGCGATCGGGCGCAACGCGGTTGCATGCGCTGGGAGCTGGATATCCCTGTCGGCCTTTGCCGCGGTACAGCGACTGATCCAGGCGCCGTGGCTCTTACATAAGCTCTCGGACCCGGTTGGGCTAGCGATCGGCGCGGCGATTGCTGTCCGTCTGCGGGCACGAACGGCGGCGGTGATCCTGGGCGGTCTCGCCGTGTCGCAAGGTGCGGAATTCCTGATGGACGTCTCGGGCGGCGCTCCGGCGGTCCAGGGTGCGGGGCCGCATTTCGCACTGATGATTGCGGGCGTTACCGGAGTGGCTGTTGCTCATTGGTTTGTGCAGCGGTCGCGCGGCACGACGGAACCGCAGTCCGGCGGACCGGGCCTTGTAACTTCCTCCGAACCATCGACATCGGAGCCCGTCGGCCTGACGAACGCTGAAGCTGATAAGCGACCTATGGATATGTTGCGGCTACGCCGCAGCTTTTATTGGCTTCGCCTGCAGCTTAGCTAGAGCGTCAGGCCGTCCACATCCAGAATACCGAGCCCACGATGCCCGCCCGCAGGACAGACAAGAGTTCTGAGCTCGTCCCCCGGAGACCGGCCAAGCCCAAGCGGTCACAGAGCAAAGCCGGGACGACATTGCCAGAATCCATGATCGCCGGCAAAGCAAGCGCCGCTAAGGCGGTCGTCGGTGACGAGGCGGTCTTTGACTACATCGCCAGTCTGCCGCAGCCCCAGCGTGGCATCGCGGAGCGTATCGACGCCCTGGCGGCGAGCACGCTGCCCGGCTTGCAACGCTCAGTGAAGTGGGGCATGTCGTACTATGGCGTCGGTAACGGCTGGTGCTTCTGTTGCGGCGGCTTCGCTCGCCACACCAAAGTCATGTTCGTGAACGGCGCGGGACTCAAGCCGGCCCCGCCGGTGACACCGGTGGCCATGGGCAAGCCTACGCGGGGCGTCGAGCTCGAATCGGTGGAAGAGCTCGACGAACGCCAACTCGCCGCATGGATGAAGCAAGTCACGGCCGCGCCTGGCGCCGGGAAGAAGACGCGGTAAGCCCGAGCCACCGCCGAGGGACTCGACTGCCAGGCACCATTATGAGTACCGTAACAACGATTCGGTCCTGGCGGTTTAACCGCGGCGTTAGGCGGGCTCTCTACCATCCCCATCCATGACGCCACCTGACCGAACGTCGCAGCAGCTTGCCGCTTTGGCCGAGCTTAACCACCTGTTCGTGGACCATGGGGTGAGCTACTGGTTGTTCGGCGGGTGGGCCGTCGACTTCCACGCGGGCAGAGTCACCCGCGAGCATGCCGATATCGACATCGCGATATGGGCGAGCAGTCGTGCTTGTGTGACGGAACTGCTACGCGAGCGCGGTTGGCGACACGCTCCGGATGCCGACGAGGATGGCTACACGTGCTACGCGCGCGGAGTTGTCCGGCTCGAGGTGGCGCGAAGGACAGCGCCGAAGTCTTAACCCTACGCCCTGAGGCGTCCGTCGTCGCGCAGCCGCCTAACGAACGTTGAATTCGCCGAGCGGTTGCGGTAGCTCGCTGCGCTCGCGTTTGATGGGATCGCGCGCAGCTTAACTGTGGCGCTATGTGGCCATGGAAGTAGTTGTGTCGCAGGCTGTCGCAGACTTCAATCTCTGTCTCCGAGTTCAGTGTGCCGAGGGTCGATAGATACTGGCAACCGCGCCCGAGGACACGGCCTTGCTGCTGACGAGAGCGAGCTCGCGCGGGTCGGCACTGTCCGAAAAAAAGCGTTTGCCCCGGCCCAGTAAAACTGGACAGACGAACAGCACCACCTCGTCGGCCAATCTGTGCTCGAGCAACAAAGACGTCAGTGTGGAGCTGCCCCAGACGATCAGGTCGCCGCCGTCCTTTGACTTGACGCTGCGAACACCCTCCAGGATGTCCGCACCCAGGCTCCGGACAGGACCCCATCGGAGGCTCTCGATCCGGTGGGTGGCGACGTATTTCGTCGCGGCGTTTAGACCGTCCGCGATCGGACTGCTAGCGGCGGTTGGCCAGTATCCGGCGAAAATATCGTAGGTGCGGCGGCCAAGTAGCAGATCGTAACCGCTGCCCTGTGCCTCGGCGACAGCCTCCTCGGTGGCGCTTCGATACGGCGCCGTCCATCCGCCATTCACGTAATCGTCGTCCCCTTCGTGCCGGGGGGCGGGAGAGATCAGGCCGTCCAACGAAATGTGCGCGAGGATCTTGATCTTTCTCATGCATTCTCTCCAAGTGTGGTCGGTGCATGACTAGATGGTCTGCGCGTGGCAAGTCCCTGGCCGCGATCCGATGCATCCAACGACGCATTGGCTCCGACGTGCTCGCGGCGACGGACTATGGTCGCACGGAATCGACGCGAGCAACCTCCCGTCGCCGGCGGGAAGTATGGATTTGACGCACGGACCATTTGGGGTCATCCTACGCCGGGGTCGAGGGGAATCCATTCGCCACGTCGCAGGAGGTCGTCATGAACCACACGAAAACCCTGCCGGCGCTTGGCCCAGTGACAAGATGACCGTGCGGAGAATTGTACCAGACATCAAGTCAAAGACCATCGACGCGAGTCGCACGTTTTACGCTGACGTGCTCGGCCTCGAGGTCGCGATGGACATGGGTTTCGTCGTCACGTTGGTGTCCCCCTCTAATCCAACGGCTCAGATCACTCTGCTACGAGACGACGACTCGACCGAGCCCGTGCCCCAGATAAGCATTGAAGTCGCGGACGTGGACGACGTCCACTCGCGTGCCGTGTCGCAGGGCGCTCGAGTCGTGTATCCGCTTACGAACGAACCATGGGGCGTCAGGCGCTTCTTTATGGTCGATCCAAACGGGATCGTCATTAACGTGCTGGCTCACATCGAATCGACGACATCGCCCTGACGTGCGGTGTCGCGAAACCGGCTTCGGGAGGCGACATGCGAGCGTTCTGGCCGATAGCTCTACCGGTACTGATCACGACGGCTGCATCGGCCCCCTTGGCCGCCCAGAGTCGAGCCAAGCACGACAGCACCGCTATAGTCGCGGCGGAGCTGCGCTGGGCGGAGGCGGACGTCGCATGCGACACCTCCGCGATGGCCCGCCTTCTAAGCGATAGCCTTGTATTTGTTCACACTGATGGAACGGCAGATGGGAAGCGCGGCTTCCTGGCGAAAGCCGCTGGCTGTCAGGTGGCACACGTCGAGATCGTGCCGACATCCGTACGCGTCTTCGGCGATGTGGCCATTGTCGATGGCACCTTGCGTATGACGTTCAAGGGGAGAGAGCCAGGGCCGGCGTCGCCGCCTGGAACGTATACGCGGGTCTATGTCCGTTCAGGTTCGCGGTGGCTGCTCCTGGCGCACCACAGCACGCGAGTCACGCCGAGTCCAAGCGGCCGGTGAGTTGAGCACGGCGAAGCGACGCTCGCGCCGTCGCCGTTCCATCACCGCCGTCACGACCGCCTGTCATCGTGGTTAGAACGCGGCCTGGCATTCGGAGGCAGGGAAGCGATGAATCACGGAGTCATGATCGCCGGAATTCCGCTGCCCTCGCGTGCCGCGTGGTTTCTCGCTCTCATCGCGCTGCACGTTGCGGCAGGCGTTATCGCAGTCGTCGCCGGCGCCCTCGCCATGCTCAGCCCCAAGCGTGCTGGCCGTCATCCGCGCGCGGGAAGCGTGTATTACTGGTCTCTCGTCGTCGTGTGTCTCACGATGGCCGTGGTCGTCGTCTATCGGTGGCCGATGGATATCAAACTCGGCCTTCTGGGCGTCGTAGCCTTCGCGACCGCATTCGCAGGGCGGCGAGCGCGCCGCCTCAGTAAGGAAGGGTGGCGGTGCGTCCACATTCCGACGATGGGCGTTTCGTACATTGCCCTCGTGACGGCGTTCTACGTGAACAACGGTTCACATCTGCCCGTGTGGGACCGCCTGCCCCCGCTCGCGCTCTGGCTATTCCCATCGGTGATCGGTCTTCCCGTGCTCGCGAACGTCTGGTGGAAGCGCTGTCCTCCTCGAAAGGGCGGGCTACGACGCCGACTTCTCAATCCGGCCACTAACGTACGTTGCACCCGACGGGCGATCACGGTAGCTCGCTGCGATCGCATCGTATCGGGGTGCCGGCCGCTTAGCGGGCCATTACCCAGACGAGTCCCCGTCCCACGCTGTTCGGCCTCCGATCCGATCAGCGCCGCACGACGAAGCGCCGCCACGCAAAACCCAGCCGCCCCTTGTCCTCGTTTTGGATCGGCGCGACAACAGCGACGCTTCCATCACGGAGCAACGCCGTTGCAAGGTATTCTCCGCCCGCCTCGGGTTGGCCGCCGCGCCAGCTTTCCAGCGCCAATGGCTTTGCGACCGTCACCGCCGGGACTCCGTCGCCCTGTGGGACCCCGATCTGCGCGACTTGCCAGTGCAGCGTGTCCTGTGCATGGAGAATCCACGTCGCCGCAAGCTCGCCGTTCGCGGCCGTTCCGTCGGACGAGAGATATGGGAAATACGGCGTGGGCGTGGTGGCGGCTCGCGAGGATAACTGCCAGGTCTGCCACGTATCCGTGTTGCCCTTCGTACGACTGAGCCAGACGCCGGCCGAATCAGTCCAGAGGGAGTACAGCGCGCCCGTCCGATCGAAGGCAATTGGGTCCACCCACCGCGGTGTCTCACCGGCGCGACAGCCGCTCGGCCGCGCGCTGCCAGCTGCCGGAAACTTGCGCCAGGTCGCGCCATCATTGGTGCTCAAGGCCACCACATCGGTTCCTTCGTTGCACGCCGCCCCGCCGCGCGCGCCGGGAATGATGTGTACCGCGAGCTCACCCCGAGGGCCAACGGCAAAGTGGCTCGACCCACCTCGATCGGAAATGTGTGAAGGCGGCGCCCAGGTTGCGCCCAGGTCGCGACTGACTGTATGCAGCACGCCGCTGCCATCATTCCAGATAAGGTGAACCGCGCCATTCGGCGTCACTCTGATCCATGGCCTATCGTCGTACCGTACGCGTGAAACGGTCGACCATCGCCACGTCGATCCGGCGTCACGGCTCACGCCAACAGCGATTTGGACGCCTTCCTGCGCTCGCGGATCGTATGTCAACTCCACGAAGTACAGTGTGCCGTCCGGCGCCACGGCGAGATCCACGTCGGAGTTGCCAACGGCGCCGTCGGCTGGCATTCCCACGTCTACCTCGGACCACGTCGCGCCGAGGTCAACGGTCCTCCACAGGCGCGGGCGCCTGCGGTTGTAACCCGTAACGAATATGTCGCCGTTCGGATGCTGAACCAGCATCGGCTCTCTTACGAGAGTGTCGAGCACTTCGCTCTGTTGGATCAGCGTCAGGCTGCCGTCTCTGCGTGCCCTCGAGGAGGCGGACCCTTGATGCACACACGACTCGAGCGACATCACCGCCGCGAGGGCGAGCGCGGCGCCAAAGGTCGGGGAAGGAAACGGCACGGATAGGCGGCGCATGCCGCCAACACTACCGTAGCGCATCAGTACGCGCCACTCGACGCGCGGCTGAAGCCGACGCCGGTTGCGGTGGCTCGCTTCGCTCGCATTTTATGGGGTCGCCCGCGGCTCAACTGGGGCGTCAGGCGCACGATCAGATTGCCGGGGACGACCATGGGATCATTGGAATGGGACGACTCGCTCGATGCACTCGCCGCGGCGCCGGCGCAGCACCGGCTAGTCTTCGAGAACGCGCACGTTCGCGTTTTGGACACCCGGATCGGGCCCGGCGAGTGCACGCCCGTGCACACGCACCGTTGGCCGGCGGCACACTACGTAATGAGCTGGAGCGATTTTGTGCGACGGGACGGTAGCGGCCACATACTCTTGGATACCCGCGTCGCGGGTCCCGATTCCGCGCCAGAGGCACTCTGGGGCGGCGCGCTGGGCCCACACTCGCTCGAGAACGTCGGGACCGTGCCGCTCCACATCATCAGCACCGAACTGAAGGCATCCCCTCTTATGCAGTCGCCCGTCGCGTCGCTCGGGCGTTAGACACGCGCACGGCATCCCACGCCGAGGATAAATCCACAGCATGCCCAAACCCCTCCAGCATTACGCCGCTGACGGCATCACGGTCACGTTCGATCCGAATGTCTGCATCCACTCAGGCATTTGCGTGCGAGGGCTGCGCGCGGTCTTCGACGTCACCCGCCGAGTCTGGGTCCATGCGGATGCGGCGCCAGCCGACATCGTGGCGGCTCAGATTGACAGATGCCCCTCCCAGGCGTTGAGCTACACGCGAACGGACGCAGCCTCCGTGACTGAATCAACCGGCTGAAAACAGCTAGCAAGCAGTTGTCCGCCGCAACCAAGAGCCAACATGCGTCGCTTGCGGTACAACGTGGCAATGAGTCTGGACGGCTACATCGCCGACAGCCAGGAACGGTTCGACTGGATTCCGAACGACGACGCTGTCGATTTCGCCACTCTGTTCGCGCGCGTGGATACTTTCGTCCTCGGTCGGCGCACGTACGAGACGGTGCTGGCCAACGGCGAGCCGCCGTGGCAACCGGGCACGCGAGTCTACGTCGTGTCACGGACCCTCGACGAGGGTTCGCATGAGGGAATCAACATCGTCCGCGACGATCCGGTCGCGCTCGCGCGATCACTCCGACACGAAGCCGGCGATGGCGAGATCTGGCTCTTTGGCGGTGGCCAGTTGTTCGCCGAGCTGCTTGCGGCCGATCAGGTCGACTCAGTCGAGCTGACCATCGTGCCAGTGCTGCTCGGCGGCGGTGTGCCCGTGGTCACGCACCTGCCGGAGCGGAAGCGCCTCGAACTCACCGACTCACACGTCTATCCGAGCGGCATGATGGCGCTGTACTACACAGTCCCAAGTGCCTCTGACTGACGAACTCGGAAGCCGACGGAGGGTGTGACCCGAGACACCTTTCGTTGAGTTCGGTTTATTAGTAGAATCTGTCCAAGAAGACAATAACGCCACAGGGGCGTAGCGCTCGCTCGTGGCTTTGCTCGAGGTGTGTAATGCTCAGACCAATGCTTGCCATAGTCGCCGTCGCGATGATTGTCGGGTGCTCCGCATCAGATCCTACGTCGGCCGAGGTCACGAACACGCTAGTATTGCTCGACAGCTCGCAGCACAGCGCCTCGTTCGGGGCTACCCAGCTTACCGCGCAGTCAACATCGGGCCCGCTCGAGACTCCCGGCGGTGAGTTCACCGGCATCGGCTTGACTCTCACGGTCACACAGAGCCCGCCTCAGTCCAGCGCGCCGTTGGTGTCCTGCGTCGATGTAGAGCTTTACACCCGTGCAACCGGCGGCACGATGATCTATTCCAGAAACGTCGCCAAGAATGAGCCGTGCAGGGCGGTAGATGGGGAGTCTTCAGGACCGTCTGGGACAAGCCGGGGGGTTGGTGAAATCGTCGCGCTGCAAGCCTCCGACCTTGGTCCGAATGTCCCCGCCGGTACCTACTACGTTCGCTTCCACGTCACCTTCGCCGACGCTACAGTGGGTGAAGTGAGTGCCGGCACTGTCGAGCTACGCTGATCCTCGGGGTGAACACTCGCTGAGGCCGACAATGAGCCGCATCCTAAGCACCGCGACAATCTTGTTGCTCTTGACCCTCGCGGCGCCGGCGGTGAGAGCGCAGGCGTCCGGTGCTTCCAGTGAGGAGGTCTCGCTCCCACTGCCTGTCGGACATCTCGCAGGGACGCTGCTCGTTCCGAAGACGAGTACCGCCATACCCGTCGTGCTCCTGGTCGCGGGATCAGGCCCCACGGACCGCAACGGTAACCAGGCGGGGGCCGGCTCGGCGGCGCTCCAGCAACTGGCCGAGTCGCTCGCGACGAGAAACATCGCCACGCTGCGCTTCGACAAGCGCGGCGTGGCCGGGAGCAGGTCCGCCGCCGGGCCGGAAGCGGAACTCAGATTCGAGATGTTGGCGAGCGACGTTGCAGGCTGGCTTCGCATGCTCTCGAAGGACCATCGCTTTTCCCGGGTGATTGTCGCCGGACATAGCGAGGGAGCTCTCTTAGGGCTGCTCGCTCTGCGAGATGCGCCGGCGGCGGGCTACATCTCCCTTGCAGGCGCCGCTCGACCTGTGGACGAGGTGCTCCACGATCAGCTCGCGCCTCAAGCGGCACCCGCATTGGTGATCGAAAGTGACACCATCACGGCGCGGCTGCGGCGCGGGATACTGACAGACTCGGTGCCCTTCGCGCTGGCAGCGCTTTTCCGTCCGAGCGTGCAGCCGTATCTGATCTCCTATCTCCGGTACTCCGGACGGGTCGAGATCGCGCGACTCGAGATCCCGTGCCTCATAGTTCAAGGGTCCAACGATCTCCAGGTCGCGCCGGGGGAGGCGGATCTGCTCGCGGAAGCGAATCCGCAGTGTCATGTCGCGCGAATCAGCGGCATGAACCACGAGCTCAAGCAAACGCCCGCGGACCGGGCGGGTCAACAGCCGAGTTATCAGACTCCGAACGTTCCGCTCGCGAATGGGCTTGTCGACGCGATCGTCTCGTTCGTCGCGCGACTGCGTTGAGTTGCGTCCGCCCGCGGTGATACCCCCCGAGCCTACGTCGGACGAGGTCTTCCTTTTGCGCCGGGAGGACCTGGCGGCGCTCAGGGCAGCCTACCTTCGCGACAGCAGAGCGCCGCAGCAGTGGGCACTCGTCTTTGTCGGCTTCGGTGGATTGGCGCTGGGACCAATTCTCATCACGGTGGCAGAGTATGCGGGCTGGCCTGAGCGCCTTGCACCGTACTTCTTTTTCAGCGGCTGGGCCGTGCTGCTCAGTTGCCTGGCCATTCTGCGGCGTCGGAATCGGCGCATTCGTGACCGGTACCAGTTTCGTTGCCCGGAGTGCGATGCGGCCATTCTGAACAGTGGCGCCGATCGCGCTGACCTGGCTCGGGTCGAGCTGGTGATCGCGACGGCCCGTTGCCCTGAATGCGGCGCGGGGATTCTGGCGTCGTGACCTCTGACGCGGGGTTGTGGCCCCCGGCATCCGCGGCGCCGCCTCGCGAAAAGTTGGCAGCTCACTCGCTGGAGCGCGTGCGCGTCACCCCCACCAATCGACGGCGTCCGCTCGCACGGCGGACCCGTCACGGCCTGTCTCATAGACGTAGTAGCCAGCCATCCGGATGCAAGTGAGCGCCGCCTCCTGATC
>Ga0070679_100005642_pt1 | contig 11598 bp, 10 predicted proteins | sample KBSC63BmetaG_FD_65652 | JGI IMG/M metagenome (GOLD analysis project Ga0070679, IMG submission 65652) | Corn rhizosphere microbial communities from Kellogg Biological Station, Michigan, USA - KBS C6-3B metaG | ecosystem: Host-associated > Plants > Roots > Rhizosphere | place: USA: Michigan... | reverse complement strand
GCGCTGGTCACCAGGAACAGACCGATTCCGGCCATAATCAGCAGGCCGGCGACGAAGTAGAACTCCTGCGGCCAGATCTCGATGCCGAACATGTAGAACCGGCGGTGGGCCAGGTCGATCAGCACAGCCTGGTTCGGCGCGTAAGGCCCGCGATCCCAGCGCAGCCACGGCGTGGCGTAGTAGATCGTCAGGGTGACGGCCATGACCAGCCACTTGAAGCGGCGGAAGGGGCCGTCGACCCGCTTGTTGTGGACCGTCTTGCGCTTCTCGAACAGTTGCGGCGCCGGAGCCGGATCGGCCAGCCGGGTGAGATCGATGACGTCAGGGTTGCGCATCGGTCTTCGCCGCCGGCGCGGCCTCCACGAAGTCCTCGCCGCCGCCCAGCGAATGGACGTAAGCCGCGAGCATCTTGATCGTCACCGGGTCCAGGCGTCCGCCCCATGCCGGCATCGCGCCGTGCCTGGGATTGGTCACCTGTGCCGCGATGTCCTCCTTCGTTCCGCCATAGAGCCAGATTGCGTCCGCCAGCTTGGGTGCGCCGACCTGGCGGTTGCCTTGTCCGGCAGGGCCGTGACAGACTGCGCAGTTCGTGGCGAAGAGTTGGGCGCCGGCGGCGTTATCGCGCGCCTTGCCCGAAAGGCTGAGCACGTGATCAGCGACCTGGTCGATCTGCGCCGCGGTGAGGATGCCGTCGTGGCCGAAGGCCGGCATCTGGCTCCCGTGCGTCTGCGTGTCGTTCGCCTGGCGTGCGCCGTGGGTGATCGTGTTCTCGATCGCCTTGAGATCGCCGCCCCACAGCCAGTCGTCATCGTTGAGGTTGGGGTAACCCTTCGAACCCGCCGCGCCGGCACCGTGACACGGCACGCAATTGACCTTGAATGCGGCGCGCCCGCCGGCAACCGCCCCGCGCATCAGCGCCGGGTTCTCGGGCAGCCGCTCGATCGGCGTCTGCGCCAGGGCGGCCAGCATCGCCGCCTGGCCGTTGCGGTGCTCGTCGAGTTCGTGCTGCAGCTCGCCGCGGCTGGTCCAGCCCGATACGCCCTGGGTGCCCTCATGGAGCATCGGGATCGCCGGATAGACGACGACGTAGCCTATCGCGAAAGCAATGGAGATGTAGAAGCTCCACAGCCACCAGCGCGGCATCGGCGTATCGAGCTCCTCGATGCCGTCCCATTCGTGGCCGACCGTGCTCGTGCCGGTCGCGTCGTCGATGCGCTTATTCGCCATCGTTATCGTCCTTGAAGATCATGGTCGCCGCGGCATCGTTGTGGCCGCGCGCGGCGCGGCGGAACGGCCACAGCGCAAAGCCGGCCCAGACCGCGAGCATGGTGATCAGACCCCAGCCTTCGGCGAAGTCCGCCGCGGCCTGATAGGTGGAGAGCCCGCTCATCGGCCCTTCTCCGTGGCGAGGTCTTCCTGCGCCGCGGCGGCGTTGACGTCGACCATCGTGCCGAGGACCTGGAGATAGGCGACGAGCGCATCCATCTCGGTCAGGCGGCCCGGGTCGCCGTCGAAATCGCGCTGTTGCGCTTTGGGGTAGCGCGTTTGCAAATCCCTCGCGTCGGCCATCGGATCGGCTTGCGCACGCATGTCGAGCACCGCGTCGGCGATGTCTTTCTTGCTGTAAGGCACGCCCACGTCCTTGAGCGCCGTCAGCTTGGCCGAAGCGTCTTTCAGCTCGAGGTCCGTCTCGGCGAGGAACGCGTAAGTCGGCATGATGCTTTGCGGCACGACCGAGCGCGGGTCCTTGAGGTGCTGGACGTGCCAGGCATCCGAGTAGCGGCCGCCGACGCGCGCTAGGTCCGGCCCAGTGCGCTCCGAACCCCACTGGAACGGGTGATCGTACATGCTCTCGGCGGCGAGCGAGTAATGACCGTAGCGCTCGACCTCGTCGCGGAACGGACGGATCATCTGGCTATGGCACTCGTAGCAGCCTTCGCGCACGTAGATGTCGCGCCCGGCCTGCTCCAGCGGGGTGTACGGCCGCACGCCGTGGACTTTCTCGATCGTGTTATCGATCCAGAAAAGCGGGGCGATCTCGACCGCGCCGCCGATGGCGACCGCGATGAAGGCGAAGACCGCGAGAAGCGTGACGTTACGCTCCAGCTTCTTGTGCTGTTCGGTGATGTTCATCGTTCGAATTCCTACTCGGCCGGGACAGCGACGATCGGGCGGTCGGCGACCGGGTTGTAGGCCGCCTGGTGCATCGGCTTTTCGGCGCGCTGCTTGCCCAGGATCGTCAGCCACACGTTGGCGACCATAAGCACCGCGCCGGCGAGGTAGAGCGTGCCGCCGAACGCGCGCATGACGTACATCGGGTGGATCGCGGCGACGGTGTCGGCGAAGCTGTTCACCAGGTAGCCGTCGACCCCGTATTCGCGCCACATCAGACCCTGGGTGATGCCCGCTACCCACATCGAGGCGGCGTAGAAGACGATCCCGATCGTCGCCGACCAGAAGTGCCAGTTGACCCAGCGCAGCGAGTACAGCCGCTCACGCTTCCACAGCCGGGGGACAAGGAAGTAGACCGCCGCGAACGAGATCATTCCGTTCCAGCCCAGCGCCCCGGCATGGACGTGGCCGATGGTCCAGTTGGTGTAGTGCGACAGCGAGTTGACTGTCTTGATGCTGAGCATGGGCCCTTCGAACGTGGCCATGCCGTAGAAGGCGAGGGCCATCACCATCATGCGGATGATCGGGTCGGTGCGGACTTTGTCCCACGCGCCGTTGAGGGTCATCAGCCCGTTGATCATGCCGCCCCAGCTCGGCATCCACAGCATGATCGAGAACACCATGCCCAGCGTCTGCGCCCAGTCGGGCAGCGCGGTGTAGAGCAGGTGGTGCGGCCCGGCCCAGATGTAGAGGAAGATCAACGACCAGAAGTGGAGGATCGACAGGCGATAGCTGTAGATCGGCCGCTCGGCCTGTTTGGGCACGAAGTAGTACATCATCGCCAGGAAGGGCACGGTGAGGAAGAACGCGACCGCGTTGTGCCCGTACCACCACTGCGTCAGCGCATCCTGCACGCCGGAGAACAGCGAGTAGGACTTCGAACCGAGGAAGCTGACCGGCACCGCGAGGTTGTTGACGATGTGCAGCAGCGCGATCGTCAGGATGAACGAGAGGTAGAACCAGTTGGCGACGTAGATGTGCGGCTCGATGCGCTTCGCCAGGGTGCCGACGAACACCACCAGGTACGCAACCCACACGATGGTCAGCCAGATGTCGACGTACCACTCCGGCTCGGCGTACTCGCGGCTTTCGGTGATGCCGAGCATGTAGCCGCTGGCGGCGAGGACCAGGAAGAGCTGGTAGCCCCAGAACACAAACCGCGCGAGGTGGGGGAAGGCGAGGCGCGCGCGGCAGGTCCGCTGCACGACGTAAAAGCTGCTCGCGATCAGAATGTTGCCGCCGAACGCGAAAACCACGCCGGAGGTATGCAGCGGGCGCAGGCGCCCGAAGTTGAAGTAGGGCTCCATGTTGAGCTGCGGCCAAGCCAGCTGGCACGCGATCAGCAGGCCAGCGGCCATGCCGACGATCGCCCAGAACACCGTCGCCAGCACGCCCCAGCGCACCGGATCGTCGTCGTATTTCGAAGGGTCGGTCGGCATGCGTAGGATGCCGCTGGCGACCGCGCTGACATTCGCCTTCGCCACGCTGACCCACAGGCCGGCGAGCGCGACGAGGGCGACAATCATCATCTGCGCGGCAAAGCCACTGTCGTGGGCGTAAGCCGCGGCCAGGACCGCCAGCACCATCGCGCCGAACCACAGCCCGGCCCGCGAGAGAATTGCTTCCATGAAATCGAACCCTTGCTTTCCCGGGCCGTTCGCTGACCCTGCCGTCCAATGCTCGCCTTGATCGCCGTCAAAGAGCCCCGGCGGCATTGGGAAATGTACGAAGGCGAGGTCAGCCGGCGATCGCTTCCAGTTCGTCGCGGTCGATGATCCTGACCGCGCGCCGCGTCGGCAGCTCGATCACGCCGTCGCGTTTGAGCCGGGTCATCTGGCGGCTGACGGTTTCGATGGTCAGGCCGAGCACGTCACCGATCTGCTTGCGCGAGAATGGCAGATCGAAGCGGTCGAGCGGTTGGTTCGCTCCGTCGGGCGACGACGCCGCGAGGCGCTGCGACATCTCCAGTAGGAACGTCGCGATCTTTTCCCCGGCGCTCTTGCGCGCCAGTAGAAGCATCCACTTACGGGTGCGGTCGAGCTCGGCCAGGGTCCGCTGGAGCAGCTTGTGCTCGAGGGCCGGATGATCGCGGGCAAAGCGGTCGAAATCGCGGCGCGCGAAAACGCACACACGGGCATCGGTCAGCGCGGTGACCGAATGCAACGTCCTGGCGCCGAACGGGCGGCCTATGAAGTCCGCAGGATATATGACCCCGACGATCTGCTCGCGGCCATCCTCGGTCCCGGTGGAAAGCTTCAGAATCCCGTCAATGACATTGGCGACCAGGGTTGAATCGTCGCCTTCCCAGATCAGTGGCTCGCCCGCGGCCAGTGTTCGCCGTCGCCCTATTCGATCGAGCAGCTCGAGTTCCGGCGGGGCGAGGGCCGAGCAGATGGCACGGTCGCGCACCGCGCAGGATTCGCAAAACGTCATCGATCACCTCAGGGACAAGTTTCCTTGCCTGCCTGACAAGCCGACGTCCGCTTCGCGATCCGCAAATGTCCTGATCTTCCTGCGCGCGCGCCGAGCGGCTCAGGCGGTGTAGTAGACACCCAAAGTGAAGCCGATTACGCGCCCGCAGAACGGGATCACCGCCCACAGGGCGAGGGAAAGTGCGCCGGCAAGCTTGGCATTGATGGGGATCGCGTGCCCCGGTGTCCCCCAATCGTCCATGCCTTTCGACACGTGGCGGTGAAAGACCGCCATGTTCAGGCCGGCGAGCGCCATCAAGCCGAACTTCCACAAGAAGTAGGGATTGACCATGTAGCTCGTGGCCTTGCTGACGAAGAGCAGCAGGCCGGTCACGACCGCCAGGCCGAAAGCGATCCAAGTCACCGGCAGTGTGTCATGGGCGACGGCTCGCACAGTGCGGTTGGAGCTGAGGCCGAGCAAGCGCATGTCCATCATGGCGATCGCGCCGATCACGGTCACGATCGCGACGACATGGAGCGTCTCGATGGTCGGAAACATCCATTCCGAGCTGGCGATCGCGGACGAGAAACTGGAGTTCTCGATCGTTTGCCAAAGAGCATTCGAAATCATCGGGGTTCCTTTCTCAAACGGGGGCGTAAGCAATCCAGCGGCCGCCAGCCATGACCGCGCACCACAGGACAACGATAGCCACCGCGCCTGCCCTAAGCGCGGCGTGCTCGTCGATCGACACGTCCCACGTGGCTGTCCGGCGCGCGATCGAGCGCTGGAAGGCGAGGCTGAACACGATCGCGACCAGCAACATTCCGATCTTAATCCAGAAGATCGCATTGATCATGTTGCGCACCGGCTCGCTGATCAGAAGGACGATGCCGCTCGCCACGAGCGCCACGAGCGCGGACCAGATCCACCGCCGGTGGCGCGTGAGGGCTACCGCCATGCTCTGGTCCTGCCCGCTTATCCCGAGCACTCGCAGGCTGAGCATCAGGGTCGATGCGAAGAGCACGGAGATGGCCAGGATATGGAGCGTCTGGAACACCGGAATCGCGTAGAAGTGGCTTTGCAGCCAGAGCGCGAACGGCCAGTCCGACACGCGCAGCGAAAATTCGACCAGCGGGGTGCCCCGCAGGAGCTCCGTCAAGTGAAACAGCCAATCCATCATCGTCTCCCGCCGCTCCTCGTTGCACCAGATGGCGCTCCGGGACGTTCGGCTGTGACGATTACGCTGCCTGGGCCTAGCCGCCTTGACCTCGATCAAGTCCGCGACGCTGTCGCGGCATTGCGCCGGACCGATCCGTCACGGTCGGCCTGTCGATGCGCTAAAGGCTTGAAATGGCTCCCCGAGTTGGATTCGAACCAACGACCAAGTGATTAACAGTCACCTACTCTACCGCTGAGCTATCGGGGAGCAGCCCGATGGGCAGGCCGCGCCTATATGAGCGGGTTGGGCGATTTGCAAGAGGCTGTTCGGCGGCAGCGGCAATGACCTCAGGGAAAGCCCGTACAGACAAGTTTCAGTGCGCATTTGCCCTCAACTCGTCTCCAATATGCAACGCTTCGTCGCTTGCTATGGAACGCATGGCGTCCCTGTGAGATGGGGTTTTGCGCGCCTGTGCGCGTTTGGACAAACGGAGATCAACATGAAGCCGATGAAAAGTGCTCTTGCCTGCCTCGCCGCTGCGGGCATTCTGCTGTCGCAGCCGGCCCTAGCCGCGGGTACTGCACGCAGCGGTTCGACCTCGACGGGCAGCGAACAGCTTGCCGGCACGCCGGGTGCGGCCCTTCCGGCGATCATCGCGATCTTGGCGGTTGCGGTTGTTTCGGTTATCGCCGCCTCGGGCAACAACCACCACCATCCGGCGAGCCCGTAGGGTTCGCCGCGTCACGCGACGAATTGTTCGCTGACGATACGCTCGTCGAGGCTGTGGCCCGGGTCGAATAGCAGCGTTAGTTCGCTGGCGCTGTCGATTGCGAGCTGCACCTCGGCGATGTCGCGTATTTCTTTCTGATCGGCCACAGCGGCGACCGGCCGTTTGGCCGGTTCTCGCACGCGCAAGGTCACCCGGCTGCTGTCGGGCAGGATCGCCCCTTTCCAGCGTCTCGGCCGGAACGGGCTGATCGGCGTCAGGGCCAGGGTGTTCGACGTGAGCGGAAGTATCGGTCCGCTTGCCGACAAATTGTAGGCCGTCGAGCCTGCGGGCGTTGCCAACAGCACGCCGTCGCAGGCCAGCTCGGCAATCCTGACCTTCTCGTTTACCGTCACCTCTATCTTCGCCGTTTGGCGGGTTTCGCGCAGCAGCGAGACTTCGTTGATGGCCCTGGCCACGTGACGTGCGCCGTCCTGGGTGATTGCGGTCATCTGCAACGGGGCAACCGCTATGCGCGTCGCTTTCGCCAGGCGCGCAGCAAGGTTTCCGCTTTCGCGCCACTTGTTCATTAGGAATCCTACCGTTCCGCGATTGACGCCGTACGCTGGGATCACTCGCCCGCTGTCGAGCATCTGGTGCAGAGTCTGCAACATGAAGCCGTCACCGCCGAGCACGACCACGGCATCGGCCTGATCGAGCGGCGCCCAGTCGGCCGCGTCGGCCAACCGTCGGGCCGCTTCCTGCGCCTTGTCCACCGGCGAGGCGACGAGCGCGAGCCGTTCGAAATCTCTCTTGCCGCTCATGTCGCGCACACTCCGAGCCTCAGCAGCGATACCTATGGAGCGCCGTCCCGATTTGCAACGCGCCCCTTGAAGGCGGCTGACGCTCGCCTCGCTTTGCGACAGGAGAGCGCATGCTGAGCCTCGAAAGCCAACTAGACCGCCGTAACGCCGCCGATCGCCGAGGTCGCGGACGGAGGGTCGAGGAATTGAGTGCGGCGATCGAGCACAATCAGGTCGAGATCCTCTTTCAGCCCCAGTTCGCAAGTTCGGACGGCGCGCTGATCGGCGCCGAGGCGCTGTCACGCTGGAATCACCCGCAACTGGGCAAGATCGGCGCGGAAGCGCTGTTCGATATCGCCGAGCGGGCTGGGCGGGCGCGAGACCTGACCCGGCACATCGCCGGCCGGGCGCTCGTTGTAGCGGCGGCGTGGCCGGAGCCCCTCGCGTTGTCGCTCAATGTCACCGCCAGTGACTTGGCGGCACCGGACTTCGCCGACACGATTTCCGAAGCGCTGTCGGCCGCGCGCTTTGCGCCCGAGCGTCTTACGCTTGAGATCACCGAACAGGCCCTCGTCAGCGATCTCGACCGCAGCGCCGCGCAGCTCGAGCGGCTGGCGGCGCGGGGCATCGGCATTGCGCTTGACGATTTCGGCGCCGGCTTTTGCAACTTTCACTACCTGAAGCGCCTGCCGCTGCATTTGCTGAAGCTCGACCGCAGCATGATCGAGGGGATTGCCGACGACGAGCGCGACCTCGCTGTCCTGCGCGGCATCCTGGCGATGGCCCGCGCGCTTCGCCTGACGGTCGTCGCCGAGGGTATCGAAACCGAAGACCAGCGTGCCACCATCACCCGCGAAGGCTGCGAGAAGTGGCAAGGCTTCCTCGGGGGCGCGCCCATGACGGCCGACGAGTTCGCCTTGATCGCGCTGCGCTAGGCCGCCGCCTTTTCGCGCTTCTCTGCCCGCTTGACGATCCCACTGAGGCCTTTGGTCAACTGGATAAGGCCGTTGAGCCGGCTCGCGGGATCGGCCCAGGCACGGTTGATCACCAGCTTCATGTCGGGCCGCAGCTTGGCGGTCCCCTTGAGCCGCTCGACGTAGGCCAGCAGTCCCGCCGGATCGGCGAACTCGTCGTTATGGAACGTGACCAGCGTGCCGCGTGCGCCGACGTCGATCTTGGCGATGTTGGCGGCGATCGCCTGGTGCTTGATCTCGATCAGCTTGATGAGGTTGCTCGTCGGATCGGGCAGCGCGCCGAAGCGATCTATCATTTCTGCGGCGAGGGCTTCGACGTCGCCCGGTTCGGCATCGTTCAGGCGGCGGTAGAGGGCCATGCGCACGGTCAGGTCGGGCACGTAGTCCTCCGGGATCATGATCGGCGCATCGACGGTGATTTGCGGGCTGACCGTCTCGCGCTCGCGCTCCAGGCCCATCTCGCCGGCCTTGGCGGCGAGAATCGCGTCTTCGAGCATCGCCTGGTAAAGTTCGAAGCCGACCTCGCGGATATGGCCCGACTGCTCGTCGCCCAGGAGGTTGCCGGCGCCGCGGATGTCGAGATCGTGGCTGGCGAGCTGGAACCCCGCGCCGAGCGAGTCGAGGTCGCCGAGCACCTTCAGCCGCTTCTCGGCGATCTCGGATAGCTGGGTGTCCTTGGCCGTGGTCAGGTAGGCGTAGGCGCGCAGCTTGGCTCGGCCGACGCGGCCGCGCAGCTGGTAGAGCTGGGCCAGGCCGAACCGGTCGGCGCGGTGGATGATGATCGTGTTGGCGCTGGGGATGTCGAGGCCGCTCTCGACAATCGTGGTCGAGAGCAGCACTTCGTACTTCTTCTCGTAGAACGCGCTCATCCGTTCCTCGACCTCGGTCGGGGTCATCTGGCCGTGCGCGGTGACGAACTTCACTTCGGGCACGTGCTCGTGGAGCCAGTCGCTGACCGGCTCCATATCCGCGATGCGCGGCACGACGATAAAGCTCTGCCCGCCGCGATGATGCTCGCGCAGCAGCGCCTCGCGCATCACCATGTCGTCCCATTCCATCACGTAAGTGCGCACCGCAAGGCGGTCGACCGGCGGGGTCTGGATGGTCGACAGCTCGCGCAGCCCGCTCATCGCCATCTGCAGCGTGCGCGGGATCGGCGTGGCGGTGAGGGTCAGCACGTGCACGTCGGCGCGCAGCTGCTTGAGCTTTTCCTTGTGGCCGACGCCGAAACGCTGCTCTTCGTCGACGATGACGAGGCCAAGGTTCTTGAACTTGGTGGTCTTCGACAGAATGGCGTGCGTGCCGACGACGATGTCGAGCGTGCCGTCGGCGAGCCCTTCGCGTGTTTCCTTGCTCTCCTTCGCACCGACCAGGCGGCTGAGCCGCCCGACCTTGAGCGGGAAGCCGGCGAAGCGTTCAGTGAAGTTCTGGTAGTGCTGGCGGGCGAGCAGCGTGGTCGGTGCGACCACTGCGACTTGCTCGCCGCTCATCGCCGCCACGAACGCGGCGCGCAGCGCGACCTCGGTCTTGCCGAAGCCGACATCGCCGCAGACCAGGCGGTCCATCGGCTTGCCGTCCGAGAGGTCGCCCAGGACATCCTCGATGGCGCGCTCCTGGTCGTCGGTCTCTTCCCACGGGAAACGGTCGACGAACTGGCCCATCGCGCTCGGCTCGACGGCCATGACCGGCGCCTTGCGCAGAGCGCGGGCGGCGGCGGTGCGCAGCAGCTCGTTGGCGATCTCGCGAATGCGCTCCTTGAGGCGGGCGCGGCGCTTCTGCCAAGCTTCGCCGCCGAGCCGGTCGAGCGGCACGGCTTCTTCGGACGAGCCGTAGCGGCTGAGCACGTCGATGTTCTCGACCGGGATGTAGAGCTTGTCGCCGCCGTGGTACTCCAGCATCACGCAGTCGTGCTGGCTCTGCCCGACGGTGATCGGCTCGAGGCCTAGGTACTTGCCGATCCCGTGCTCCATGTGGACCACCAGATCGCCTTTGTTGAGCGCCGCCAGTTCGGCGAGGAAGGCGTCGGAATCCTTGCGCTTCTTGCGCCGGCGGACGAGGCGGTCGCCGAGCAGATCCTGCTCGGTGAACAAGTCGATCTCGTCGTTGGCGAAACCGGTGTCCAGCGGCAGGACGAGCGCGACCGGGCTCTTGGCGGCGAGCCCGAGAGCTTCCTGCCAGTTGTCCGCCAGTTTCGCCTTGGCCCCCGCTTCCCCGAGGATCGAGACGATGCGGCTGCGCGAGCCGGTCGAGTAGGCGGCGAACAGCGGCTTGCGGCCGGCCTTGGCGACCGCCTTCAGGTGCGCGGCGGCGGCTTCATAGACGTTATCGCCGCGCGAGCGCTCCGGCGCGAAGTCGCGGGCCGACTTGAAGCCGAAGTCGATCACCGAGGCGCTTTCGGGCTGCGCGAAGATGTCGGCGCGGTGGATTGGCCAGCCGGTGAGCCTGCCTGCGAATTCGTCGGCCGAAAGGTACAGCGCGTCGGCGTCGAGCGGGCGATAGCTGCCGGCCGCCTGTCCGAGGGTTTCCTGGCGCTGGCGGTGGTAATCCTCGATGTCCTTGAAGCGCTCGTCGGCGGCCGACAGCGCAGCGGAATCGATCACCACCAGGTCTTCGGCGGCGAGATGGTCGAACAGCGTCGCCAGCTTGTCCTCGAACAAGGGCAGCCAATGCTCCATGCCAGCGAGGCGGCGGCCTTCGCTGACCGCCTGGTACAGCGGGTCCTGCGTGGCGTTGGCGCCGAACTGCTCGCGGTAGCGGGTGCGGAAGCGCTTGGTCGTGTCGTCGTCCAGCAACGCTTCGCTCGCGGGGAGAAGCAAGTGCCCGTGGATGACCTCGGTCGTGAGCTGGGTGCCCGGATCGAACAAGCGCAGGCTTTCCAGCTCGTCGCCGAAGAAATCGAGCCGCAGGCCTTGCTCCAATCCGGAGGGAAAGATGTCGAAGATCGATCCGCGCACCGCGAACTCGCCGTTGTCGACCACGGTGTCGGTGCGCGAATAGCCCTGCCGCACGAGCAGCGCGGTCAGGCTTTCGTGGCCGATGGTCGTGCCCGGCTTCAGCTCGCGGACGGCCTCGCGGATGCGGAACGGCGTCAGGACCCGCTGGAGCAGCGCGTTGACCGTGGTCACCAGCAACTGCTGGCCATGTTCGCCGCCTTGGAGCTGGTGCAGCGCCGACAAGCGACGAGAGCTCACCGATAGCGCCGGGCTCGCGCGGTCGTACGGCAGGCAATCCCACGCCGGGAATTCGATCACCTGCAGCTCGGGCGCGAACCAGCGCGCGGCATCGACCACGCCGCGCATCGCCTGCTCGTCGGGCGCGACGAAAACCGCGCGGCCCTTGGCAGCGCGCGCCAGGTCGCCCAGCACCAGCGGC
>Ga0070679_100005641_pt1 | contig 11598 bp, 10 predicted proteins | sample KBSC63BmetaG_FD_65652 | JGI IMG/M metagenome (GOLD analysis project Ga0070679, IMG submission 65652) | Corn rhizosphere microbial communities from Kellogg Biological Station, Michigan, USA - KBS C6-3B metaG | ecosystem: Host-associated > Plants > Roots > Rhizosphere | place: USA: Michigan... | reverse complement strand
GCCGGCGCCGGCGTCGTCGGTCGGGACCTCGGCCAGTGCGAAGTCGAACAGCGGCGCGACGATCGCGCCGAAGCCGAAGCCCGTGATGGCCATCGCGGGCACCAGGTTCCACGGCGTCACGACGTCGTTCGTCGTCTGCACCGTCTCGTAGAGCGTGATGAGCCCGAGCAGCATGATGACCGCGCCGGCGGTGATGATCGGCCGGCCGAACCGCGGCGCGAGCTTGGCACCCCCGAGCCCGGCCGCGACCGCCGTCGCGACGGAGAACGCGATGCCGGCGTACCCGGTGCGCAACGCGGAGTAGCCGAGACCGATCTGCAGATGGAGTGTGAAGACGAGGAAGAAGCCGTCCAACGCGAGCATCGTCGTGACAGTGGTGAGGATGCCGCCGACGAAGCCGCGGTTGACGAACAGCTTGGGTACGACGAGCGTCGACTCGCCGGCCCGAGCGGCGCGCACCTGGTGGTGCGCGGCGACGGCTAGAACGACGGGTGACAGCGCGATGCAGATCCATCCCCACAGCGGCCAGCCGAGCTCGCGTCCTTCGACAACGGGATAGAGCAGGAGCAGCAGCCCGGCGACGACGAGCGCCGTGCCCCCCCAGTCCAGTCGCAGGCGTTGTGGGGAGCGCGACTCCGGCAGGACGCGCAGCGCCGCGACGATCGCCGCGACGCCGACGGGAAGGTTGATCAGGAACACGGGCCGCCAGTGCAGGCCCCACACGTCAGCGTTGACGAGGAAGCCGCCGAGCAGCGGCCCGACGACCGTCGCCAGGCCGGCCATGCCGCCGAACGCACCGACGACCGGTCCCCGCTGCTCGGGCGGGAACAGCACCTGGATGAACGACATCACCTGTGGCGTCATCACCGCTGCCATTGCGCCTTGCAGCACTCGTGAGCCGATGAGCATGCCCGGTGACACCGCGAGGCCGCACATCACGCTCGCGACGGTGAACCCTGCTACTCCGATGACGAACAGCCGTTTGCGCCCGAGCACGTCACCTGCGCGGCCGGCGGGGACGAGCATGACGGCGTACGACAGCAGGTACGCCGCAACGACCCACTGCACCGCGGCGTACGTCGAGTGCAGGTCGCGCTGGATGCCGGGCAGCGCGACGTTGACGATCGTGACGTCGAGCAGGTCCATGAACCCGGCGAAGAACAGCACCGCGACGGCACGCCACGGATGCAGATGTGGATGCGGTGCGAGATCCGGGGCGCCGGCAGCGTCAGCCGGCGCGACGACGGTCATGCAGAAAAGGTAGCGATCTTCACAATCTGGGCCGTGGGCAGGCCTCGTGCTGGGCAGGGCCGTACGCCGTCCGCCGGACGATGTCGCGCGGGCTGATCCACTCCAGGCAACGCGGGCACACGACGTCCTCGTCGATGCGGAGGTCGTGCGCGGAGTAGTCGTAGCCGTACGGCGCGACCGGGTCCGGGCGCGCGCCGAACCGCATCCAGCGGCCCAGCCTGCTGCTGAAGGCCCCCCGGCTCGGTGGTGAGGTGCGACCACGCACGAGTGGCATCCTCCGCCCGTGGACGCCGATGTCGGGTCCAGAACCGGTCACAGGTCGGTCACAGGTGCGTCACGAGAAAATTCTCGGTCGCACACGCGGTAGCGGCCTACACTCGCCTCGTGACCTTGGTCAGCTGACGGGGCCCCGCGCCCACGCCGGACCGCACTGCGGCGCGTGGGCTGATGCGTCGTGCCCGCCACAGCCTGTCCGAGGAGCTCATTCGATGTTGACCGTGTCCGGTCTCGAACTGCGCGCCGGTGCGCGCTTGTTGTTGGAGTCGGCGACGTTCCGCGTCGCTGCGGGTGACCGCGTCGGCCTCGTGGGTCGCAACGGCGCGGGCAAGACCACGCTGTGCCGCGTGCTTGCCGGCGAGGGCATGCCCGCCGCCGGCGCCGTCGAACGCACCGCGCCGGTGGGCTACCTGCCGCAGGACCCACGCACCGGTGATCTCGACACGATCGCGCGCGACCGCGTGCTGTCCGCGCGCGGCATCGACGAGCTGCTGCGCGCGATGGCCAAGGCGCAGGTGGAGCTCGGCGAGCGGCCGGACGACGCGCAGCTGCTCCGCCGCTACGGGCGGCTGGAGGAGGAGTTCACTGCGCTCGGCGGCTACGCGGCGGAGGCTGACGCGGAGCGCATCTGCTCGAACCTCGGCCTCCCGACGCGTGTGCTCGAGCAGCCGTTGCGCACGCTGTCCGGCGGTCAACGTCGCCGGATCGAGCTGGCGCGCATCCTGTTCTCGGACGCGCGCACGTTGCTGCTCGACGAACCGACGAACCACCTGGACGCCGACTCGATCACGTGGCTGCGCGACTACCTGCGCGCCTACGACGGCGGGCTCATCGTCATCAGCCACGACGTCGACCTGCTCGACCACGTCGTGAACAAGGTGTTCCATCTGGACGCCAACCGCGCGGTGCTCGACCTCTACAACGTCGGGTGGAAGGCCTACCTGCAGCAACGCGAGGTCGACGAGCGACGCCGGCATCGCGAGCGGGTCAATGCGGAGAAGAAGGCCGCAGCCCTGATGCAGCAGGCGGACAAGATGCGAGCGAAGGCGACCAAGGCCGTCGCGGCGCAGAACATGGCCCGCCGCGCCGAACGGCTGCTCGCGTCTCTGGAGGGCGAGCGACAGGCGGACCGGGTCGCGAAGATCCGCTTCCCCGAGCCGGCGTCGTGCGGCCGCGTGCCCCTGACCGCGCAAGGATTGTCCAAGAGCTACGGCTCGCTGGAGGTCTTCGTCGACGTCGACCTCGCGATCGACCGGGGGAGCCGGGTCGTCGTACTCGGTCTCAACGGTGCCGGCAAGACGACGCTGCTGCGGCTGCTCGCCGACATAGAGGCCCCCGACACCGGCGAGGTGCTGCCGGGCCACGGGTTGAAACTGGGCTACTACGCACAAGAGCACGAAACGCTGGACCAGGACGCCTCGGTGCTCGAGAACCTCGCTGCAGTCGCGCCGCACCTGCCCGAGGTGGAGCAACGCAAGGTGCTCGGGTCGTTCCTGTTCAGTGGCGACACCGTGCTGCAACCTGCTGGGACGCTGTCCGGTGGCGAGAAGACCCGGCTCGCACTTGCGCGACTGGTCGTGTCGAGTGCCAACGTGCTCCTGCTCGACGAGCCGACGAACAACCTCGACCCTGCGAGCCGCGAGCAGGTGCTGTCGGCACTCCGTTCGTACGCCGGCGCGATCGTCCTCGTCACCCACGACGAAGGCGCGGTCGAGGCGTTGCAGCCGGAGCGCGTGCTGCTGCTGCCCGACGGCATCGAGGACCACTGGAGCGCCGAGCTGGCAGATCTGATCGCCCTGGCGTGACCTAGCCCGGGTGGCTGCGGCTGCGCCACTCGTCGAGGGCGCGCAACGCATTGCCGCCGTTGGCCTCCGCGATCTCTGCCGGTGTCTCCAGGTCGTCGATCCGGGTGCGCGCCTGCGGGTCGGCGCCGGCGTCGAGCAGGATGCGCACGGCTTCCGCGTCGTCGTACCAGCAGGCGAAATGCAAGGCGGTGCCGTCGTTGAGGCCGCGCGCCTCGACGTCAGCGCCGGCCGCGATGAGCATCCGCAACAGCTCGTGCGCGTCGTCGAACTTCCGCAGCTCCGGCCGGTCGGAGCGTCGATGGTGGATGACGTCGATGAGCGACGGAAAGCCGTCGTCCTGCGGACGGAAGTTGGGATCCGCGCCGTCCGCGAGCAGCTTCCGGATCGCCTCCAGCGGCGCGCAGCCGAGCGCACGCGACAGCACCGTGTCGCCGAGATAGGGATCGACGACGTTCGGCCATCCGTCCGGGTCGTCCAAGGCAGCGCGCGCCGCGTCGACGTCACCGCTTTCGAGCGCGCGCTCGAAGGTGATGCTCGCGCGCATCCGCTCGTCCGTCACGCACCTCCGATGCTGTCGTTACCAGCATGACCGGTCCGATCCCTCGACGCGTAGGGTGCGCGCCATGACTGTGAAGCTGACCGTCGTCTACACGCAGCCCGAGGACCCCGAGGCGTTCGACAAGCACTACATGGAGGTGCACGCGCCGATCGTTCAGCGCTGGCCCGGCATCCAGCGGATCGAGCTGGCGCGCGTCTCCGGTGGGCCGATGGGCTCGCCGTCGCCGTACCACTGGATCGCCGACCTCTACTTCGCCGACGAGGCCGCGCTCAACCAGGCGCTGGGCTCGCCTGAGGGCGCGGAGGCCGCGAAGGACTTCGGCAACATCGCGGCATCCGGGTCGTTCATGACGGTTTCGACCCTGGTGGAGTAGGTCAGGACAACACCAGGGGGGCCACCGTTCCATGAATCGCCCGAAGGTGATACAAGTGATCTTCGGGTCATATGGGCGCTTGAGACGGAGGTGCCGAGGTGGCAGAGCTCAAGAAGGGCAGCCGGGTGACCGGCGGCGAGCGCGACCGGTTGGCAGCTGACCTTCGGCGAAAGTACGACGGCGGCGAGAGCATCCGAGCTCTCGCCTCCTCGACCGGCCGGTCCTACGGCTTCGTGCATCGGATGCTCTCGGAGTCAGGGACCTCGCTGCGCGGGCGTGGTGGCGCCACCCGGGGACAGAAGCGACCCTGACGAGCCCCAGCTCTGCCGACGCCCGTCCGGGCGCCGGCGTCCGGTTCGCGGTCGATGGTGCGGTCGCACGCGTCGTCCTCGATCGACCGGACAAGCGCAACGCGCAGCTCCCCGAGATGTGGCTGGCGCTCGCCGAGTTCGGCGAGCAGCTGCCCACGTCGGTGCGCGCAGTCGTCGTCACCGGCAACGGTCCGTCGTTCTCGGCCGGTCTCGACCGCAGCGTCTTCGGCTCCCTGGGGCCGGGGCTGCAGGGTGCCGGCGCCGAAGAGGAGTTCCTCGAGCGGATCGCGTCGTACCAGGCCGGGTTCGCATGGCTGCGCCGGCCCGAGCTGGTCAGCGTCGCCGCCGTGCAGGGCCACGCCATCGGCGCCGGATTCCAGCTGGCGCTCGCCTGTGACATCAGAGTCGCTGCCCCCGATGTGCAGTTCCGGATGGCCGAGCCGGCGCTCGGGCTGGTGCCCGACCTCGGCGGCACCCAGGCGCTGGTCGACGCGGTCGGCTACTCGCGAGCGCTCGAGATGTGCGCGACCAACCGCAGCGTCGGCGCCGACGAGGCCGAGCGGATCGGCCTGGTCAACCTCGTCGTTCCCGCCGACGAGCTGCCGGCCGCTGTCGACGACCTCGTCGCGGCGCTGAGCTCGACCGTGCACGACGCGGTGACGATGACGAAGGCCCTGCTGCTCGGCGCGCGCGACCGCCCCTACCAGCAACAGCTGCTGGCCGAACGCCAGGCCCAGTTGATCCGGCTGAAGGCGCTCGCGGCAGCATTGACGAATGGACCTGACACTCAGCCCTGAGCAGGAGGCGACCCGCCGCGCCGTACGCGAGTGGGTCGACAACGTCGTCGCGCCCGCGGCGATCCGCAACGACCGGGAGGAGCGGTTCCCGCAGGAGGGCCTCGACGGTCTCGTCCGCGACGGCTGGATCGGGTTGACCCTGCCGGAGGAGTACGGCGGAGGCGGCGCGGACCCGCTCACCTACTGCCTGGTCATCGAGGAGCTCGGCCGCGGCGACGCGAACGTGCGTTCCATCCTCTCCGTGCACCTCGGCCTCGTCGGCGGCTCGATCGTGCGCTGGGGCAACGACGAGCAGAAGCAGCAGTGGTTGCCGAAGATGGCTGCGGGGGAGGCGCTCGGCTGTTTCTGCCTGACCGAGCCCAACCACGGGTCGAACCCGGCCGAGTTGCAGGCGACCGCGGTGAAGGAGGGCGACTCCTACCGCATAAACGGGTCGAAGATCTTCATCACCAACGGCGACATCGCCGGGGTTGCGCTGGTGATGGCGCGCACCGGTGGGCCCGGGGCGCGCGGAGTGTCGGCCTTCCTCGTGCCCACCGACACCGACGGCTTCAATCCCAAGCCGATTCACGGCAAGCTCGGGCTGCGGTCGTGCGACACCGCGGAGATTGCGCTCGACGACGTCGTCGTTCCGGCAGCCGCGCTGCTCGGCAACGAGGGCGACGGCATCAAGGTGGCCCTGTCCGCGCTGGACGACGGTCGTATGTCGCTGGCTGCGTCGTGCACGGGGCTCGCGCAGGCCGCGGTCGACGCCATGGTCGACTACGCCAAGGAGCGCGAGCAGTTCGGCCGGCCCATCGCGGGCTTCCAGCTCGTGCAGGAGCTCATCGCCGACTCCGCGGTCGAGACCGAGGCCGCGCGCATGATGACCTGGCGGGTTGCGGACCTGAAGACGCGCGGAGAGAAGTACACGACCGCTGCTTCCATGGCGAAGTACTACGCCTCGGAGGTCTGCGTGCGCGCTGCCAACAATGCCGTGCAGGTGCACGGTGGTTACGGCTACGTCGACGAGTTCGTCGTCGGCAAGCTGCTCCGCGATGCGCGCGTGACGACGTTGTACGAAGGCACGTCACAGGTGCAGAAGCTGCTGATCGGCCGCGCGCTTACGGGCACGTCCGCCTTCACCTGACATCACGACCACGGCGCGGATGCCAGGTGCTCATCCATGGGAGCGCCGGGTGCGCAGTCGGATGAGCGGTAGTCGTCGGGCATGCGCGGGTAGTCGAGCAGCCAGTAGCGCCGCGCCAGCTCGCGCGCCTCGGCGTCGTCCGCACCGAGCAGCCTTGCTGTGAGCTCGTCACGCTGCACTGCCGCGCACTCCGCGGCTGCTTCGACTGTTACACCGCGCATGTGCATCGCCTCGTGGGTGAGCACGTGCACGGCCACGACCTCGTCATCGGTCGGGTGCCGCTTGTCTGATCGCCTGTAGGCGTTCAGCGCCTTGCACGGGCCGCGCTTGATCAAGGTCCGATGCTCCGGCACACCGTCAGCGCCGTAGCGCACGTAGCCCAGCTCGGATCCCAGGTCGACGAGCTCCTGCCCGAACGACTGGCACCGCACCGTTGCGGAGGCGCCGACCAGGGTTGTCGCGACGGCCGACAGCGACGTCTCCTCGCGGTGGCGGAGATAACCAGGAATGACGACGACGGCGGCGAGCAGTCCGAGCAGCCCGACGCAAATGAACGGAAAGGGCTTAGCGCGCCCCAGCGCGTCGACGCGAGTCGCCCACCAGCGCACGGCCAGCGCAACGGCGCCCGCCGCAAACGCGACCGACAACCAGATCATGCGCCCCGCCTCACTCCCGGGTTATCGCCACGAACGAGCGGCAGGCTTAGTCCCGGCTGCCTGTCAAGGGTCGCCCGATTGGCCGCTTGTGAACTAGGACACCCTGAACCTCCGTTGTACGCAGATCGTCCTGCGGCTTACGTTTCGTCCGACACGAAGCCCAGACTTCGGGGGGTACCGCATGGCGACCGCGCTCGATCGAGCGCCGTCTGACGCGCCCATCAGGCAGCGGACCCCCGCGCGCAGCCGGCTCAGCCGGCTGCACACGCGCCGGGTGGCGGTTGCTGCTGTTGCCGTTCTGGCCGCGGTCGGCGCGGCCGTCGGCATCGGACTCGGTCGCAGCACGTCGCCGGTCGTGGCGTCGTTCTCGGTGGCCACGAGCTATCACGTCACCTACGCCGTGACGGCCCCGAACGTGCCGACGAGCACCGAGCAGCTGTGGGTCCGCCGTCCGTTCGACAGCGTCTACATCAGCTACTCCGGGCCGCCTCCCGGCGCCAAGCCGTCGCTCGTGCTCGTCTACCGGCTGGGTGTGCAGGTGCTGAAGGCGGGTGACGCGGAAGCCGGTCAGCTGAAGGTTCCGGCCGGCGTCGCGCCGCAGGATGTCCGCGCCGACGTCTTGGTGCCCGCCGCGATCGCAATGCACCGCATCAAGGTCGTCGGTCGCCAGCAGGTGCTAGGCCGCGCCTGCCAGGTGTTCCGGAGCGCGGCGCCGCTGCGCTCCGGTGCTCTGCCCGCCTTGAAGTCGGGTTCGACGTACGTCGACACGTGCATCGACGCAAGCGGCATCGTGCTCCGAGAGACGCAAGTCGCCAAAGGTCACACGGTGTCCGATCGTCGCGCGGTGCAGTTCGAGACGGGGAACGCGGCGGTCGCCGGCGCGGCGTTCGACATGAGCGCTCGCGTCACGCCGTTCGACTCCGGTGGCGGTGCGTTCACGCCGCTCACGGCGACCAGCCGCCCACCAGGACAGTCGTGGGCACTCACCCGGCCGCCTGCGGGTTTCGAGCATCGCGGTCGCTACGCCGTCGTGCCGCCGCAGCCTCAGCTGTTCGCAGCGGGCGCGGGAGGCACAGGTGCGATGGGGCTGCCCGGCGGCCTCGTCACGGAGATGGACGACGTCTTCGTGCGAGGAGTCGACGCGATCGTCCTGCAGCAAGGATCCGCCATCAACGGCGCAACGTTCACCCCGCCAGGCAACTCCAGTGCGGTCGACCTCGGCCCGCTCGGTCGCGGTCAGCTCCTCGTCGCCGGAAACGTCACGACCGTCGTTGCCGAACCCGGCAACGACAAGCGCTTCGTGCGGCTGTCGGCGACGCTGCCGCCGGATGTCGTCGTGGCACTGATGCGTTCGCTCGCGACCCAGCCGGGCGGAACGCTGACGAGGCTCCCCGGAGGGAGGTCGTGAGCACGATCGCTTCCTCCCCGGAGGGCGCGCAGCGCCGCGACTGGGTGGAGGACCCACGAGCTCGAAGGGCTGCGTACGTCGCGACCGCTGCACTCATCCTCTACTGGCTCGTTGGCCGCCGCTGGGGAGTGCCCTACGGCATCCTCGTCAAGGGCGCGGTCATCGGCGGCCTCTACTCGATGATCGCGGTCGGCATCGCGCTGGTCTACCGCGCCAACCGCATCATCAACTTCGCGCAGGGCGACCTGGGCGGTGTGCCGGCGAGCCTCGCCGTGCTGCTGATCGCCGTATCAGGGTGGCCGTACGCCGGTGCGATCGCGACCGGTCTCGTCGGCGGTGTCGTCCTCGGCGTCGTGGTCGAGTTCGTCATCATCCGCCGGTTCGCGAAGGCACCGCGACTCGTGCTGACGGTCGCGACGATCGGCATCGCGCAGCTGCTGACCTTCCTCGAGATCTACATGCCGCAGGCGTTCCACGCGACGACGCCGCCGCAGAGCTTCCCCTCACCGTTCAACTGGGGCTTCCCCCTCGGCGGCGTGCGGTTCCAGGGCAACGATGTGCTTGCGATGATCGTCGTGCCAGTGGTCCTCGTTGCCATGGCCTGGTTCCTGAACCGCACCCACATCGGCGTCGCGATCCGCGCCTGCTCCGAGAGCGCCGATCGGGCCTCGTTGCTCGGCGTGCCGGTCAAGCGGGTGAACCTCGTCGTATGGGCGGTCGCCTCGCTCCTCGCGACCGTCGGCATCCTGCTGCGGGCCGGTGTCGTCGGCCTGCCGATCGGCTCGGCGCTCGGTGTCTCGGTGCTGATGCGCACCCTCGCCGCCGCGGTCGTCGGTCGCATGGAGCGGATGCCGACCATCGTCGTCGCATCGATCCTGCTCGGCGTCGTCGAGCAGGCGGCGGTCTACCACACCGGCAACACCGACATGGTCGACCTGACCATCTTCCTGGTCGTCCTTGCTGCGCTGTTGCTGCGCCGGCGCGAGTTCACCTCGCGGATCCAGGAGGCGGCGACCTCTACGTGGGCCGCACTTCGTGAGGTGCGTCCGGTCCCGCCGGAGCTGTCGCGGTTGCCGGAGGTCGTGTGGGCGCGGCGCGCGCTGCTGGTCGCCGGCGTCGCGCTGGTGCTCGCGCTGCCGGCGTTGATGGGCGAGGCGAAGCTCGACCTGGCCACGTTCCTCGCCGCTTACCTCATCGTCGCGCTGTCGCTGCTCGTCCTGTCGGGCTGGGCCGGGCAGATCAGCCTGGGCCAGTTCGCGTTCGTCGCCACCGGCTCATCGGTCGGCGCCTGGCTCACGCTGCACTGGCACATGGACGTGCTGCTCGTGATGGTGGTCGCGGGCTGCATCGGTGCGGTGGTGGCGGTGGCGATCGGCATTCCGGCACTGCGCATCCGGGGACTCTTCCTGGCCGCCGCGACCCTCGCGTTCTCGTTCGCGGCCAACTCCTACTTCCTGAGCGGCACACACTTCTCGTGGATTCCCAGCCAGTTCACGACGGTTCCCCGGCTGCCCGTCTTCGGTCGGATCTCGCTCGACAGCGCCAACCGGTTCTACTACTTCTCCTACGCGATCCTGTTGCTCTGCATCTTCGCTGTGCTCGGGCTGCGTCGTAGCCGCATCGGGCGGGTGCTCGTGGCGACGCGGGAGAACGAGCGCGGCGTGCAGGCCTACGGCGTCAACGTCACCCGGGCAAAGCTGGTGGCGTTCGCCACGTCAGGCTTCCTCGCCGCGGTCGCCGGGGTGCTGATCCTCTACGGGCAGGAGACGCTCTACCCCGGCGGTGCGGATCCGCAGTCGAGCATCGGCGCGTTCGTCACCGTCGTGATCGGCGGGCTCGGCTCGATGACCGGTGTGTTCGCCGGCGCGATCTACCTCGAGAGCCTGACGTGGTTCCGGCCCGAGGTGCCGCAGGCGTTGCAGAACGTCATGGCCCAGCTGGGCACGGGTGCTGGACTGATCCTCATCCTGATGTTCCTGCCCGGCGGCGTCGGCTCGTTCATCTACCAGGTCCGTGACCGGTTGCTCCGCCGCGTCGCCGACCGGCGCAGCATCGTCGTACCAAGCCTCGTCGCAGACGTCGCGGTGCGCAACGACGCCGCGGCAGACACCGTCATCGAGCAGGCCGACCTGTCCGAAGCCGAGGAAGTGCAACCGGCGCCCGAGCTGGAGCCGGTGTCATGAGGGGCTACTGGCGCCGGATTTCACAAGACGTGGGGCCAACCGGCATGACGCCGGTGCTCATCCTCATGGCCGTCGCCGCCCTGGAGCGGTTCAGCAACCTGGCGGTCAACGTCCTGCTACCGAACATCCGCGACTCGTTCCACATCAGCAACAACGCGGCGATCACGGCCGCGACGCTGACAACGGTGCTGCCCGCTCTGCTCTCACCGGCGGCCGGCTACGTCTCCGACCGCATCGACCGGATTCGCTTTGCGCAGATCGCGACGCTCGTCGTCGGAGTCGTAGCAGTGGCGATCGGGCTTGCGCCTTGGTTCTGGCTGTTCGTGGTGCTCCTGCTGCTGGCCGGGCTCGGGTTGCTCGTGAACTTCCCGACCCACAACAGCCTGATCGCGGACTACTACCCGCCCGAGGCGTTGGGCACGACGTTCACGTTCTACCTGTTCGCGACCACCGCGATCGGTGTGCTGGCGGGACCTGTCGGTGGCGGACTGGCTCAGGTGTCCGGCTGGCGGAGCGCGTTCATCGTGCTCGGTGCGCCGGCGCTCGTAGGTGTCTGGATGCTCGGCAAGCTGCAGGACCCCGGTCGCGGTGCATCGCTGGGGCTCACGCTGGAGCGCGAGGAACGGACCTCGTTCTTGGAGGGGTTCCGCCGTGTCAAGGCGGTCCGGTCACTGCGGCGCACGTGGTGGGCCGCCGCGTTCTTCGGCGGCGGTGTCATCGCCTTCCTCAACCTCGCGAGCGTCTACTTCAAGGACGTCTACCACTACGGGCCGTTCGCCCGAGGCGTGGTGTTCGTTCTCTACGGCGTCGGCGGCCTGATCGGCACAGTTGTCGGTGGTTGGCTCGTCAA
>Ga0070679_100005638_pt1 | contig 11600 bp, 20 predicted proteins | sample KBSC63BmetaG_FD_65652 | JGI IMG/M metagenome (GOLD analysis project Ga0070679, IMG submission 65652) | Corn rhizosphere microbial communities from Kellogg Biological Station, Michigan, USA - KBS C6-3B metaG | ecosystem: Host-associated > Plants > Roots > Rhizosphere | place: USA: Michigan... | reverse complement strand
ATGAATTTGACCAAAGCGATTGCTGGGCGGCGTGGGAAGCTAAATGTGAAGTATCGTGTAGGTATCGACGAGCTGTGCACAGTAGATCGAGAGATTGTAAACGTATTGCACATTTTGGAGACACGCAAACCGATGTTAAGCCGAAGGTTGCCAGAAATTAGTGGCATTGGCCGGCCAGAGTCGCGCCTGGCCCCAGCTTTCGCGGCGGTCATTTATGAATGGAGGGATGAGATGGAATTTATAATATTGGTTTTGGGAACAGTGTTGTGTCTGACACTTCCAGTTCATTGCTATAACGAAGGGCAATATAAAATTAAATGCCTTGAGATGCGTGGATCTTTGGAACAAAAGGGAGATAATTTAATTTGCACTCCTCATACGGAATCCAAACAACCCACGCGGGAGGGATGAGTGAGGGAAGAAAAGATGTCAGAAACTATTCACGTCAACTATCCAGCGAAAAGGGTGGATAAATGAACAAAGGAAAAATAACAATGTATTTTACGATTGGATTGATTTCAGTAATTGGATTTTGCCTTGGAGTACTGATGTTTGGTGCGGGTTCTATGAGTGATGCGCCAGAACAGGGGCAATGGAACGCGCAATGGGGTGTAATGATAAGTCTAAGTTCGATTGTGTTGATCATCATTGATTGTTTGGCACATCACTTTCACTGGCTAAGTGGATTGTAAGGAAAACCATGAGCACCAACGGCAAGAGGGAGTTCTGGATACTAAACACACCAAGTTGTGAGATGGTTTCAAAAGAGCCAATTGAAAATAATGATGGCCTTCACGTCATCGAATATCAAGCTTATGCTGACACTCTCGCACGGTTGAATGGGGCGGAAGCTGAAGTGAAATTGGCAAAGCGAACTCTCGCAGAATATGAACATGAATGTGAAACTATTAATGAAATGAAAACCCAACTCACTCTTGCCGAAGCTTTGATAAAGGAGTTGGAGACGGCGCTGGAAGGATGTCCGTGCACAGAAATGTTTCGTCCCATCTTGGCACATACCAAATATTGTGAAAAATGTGCTATCCTCGCCAAACTCGCTGAATATAGGAAGGGGAAGGGATGAGCAACGTTCACAAGTTCATGTCAAAAGAAATTTCACCACACGCTATTGTTAGCCATCTTCAGGGCGAGCTCGACGATATCGATGAAATCTATATTGTTATTAAAGACAAAGCTGGAAATTACAATGAAGTCATATGCGGCGAAACCGGCGGCCTTGCGTTTGCCATTGCTGTACTTCAAAAGTTTTTGATGAGGTCCCTATGACCCCAGCTATTAAAAAACTGCGCGATGAGATGAATGAGTTTAGTGGTTCCTTGCGCGAAGGATATAACTATGGCTTCGACGCCTGCTTTAAACTCCTCACCGAGAAGGCAGATGAGATTTTGGTGAATGCTTTAGAAGTTGAAAATAATGATGACTGCAAAGATGCTCTTAAACAATGGCGCGAGTTTGTGGGAGATGGGGAATGAACCTTTCGATAAGAGCAATTATCGCAAGAGAATCGGAGTGAGACATGGCAGTGTATGTTGGTGAATGCTTAAAACCTTTTTGTTTTGGTCTATTTGCTTACCGCTATAAATGGCAGGACAAGAAGGTTTGTGGCTACATCTTTGTATTGAATCGATACAAGAAATGACTTGCGATAACTGATGTTATCGAAACTGGAGGAAAAATGACCATATTTACCATCATACTGTTTCTAATATTCGCATCAAGTTGTGTCGCGCACTTTATGCCGAAAGGGTGAGATTGTTTTTCAACACCAAACAATAATCTTACATAAAATAGTGATAATTTTACGTACCAGAGTTGATCAAAAATATCTTCATTTGGACTTGTAATTTATTCTCAAGCCTTTTTAAATTTGGCCATGGGAAGATTCATCTCAAAAGCGGATGCGAACAAGTTAATGAAAAAGCTCCAGATGAAATACGGAGCTGAGTTAGAAAAAATCCAACACAAAATAGAAGATGAAATCAAACTCTATGGCTTTGTCACCATGGAGACTGAAATTGAGCGTGACGAGCTAATCGATAAAATTAAACAAGAAGAAAAACACTATCAATAAACAAGGAATAACTATGAGTACACCGCAAGAAAACATCGATGAGATGCTGGTAAAAAAGCGCCTTCCAATTGGCATGACAGAGTTTGATGAGTGGGCATCAAACATTATCGCTGGAGCTAGACTTCCGGCTGCTTCAGATGATCCAGAGACTCAATATGACTCTCAAAAGTTTGCACTGGCTTCAATGCTTATGCACTTAGGCCCAACGGTTGATCACGAGTGTGATGGATACTTTATCAAATCACTTAGAAAAGCCGCCGTGAACCAAATCGCTGACGCTAAGATGAAAGAATTAAGAGATAAAGCCAAGGCTCGATTAAAACAATCAGCAGAAGTTACTGCCTCAACTGGTGGGGAAACTTCTGATGGAGAAAAAGCTTAAGTTTTTTGAGACAGAAAACTTTAAGAAAGCTCAGAAATATTGGTATGACAAGCTTCAAGCAGAGAAATTTCCAGATCATGAGAAGTTGGTTGGGACGAAACTTTATCTACTGCCTCAATCTCAGTCTCAATATAACGACAATGTTGATCGTTCTAATTACGACATTACCTTGGAGTACTACTTAAGGCTTGCCCGTCATGTGGAGCAAGAGGAGTTCAAATCAGACCGCGATAGATTGATTATGAAGTTTCACTCTGAGGGAAAAAGGATTTGCAGGATTATAGAGGCATTACAAACGTTAGGTTTTCCATGTCACAGACAAACTGTGAGATTTGTCATAAGGAAGTTTGAGCATAAATGGAAGATACGACATTGGCAGAAAAAACAAATGACAAGCAATCTAGTTATAGCTTGATCGTTTTCTCTGGCCAAGGACTGCCCGCTCAATATCACAATCTGATTTTATCAAAATGGCTTAGGTCGCTGAAATTTGGAAACGATTATTTTAGACTTATTGATAACGATGCTTATTTTAAGACTTATGATCTTTTTATTAAATCAATCCTAGCAAGACTTAATTGTGTGGTGAAACTATCAGTACTCTCAGATGACCACGACATTGTCTTAGGGTTTTGTGTGTATGAAGGAAGTGCTGTTCATTATGTTCATGTGCATAAGGATTATAGAAGATTAGGTGTCGGGAGTGCACTTTTGCCAAAAGAGTTTTTATATATCACTCACCTAACCAAACAAGCATTGCAGATATGGAACAAATATCCAGATGTTAAATTCAATCCATTTATATAAAGGGGAATACCGTGATTGATCTTAAAATGGCTACGCTACATGATAATTTATTTATTGCAGGCACTAATTTTCAACAGACACTTGATCCAGCAAAGCGCGCTGGTCTTAAGCTTCAGTTTGATAATAAAAATGACAGACTTATTGTGTGGTTTGCAGGCAAATCTTTAGCTGTTAAGAACTGGAAAACTATTGAGCCAATTGATGCTAAAGATATGGGATGGGAAGAGCCAAAGGCAAAAGTTAAGCTTGAACAAGTAGCTCATGCAGCTCAACCCAATCAAAGAATTCAAGCACAAGTATCAACTCCTATGGGTCATGTGTTTGCAAATGAGCCTGGACTAACAGGACAAGCAAAACTTAAATGAGAATTAAAGAATCATCCTCATACAGGCCACTGATGCTAAGTGATTTGGCTAAAGATACGAGTGATCTGCCAAAGTTAACATCTGATCAGATTTTAGCAATGCAGCCTGAATCAACAAGGCGTTTATTAAAAATGTCTGATGAAGAGCATGCTGAGTTTCACGCATCAGAGATCAAGTATGTAAAGATGGAAGTGGACGCTCATAAACTCAGACCGGATATGGTGGATGAAGACGGCGAATATACTGAAAAAGCCAAAGAGTTTCTTAAAGAGCGAAGAAAAAAAACAGATAAAGGTCATTACAAGGCCTACTACCGCGCAGATAAGAGTTCCCTTATTAGGGAAGATAATTTCAACGGAGATCTTCAAGACGAAACACCTGAATTGAAAAAGAAGATTGCACGCGATTCAATGGAGTATCACAGGCCCCAAATTGATCCCCTAAACAATAAACCTATTCCACCCCCAGAGCAGCCTAGCCCGAAAAAATCCATATTCGGAACTCTGGGGGATCTTTTTAAAGAGCGAATACCAGATATCTATTATCCAAATGATATGTTTAAGGATAAAAAATGAGTGAACTAACATGGCTTGCTGAAGTAATTGCTAATTTTGATCTCTCTCCTAAACTTAAAAAGCACATCATAAAGCGCATGAAAGCTGTTGACGGTAGTCCTCTGGTTATGAGGAGTCCGCCTACTGTGCAACGTAGTACTAATATCTCAGCACAAGCGCCAAGTACTGCTGCCTTGCTTGAAAAGCATGGTCTTGCAACACCAGATCAGCCTATTGCAACGTCTCCTCAGGCCGTTCAAGCACTCACGCAAAGGCAGATGTTAATTGCGCAAGCTGAAAACGGTAAACCTCTCCCGGGACAAACCTCACCTATTAAAATGAGAGGTCCATTGAAATGATGAATAGAAAAGAATATATAAGAAATTATCAGCGAAAATGGATTCGCGCTAGGCGCACGAAGTGGATCATGGAGAATGGTCCTTGCAAAACTTGCGGATCAAATGAAGATTTACAGGTTGATCATATTAATCCAAATGAAAAAGAATTTAATGTTCAGTATTTGTGGTCCAGGGTAAAAAAAATTAGAGATAAAGAATTGTTGAAGTGTCAGGTTCTTTGCTCAAAATGCCATTTGGTTAAAACAAAAAAAGATCTGTCTAGTCTTGCCTCTGGCCCAAAACCTCAACGTAGGAAATATACTAAACAACAATATTTCCACGCATTGGATTTGTTTTATAAACAGAAAATCTCTGCCAGAAAAATTGCATCCATGCTGCAAATTCCTAGGGGCACTGTCAGTGTATGGATGTACAGAGACGATTACTCTGATTGGATAAAAGAATACAATTCCGAGATAGCATGAGGGTCGTGCATCCGGCTGTTAACCGGAAGGCCCCGGTCCGATTCCGGGTCTCGGAGCCAAATTTTAAGGAGTAAAAGAATTGCCATTTAAAAAAGGAAAATCAGGTAATCCAAATGGCAGACCGCCTGTTTTGTTGCCTGAAGTTCAAAAAGCTATCGATGCGAATCGAAACGCAATGAAGGTTTTAATCCTATCAAAGCTTGAGGGAAAAGTTGGTGCTTGGGTTGAGCGGATTGTTTCTCAAGGTACTGCTGAAGGTGACATTGTAAGATTTAAAACTTTAATTGAGATTGCCCTAGGTAAAATGGTGGATGAACCACCTGAGTTTCCAATATCAGATGAAGAGAAGTTATTAATATTAGAGTTTAGAAGGCGAAAGAATGAGCGAATTGTCGAGCCTAGCGATTCAAACGCTAAATGATTTTAATCCTGAAAAAACTTTCGATTGGCGCTCCATTGCCTTTGATAAGCAAATTAAATTCATTGAAGACCCATCAAGACTTAAATGCATATTCACTACCCGTAGGGCTGGCAAGACTGGCTCAGATGCAATCGCTTTAATAAAAGCTGGCTTTGAAACTCCAAGATGTAATCTTTTGTTTTTGGGACTTACGCGTTTAAGTGCCAAGGGAATTATTTGGAAAGACTACATTGAGGAGTTTAACAATAAATATAACCTAGGTCTTATTCCAAATTTAACTGAGCAGAAATGGACTTTCCCAAACGGCTCAGTGCTTCATGTAGCTGGTGTTGATGTTGATGAGAATGAGAGAAAAAAGTTATTCGGGCGAAAGTATAAATTTGTCGTTATTGATGAGGCCGCATTGTTTGGTATTGATCTTAGGGATCTTGTCTATGTTGTCTTACGTCCTGCAATCGCTGATCTTAGGGGTACTGTTGTTCTTAGCGGTATGGCTTCAAATATTACTCGTGGCTTATTTTATGACATTACCACGGGAAAAGAAAAAGGATGGTCGCTCCACAAATGGTCTGCCCACGACAATCCTCATGTCGCAAAACAATGGCAAGAGGAACTAGATTTTATAAAGAATCAGCAACCTCACTTGCTAGAGACGGCAAGATATAGGCAAGCATATTTAAACGAGTGGGTGGTGGATGAAGAAAAGCTGGATTATAAGTTTTCTGAAGCAAGAAATATTTATTCATCTCTACCTGGGGTGGAACCGACTGGATGGACCTATATATTGGGAGTCGACACTGGATGGGAAGATGACAACGCATTTGTTCTCTCTGCCTTTCATTCCAATCTACCTGACCTTTACATCGTGCGAACATTTAATAAACCAAAAATGACCTTTGACCAGGTCGTGCAAAAGATCCAGGAGTTTTTAAATGACTCAGAAAGACGCCCGGCAAAAGTTATTATCGATGGAGCAAATAAACAAGGCGTTGAATCAATGCGTGCTCGAAGTTCAATCCCATTTGAATACGCTGACAAACAAGGAAAAGTTGATTTTATTGAGATGCTTAATGGAGATTTTGTCCAAGGAAAAATTAAAATACACGCGTCGTGCTCAGCGCTCATCTCAGAGGTTAAGGCCCTCATTTGGCAAACGGACGGCGACGTAATTAAGATTCCCAAAAAAGAAGAACCCAGACTGCCAAATCATCTTTGCGATGCCATGCTCTATGCTTGGCGTAATGGTTATCATTATCATTCAGAGCCAGAACCTAAAAAGGTAGTTATCGGATCGCGCGAATGGTACGAAAAACAGGCAAATGATCAATGGGAAAGGGAGAGAGAGTATCTAGAAAAACAAAACTCCCTATTTTCTGATGACCCGTCTAGCTGGGCTGACGAAGGCGCAAGCTTCTAAGATCTCGCAGTTTTAATCGTTTTTTCCAAAAATCCATTCAATTAAGTGTCAGTTTCCCTACTTTTAGGGAGATTTCCATGCTGCCTTTTTTAAAAAACAACAAAGAAGCAGCCGCTTCTAGTCCTGTTGAAACCATCAAAAGAGATCGCGATGAAGGCAAAGACATTGATGGTCTAGAGCTTGCCGCTGAAGACCTTTGCGTTGCGATTGAGAAAAAAGACTACAGAGCCGCTGCCCAGGCCTTAAAGGCCGCCTTTGAAATCATGGAACTAGAGCCACACGAAGAGGGGTTGTAGATGTCATCTAATAAAAACACTGGCGATATCTCCTTAAATTTTAATGGGCTTGTGAATTTTTCTGCCACCATCACCGCAGCCGGTGATTACGTAGTTAAAGGTCAGCTACAAATCCCATTATTAAGAGATAACCCAGGTAAACCTTCTGCGGTTCAAGTTGTTGTAAAGAAAAACTCAACGACCGAGTACACAGGTGCCGCTGGTGCAACAGGATTTAGCGTCGCTATTCCTGCCTTAGTTGTTGGCGACGTCATTCACGTAATCACTTCTAGTTCTAATGCCATTGATAACGCTCTTAATGCTGTTCAATGCCAAGTTCAAATATTTCAGGGGGAATAAATGTTTAATCAAGCTGTTGAATTAGCAGGGCTTACATCAATTGATACCGCAGTACCTGCTGCTGGTCCTTATGTTATTAGCGGAAAACTTACAGTCCCTTACTTAGTTGGTGGAGCGAGTTCACCTTCTGGAGTTGTGGTGACTATCACGAATCGCACAGGTCCTGTCACTTTATATACATCACATGCTGGAGACACTGGCTTTGAAGTAGCAACCAATTGCGCAGCTGGTGATGTGATCAGAATCGCTGTCACTTCAAGTTCTGGTGTTGATCAAGGTTTAAACGTTGTCAGAACAATCGCAGGAATTTCTTCAGGAGTTAGCTAATGCCATTAGAACACGGGAAATCAAAGAAGTCTTTTGTTCACAACCTTAAAGCTGAAATGGATGAAGGAAAACCAATGAAGCAAAGCTTAGCAATTGCTTACGCAGTTAAGCGCCGTGCGGGAAAGAAAATGGCTAAAGGTGGAATGTTAACTCAAGACGGTTATGAGTCTCAGTGCAATGAGCATTGCGTTTCTCCGTGCGAGATTCATCCACAAGCAAGCGGATATATGGAGCACGAGGGTGACGACGTAAAGCACAACGAAATGGCAATGGATCAAGACGATAAAATGCTTAACCAGCATGGTGAAGACGAGATTGGTCCAGAGGGTCGTCACATGGCAAAAGGCGGAAATGTTGATCTTATGCCTTCACACAAAAAATACGCCATGGAAGATGAACCCACTGAACTAGCTCATGGAGGTCACGTTGATAAAAAATATTACTCTAATCCTGAGCATGCAGGTTTAGAGCAAAAAGGTGTTCACTCTCAATACTCTTCTAGAGGCGTGGCAAATGCTGCGCGCTCTAGCGCACCTTCAGAAAATTTTAAAGAGTCACATCGCAGAAAACTAGAAGAACTTCGTTCCATGCCAGCTCCCAAACTAAAGGGCTTAGCCATGGGTGGATATGCTGAGGACGGTGAAGACATAGACATGGTTGGCCGCGTAATGAAAAAGCGCCAACACATGTATGCCAAAGGTGGAGTCGTCGCCAACGATGTTCACCAATTTGAAGATGAGTTTGATCCAAACGAATTTGACGACATGGTTTTAGATGATCATTTGGATGGAAAGCAAGTCGGCTCAAATGAGCATGGCGATGAGTATGACTCAGACCACAGTGATCCCATTGCAAAGATCATGATGAAACGACGCAAACAACATAATCCAAATCCTGCATGATTAGTTCACTAGATGATTTGCAAAGGCTTTTAAAGCTTTGCCGAAAACAAGGTGTTCTAGAAATTGAGCTTCAAGGTGTGAAGCTTAAGCTTGGCGACCTTCCAGATAAACAAGAAAAAGAAATCGAAGATCCCAATAAAGCTATCAACGACTTAGTAGGTCTTGAGCCTGGCTTTGAAGACATTGATCCCATGGCTTTTTACTCACAACCCAGAGCTGATCAATGAAGATTAAAAAAGGTCAGAAATCTCCAGATAAAATCGTTATGCGAACAAAACCTAAAGGAGATTTGTCTGGCCGTGGTGAGCTCTTTGAATGGTGGAAGGCTGAAAATGAGATTCAGCTCGCTACGGAGTTAACTGGAAGTGCTGCTTATTTAAAAACCAATCAGACCTATAGGTTACGTCAACTAGCAGTCGGCGTGAGGCTTTACTCAGGTTTATCTGTTTACTCATATGCTGGCAGCAATGTTAGCAAAATGGATCAGACTAAATCCTTACCAGAAGATAGACCCACTTTTAATTTAATTCAGGCCTGTGCTGATACTCTTGTTTCAAGACTATCTCAGGCACAACCAGAACCTAAGTTTTTAACTGAAGCTGGTGATTATAAACAACGCCATTTAGGTCAAAGGCTTAATCAATTTATCTTAGGCGAATTTTATCAGACCAAAATGTACGAGAAGGCAACCAAGGCTTTACGTGATGCCATTGTTATGGGGACAGGTTGTCTTAAAGTTTACGAGGGTGATGATAGAAGAGTCTGTGTTGACCGAGTGATGGTGACGGATCTTTACACTGATGAAAACGACTCTCTAAATGGTGATCCACAACAGCTTATTCAATTAAAATTAATGGACAGAGCAAAACTTATTGCTCAATCACCTAAGAAATTTACAAAAATCATTGAAGATACTCCACAGAGTTATCCTGATAATGCTCCTGATACTGGTCGCACTACTTCTGATCAAATTATGGTTGTTGAGGGGTGGAAATTACCTTCTGGTCCAGACCCAGAGGCACCCGGTTATGTTCCCGGTCGTCATGTAATCGCAACAGTCAATGGAGTGATTTTAGATGAGCCATGGAATAAGGCGAAATTTCCGTTTGTGTTCATTAAGTACTCGGATCCGTTCTTGGGTTATTGGGGCCAAGGCTTGGCTACACAACTATTTGGAACGCAACTCACACTTAATCGAATTTTGTACACTATTGCTCGAGCTATTACTTTGGTTGGCGTCCCTCGTGTTTTTATTGAGCAAGGTTCCAAAGTTGTAAAAGCACATAACGACAATCAAATCGGCACCATTGTCACCTTCTCTGGTACCAAGCCCTCATATGAAGTAGCTCCAGCGAATCATCCTGAAATGTACGCTGAACGAGACAGATTAATCCAATATGGGTTTCAACAATCTGGTGTTTCTGCCATGCAGGCTACTTCGTCTAAGCCACAAGGGCTTGATAGTGGTGAGGCAATTAGAACTGCTGATGATATTTCAAATGATCGTTTTGCAGCGTTAAGTAAAAAGTATGAAAACTTATTTGTCGATGCCGCTTATCTGATAGCTGACACAGCAATTGATATCGCCAAGCGAGATGGAAAGTATCAAACCGTTTATCCAAATAAAGACGGCACAAAAGAAATTGATCTGCCAGCGATGAAGTTCTTAAACGATCCTTTTGTGATTCAGTGTTTCACTGAAAGTTCATTGCCTCGCACTCCAGCAGGTCGAATTCAAACTATTACTGAGCTTGTTCAAGCGGGAATGCTCACTGTTCGTGAGGGCTATCGCCTTATGCGCTTAAATGGTGAGGGTTTAGAGCAAACCGATCGTTTGAATAATGCTTCTGAAGAGAGAATCTTTAAAATCTTAGATGATATTGTAGAAGGCGGAAAATATACACCACCAGATCCATTTATTGATCTAGTGCTCGCAGATCAATTGACCGTGCAATATTACAACCTCTATGTGGCCTCTAACTTAGAGAAAAATAAGCAAGACATGCTTATTGATTTTTGGACTCAAGTTCAAAACCTAAAAACAGCAGCTGTTCCACCACAAATGCCAATGGCTCAAGGTCAACCACAGGCAAATCCAGAGCCTCCACCCACATCACCATTAGTTCCAAACGTTCCACAACAACAACCAATAGCTTCATAGAAGTCACAATGAAGGGGGAAATATGAAAGTCACACCAGTCAATGCTGGTCCAGGTACCGGTTCGCAAAACTATGCAGGTTTAAGCCTTAATACTCAAAACTCAAGGCTTGAATCAGCAAAATCCATCGCTCAAGGCAATGGTTCTTTAAAGCTCACCCCGAGTGAAACACCAGTAGATCCAATGGTGGCAAAAGCTCAAGACTCTATTCGCAAAATCAAAATGAAGGTGAATCGCTCGCCTGACAAGATAGATATTCCACAAGAGATCGAAGCAACTCCTCCACAAGACACAACGGCAAGTGTCAATCCCACTACTAATGAGCAAGGGACTATTGAAGAGACAAAGCCCCTAAGCCCTCAGTATGCGGAGTTAGCAAAGCTACGCCGCTCTCTCCAAGTGAAAGAGAGAGAACTTCAGGCCCGAGAGCAAGCTATCCAAAACCAAGCTCCAACGGATGGACAAGGTGATTTGGCAGCCAAGCTTAAGTCTGAAACGCTGAAAGTGCTCCAGGAGCAGGGATTACTCACTCCAGAGTTTTATAACTCTCTAACTGAGTATCTTACTAATGGACAGCAAGCAGGATTATCCCCTGAACAGGTGCAAAAAATCATCGATCAAAAGATGCAAGAGCACCAAAAGCGGGTGGATGAAAAGTTTGTTGCTAATGAGGCACAAGCTGAAGAAGCCGCTCTAACAGAGATGTTATATGAGGC